>Ga0172376_10005073_pt1 | contig 14802 bp, 23 predicted proteins | sample Lak35m_FD_121114 | JGI IMG/M metagenome (GOLD analysis project Ga0172376, IMG submission 121114) | Freshwater microbial communities from Kabuno Bay, South-Kivu, Congo - kab_092012_35m | ecosystem: Environmental > Aquatic > Freshwater > Lake | place: Democratic Republic of the Congo: South-Kivu...
CACGTCAAAAAAACGCATATGCAAAGCGCCGAGGACATAGCATGTAAGTATGCGCAAGCAATCCTAAGCGGAAGCGAGACAGCCGGACGGTGGATATACGCCGCTGCTTCGCGTTTCATGCGCGACCTCGAGCGCACAGACCTTGCAATAGATTGGCAAGCAGTTGACTCGTGCGTTGCGTTCTACCGAGAGCTCACGCTTGTCGGCGAAGACACCGGGAAGCCGTTTGAGTTGCACCCGTGGCAGGTGTTCTGCATCGCCAACCTGATCGGCTGGCAGAAGGACGGCTACCGCCGGACTCGGCTCGGCTTGCTGCAAGTCGCGCGAGGAAACGGCAAGACCACGCTGCTTGCGGGCTTGGCGCTTTGGGACTTCTGCAACGGCGACGGCAGGCGCGTCCACGTCATCGCCAACAACCTTGAGCAAGCGCGGATCCTGATTGACACCGCCAGGGCGATGGCGAATCGGCTCGAAGCAGCCGACATCAACGTGTTGCACAACCGTCTTGAACGGCCAGACGCCGACTCTGAGGTGTCGGCGTTGACCTCGAAGGCGACCAGCAAGGACGGGTTGAACCCTTCGCTGTGGATTGCCGACGAGGCTGCCGAGTACAAAGGAACCGTCCTTAACAAGTTGATCACGAGCGACGTCAAGCGAAAGCAAGCACTTGGCGTGATCATAAGTACGCCGGGCGCCAACACCGAAAGCCACTACGAGCAGCTGTGCGAGCAGGCGCGGGCGGTGCTGTCGGGCGAAGCCGAGGATGATGCCTTGTTCGCCATGCTTTACGGCATCGACCCTACCGACGAGATAGGTGACGAGGCCGCATGGCCGAAGGCGAATCCCGGCATGGCGCACGGCCAGCCGCAGCCAGCCAGCCTGCGTCGGCAGTGGAACAGCATGAAGGGCAACCACACGCAGCGGGCTGAGTTCTGTCGGTACCACTGCGCTCGACTCAACGAGGACGTCGGCGGCTGGCTTGACATGAGCCATTGGCCGGGTGGCAAGGCGATTGATTGGCAAGCGCTCCGCAAGCGCCCTGCATGGGTAGGCGTTGACCTAAGCAAGAGCCTCGATATGAGCGCCGTGGTTGTGGCTGTGCCTCTCGACGATGGCACCGTGGCGCTTCGAGGGCATTACTGGTGGCCTCGCGCCGACGTCGCGCAGCGTGAGCTGGACTACCGGATGCCGATTCGCAGCTGGGCCGAGCAAGGGAAGATCGTGCTTACGCCCGGTGCCGAAATCAACCACGAGAGCATTGCCGAAACCGTCGTGGCGATTTGCGACGAGTTCGACGTTCGCCTTGTCGGCTATGACCGCTGGGGTGCGTCCTATTTGGCCGAGCGCCTTGCAGAGCAGGGTGCGCCGATTCAGGCCTACCGCTTGGGCAAAAGCACCTTCGCGCCCGGCTGCCAGCTGTTTCAGAACCTATGGGTCGGAAAGAAACTGGTGATTGGCGACGATCCAATCTTGCGCCGAGCCTGCGCCGAAGCAATACCGAAAAAGGGCATGACCGGGTACATCCGGCCCGAGAAGAGCCGAGAGCATTGCGCTATCGACCCGCTCGTGGCTGCAATCATGGCCGTCCACTGTTGGGGTGGCAAACGTGCCAGTTGTTACGAATCGGATGTTTAGTCCAAGACATAGCCTAAAAAGCCTGTCCAAATGTCGCGCATGTTGCGCGACCTACTGAGGCGGTGGATTGGGTACTACCCAACTCACGGCGTGTTGATGCCGAGTTTTGACTCGGCTGGCATTCCTACGGTTACGCCGAGCACCGCGCTTGCATACACGCCCGTGTATCGCGCAGCCTCGCTCATCGCCAACGACGTCGCGCGCACGCCGTTCGAGATCGACGATGACATTGTCTCGCGCCTGATCGCGCAGCCAAACCGTTGGCAGAACGGGTACGAGTTCCGCCGTGCACTCACCATGCAGGCGCTGCTGTACGGCAACGCCTTTGCGGTGATCAATCGCACCATTGGCGGCGACCTGCTTGAGCTGCTGCCAGTTGACATCGAATCGGTATCCCTCGACCTCACCAAAGCCGAGCCGTTCTACCGAACTCGCCAGTATGGCGACGTTCCAATGCAGTCGATGCTTCACGTGAGGGCCGTGGGGCTCGACGGGCTCTGGGGCGAGAGTCCGGTCCGCCTCTGCCGGACCTCGCTCCAGATCCTCGCCGCGCAGGAATCCGCACAACTCGAAGTGATGAAAAACGCGGGCAACCCCAAACTGGCGTTCGTGCATCCTGGCCCGTTGAGCGAGGCCGCTCGGCAGTCGATCTCTGAGAAGTTCCAACAGCACCACAGTGGTGCGGTGAATGCTGGCAAGCCGTTGGTGCTTGCTGAAGGTATGCGCGTCGAGCGCATCTCGAGCACGCTTGACGATGCGGGCATCGCTGCGGCACGGCGCTACAGCGTCGAGGACGTTGCCCGCATCTACGGCGTGCCGACAAGTTACCTCAGTGAGCACAGCGCGAACGCCTACGGCAGCATGGAATGGCTTTCCCGAATGTACGTCGATGCGTGCCTGTCGCACTGGTTTGCAGCATGGAAAGCAGAGATCAACGCGAAGTTGTCTCCGTTCTCTGAGTCGCACTTCGACACCGACACAATCTCAAGGCCGTCGCTTGCGGAGCAAATGGCTGCGCTGCGCACGGGCGTTGAGTCCGGCGTAATCACGCGCAACGAGGCACGCGAGTGGCTTGACCTCGACCCACTGCCTGGCCTCGACGAACCAATCGTCGCAAAGAACATGGGCACGGGTGGCGGGACCACGAACGTCGGCACTGACACCAGCGCAGGGAGCGTCAATGACTTCGCTTGAGCGCCGCACCATCGCCATCGAGAAGCCCGTCGGCCGCACGCTCTCAGGCCTTGCCATTCCGTACGGCAAGTGGTCGCGCGAGATTAGCGAGCCGTTTGCGCCACAGTTCCGCGAGAAGATCAATCGCGGTGCGTTCGGGGAGCTCGGCGGCGCCGACATCAAACTGCTCTTCAATCACAATCCGGCGGCGCTCCTCGCGCGCACGCGCAGCGGAACGCTGCAACTCACCGACACCGCAGCTGGCCTGCGGTTTAGCGCCGACATCGCAGACACAAGCGTTGGGTTAGACGTGCGCGAGTTGATTGCTCGCGGCGACCTGACCGGCGAAATGTCGTTTGGCTTCTACGTCGATAAGGACGAATGGAACCCCCGACGCACCGAACGCACCGTAACCGCCGCTCGGCTCGTCGAGCTGAGCGTAGTGGTTGATGCGGCGTACGGCGACAAGACCAAATCCAGCCTGCGGCGCGTGTCCGCGGCGTTTACGGAAGCCGCCCGTCTGCGGCTGGAAATCCACAAGCACAGGATGACCGATCATGTCTGATCAGATTGACAACCTTGAAAACACCGTTCACGAGTATCGCAAGACGCTCGAAGCATTCGCTTCGCGCACCGGAGCCCAGACGCATCACGTCGAGCGCCGAGGCAGCGGCGAAGAGCGCGAGAAGATCGCACGCATTGACGCCGACCTCGACATCGTCGAGCGCCAGACGCAGGATCGCGCAGCACTCCGAGCAGCAAACGAGCGCATCGCGCAGCTTGAGGCCGAGCGTACGCAGCCGCAGTTTCGCGCTGCGCTTCCCGCCAAGCGTGAAGGCGGTCATGACCCGGCATCCGCTGAATACGCGATGCGGTGGCTCAAGGCCGTTGCTCGGGGAGATAATCAGGAGTTGCGCGTTCTGACTACAAGCACTTCTGGCGCCGGAATCCCGACGGATATGGAACGCCGCATTGTCGAGAAGTTGTACGAAGCAAATGTGATGCGGCAGCTTTGCCCAATCACGCAGATCGACAGCAAGCGCACGTTGACGGTTGAAGGTGCGCTTCCGACTGCCGCAAAGGTTGCAGATAACGGAGCAGTGTCGGTCTCAGATCCGACGTTCGCTACTGCAATCAGCATCACGCCCATCAAGTACGTTTGCGCAACCACGATGACTACTGAGTTCATCGAAGACGCGATCGGGCAGGGTGGAATCGGTGCAGGGTTGGAATGGGTTGCAAGTCGCATCGGGCTTTCGCTTGCAAATGTCATCGAGGAGGCATACACGGTCGGCGATGGCACTGGCGATCCACAGGGAATCTGCTTTAGTAGTCTGATTACTCAGCAAGTTGACCTGGGTGCAGGCGTAGCGCTAACAACCGTTGACGGTGACGACGTCATTGACGCTGTGCACCTAGTCAGTCCTGCATACCGATCATCTCCGCGTTTCAGCTGGCTGATGTCCGATACTTTCCTCAAGCACGTTCGCAAGCTGAAGGTCAACACCACTGATTACATTTGGAAGCCTTCGGAAACTGGTGGACTTTCGCAAGGCGTTCCCGGATCTCTCTACGGCGTTCCATACCGCATCGGTGCGTATGTTCCAACTGCAACCGCAGACGAAGCCGTTTACGCCGTGGTCGGCGACTTCAACTACTTCGAAATCTTTGACCGCACCGGAATGACGTCGATGATTGACCCGTACAGCGGAGCCGCAAATATGCGGACTACGCTCTACACGTACATGCGTACTGACTCACGATGCACGAACGTTTCAGCGTTCGGTGCAATCGTTGGATGAAGCCTTTTTCTACCTCTGGCCCTACCGCGCGAAAGCGCGGTATGGGCTTTTCATGGCACAGCCACCTATTCCAATCGACATCCTGAAGACGCGCCTGCGGATTGATGCCGAGGCCGATGATGTGATCATGACCACGCTGTGTATCGCAGCTGGCGAAATGATCGAGCGCGAACTAGGCATTGGCTTGGCTACGGCAACGCGCACCGCAAAGATCGACCGTTGGCGGCGCTTCATTCCGCCTGTGCAGCCGTGCACTTCCGTAACTTCCGTTACGTACTACGACACAGGAAACACCCTTATCACGATGCCAGCAGCCGATTGGTACGTCGATCAGACTGACGAGCTGCTTGCTGTCGAGTTCATTGAAGAGCCTGCGGTCAAGGAAGGCACCTTCCCCACCGTTACCTACGTCGCTGGGTACACGCAGGTGCCTCACGCCCTACAGCAAGCGATTGTGGCGCTCGTCGGGGCTTGGTACGCCAACCCCGACGCAACGGCGCCAGTGGCGCTCTCAGAGGTTCCGCTAAGTCTGAAGTACATCCTAAGCGCCTATTCAACGCGAGGAGCGCTCCGATGATTCCGAGCGGGCGCCTGCGCTTTGGGGCAACCGTGCTGCGTGCATCGGGTGTGGACGTTTACGGCCAGACATCGACCACGTTCAACTCGGTCAACGCCACCCAACCGGGTGCAGCGCCGCTCTGGGTTGATCTTCGCACCGAGTCTGCCACCGAGCAGGCGTACGCCGACGGCGTTGCCGTTGTGCGTCGTGCCGAGATTCGCTGCCGTTGGAACAGCGCTCAAGCGCTTGCGCTTACCGAGAAAGATCGCATCCAAGTGCGCGGGCGCACCTTCCGCATACTTGGCATCCAGAACCTCGACGAGGCCGACATGGTTGCCGTGATCGAGGCGGAAGAGGTTGCATGAGCATCGAACAAGCCATACGAGATATGCTCAACGCGGACCCGTTTGGGAACGTACCTAGCTATTCGGTGTCGCTTGGTGCTCGCGCCCAAGGCGGCGTTCTGCCCTCCTACACCTACGAGGTGCAGAACATTGAGCGAGCCACCATCTCTGGCCAGTGGCAGGCAAATCTTGAGATTCGGTCTATTGCCGAAAGCGTTGCCGAGGCGCTGTCATTGCACGGATTTCTTCTCTCAGCAGTTACTACTGGAACTTTCAACAGCATTCCAATCACGGCAACCATGTTCAACGGACGGACGGTCGATCCGCCGGTCGTTGGCGAAGGCGACGAACGCGAGCCCGCCGAGGTAGTGGCGAGCTGGACCATCATTTACACGGAGTGACAAATGGCAGGACTCTCTTCAGCCAACTGCACCTTCTCGTTCAACGGCCAAGCAGTTGCCGGACTGGTGAACGCTTCGGTGTCGCTCGATCAAAACACGATCGACATCACCAACATCGGAACTGGTGCACGTGCCTTTATTCTCGGCAATCGCGGCGGGACGATTTCGATTGAGGCTTTCTACGATCAAGGTGATGTCGGCGTCGCTGCGCTTGAAAGTGCTTGCAACTCTGGAGGCGGCGCATCGGCATTCAACCTTGTTCTGGCAAGTGGAATGACCTACTCGGGCAATGCTTTCGTGACCGCGTTCTCGTCGAGCGCTGCGATCAACGAGGTGCTGCGCTGCACTGCAACTCTCCAACTCACCGGATCAATCACAATCGCATGAGCATTCGCGATGCACTGACCTTGAAGGACTGGCACGGCACGTACAACGGCAGCCCCGTTGTCTTCCGTAGGCCTTCGGCGCTCGACCTTATCGAAGCGCTCGAAGTCAATCAGAAGAGCCCGGAAAGGCTCGGTGCTTGGATGGTTGCGCGGCACCTTGTCGAGGACGGCAAGCCCGTGTTTGCGTCCCTCGACGAGGCGCTCGGCGCTGACGCTCATGTGATTGCATCGCTAAGCAAACTGGTGGAGCCGCTCTATGCGGAAGGCCGGGACTAGGTGAGGCCGCGAGGCGGGTGCTACTCGCGGCGCTCAAGTTGACGAGCACCGACCTTTCGACGCTAAGCGTTGCCGTGCTCAACGTCGATCTTGAGATCCCCGATTGGGAAGGCATTCGCCGTGAGCTTGACCGCATCAAAGCGCATCGCCTTCCGGGCCCAGTTCAAGGTGTCGCCGCAGGATCTCCGCAAGATCAGCGAATCGGCACAGCGCCTGCCGAAGGCGCTACGTCGCAAGATCGTGCGCAAGTCGCTGCGCGAGTGGGGCGACGCAATGAAGCGCACCGCAAAGGCGCTACTTCCAAAGGCAGCCAAACGGACTCGACGGGATCTTGCGGTCAAGACGAAGACCTACCGCAAGGGCCGAATCTGGTGCGGTGTCGGCGTGCGGAAAGACGGTAACCGCGTCGGGTGGCGCAGCCACCTTTACGACGGCGGCTACCGACCGTGGCGAAAAGGCATTGTAAAACTCAAGGGTGGTGGCTTTGGCCCGAAGCCAGCGCCGAAGTTGGTGCGCAACTGGAAGCCAAACTATCGCGCTCGGATTGTGCCGTTCAGCCAACAGCGGGACTGGCGCAACGACGTAAAGGGCCACCTTGGAAGTCGAATCTACCGACGTTTGTGGCTGACGCGTGCAGCCCAAAAGTGGCAACCGCGCGTTGTAGACTTCGTGCGCGACGGAGTCGATGAAGCACTAAGACAGGAGCTGCGCAGTGCCTAGCCTTCCCAAAGTTCACGTGCCTGTCGTTGTCACCACTGAAGGTGTTGACAAGGGCTTGTCCGATGCCGAGCGCAAGATCAAGGCAAGCGCGAAGCGCATGGAGCGCACCAGCGCTGCGCCGTCAGGCGCTTCGCAGGCACTCAAGGCGGCTGGCACGTCTGCACTTGGCATTGGAGGTTTTGGTGCCATCGGTGGCGCGGCTGGCGCTCTCGGCGTTGGTGGCGTCGGCACTGCCGCTTTATTGTCGGCACCGTTTGCGATCTCATCGAAACTGATGGAGACAATGAACGAGGCCACGAGGGGCGCTACCAAAGCGCTTGAGGAGTTCCGCAAGACCGGAGAGCAGACTTTTGCAGCGAACTCGGTGATTCTCGAACGGCTTGCACTGCTTGAAAAAAGCACGGCCAAGAGCCTTCCGAGTCTCGGTCAAGTGTTCACTGCCGCAGGCGCTGACGCTGAAACCGGAAAGGCTGCGGGCATGTTTGAGTGGGCACGCGAGTTCCAAGATGGTTTGCGCGTAGCTACGGCTGCGCTCGGCGCTTTTGCAGGCGGGAAAACGGTTGATCAGATCAAGACCGAAATGCTGCTTGCGACATCGAACGAGGCGGGTGCGTTGCAGCTCAAGGGCCGCATCGCGGAGGAGGAACGCATTCGACAATCGCAAGGCGATGTCGGGATGCTTGGTAGGCTTGGTGACATCTACCTTGCGAACATCACCAACCAGCTAAAGCAGCTGGTGCAGTTGACGAGTTGAAACATGCCAGCCACATACATTGCAGACCTCCAGTCGCTTACGTATTCGCAAGGCAACCTAGCGAACGAAAGCACCATTTCGCAAAGCCTAATAATCCGGCGTACAGACGACGCTGTGATCAACCTGATCAATGAAGCCGAAGCGATGGTTACCGAAGGGCACCTACCGATTCAAGATGAGTTGTATGCGGTGAGTGGCAGTGGCTATTCGTGGGCGCAGTTTGCTCGAGCAAAGGGATACAACCTTGCGTTGCTTGAAGGAGCCACGGCAGTTCGCGCAGACATCCGGTGGGCTACACGCTACATCGTGAACCCAAACAGCAGCGCGAGCATTCTCACCGCGTTGCCTGCTTTTACAAGCTACGTGACAACCTCGCGCACGATGCAACTGTTTCGCACGGCCTGGACAACGAACCCGCCAACGACGGCGAGCAACTCGTCGGCTGACATCGGCGGAACCTCGCTTACTGGTGCCGATGGTTCACAGTCGATGCAGGTAGGGCAGGTGCGCGTTCGCCTGATCGCTATGCAGGACGCAAGCGTTGTGACGATGGACAACGCAGCAAGCTCACTGACCAGCTATGGCGGGGCGATCAACAACGCGACATTTGGTGGTTTTCCTGCTTACTCGCTGATATGTGAAGGTGTGAGCCTTGAGAAGGAACAGGGCAGCGAGTTCTACAACATCACGTTCGAGTTTCTGTTTGACCGTTTCTACCATTTCAGTCAAGTCGCAACGATTGATTCCGACGGGCGACCAAAGATGACCAGCGGCGGAGCGCTGTCCGAAGTCAAATGGCAGCGCCTGCCTCGAACCGCAACGGACTTCAACAACATCTTCAGCGGTGATCTTGAGTTGAAGGCGCTCGCGCTCGGAGGTTGGTGGCTGTGAAGCAAACTTTCTCCAAAGCTCTTGAGTCGCAACAATCTGACCTCGACCGCGCTGCGCGTCGAGTTGATCAGTTTGAGCGCAGGACGAACTTGCTTGCCTTGATCACGGGATTTACGGTGTTAGACGCTGTGAACTACCGCTACGAGTACAGCTGGACGGAGGCAATCCTCACAGCAAGTACAGCGGTTGCTAAGTCACCCGGGCTTACTGGCACTGCGATTTCGATTTCGGAGCTGAGCAATGGCGTGACGAACCGCTACAGCTACGGGGTGAATCCGACGAACCTGATTGGAACGTTTACGCCAGTTCCAATCCCAGTTGGAACGTTCGTTGTTCTGATACCAATGCGGCAACAGAACGGCACCCTGCGTTGGGTGATCATCAACACGCAAGCCATCGACGGAGATTGCCCAGCATGAGGACGCAAAACATTGTGTATTCGAGCAACGCGCCCGGAACCCCAGAGGTTTACACCGCGCCGCTCGGCATCTTCAACATTCAAACAACCAACAACAATCTGACCGGATCGACCGGAAATATCAAGTTTTGGGTAAACGGCGCAAGTCCAACGGCGACAGCCTCGCCCAACCTAGTTGGCACGACCTACATCAACGGAAGAACTGGTGGCATTGTGGAGTTGGATTTAGACGCCATTGAAACGGCGCTAGCGGCGACCTCAAGCACCGAAACCGTGTGGCACTACTCGTTGAGCATGACGCATGCAGGCAATCAGGTGCACGTTTGCTCCGGCTACCTTGTCCGGCTGGGGGTCTAATGACGTTCGCGGAACTTGCACAGCTCGTTGCTCCGTTCGTCGCCGTCCTGTGCGCGAGCGCTTGGCTGCATTCCACTATTGCGGATCTAAAGACAAACATCGCCACGCTCACCGAGCGCGTGCGCAACCTTGAAGCCGAGGTCGAACGGCTTAGGAACCGAAAGCCATGACTTCTACCGCCAAGGCATACATCGTTCTCGCCGCAACCATCATCATCCTTCTCCTCTCCGCGCAGGGTTGCGACTTCCGCAAACTGGTGAAAGTCGATGTGCCAGAGCCAATCTTGAATCCGCTTGATATCGAAGGGCCGATCACGCTCGACGAAGCTGAACGCGTCTGGGCGGATTGGACCTACTACGTCGAGAGCAACACCGAGCGCTTTCGGAAAGCGCATGAGAACGCCGAAGAGCGTTACGCGTTTATCCATTCGTTCGTGATGCTTGGCTTGAACGCGGCAGGGGATGCGACGTCGAGCTTCCCAATGGGTGCGCTTGTGTTTGGCGCTCTGACTGGCGGCATCGGATTGTTCCTGCCGCAGCCCAAGATTGCAAAGAAGGCGCCCAAGGCCGAGCCATGAGCAACCTTTCGCGCCAATGCTGTTGCGGCGAGGGGTCTACGTGCTCGGCGTTCTGCTGCGCTTCAAGCTACGCCGTTACTCCGTTCACCGTGAACTATCTGTGGGAACTGGTAACAAACACGCAACCCAACATCTGCAATGTGTGCCGAGTGACCAACCACACTTTGGAGTTGACGGCCACCAAAAGCGGGCCGTTCGTGGTAAACAAAACCACGTTGTTCGGCGGTGGGTGTTGCTATCGCGGATACGGAACCGTAACCGTGGCCGGAAGCTTGTTTATCGAGGAACTTTGGGATCCAAGCGGGTTGCCGTGTCCGCCGCCGAACGACGTTCCACGGGTGTTGACTCACACATACACGTTCACGCACGAGGTCTGTGCGTGCATCACGGTTATATGCTGGTCCAAACTTGACCACTGCACAGGTGTTTCTTCCCCTGCTTTGCAACACACACTTGAAATCGGGGATTTCACGATTTGGTGTACCCATGAATCAATGGGTGATGGAGATTGCGATACTTGCATCACGCCGGGCCCGGGCCCGGTGCAGCTGCGTAGCGTCGGCGCGAGACTTGCTTTCAGTTCGTCGGTCGATTGCCTGTCGGCTGTTACAGATAAGGAGTGCCTCGGCTGGTGGCCCCCGACTGAGCAGTTGTGCGGTGATGGTGAGGCGTTTGGAACTTGCTACGTCAACCTTGAAAACAACCTTTTGCCAGTTGGCTCCTACATGGGGCCGTTTGGCATTGTGTATCAACTGGAATGCACCGAAGGCCGGGACGATTACCCGTGCTTCGATGACCTTTTTCCAAGCAACACAACTTTCCAGCACGCATTGCCAAGCATTCCATACCTTGACGTGCAACTGAAAAGCCCGTGCGCGACGGTCGATGATTCGTTTACGCTTGCATGCGGACGGACTGTGTCGATCCGCCAGCTGGGCGGCTGCCCGTCCTTTTGGAGCTACACTTGAAGTGCAAAGCCATGCAAGGCGGGCGGTGCACCGAGCCACTGGCGCTGCCGCTCTACGGCGACTCTCCGAGCCAGGGCGTCTGCCGGATATGCCCGCACTACCGAGGCTTGCCTCGCGGCCTAGGTGACGTCGTAGAGGCTTTGACGCGCGTGACCGGAATCAAGGCCGTCGCCAACCGCCTAGCCCGCCAGCGGGGCTCTACGGCCCGGAAATCCAAGGCTGTTGGAACCGCCAAGGCCGGAACCGCTCGCGGATGCGGCGGCTGCGCGGCCCGACGGCAGGCGCTCAACGAAAAGTTCCCAGTTTCCTAAAGCTACCTTGCGCTGCTTGCCGATGGATAGTACCGTCAAGCAAGCAACGCGGCACAGCCGCAGGAAGGTAGAACATGGAAACGAACGAAGCAGGCAAGCCGTCGGCAGCGCGCCGAGGAAGCCCGGTTTGGGTGCGCGATGAGCAGATGCAAGGGCTGCGCCGACTTGCCGATGCCGACGGCGAGTGCATTGCGTTCCACGTGCGCCGGGCAATCGCGGCGTACCTCAAGAAGCACGACAAGCCGACGATGGAGGTGCGGGCATGATGTGGGTCATTTTCATGCTTGTCTTTGCGCTTTGCACTGGCGGTTTCGATTGGGGGCGCGATGACAACCCATGACCCCCGGACTACCGAGTTCAACCAGCAAGGCGACGTGTGGCAGCACAGCTACGCTTACCACAACCGCGAACTACCGACGCCGCAACGCTCGCCGGATCATTTCGATATCTCTGATCGCCTTTGGTACGCCGCCCAGGTCAACGAAGCAGGCGACCGCAAACTCGCGCAGCTGCTGCGCGATGCGATGGCGCATATCTCAGTCCTAGAAACGCGCTTGGCTACGTCGAAAGCCAAGGCAGCCGAGACAGACGGACAGACCGAGTAACCACAACACGAAAGGTAGAAAATGGCAATCTCTGAAGAAGAACAGCTGGCGTCTTGGATGCCACCAACCGATGCATATGTATTGGCAAAGCGAGCCTACGACGTTCACGCAAGCCGTAACGAAACCTGCGAAGCGATGCCGTTTGGCACAACGAGGCGAGGCCCAGCCGCACGAGGCGGTGGGAAAGGTGACTTGGACGCAAGAGTTGTCGAGGTTCATTTTGGCGAGTACCTGAAAGCCGCACGAGCCCTTGAACAGGCACAGCGCGACAGGGTGAACGAACGCTACCAACGGCTTGCCAAACCCACGCGATCCAACCAAACCCTTGAAGCCCGCGTAGCGGCATTGGAAGCCGCCTTCGATGCCCTGCTCAAGACAACCAAGGAGGTTGAACAATGACCCCGCAAGAGATCCGTGCCCGGCTCGTGGCGCTCATCGCTCAGATCGACGGTGCCGTGCCTGCTTCGCAAGTCCCGCCTGCTCCGCAAAGCAGCGGAGCGCCAAGGCTCGAACTGGTAACCGTCGCTGCTTGGCAAGTGGGGACAAGCAAGGCAGGCAAGCCCTACGGCAGGCTGACCACAACCGCAGGCTTGAAGTACCCGGTGTTTGCTCCGCACTTGCTTGCGCTCGATCCGATTCCAGCTGGTTCGCAAGTCGAGGTGACTTTGCAACATGCAAAGAACCCCGACGGCACCACCTTCGAGAAGGTGGCTGGCTTGCGGATTGTCTCACGTAGTAACGCCCAGATTCCCGATGATGAAGTGCCCTTCTGAACCCTTTCGAGGCTGTTGCGAGCCTCAGCAGCGCGTTGCTGCAAACCCCACCCCCGCAGTACCCGGCGGGGGTGGGGCTTTTCTTGATCTCAAGCAAAAGGAAGCACATGAGCAAAGAGAACTACACTTGGTGCCGGTGTGGCATGGACATTTACCCCAACTATTTCGGCAAGTATGAAAGCGCTTTCAAGAGCGCATTCAAGTGCAAGTTGCACCGCATTGAGGTGATTGGCAAGCAAGTGGTGATGCACCACAAGAGAATGACTTGTCCAGACATGGCGCAAGCGGTTTGCTTGGCTCAGTTCATCTGTCCTTCGGTGACTGCAATCTACTGCCTGTCCGATGGCAATGACACGCTTTACCTTTTCAGGGACGGCAACTGGGATTGCAAACGCTTTCGCAAAGACAAGTGCACAACCTTTCAATGGCAACCGCCAACACAAGACAATGACCAAGACGGCGTGATTGAAGTTGGCTCTTGATCCCCCCCCTACAACCCCCCCTTGCGGGGGCTTGACAGCGTGGTTACGCTGCGAGCAGCAGCACGGAGCTCCGGCGAAGTGTCTGTCTGTCTCGTCAGCGTAAACCAACCACGCGGCAAGACAGGAGCAGACCACGCATGGACTTCCAAGACTCTGCACGTTGGCACGTTCGCCGCGAGGAGTTGTTTGCGAAGCGCGACGGCTCGCGCCTTGTGCTCGACTCCCTCACAATCAGCAACATCGCTGAGGCACTGCCCGCGATGGACTTCGATGCAGCAATCGAAGCGCTTCAAACCTACCGCGCAGCCAAGCCCTACAAAGGCTTCTGGTGGCAGACCTACCTACAGCACTACGGCACGGCGAAGACAGACATCGCGCCTAAGCGCGATGCTGCTTCGCCACCAACCGAGATGAGCGCTTTGCTTGATGCGAAGGCAAGGCAAGAGCAAGCGGACGAGGTGGCGCAATACCACGCAGTGCCAGCGCACTTTCGCGCGCAGGCACGCCTCACCTATGCCGATTGGGGTATCCGCAGGCACGACGATGATCGTGCTTGGCGGGTGCTTGTGATTGACGCTTGGGAAGGCCGATGCGTGGATCAATACAAGATCCACCAACGGAAAGACCTCGAAAGGCCTAGAGAAGCAAAGAACCCCTATACAATCATCGAGAAGTTGCGACTTGAACTGGAAGAGGCCCGAGAGCTGGCAGGATTGCCAAGGTGGATACCCCATGCCGAACAGCCGAGCGAAGGGTAAGAGAGGCGAACTAGAGGCCGCGTTGTTGCTCACGCAACTCGGCCTAAGCGCTCGACGCTCTGCGCAGTACTGCGGTGCCGACGGCGACGCAGACTTGCGGTGCAACGCCAATCTGCACGTCGAGGTGAAGTTGCAGGAGCAGATGCATCCGTACAAGTGGCTAGAGCAAGCCATTTCAGACTCAATGAAGACCAAGCGGTTGCCCCTCGTTCTGTGCAGGCGTACACGATCACCCTGGCTCGTGATCATGCGTGCAAGCGATTGGGTTGCTATCTCGAAGGAACTGGTAGATGCGCTCATTCGTGCACAGACTGAACATCCCGGCGATACCTCACAAAGCCAATCGCCGGCGTGAGCAAGGCACGCACTGCGGTTGGAAGTGGAATCGCTTCCGCAACCACGTGCTGGCAGCGCATCCGCTCTGCCAGCGCTGCGGTTGCTTGGGCGAGGAGGTGCACCACATCGTGCCAAGGTGCGAAGCGCCGGATCGGATGTACGACCTAAGCAACTGTGAGGTGCTGTGTAAGCACTGCCACCGCGATGAACACGTTCGGTCCGCGTTAGGCGCGCGGTGGGGGGGGTAACTTTTATGGCACCCCACCTCCGAGGTGC
>Ga0172376_10005076_pt1 | contig 14794 bp, 10 predicted proteins | sample Lak35m_FD_121114 | JGI IMG/M metagenome (GOLD analysis project Ga0172376, IMG submission 121114) | Freshwater microbial communities from Kabuno Bay, South-Kivu, Congo - kab_092012_35m | ecosystem: Environmental > Aquatic > Freshwater > Lake | place: Democratic Republic of the Congo: South-Kivu...
CTCAGCCACATAAAAAAGGACCTGCGGATCATGAAGTTGACATTTTTGGGGGCCGCCTCAGAAGTCACCGGCAGCCAGCACCTCCTCGAAACCACCGAAGCACGCATCCTGCTCGACTGCGGCCTCTTCCAGGGACGCGAAGAAGAATGCCGGCTCCGCAATGAACAGTTCCGCTGCCTGCCCCGCAAACTGGATGCCGTGGTCCTCTCTCACGCACACATCGACCACTGCGGCAACCTGCCAGGACTCTGGAAAGCCGGTTTTCGCGGTCCGATCTGCTGCACCGCACCCACCGCCGACATCGCCAGCATCATGCTCCGCGACAGCGCCAGAATCCAGGAAGAAGACGCCGCTTACGAGCAGCGCAAGCACTATCGCGACCGCACGCACATCCCGGGGCCGCTGTACACCGAAGATGATGCCCGCCATGCAGCCAAACTGTTCGAACCCCAGCCCATGCACGACTGGCAGGAAATCGCACCGGGAGTCCGACTGCGATTTCTGCATGCCGGCCACGTCCTCGGCGCTGCCATCAGTGAGCTCGAGCTGCTGGATGCCGGCGAAATCCGTCGCGTGGTCTTCACGGGCGATCTCGGACGCCGCCACCAGCCCATCCTGATGGACCCGGAAACCGTCGAACGCTGCGATGTCCTGATCTGCGAATCCACCTACGCCAATCGCCAGCACCCGGACACCGCGAATGTCAGTGACGAGCTGCAGCGGATTATCTGCCGGGCCGCCGAACTGGGTGGTCGAGTCATTATTCCGGCGTTCAGTCTTGGCCGCACGCAGATGCTGGCCTGGCTGCTTAACGAACTTCGCAACCGCAGTCAGTTATGCCGCGTTCCCGTGTTCATCGACAGCCCCCTCGCCACTCGCCTGACAGACGTGCATCGCCAGCACACCGATGACATGGACAGCGATGTGCAAAACTCACTGCGGCATGACGACGATGTGTTCAGCTTCCCGGGACTCACATATGTCAGAACTCAGGACGAAAGCATGGCCCTGAATCGCACGCCGGGCCCGCTGGTGATCATCGCAGCCGGCGGAATGTGCGAAAACGGTCGCATCGTACATCACCTGAAACACTCGCTCGATGATGAACGCAACACAGTCATGATCATCGGATTTCAGGCCGAGCATACGCTGGGGCGTCGGCTGGTGGAACGTCGCCCGGAAGTCAGCATCTTCGGACGACGAATTCCCGTACGCGCCCACGTAGAAGTTGTCAACGGTCTGTCAGCCCACGCCGATGCCGATGATTTCCGCTGGTGGTTTGGCGAACTGCAGAAACGCGGCGGCACCGGCGAAACCTATATCGTTCACGGAGAACTCAATGCCGCCCAGGCACTCGCAGACATCGCCACAGACTGCTCTGATGAACTGCCCGTGATCCCGAAATATGGCCAAAGCTTCGTCATTCAGTAAATGCGGCAGCGAAGCCCGCAAATCACAGCGGCCGCTCACCACTATTCCCCGGCGTCTCACCGGCACGCCCGCAGCACAGCCGCGGACACTTCGGCAATCTGCTCCTCTGTGTGCTCACTGCAAACAGATAACCGCAGTCGCGAGGTTCCGTCGGCTACCGTCGGCGGACGAATCGCCGGCACCAGAAAGCCTGTTGCTTTCAGCCGCTGCGAGGCTTCAACTGCTGCCTGCTCAGTGCCCAGCAGCACTCCCACAATCGGACTGTCCTCGGGATTCAGTCGTCTCGCGTCCTCCGGTGCCCCGCAGTAACCGGCCAGCCGTAACCCGCCCTCCTGCAGCAGTCGCCGCAACTGACCGGCACGCTGTCGCAGTCGCTGCCGACGCTGCGTGTCAATTAACAGTATATCCAGCGCAGTGATTGCCGCCGCACACACAGCCGGCGGCAGCGCCGTCGAAAAGAACTGACTGCGAGCAGCATTCCAGAGCCAGTCCGACAGCGGCTGACTGCCCGCCGCAAAGCCACCCAGACAACCAATCGCCTTGCTCAGCGTGCCCAGACACACCGCCACTTCCTGCTGTACCCCCTGCAGCTCGCAAACCCCTCGCCCCCCAGCCCCAAAAACTCCCGTGGCATGTGCCTCGTCCACCACCAGCACCAGATCAAAGGTCCGCGCCAGGTCAGACAGCAACGGCAGATCCGCCAGCGATCCGTCCATACTGAAAACGGTATCGGTTACCAGAAACACCTGTTCAAAATCCTGCCGCCTGCGCGCCAGACTGCGCTGCAGTCGCTCCGGCTGCTGACGGTCATACACGAAGAAGCGGGCCGCTGAGGCTCGGCAGCCGTCCACCAGGCTGGCGTGATTCTCACGATCACAGAAGATCGCATCACCACTGCCGGCCAGAGCCATCAGGGTCCCCAGATTGGCCGCATAGCCCGAAGCAAACAGAACGGCCCCCGCACAACCTTCCAGCTGCGCCAGCCGATCCTCCAGACGGACCTGCCACTCACCGCGTCCCGCCACCAGCGGGCTCGCTCCTGAACCCGCCTGCCCGCCGGCAACCTCAGCCCACGCCTGACAGACACGAGGCTCACAGGAGAGCCCCAGATAGTCGTTGGTGGCGAAACTGATCAGCGCCCGCTGACCGTCATGACAATCCACCGCCGACGTTCGCTGCAGCACAGCACGAACCCGCAGCTGCTGTCGCGCTGCAAGATGGTCCAGTCGCGCCTGCAGACTGGCAGTAAATCGCGAAGCAGCGGGTATCCCCGAGTCAGACTGTGCCATCGTTCACAGCACCAGACAACACCAGACAACACCAGACAACACCAGACAACAAAAAAGCCCGCACTAAAGGTGCGGGCCGAAAATCCGGTGACAGCATTACAAACGGAGAGAGAGGGATTCGAACCCTCGGACCCCATTTCTGGAGTCACATCATTAGCAATGATGCGCATTCGGCCACTCTGCCATCTCTCCAACCGACATCGTCTGGCCCAGTATACTCGGATTTCAGGCGGAAACAAGTACAGAGTTTTCCAGGGAACCAGTTCCGAAAAACGTCCCGACAGCAGTACACCACAAGCCGCCACTGCCGATTGACCCGATTTTACCGATTACAAGGACAGCTCGCAGCAACAGACAGCCGCCGGCCCGACCGGGTTCGCTCGATTTCCCCACAATCACCGCGGATAAGCTGCCTCGACGGCTGCAGAGACGTCAGCAGCCGGCTTTTTCGCCGCCGTCCGCCGCACCGCCGGGGACACAGCCCCAATCGCCGGGGACACAGCCTGAGACGGGGACACAGCCTGAGGCGGGGACACAGCCTCAGACGAAACTTCCGATTTGTCCCCCGTCAGCATTTCCATCAGCCACGGGGATGCCCGCGGAATCACAATCACTTTCTTCTGAGCCCCCGGCTGGCGATCATCGATAATCACAGTCACCTCAGGCCCCGCCGCTGCAGGCGCAGCCGGCTCAGCTGCCGGGAAATCCGCATCTGCCCCGGCTTCCGCGACGGAACTCACGAACCCGCCCGACTCCTCGGACTCACCCTCAGACTGCCCCGCAAACGGCTCCTCCAGCAGCTCATGAAACTCATTGCCCGACTCCGTTGCGGGCACCGCTTCCGCCAGATTTTTCGGCTCAGGCTGCGGCACAGTCAGCAGCTCGCGCAGCCATTTCAGCCGGTCCAGAGCCAGCAGTTCATCAATTGCACTGCGAGACATGTACAGGCCTTCGGCCTGATTTCGATTGGCACAGCTGCAGACTCCGACCAGACGTCCGTCGGCATCATACAGACCGCCACCGGACCGGCCGCTGGCGGGCGCTTTTGAACACACCAGATTGCCAGGCCCATTGTAACGATTCTGATCCAGTAAAGTCACTTTCAGCTGCGATGGCTGAGCCCCCTCGTCACAGCCAAAACTGACCAGTTCCTGTGCGTCCACCAGCGTATCCGCTGCTGTCGCCAGCGTGGCGGCAGGCAGCATCTGCTGCGGCCGAATTCGCAGGACCGCCAGATCCAGACGATGATTCCCCAGCACAACCTCAGCCGGCAGTCGCTGTGCCTGACCAGCCACGAAAGCTTCCACGAAAGTGCGAGTACTTTTGACATTGAGCCCCTGAAAGAAGTGCGAGCAGGTCAGGATGACGGTTTCGTCTGCCGAACTGTGGATAATGGTGCCAGTGCCGGTTTCACGAACTTTGTTCCCGTCGTCCTCCGTTATACCTTCCACCGTCACTCGCACTGTGGCCGCTTCAGCCAGCGTTAGTCCTGCAGGAGTGGCGGTGACTTCCGGCGACTGTCCGCGAATAATCGGGTCCCGCTGAGCGCGCCCCCAGCGAGGAAACATTTTGCCGAAAAGGTCACCCAGAGATTTTCCCCCGTCTGGTTTCTCCACCTGGGAATCAGCTGGCGGAACAGCCGGTGCCGGTGCGGCCGCCGGCGGATTCAGCGCACGCTGCTGTTCTGCCAGCTGCCGCGCTGCTGCATTCATCACGCGCCGCAGTACCGCTTCATCGGTCAGTCCCACAAAGCGCTCAGTTTCCCTGCCGTTGACCAGCAAAATCAGCGTCGGCACAGCCTGCACACTGTATTTCTTTGAAAGCTCAGGCTGCTCGGAAATATCCACCTGGCGAATGGGAAATCCGTCATTTTCCATCCGTTTCAGGATGGGCAGCATCTGCTGACAGGGCTTGCAGTAGCTGGCGGTGAAATCCAGCAGCTGGACGGGCGGTATCGGTTCTTCAGCGAACGACACTGTCGGCGACAGGACCAGCAGCAGCAGCAGCAGCAACGTTTTCATAGACGGCTTCCATGCCAAAGTGTGCGGTTGCAGGAGTTACAAAAACTGACCTCAGCAGGCTGCAGAATTTACAATTGCCAGTCGCGGAACTTTGAAAAACGTCCGTTTTTTCAAGGTTTTTGGCGAGCTGACAGGATGTCACCTGCGGTCAGTCTCGGTAAAGCAACCCGTATGCCACAGCGGCAAAATCCGTCGGATCAGAACTCCGACCGGCAAATTCTGCCGCAAGGCGAGCGGCAGCATAGTCCGGTTTGGGCGATTTCGGAAAGACCAGTTTTCCCGGTCAGGCTCAGCGGCTAACGCCGCGGCAGCGGAATGGAAACCGACTTCAGCTGAGAACCGCTCTTCGTCGGCAGCGGAGTCTGAGCACCTGTGTGGTCGGCAGCGACCCCGGATCCGGAGGTTTCCAGGGCGTCAACGTCGGGAATGCGTCGTTCGTGAATGAAACCCCGCGTCCGTGCGGCTGCCGCGTTCTTTGTGTCCCGACCAGGCAGCAGAATTTCCGTGTCACGCGATGAGACGATTCGCCCGTCTTCCTGAACCAGATCCACTCGCAGAGCACAGTTGACCTGATTACGGTGTTTATTCACGTACGGAACAAACACGCTGTAGGAATGCCCCAGCGTGCCTTCACCCCGATGCACGTCCCAGGCCTCAGGAGTAAACTCAAACTGGTGCAGCGGCTGAGGCTCTTCCTCGGCCTCCGGATCATACTCATCGTACAGCGTAATCCGAACTGTGCCGTTGACCCGCACCCCTGTTTCCACCTTCGGCCCAAAGAACAGAACCTGTCCCGCAAAACCTCGACAGTTCTTCCCGTCCATTCCCTTGCCGTGAGCAGCTTCCCAGAGTGCCACGATCTTGACGACATCGCGTTCATAGGCCGAACGACCGATCAGCCGTCCGGGGTCACGCAGCATCGATGCGGAACTTTTGAAGAACGAGCCGGTGGGTGAACATCCAACTGCCGGCAACAGAGCCGCCAGCAGCAGCAGGCTCTGCCCTGCAGTCCGCAGTCCTGCCGCTGTCCGTCGTCGCCACCAGGGCCGTTCTTTACATTCAGTCATAGCCAGATTCCGCATCATTCAACTGTCTGCTCAGGGAGTCCGTGTCCGTGGTCCCGGATCGGCTGTTGGTACCGGAGGCACCTGTGCACCATCGGGCTCCAGCAGCTTCTCGACCGGACTGTCAGGAGTCAGCACGTCACCTTCTCGAATTTCTCCGTCGGCGGCTCCCGGCACGCTGTACAGCGGTCCGTGAATCGCTTCTGCTTCAGATTCAATAAAGTGCATCCGCTCAGACTCAACCTGTTTCACCAGCTCTGAATCCAGATCACTCAGCACAATTCGCGGTGTCAGGAAGATCAGCAGCTCAGTCCGTGCCGAAGTCGTGCCGTCGTAACGGAAGGCACGGCCCACGATGGGCAGGTCACCCAGCCACGGTACTTTCCGCTCCAGCGTCTCGTCCTTCTTCGTAATCATACCGCCGATCACAATCGTCTGACCGTTCGGTACGTTGACCGTCGTCACAGCCTGTGACTGATTGATGATCGGAGACGTGATCGAGCCCGTAGCCACACTCGTGAAGATCGGCACACCCTCACCTGACAGCGAACTCTTGTCCGCAAATACACTCATGGCAATCACACCGTCAGGCGTAATTCGCGGAGTCACTCGCAGAGTAATCCCGACCTGCTGCTGCTGCACGTTGGGATTGGCTGTACCCAGACCGTTCTGAGTCACACCGTTCACCACCGGAACAAGCTGACCCACGGTCACATAAGCTTCGTTGTTATGAGTCGTTCGAACCTGCGGACGGCTCAGCACCTGCACCGTACGTCGCGACGCAAGGGCTCGCAACAGCACACTCACGGCATCAGACTGAGCAGAAAACACGAACCCGCCAAATCCCAGATCGCTGTTCTGTCGACCCAGCGAAAAATTGGCCAGGCCCTGAGTCCCCACATTGCCCGAAGTATTTGCGGCCGAGTTGTTTCCCAGCGACACATTGGTCTGATTGAAGTTCAGACCCGGATTGCCGGTCGTGGCAGTCGTCGTTGTCAGACTGCGACGGAACAGCAGCGGATCCTGAAATCCCAGCTCAATACCAAACTCGTCCGTTGCATCGAGACTGACTTCCACCAGCAGCGCCTGGATGACAACTTCCGGCGGCTGAGCATCCAGCTGATCAATGATCTGAATGACCTGATTGAAATACTGAGGTGAAGCACTGACGATCAGCGAGTTGCTGTTGGTATCAGGAGCAACCAGAACTTCCTGACGGATCCGTTCAATATTGCTGATCAGGTCTTCTGAACTGGTCTGCAAAGACTGCTGCTGCTCAAGAAAGTCCAGCAGCGACTGGGAAACCAGATCGGCCGGGGCATTTCGCAGCGGAATCACTGTCGTCGTTCGCTGGCGAGTGTCATCCGAGTCGAGTCGCAGCAGCACGGCTTCCACCACACTCAGCGATTCGGCACTGCCGATTGCCAGCACCGTGTTCGTGCGAATGTCAGCCGAAAAACGCAGCGGAATCAGACTGCTGGAAGAACCTTCGGTACCAGCCAGCTGGATCCCCAGCGCGTCCTCGGTGTTGTTGCTTTCGAACAGAGTCGTCAGCAGGTCGACAGACTGCTGAGCATCGGCGTTCTGCAGCGTGAACACCTTGATCTCGGACACCGCTCCAGGTGCCTGATCAAGCTCCCGCACCAGTGCTTCCATCAGTCCCATACTGGCTTCGGGCGCCGACACGATCAGACTGTTTGAGCGAGCATCAAAGCTGACTCGCACATCCGCCAAAATCCCCGATCGGATCAGCTCTTCCACTCCACCCGCCGATGACAGAAATTCCACCGCCACCGATTTGTTGTCACGCAGCTCCTGAGATCCCTGAGTATTCCCGAAGCCGGCACCACCCTGAGTGGCATTCTGCTGCGGCGGAGAAATTACCGACTGAATCGCCTGACTGATCGTCGCACTCAGCTCCTCTGCGACCGCATTCTTCAGACGAATCACCTTCATGCGGGAGGTCGCTGAAGGCTCATCACTGTCTATGCGTTCGATCAGCCGACGCACTTCCGCCAGTTCGTTCGGACGGGCCTGGACCACAACCGAGTTCGTGCGAACATCAGCAAATGTTCGCAGCGATGTTCCCAGACCGGGTCGATCAGCATAGAAGGTTCCCAGTGAGGTGACGACCTGCGAGGCAATCGCACTCTTCAGAGGAAATACTTCAAACTCCAGATCCGGCGTCAGCGGCTTGTCCAGACTCACAGCCAGCTCCAGAATCGACTCGCGCTCGACTTCTGAAGAAATAATCAGCAGAGCATTCGGCTGCACCACCGGCAGGAAAGACGCTGTCTTCTGATTGTTGCCGGTCGCCCGCTGTCGCAGTTCAGCCAGCTGCTCGTAGACATCCGTCATCAGGGTTGCCAGAGCTTCCGAATCCACATTCTCAAGCGTCAGCAAATGCACGCTGGGCAGCGAGCCTACACTGACCTTTTCCAGCTGCTGGATGATCTTCTCAACCCGATCCACGTCGGCTGCATTACCTTTAAGCAGCAGCAGTTTGAGATCTTCCAGGGCCTGAATCGTGACGTCGCCACGCAAATTGATCGCCGGAGACTCATCTCCGTCACCAGCCAGAGTGCGAGAACGTGGCTCCGCTGCCGGCGCTTCCTGTCGCTGCTCGTCCGCCAGCGACACCAGCTGATGAATCTGCTGATTCAGCTGCGCTGCCGTCTTTGCCGGAATGTTCTCGTTGGGAACCACCTTCACTGCCGACTCCCCGGTCGGATCAGCCGGACGATCCAGATCCGTCACCAGTTTTCGCAGATGCGAAATTCGCTGCGCCGGAGCTTCCACGATCAGCGCGTTCTCGTACTGGTTAATCCCAACACGAAACATCACTGCAGGTTCAGCTGTACTGCCAGCGGCGGGATTGCTGCGAACCACGAAGCCCGGCAGACCGTTCAGACCTGGCTTTTCCAGCTCAGCCCGGTCGCGGAACACCACAAACAAAGTACGGGCAACATCCGCAGCATTGCCCTCCTTCAGTGCCAGCGTTTCCTGTTCCATCGCAGCAGCAACAGCAGCGTCCTGCAGCAGCCCCTTTGAGGTCCCGGAGACTGGCCGAATTCGATTGCCCGCGGCAGCCTGGCGACCAACAGCCGGCTGCACACGACCACCCTTCGTCGCGGGGGCAGGCACAGACGCTCGCCGCTGCGGCTGAACCGAACGGCGTTCCTCAGAGTCTTCAACAGATAACTCAGCCGCCTCGTCAGCCACTGCCGGCGCAGCAGCCCGTCGACGTGCCGACTCTTCGGTCAGACGCGGCCGGGAATACTCCGTGCGAGCCTCATCCAGATCCAGCACGATCAAAAAACCGTTCTGACGCAGCAGTCGAAAACCCTGCGGCTCCAGCTCGGCATTCAAAATGCGAATTGCCGAATTGAGGTCGTAGCGAGTCTTGTCGCGACGAGCAAATCGGCCCGGCGGAACTCGCTTCATCACCAGCGTCAGCTGCTGACTTTCCGCCAGATTCTGCAACACCTTTTCCCAGCTCGAATCAAAGTAGTTAAGGCGGACTCCGTCCTCCTGCTCCACCATCTCCTGAGCCGGACTCTTGCGGACAGCTTCCCGAAAGGAACGCTGACCCTCTTCAGACGCACCCAGTCGCATGTGCTGACTGAACAACACACAGATCGAGGTCGCGGCTCCAATTGCCCCTGCTGTAACAATGCCCGGACGCTTCACCGTCGTATTCCTTATAGTGGGCAGGCTTCCCGTATCATGCTGCCTGCTTCGCAAGTGCCACCTGCTCGGCGGAAATCCCGCTAAGCTGCGCCCGATCGCCGACGGTCGCTGATGTCAGCCTGCAACGACAACAACAGTTAATCCTGTTTATCGGGCTTTTCCGGCTGTAGCATTGAGTCAGGTTGTAGCGATCAGGCGGGATTTTTCCGATGCGCATTAAAAAACGCCGATGAAGTCATCGGCGTTATCGAGAAAACCTTGCCAGCCAGCCAAAGGCTGTACGGGGGTTCAGGGGCTGGCTGGTGAGTCATCGTCGTTCTGCGAAATGGCGATCACAGCAGCCGTACCGCCAGCAGCCAGCAGCAGTGCTGCCACAGCCAGATTGCGGCGACCGGCCGCCGCACCCGTCACACAGCCCTCACCACAACCCTCCGCACAAACTTCGCCGCAGCCGTCTGCACCGGACTGACCGCGAATCACGCTTTGATCCAGTACCAGCACCAGCTGCCTCGCCGCTGTCTGCGGTGCCCTCTGGCTGTCCCAGAACCGCACCGCCGTACCGGAACTTCCAACACGCACACCGTGCAGCCCGTTTCTCACACCCTGCACCTGAAAACGCCCGGCAGCGTCCGTCACCACTTCCGCCACTCGCGCGGTTCCGGAATACAGCTGAATCCTGCGTCCGGCCACAGGTACAGCCTGACGATCAACCACCATACCCTGCAGCGTGCCCTGTGGCAGAACAATGTCTCGCACACGTCCCACAGCCTGCTGCTGATTCTGTTCCGCCGCGACCAGCGAGTTGCCGGCGACCAGCACCGCAGAAACCGCCCAGACCACAACCTGTCGAAATCTGTTCATATCCGCTTCTCATCTGCAAGTACTCAAAAACTTACAGAATCAGCATCGCATCGCCGTAGCTGTAAAATCGATACTGTTTCTCTATTGCCCGCAGATATCCATCCATGACCAGTTCAAAACCGGCAAAAGCTGCCACCAGAGCCAGCAGAGTGGAACCGGGCAGGTGGAAATTTGTCAGCAGCCCCTGCACCGCCCGAAACTCGTAGCCCGGTCGAATAAACAAAGCCGTGCGGCCTTTCCAGGCAGCTGGAAACTCTGCCCCGGTCGCGGCCGCGGCCGCCTCCAAAGTACGAACAGATGTCGTACCCACTGCCACCAGGCGTCCTGCCGGCGACTTTTCACGAATGGCAGCTGCCGCCGTTTCCGGCAGCCGACACCATTCCTCATGCATTCGGTGTTCTGACAGCCGCTCGGTCGTGACCGGACGAAATGTTCCTGGTCCCACGTGCAGCGTCAGTTCAGTCTGCCCCACACCACGCTCACTGCACTGCCGCAGCAGCTGCGGCGTAAAGTGCAGACCGGCCGTCGGCGCAGCCACCGCACCCGGCTGGCTGGCGTACGTCGTCTGGTATCGCTCGCGATCCGTCTGGTCAGCGATCTTTCGCCCCATGTATGGCGGCAGTGGCAAAGATCCATTCTCTTCCAGCAGCTGCACCGCAGTTCGCTGGTCATCAGGGCGAACCAGCCAGCTGCCGTCGGCCGTACGGCTGAGCAGCGTCAGAGTCAGTCGACAAAACTTGCCGGCAGATTCAGGACGCAGGTCCTCCCGCAGCCAGCAGTCGGACGGAATGACCAGTATTCGCTCACCAGGCTGCAGTTTCCCGCGAGTCTCGCACAGCAGCACCCAGTCTCCGCTGCCGGTCGTCTCCACATACAAACCCTCCCACCGCCCACCCGTCTGTTCCCGATATCCAAACAGTCGCGCCGGAATTACCTGAGTGTTATTGAACACCAGCAGGTCTCCGGAACTCAGCCGGTCCGGCAGATCGCGAATCCCGGCATGCTCGATCGTCCCCCGCCGGCGGTCCAGAATCATCAGACGCGAATCGTCTCGCGACGACGACGGACGACTGGCAATCAGGTGCTCCGGCAGTTCGAACTGCCACGTCGATAACAGGTCCGGATCAGGAATGGTCATATGCTAAGATTTGCAGGTTGAGCGAGTATTGGCAGACGGTGCTGACAGTGGGCACCTGTGGCGATATCATAATCGTAAAGCGATCAGACCGCAGTCACCCCCCATAGAAATTTTCGATCACCAGCACCCGGCCCGGCGATAACGTGCATCAGCAGAATCCCTCGCATCCCGCACTCTGTATGGTCATCACCGAACTGGACATCGGAGGTGCAGAGAAAGCATTCGTCCGACTCGCCCAGGGCCTCGTCTTCGCCGGCTGGAACGTTCGCGTAATCTGTCTGCGTGGCCCCGGACCGCTCGGTCAGGTACTGCAGGACCGGGAAATTCCCGTGGAATATCTGAACTGCGGTGGTTTTCTGGACGTCAGAGCCCCCTTTCGCCTGGCCGCCAGCCTCCGCGCACAGCGTCCGCACCTGGTGCTCTCCTTCCTGCATCACGCCAATGTGGCCAGCCGCATCGGCTGCCGACTGGCCGGAATTCCACTGCACGTTTCAGGAATTCGAGTGGCCGATCGACGATTTTCAGTCATGCTGACAGAGTATCTGACTGCCCGCTGGACGACACACTGCGTGGCCGTCAGCCAGCAGGTGGCGGCCTCGCACCGACGCATCAGCCGCCTCGCCGAATCTAAGATCTCTGTGATTCGCAACGGAGTGGACTGGGAACAATTCACGCAGCAGCCACCCGCCGATCGGCGGCAGTTCGGGTTCGATGACAGCGATTACGTGATCCTCAGCGTCGGTCGGCTGGAACCGCAGAAGGATCCGGAAACCCTGCTGCACGCCTTTCGCATTCTGCAGGCTCAGCAGTCCGTATTGCCCCGGCAAATCCGGCTGCTGTTCGTCGGTGACGGACAGCTGCGCAGCCTGCTGCAGCACCGCGTAAAGATGTATGAACTGGAGAACATCGTGCAATTCGCCGGCTGGCGACCGGATGCTGCCAGCCTGATCCGCATGGCGGACGTGCTGGTCCTCGCCTCACGCTGGGAAGGACTGCCAAACGTCCTGCTTGAAGCTCAGGCCGCCGGCACACCCGTCATCGCGTCGGCCGTCGACGGCTGCCTCGACCTGGTCGATGATCAGCTGACCGGTCGACTGTTCGAACCCGGCAACGCCGAACGCCTGGCAACCAGCCTGCTGATGCAGATCACACAGCCCCACAAGGCTGCTCGCATGGCACAGGAGGCACAGCAGCAAATTCGCCAGCACTACAGCTGGCAGACCTGCATTGAAAACTATCACAGCCTTTTGCAACAACTGCTGCCCCCGCGCTGATCTCTCAGGACAGCAACGACCGCAAACCGCGATCAAATTCCTGCTGCAGCAGTTCCAGGGGCTCAAGACCCACGGAAATCCGCACCAGCGCATCAGAAATACCGGCCTCAGCCCGCGCTGCCGCAGACAGAAACCGGTGCGACGTCAGCGCCGGATGCGACAATGTCGTCCGCGCATCTGCCAGTGTCGGTGAAAACGGCAGCTGCGGAACAGCTCGCAGAAATCGATTGACCGTGGCCACTCCGTCCGCACCGCCCGTTCGCAGCTCAATCGCAATAATCCCGCCCGTGCCCCGCGGATACAAACGCGACGCCAGCTCATGCGAAGGATGCTGCTGCAGCGATGGATGATACACTCGCTCTACGGCCGGGTGCACACTCAGAAACCGCGCCAGCTCGCAGGTCGTACGACACAACTGCTGCATCCGCAGCGGCAGCGTCCGCAGCCCCCGCAGCGTCAGCCAGCATTCAAACGGATTCGCATTCTGCCCAAAAATACTGGCCGTCTCGTTCAGCCTGCTCATCAGCTGCTGGCTGCCCGCGGCAACACCCAGCATCACGTCACCATGACCGTTTAAATATTTTGATGCACTGTGGATCACAGCAGCAGCACCCAGACTGCAGGGACGGATCAGCTCAGGAGTCGTAAAGGTGGAGTCCACAATCAGCGGTACGGCACCGGCCGCAGACGCCAGCCGCTCAATGTCGGCAACCTCCAGCAGCGGATTGGCTACCGTTTCCACCAGCACAAATCTTGTCTCCGGACGCAGCTGCTGAGCCAGCTGCTGCGGGTCACCAACATCAAAGGCTGACACCGCAACATTAAAACGCTGCATACGGGAAGCCAGCTGCAAAGTCTTCCCGTATAACGACTGCGCTGTCAGCACATGATCGCCGGCAGACAACAGCGTCAGAAAAATACTGCCCAGCGAGCCCATTCCCGATGCAAACACCGCCCCCGCCTCGGTTCCCTCCAAAGCTGCCACAGACTGCGCCAAAGCCCGCATCCCCGGGTTGCTGTCGCGAGTATAAATGTCGCCGGTGACCTGACCCGCATACAACTGCTGCAGCACATCCAGATCCGGCACGTCAAAGGCCGTCGTCTGATAGATTGGTGAAACACTGGGGCGAGTCACGCCAGCCTGCGTTTCGCCCATTCGCACTACCGGTTCTTCTGCCACTGTACCCAGCCCCCGCTCAGCCACCATTACTGCTTTGGACCACCAGCACTGTCTTCACTGTCATACCGCTTCACGATCTCACTGAGACGCATCAGCGCCCGACTGTAACGCTGCCGCGCCGCCCCTTCCTCAATGCCCAGCCGCTCTGCAATCTCGCCGCGAGTCAGACCCTCGAAATGCACCCCTTCCAGAATCTGACGATCCCCCGCACTCAGCTCACCCAAACCCTTGTGCAAATTCAGCACCGCCTCAGCATGCTGCAGATACTTAGACGGTGACAGCATCGAATCCGCCAGCATTTCAGCCAGCCCAAACACCCGCGATTCGTCGTTCTCAAGATGCTGCTCACGACGAGGATCCCGCTTTTCCACATCGAAATGCGTACGAGCCATCTCGTACAGTCGTCGACCTGCCAGCAGCTGCACACTTCTGAACGGACCCAGCCTCCGCAGATACTCGACCGAAGCTTCCTTACCAGGCCCCTGTATCGCCAATTCCTGAATCACGTCAGAATCATCAAAACGCTGACGCAGCACGCTGTAAATCTTTGTGCTGAGATAGACTTTCAACCGAGGCCGATAGAACTGCAGCAATTTTGCAAATGCCTGCAGATCACCCTGCAGCGCTGACTCAAACATTTGCTGCTCATCTTCATCTTCAGCACCTGCACGAACTTTCTGCACTTGTCACCCCGATGAATATTCAAAATGCTGCGACAAAGCGGTCAGCAAAATAACAACAGGCGGGCGGCAACTGCAGGACCTGACCACCACATCCTGTGCCCACCATGCTCGCAGCAGATCCCGAAATTCACAATCCCACACCCACCCAATTCTCCATCCCGCC
>Ga0172376_10005079_pt1 | contig 14789 bp, 6 predicted proteins | sample Lak35m_FD_121114 | JGI IMG/M metagenome (GOLD analysis project Ga0172376, IMG submission 121114) | Freshwater microbial communities from Kabuno Bay, South-Kivu, Congo - kab_092012_35m | ecosystem: Environmental > Aquatic > Freshwater > Lake | place: Democratic Republic of the Congo: South-Kivu...
ACTCGCGGCGGCCGCGCAGGATCTCGAAGTCGGTGTTGCGGGCCAGCTCGGGGCGCAGGTAGAAGCCGCGCTCCTGGGCCTCGGTGAGCAGCGTCAGGGCGAGCTCGATCTCGCCCAGCAGGGCGTGGACGCGCGCGGCGTGGAAGCTCGTGAAGGCGTCCGCTCCGCTGGAAGCGCCCGCGCTGCTTCAGCGGGGGGCCGCGCGGATTGGAGTAGCCTCGTGCCTGAGGCCGCCTGTCGTCAGCGCCGCCGCACCGGGCGGCCGACGATGCACTGGAAGAGCTCGGCGACGCCGACGCTCTCCTGGTCGGCCAGGTAGAGCAGCCGGCGCGAATCTTCCGTGAAGATAAAGGAGCTGATCGTCTTGCCGCCCCCGAGTCCGGGGGTAACGACCCGCGCAGGCTGGCTGCCGTCGGAGGGGACGAGCAGCAGGTCCTGCACTCCGAGTTCCGTGCGGTGGTAGGCGACCCATTCGCCGTCCGGGCTCAGGCGCGCGGAGTGCAGCACGTCGGTGGCTGCATCGGAGATGCGCAGCGGGGCGCCGCCTGCGAGCGTGAGGCTGTAGAGCGCTCGGACCTGGTCGACTTCCTGGTCCGCCACGTACACGACGCGCTGCGAGTCAGGCGTCACGAAGTAGCCCGTGACGTCGCCGAGGGCGATGAGCGGGCCGTTCAGCTTGACGCTCGGTCCGCTGCCGTCGATCGGGACGAGGAAGAGTTCGACCTTCTCGTTGACCAGGGTGTCGGCCCGATAGAGGACATGCCGCGAGTCCGGAGTGATCTGGAAGTCGCTCACGTCGGAAGCGCCAGACAGGCTCACCAGTTCCACCGACGGCGCGCTGCCATCCAGCGGCGCGGTGTACAGCTCGCGGAGCTCGTCCACATCCTGGTCGGCCACGAACACGACGCGCGACGAGTTCGGGCTGATCTTGATCCCGCGATCGAGTTGCGTGGGGACTCCCACGTTCCCCCCGGCGACGAGCGGGGAATTCAGCCGGACGGGAGCCTGGCTGCCGTCGATCGGCACGCTGTAGAGTTCCACGGTAGTCGGGCTGTCGTGGTTCGCCAGATAGAGAACGTGTCCGCCATCGGGGCTGATCCACAGGGAACTGATCGTTCGTCCAGCGGGACGAGCCGGCGCCAGCTCCCGAGCAGGAGTCGAGCCGTCGAGGGGAGCGCTCCATGGCATGTCGTTGGTCCCGCTGGACCCGATCGTGAAGGCCACGCGATCGCCCGCGCCCACCAGGAACCTCTTCACGAACTGGCCGGAGGCGAGGGGCGGGTTCAGCTTCAGGGGGCTGCTGCCGCCATCCACGGCCACGACGTAGAGCTCTCTGCGGTCGGCGACATCGGCATCCGTCGTGTAGACCACGTAGCGGCTGTTCCAGCTCGGCAGGAAGGCGAATCCGCTGTTCTGTCTCGCGGTGGCGAGCGCGATGGAGGGAGGACTGCCGTCCGTCCGAGTCGAGTACAGCCGCGTATCCCCGCTCTGGTTGGACTGGAACACGGTCCACGTCAGGTCCCGGGTGATTTGGTGGTCGGAGAAGACGTCCTGGTCGACGAGGAGCGGGGCGTTCAGCTCGACATCGTCCGCCGCGTCGAGCGCCGCGGAGTGCAGCTCGAAGGCGTCGTTCAGCCTTCGATCCGCACGGTAGAGCACGCGTCCGTTGCCCGCTGCCCGGAAGTCCGCGACATCGGCCGTGATCGTCTCGGGCTCGAGCGGCGCGTTCAGGCGCACGGGTGCGTCCGCGAGCCGGGTCGAGAACAGCTCGAAGCGCTCGTTCGTGTCCGCGTCGGCGCGGAAGACGATGCGCATCGCCGCTCTGCTGATGACGAAGTCGGCCTGGACATCGCCGCCGGCGACCAGCGCACCGCCGATTGCGTTCAGCGCGTCCGAGCCGTCCATTCGGCGCGCGAAGAGCTGCAACTGGTCGTCGCTCTCGCGGTCGAGGCGGAAGAGCGCGTGCGTGCCGCCGGGCGACGCCAGGTAGCCTTCCTCCACGTCCGCCGCTGCTGCGAGTGGACCCGCCAGGGCAAGTGGGGCCGCGCTCGCATCGCGCGGCACGGAGTAGAGCTGGAAGCGCCCGTCCACGTCCTGATCGGCGCGATAGAGGATCCGCAAGCCCGCGGCGGGAGCCAGGAAAGAGGTCACGTTGCCGCCGCTGGCCAGGCTGCCGCTGAGCTTCAGGGGAGCGGTCGCACCGGAGGCGGAGGCGGCATAGAGCTCGAAGCGGCCGTTGACCTCCTGGTCGGCTCGATAGAAGACGAACGCGCCCGAGCAATCGATGGACAGGTCGGTCTGGACATCTCCGCCCGCGACGAGGGCTCCGCTCAGGACGATCGGCGCCGAGCTGCCGTCCAAGGGCGTTCGGAACAGTTCGTAGCGACCGTTGAACAGGCTGTCGGCGACGAACGCGACCCAGGTTCCGTCCGGCGAGATGCGGAAGGCGGTCACGTTCCCGCCAATCAGGGGCGTGGTGTTCAGCTTGAGCGAGGCTCCGCTGCCATCGACGGCGCGCACGAAGAGTTCCACGCGGTCGGCGATGTTCTGGTCGGAGAGATACACGACCCGGGTCGAGTCGGGCGTCAGGGAGAAGCTCCGCACCTGTCCCGCCAGCGAATGGCCCAGTCGGACCGAGGGCTGGCTGCCGTCGATCGGGATGCTGTGGAGTTCGCCGTGGGTGAGATGGACGACCCGCCGGGAGTCCGCCGTGAACGTGGGAGCGCTGATCGTCGGACCCAGTTCCACGGCTGGCGCGCTGGCGTCGATCGGAACGCCGAGGAGGCCGTCGTCCTGGACGATGGCGACGTGCTGGCCGTCGGGAGAGACGATGCAGCCCGCGGGGAACGCGGCTGTGAAGAAGACGCTCCTCTCGAACAACGTCAGTGGTGGCGTGCTGCCATCGAGCGGAGCGCTCTCGACCTGTACCACGTAGAAATCCGGACCGCCCAGGACGGTCGAATAGGCGTAACGTCCGCCCACGGGGGCCACGCTGAGCCCCAGGGTGCCGGGTAGATCACGAGACGGACCTCCGGCCACGGGTGCTGCGTGCAATCCGAAACCGGCTCCTTCGAGCGCGGCCCAGTACAGGACCTCGTTCCCGTCGGGCGTGAGCTGGAAGGACGTCACGTCGCTGCCACTGGCGCCCGGATGCGGCCGCAAGGGCAGGCTGACGCGCATCGACTGCGCGCTTGCGGCGACGCTCGAGCCCAGCACGGCGAGCAGGAGCTGGGCCGTTTGGCGGAGCGGGCAGTTCGTCTTCATGGCGCTTTCGTGTCGGGCCAAAGCAGGTCGATCTCCCTACGTGGACGAATCGCAAGGCTAACGACGACTTTGGTCGCCGGGGGTCGGCGTTGTGTCGATTCCCGATCGGCATCGGCTTCGCGCCCGCGTCACGAAGGCGAGAAAGACGCAACGGTTCCGTCGGGCGCGGCGTAGGGCGGCCCCGCGCTCCACGGCCTCAGCCCAGGAACTGCGCGAACTCGCGGCGGCCGCGCAGGATCTCGAAGTCGGTGTTGCGGGCCAGCTCGGGGCGCAGGTAGAAGCCGCGCTCCTGGGCCTCGACGAGCAGCGTCAGGGCGAGCTCGATCTCCCCCAGCAGGGCGTGCACGCGCGCGGCGTGGAAGCTCGTGTAGGCGTCCTTCGGGGCCTTCTTGCGCGCGGTCGCGATGACCTGGCGGGCGTCGTCGGCCAGCCCCATGCGCGCCAGCAGGAGGGCGAGGTGCAGGCGCGCCTCCTGGTCGTCGTCCTGCGTGTCGAGGTGCTTCCTGGCGGCGGCGATGCCGCGGTCGGCCACGGCGATGGCCTCGTCGTAGCGGTCGAGGCGGCACAGCACGCCGTAGAGGTCGTCGAAGGAGCCGATGTGCGTCGCACGCAGCGCGGTGGCGCGCGCGAGCAGCGGCGAGGCCGATTCGTGCTGGCCGAGGCGCGCGAGCAGCTGTCCGAGCAGGCGGTGGGCGAGCCACTCGTCGTGGTCGATCTGGATCGCGAGGCGGTACTCGCGCTGGGCCTCCTCGGTGTCGCCGGCCATCTGGTTGGCGAAGCCGAGCGAGGTGTGGGCCTCGGCCGAGAACGGGTCGAAGGAGAGCGCGCGCTGGGCCGAGTCGCGCGCCTCCTGCAGGAAGTTCACCTCGCCGTCCCAGTACAGGAACTTGCGCACGAGCGCCTCGGCCATGCCGGCGTGCGCGAGGACGCAGTTCGGGTCCTCCTGCAGGGCCCCGCGGAAGGTCGAGATCGCGGCCATCAGGTGCTTCGAGGTGCCGCGGTGCAGGATCGTGTGCGCCTTGCGCGCCATCTCGTCGGCCTTCTTCGGGTCGCGCTTCTCCTCGGGCGGCGGCGAGGACGCGTAGTCGGCCAGGCGCTTCTTGACCGAGCGCACGAGCTGGCCGACCAGCGTCGCCTGCAGCGACCACTCGTCGACGTCGCTCTTCTCGATGTGGTCGTGTCCGATCTTCGTGGCGCCCTCGCGCCCGTTCTGGTGCGTGCGCTCGAGCACGTAGTCGAGCGAGGCCTTCGCGCCGGAGAGGTCGAGCTTGCCGCGCAGGACGAAGGCCGTTCCGGCCTCGCGCGCACCACCGTCCGCCAGGGCCACGTCGAGCTGGGTCGAGCGCGCCAGCTCGGCCTTCAGGTCCTTGCGCAGGCTGGCGGCGAAGTCGCGCGCGCCCTCGGGCACGTCGAAGGGCGGGATCACGATGCGGCCCTGCACGCGCGTCGGCCGCTCGGCGCTGCTGGCGAGCTTCAGGTTCTGGGCGATGGCCTCGAGCGCCGCGTAGGCCGCGCTGGCGTTGGCGTAGCGCTTCTCCGGCTCGCGCGCGCGGCAGCGCAGCAGGAACTCCTCGAGGCGCGGCGGAAACCCCGGGCGTCGCTCGGAGGGCTTCTTGGGCTTGGCCTCGAGGATCGCCATGCACACCTCGGGAAAGCTCTTGCCCGGGAAGGGCAGCTCGCCGGTGAAGGCATGGAAGAAGACCGAGCCCAGCGAGAACACGTCCGAGCGCGTGCCGAGCTCCTCGCCCAGCACCTGCTCGGGCGACATGTACAGCACCGTGCCGACCAGCATGCCTTCCTGCGTGATCGAGCTCTCGTTGGTCGCGCGGCAGATCCCGAAGTCGAGCAGCTTCACGCGCCCGCCGTCCTGGATCATGATGTTGGCCGGCTTCAGGTCGCGGTGGATCAGGCCGCGTTCGTGCACGAGCGCGAGCGCGTCGGTGACCTGCAGGGCGATGCGTAGCCCCTCCTCGTACTCGAGGCGCTGGACCTTCAGGATCTTGTCGAGCGTGCGCCCGAGCAGGAACTCCATCGCGATGAAGGAGGTCCCGCGGTCCTGGCCGTACTCGAAGACGGTCGCGATGTTCGCGTGCGTCAGGGCCGAGGTGTGCTTCGCCTCGCGGTCGAAGCGCTGCTTCGCCTGCGGGTCGAACTCGACGTGCGGGCGCAGGATCTTGAGCGCCACGGTGCGGCCGAGGCGGTTGTCCACGGCCCGGAAGACCTCGCTCGACGGACCTTCCCCGAGGCGGTCCTTCTCGGGATCGAACTCGAAGTGGGCGAAGCGCATGGGGCGGGGTGGTTCGGCCTTTCGGACGTCCATCCTAGCGGGCTTGACCTCGGGATCGACTCCGGGCCGTTTCACACCTCCGGCCCGGAGGCCCTGCCCGCGGGCGAGACGCCGGGCCGTGCGCTTCCTACCCTGTGCGTCAAAGCATGACGAAGAAAGCCGCCGGCCCGGGGCTCGAAGAGCCCGCCCCGCTCGAGGGTCCGATCCAGTTCGAGGAGTCCGATTTTCGCGCGTTGACGCCGAAACTCGCCGGAAACTCCGAGTACAACGCCCACCGCCTGGCCGCGCGCCGGCGCCTGCTCGCGCTCGGCAAGCGCACGGTGGCCGCGGCCGAGCCGCTCGGGCTCGCGCTCGACTGCCGCACCAGTCTGCACAACCCGCACCAGTACAACGCCAATCGCGTGCTGCGCCTGTGGGCCTACCTGACGCGCGGGAAGAAGGCCAAGGCGGTGCTGAAGAAGCGCCTCGGGGCCGAGCTCGGGCGTGACCTCGACTCGTCGTTCCGCAACGCCTACCTGTGCTTCGCGCTCGAGGCCGAGGCGCTCGAGGTCTCGCTGCGCATCCACCCGGACGGCTGGTACGACGGCCAGAACCTCAAGAACCGCGCGAAGAGGGAGGGGCCGAAGCCCTGGCTCGCGCTCTTGAATGGGCTCTCCGGCTACCGCCTGCGGTTGCACGACTGGAGGGGCGAGTTCCACTGCGGCACGCTCACGCCGGAGAAGCTCGAGGAGTTCCTGAAGTACTACACGCCCGGCGATCACCAGCTGGCCATCGAGCGCCGCTACCCGGCTCCCGAGGGCAACCGCGGCGCGGTCTTCACGCCGGGCTGCGCCGAGGAGCTGCAGCGCGAGTGCCTGCGCCTCGTGCCGCTGTACCGCTTCATGGCCTGGTCGGAGGAGAGCGACTTCCTGTTCGGGGGATAGGCGCCGCGGAACGGCGCGAAGATCCGGGATTCCTGCCTGCTCTGCGCGGGGCGCGAACTGGCAGGGTGAGCGCGCCACCTTGCGGCGCTCCGAGGGCCAGGCCCTCGCCCGTGCTTGTCTTCCGGAGCTTCCCCCGTGGGCGGTACGCCCTCCGTCCGTCTGCCGCGCGGCCTGTGGTGGGGCTGCGTCGTCGCACTTCTCGCGCTCGAGCTCGTGCTGATCGTCGGCGTGGCGCGCCGCGCGGGCTGCACGACCGACGAGCACCACTACTTCAACAGCGGCAGGATCCTGCAGCGCCACGGCTTCGTGCACGTCGGTACGGTGCTGCAGGGTCCGCTGCCGCTGCGTGCGAACCAGGTCTTCGCGGGCGAGTTCCCGTCGGGCGGCTTCGACGTCGCCCGACCGGGGGCCGAGGCGCTGCTGCTCCGCGGGCGCCTGGGCACGCTGCTCTTCGTCCTGCCGGGCTCGCTGGTCGTGCTGCTGTGGTCGCGCCGCCTGTTCGGCGAGCTCGGGGCGCTCGTCTCGCTGGCCGCGCTCGTGCTGCAGCCCCTGTGGCTCGCCCACGCGGGCCTCCTGCTGGTCGATGCGCAGCACGCGAGCGTGCTCCTCGCCGCGCTCTTCGCGCTGGCTCTGCAGCTCGAGCGACCCGGGCCGTGGCGGCTCCTCGGCTTTGCGACGCTCGCGGCCGCGGCGGTCGCGACGAAGTACGTGGCCCTGATCGCCCTGGTTCCGGCCGGATTCCTGGCGCTTGCGGCGGGCGTGCGTGCGGCGCCACGCGGCCGGCGGCCCGCAGCAGCACTCGTGGCCGCGCTCGTGCTGGTCGGCGGTGGGCTGCTCGCGCTGCACGCCTGCTACGGCTTCGGGGCGCGCTACGGTGGGGGCGGCGTGCCGCGCAGCGCGTTGCTCTTCGCGCTGGAGGACTGGACACCCACCCGCGTGGCACTCGCGCTGCTGCCCGAGCCGCTCGTGGCGGGCCTCGACTTCCAGCGCGCGCAGGCCGAGCGCACCTGGCGCGTGTTCCTGGACGGCGAGCTCCTGCCGGGCAGTCCGCGCTACTACGTGGCGGCCTTCCTCTACCGCACGCCCGAGTTCCTGCTCGCGCTCCTCGTGCTGGCGCTCACGCAGCTCCCGCGCATCCGTCCGCGCAGCGATCTGGTCGCGCTGCTCGCGCCGCTCGCGGTGCTGCTCGTGTACCTGTCGTGCGGCACGTCCATGCAGCTCGGCGTGCGCTACGCCCTGCCGCTCGTGCCGGCGGGGTGCCTGCTGCTCGGCGCGGCTGCGTGCGCGCCGGTCTTCGTCGGGCGGACCCGACGTGCGCTCGCGCTGGTCGGCGTGCTCGTCCTCGCCGGGGCGGCGGAGCTCGCGCGCAACGGTCCGGACTGGCTGGCCTACTTCAATGCTTCGTCGGGCGGGCAGGAGCTGGCTTACCGACACCTGCGCGACACGAACGGCGATTTCGGTCAGCACGAGGGCGACGTGCGCGCTTGGCTCGCGCGCGTGGCGCCCGAGGCCGACGTGCTCGAGCATCCCGCGGGCGCGCGCTTCGGGCGCGTGGCCGTGCGCGCCAGCGGCCTGCGCGGCGAGAACAGCGCGTGGGCCTACGAGGGCGAGCCCCTGCAGCACCTCGGCGCGGCCTGGTACGTGTTCGAGGTCACGCGCGCGGGGCTCGCGGCGCGCGTCGAGGCGCAGGGCGGTAACGCGCTGCGGCGCGCGTGGGTCGTCGCCTTGCTCGTGGCGGGCGAGACCGAGGAGGCGCGTCGAGCGGCCGTGGCGCTGGAGCTGTCGGAGCGCGATCCGCTGCGGAGCCTGCTGCAGGTGGCCGAGCCGCTGGCCGCGCGCCATGCCGGACTGTGGGCGCGCCTCGGACACGCGCCGTCGAGGGGCGGTCCGGACGTCTTCCGGACGAGCGAGCTCCGCCTGGAGCGCGAGCTCGGGCACCCGGGCGGTGCTGCGCGCCGGGCGTTGCTCGAGCGGGCCCGCGCGCGCCTCGCGGAGCGCACGGAGTACTACGCGCTCTTGCGCTGATCAGAGGTTCTTCTGCGGCAGCACGTAGGTGTAGCCGTTGACCAGCGTGTCGTGGCCGGGCGTCGTCACGGTGACATCCGTGCGGCTCGCGACGCGGCCCGTCGTGCCGCCGACCGGTCCCGGTGCGCGCGGTACGCGCACGTGGAGCGTGGTCGAGTTCACGAAGGTCACGAGGGCCGGATTCGCGCCGAAGGTGACGCTCGTGCCGGGCGTGAACTCGCTCCCGCTCAGCACGACGAGCCCGCCGCCGTCGAAGGGGCCGCTGTTCGGCGTCACGGCGCCGAGGGTCACCGTGGTGCAGTCGTGGTCGAGGATCTCGAGGTCGTCGAGCGCGGCCTCGACCAGCGAGCCGGCGCCCGTGTCCGAGACCAGGAAGCGCAGGCGCATGTTGTTCGTGGGGGTCACGAAGTCCGTCACGCGCGCCTCGTGCCGGATCCAGCCGCCGAGTCCGTCCACGTGGCCGGCCGACAGGAGCTCGAGCGGGACCCAGCTGCCGCCGCCGTTGTTCGAGATGTCCACGCGGTAGGGGTCGTCGACGCCGAAGATCTCGTTCTTGTTCGACCACCAGCGCCAGTAGGCCACGTGCGGGTCGGAGAGCGCGCTCATGTCGTAGGTCGGCGAGGTCAGCGTGACCGTGCCGCCATCGACGTCCGCGTCGCCGTCGGCGCCGCCCACGACGCCCTGGCCGGTCACGTAGCAGAACGTGCCGGTCGGCGTGACGTCGTCCTCGGGCTGGGCCGAGGTGCCGACCGGGTTGACGCGCGTCCAGTTGCCGGCCGTGGCGGTCGTGCTCGTGGTCCAGCCGCTCGCGCTCTCGAAGGTCTCGAGCAGCGCCGAATCGACCACGTAGGCCGCGCTGGCCAGCACGGCCTGCGTCGGCGCGGCCGGCGGGTAGGTCCAGGTGACGTCGTCGGTCGTGCGCGCGCTGAGGTAGAGCGCGACGCGCTCGCCGCACGCGTAGCCGGGCAGCGTGGCGCGGTAGGCGCCGCCGCCGAGGTCCTGGGCCACGACCTCGCTGAAGACTCCGCCGGTCGAATGGTGCAGGCGCACGCTGCCTGCCGCGAGCGTGCCGGGCAGGTTCTCCTGCACGTCGAGCAGGAGCTCGCCACCCTGCGGATCGACCGTGGTCGGATCCCCGCCGGCGAAGGCGAGGCTCAGCGGCGCGGCGCCCTCGCGCCACACGAACAGGCCCTTCTCGACGTCGCTGCCGAGGATCGTGCCGCTCGCGAAGTACGGGTAGTTCGACCACAGCGAGTTGAAGAGCTGCGCGTCGTCCGTCGGCCAGGTGTCGAAGTAGCCGACCTGCACCGGCGCGGCGGGTGTCGTGCTGTCGAACACGCGCAGGCCGCTGCGGTAGTTCGACTCGTAGACGCGGTTGCCCTTGACGTAGAGGTTGTGGTCGATCGAGGGCGCGCCCGAGCTGTAGAAGCCGAGGTAGGCGGGCGCGGCCAGGTTGGCGAGCGAGAACACGCGCGTGCGCGCGCCGCCGAACGAGCCGTCGTCGAGCTCGTCATTCAGGTACAGGTGCCCGCCCGCGGCCGAGACCCAGCCCTGGTGCGAGTAGGCCGAGCCGGTGTACGAGGTCGAGGAGACCTGCACGATGCTCGCCTTGTTGGTGACGTCGAGGATCGTGACGCGCGGGTTGCCGCCGCCCGAGCCGTCGTTCGAGTAGCAGAAGGCGAGCTCCTTGCCGAGATACGGGCCGGGCAGGGTCCAGGTCGTGACCTGGCACTCGTGCACGTAGCGCGTGTTCCAGCTCGCGACGACGGTCGGCAACGCCGGGTTGGCGAGGCTGTAGATCACGAGCCCCTGCGGGCCGCCCGAGCACGGCCCGCCGCCGCCGCCCGCGCGGTAGAGGTAGCCCGAGGCCGCGTTGACGGCCAGCGTGTGCGTGGCCGTCGTGCAGCCGCCGGCGGTGACGGTCGTCTGCAGCGTGACGACGCCGGAGTCGATGTTCGCGAGGTTGAAGACCTGGATGCCGCCGCCGGCCTCGCTCACGGCGTAGGCGTAGGTCGAGTAGGTCTTGATTCCGCGCCACAGCGAGGTGAGGCCGGTCTCGAAGTCGATCACGACCGGGTTGCCCGGATCGGTGACCTCGACGAAGCCCGTGCCGTTCGAGAGGCCGATCAGCGCGTACTCGCGGCCCGAGGGCGCGGTGTAGCCCCAGCAGTCGTTGGCCGAGACGTTGTTGCCGGTGAAGTCGGTCAGCGTCTTCCAGCCGAGGAGCTGCACGTTGCTCGACGAGAAGACGATCTGGCCGAGGCCGCTCGTGCGCGGCGAGGGGAAGGCCGTGTGCGGGCTCGAGTCCTCGCCGCCGCGCGGGAAGAGGAGCACGGAGAGGGCCAGGAGCGCAGGGGGGAACATCATGCCGGCCTTGCCGCGCGAGCGGGACAGGCCCCCTCGTGCGCGGTGACGACGAGCATGGGGGCCCCTCTCCGCGGGCGCAAGGCGTGGCCCTGAAACGCCGCGGCCCCGTCGAGCCTGCGCTCGACGGGGCCGCGGGAGGAGACTCTCACCCGGAGGTCAGCGGCTCTTCTGCTGGAACTGGTAGGTGTAGGCGTTCTGCAGCGTGTCCGAGCCGGGGTTCGAGACCACGACGTCGACCACCTGCGCGACCTGGCCGGTCTTGCCCGAGCGCGCGCCCGGGGCACGCGGGACGCGCACCTGGAGCGTGGTCGAGTTCACGACCAGCACGTTGCCCGCCAGGCTCGTGCCGAAGGAGACCGCCGTGCCTGGACCGAAGCCCGTGCCGGTGATCGTCACGATCTCGCCGCCGTCGAAGCCGCCGATCACGGGCGCGATCGAGGTCACCGTCACGCTGGGCGGCGTGCAGTCGAAGTCGACGATCTGGAGGTCGTCGATCGCGGCCTCGACGATCGAGCCGTTGACGAGGTCCGAGGCGCGGAAGCGCAGGCGCAGGTTGTTCGTCGGGGCGACGAAGTCGGCGATGCGCGCGGTGTGCTTGAGCCAGCCACCGAGCACGTCCGGGCCCGTCGGGCCGACGGTCTCGAGCAGCACCCACGAGGAGCCGCCGTTGTTGGAGATGTGGACCGTCATCGTGTCCTCGCCCGGACCGGCGCCGGAGCTGTTCGAGTACCAGCGCCAGTAGGAGACGTAGGGATCCACCAGGCCGGTGGCGTCGAGCACCGGCGAGCGCAGGCTCGTCGCGCCGCCGTCAATGTCGGCATCGCCGAGACCGCCGCCGACCGAGCCGTTGGCGGTCACGAAGCAGTTGACCCCCGGAGCCACCGTGTGGTCGTCCTCGGGCTGAGCGGCCGTGCCGACCGGGTTGGCGCGCGTCCACGTGCCCGTCGAGGCGGTCGTGAAGCCCGTCAGGTCGGCCGCGACGTTGACCTGCCAGCCGGTGTTGGCCTCGAAGTCCTCCGAGAAGTCGACGATCTCGCCGTAGGCGGCCACGGCGTTGTGGACCTGCGTCGGCCCGGCGGGCGGATCGGTCCAGGTGACGCCGTCGCTGGCCTCGGCACTGACGTAGTACTGCAGGGCCGAACCGCACGGCACCGAGGGCAGCGCGGCCTGGTACAGGTCACCGCCGAGGGCCGTGGCGCTGACCGAGCTGAAGGCGCCGCCGGTCGAGTAGTGGAACGTGACCGAGCCACCGACGAGGTCGCCCGGGGCGTTCTCCTCGACCATGAACTGGACCGTGCCGCCACCCGGGCCGATGAACTGGGGCAGCCCCGAGGGGAAGTCGAAGGTCAGCTTGGCGGCACCGAGGCGCCACACGAACAGGCCCTTCTCGAGGTCGCTGCCGATCACCGTGCCGCTCGGGAAGAACGGGTAGTTGCTCCACAGGCTGTTGAACTCGGCCAGATCGTCGGCCTCGTAGGTGTCGAAGAAGCCGTACACGGTCGGAGCCGTCGGCGTCGTGTTGTTGAACACGCGCAGGCCGCTTCTGTAGTTGGCCTCGAAGATCTTGTCGGCCGTCACGTAGAGGTTGTGGTCGATGGCCGACACACCCGAGGTGAAGAAACCGAGGAAGGTCGGCGCGGCCGGGTTCGACACGTCGAAGATGCGCGTGCGCGTCGTGAAGCCGAAGCTCGACTCGTCGAGCTCGTCGTTCAGGTAGGCGTAGCGCTGGTCGGGCGTCAGCCAGACCTGGTGCGAGAAGGCGTTGCTCGTGTACGCCGCGGTCGCGACGGTCGAGATGGCGGCCTTGTTCGTGACATTGAGGATGTGGAGGTTCGCCGTGCCGCCGCCGGAGTTGTCGTCCGCGGCCAGGAAGGCGAGCTGCTGGCCGTTGAGCGCTCCCGGGCGCGTCGAGACGACCACGACCGCGTCGTGCACGTAGCGCGTGTTCCACTGACCGGCCACGGGCGGGTTGTTCGGGTTGGCCGCGAGGTTGTAGATCACGATGCCCTGCGGACCGCCGCCGGCGCACGGACCCGTGCTGCCGCCGCAGCGGTAGAGGAAGCCCGAGGTCGTGTCGATCGCGACGTTGTGGGTCGCCGTCGTGCAGCCGCCGGTCGTGATCGTGTTCACGAGCGTGACCACGCCGCCGTCGATGTTCGACATGTCGAAGATCTGGATGCCGCTACCGCCCTCGCTGACGGAGTAGGCGTTGTCGCCGTAGACCTTGATGTCGTGCCACAGGCTGGTCGGGCCGGTCTGGAAGGAGATCAGCTGGGCCGCGCCCGGGTCGGTCACCTCGACGAAGCCCGTGCCGTTCGAGAGCCCGATGATCGCGTACTCGCGGCCGGACGGGCTGGTGTAGCCCCAGCAGTCGTTGCCCGAGGTCGTGCCCGCGTTGAACTCACCGAGCGGCAGCCAGCTCATCAGCTGGACGTTGCTGGAGGTGAAGCCGACCGACCCCTGGCCGCTCTTGCGGGGGGAAGGAAATGGGTGGTAGTTGCTGCGGTCTTCGTCCGCGCGCGGGACGAGGACCAGGGCGGCCAGGGCGACGCCGCCGGCCAGGGAGAGGGACTTCATCAGGGGGGACTCGCTGTGGGGGAGAGGAACGGTCCAGAGGCGCCAGCATGAAGCAGGTCCGCGGGACCCGCAATGAGGCCATCCGGAATTGCCGCGCGGCTCCGGGTGGGACTACTTTTCCGTATTCGGGTTCGCCAGCCGCGCGCGCACCTCGGGCGCGCCGAGCAGACCCTCCAGGACCCGCTCGGCCTGCAGGGCGAGCCCCGGGTCGCGCAGGTGGACCGTGTCGGCGAAGTGCTCGGCGTCGCCCGGGATCGCCTCCTCGCCCTCGATCAGCACCGCGCCCGTCGCGGCGGCCACGGCGCGCACGATGCGGTTCGCCTCGGCGTAGCCGGCCAGGAGATCCGCCGTATCGAAGAAGGGCATGTAGCCGAGCGCCGAGGCGGCCGCGGCCTGCTGCTCCGCGGGCGTCTGCCCGGCCCGCAGGCGCGTGGCGAAGGTCACCAGGACCGGCACGGATCCACGGGCCCGGACGGCCTCCACGAGCGTGGTCAGGCGGCGTTCGAAGGGCTCCAGCAGGTCCGGCGCGAAGGCGAGGTGCCCCGGATCGCTCTCGCCGCGCCGCAGCCGGTGGCGCAGGTTCTTGCGCACGAGGTAGCCCGAGAGCCAGTAGCGGTCGAGCCAGCCTGGCTGGTGCTCGTCCAGCCGGTAGAGCCCGAGCGGGATCGCCCGGCGCCGGCTCTCGATCACGAGGTCGTTGGTCGCGTGGTAGATCACGACCACGTCGGGCTCGAGCGGCCCCACGCGGAACTCCAGGTTGCGCAGCGACTCCTCGGTCGAGAAGGCCGCCGCGCCGCCGTTCACGAGGTCGAGATCGGCCTCCGGCAGGGCCCGGCGCAGGCCCTGCAGCACTTGATACGGCCAGGTGGTCGCGAGCGCGGAGGCCTCGGCGCAGAAGGTCGTCGAGCCGCCCAGGAAGGCGATGCGCCGGCGGCCGGGGGGCTTCGGCACGTCGAGCTCGTCGCCGCGGAAGCCGAGCGCGTTGACCCGGATCGGCCCCACCTCGCTGCCGGGCTTCGGGATGCGCAGGCCGGAGACGGGGTCCTCCTCGAGCTCGTAGTAGGTGGTGAGCGTGGTGCCGTAGCGGCGGTACTGGCGCAGGCGTACCAGGCCCTCGAGCAGCACGAGTCCGCCGAGGCAGGCCGCGCAAAGCAGCACGAGTCGACGCTTCCACATGGCCCCGAGGTTCGGGCCGGAGGAGCGCCGGATCAAGAGCTGCGCCGCTGTCCGGATTGGTCGGGGGCTCGCCGGGCCGCTATCCTCTTCGCCTTCGATTTCCGCCCGGCCCCCTGCGGAAGCCCCCGGCATGACCACCGTCTTCGTTCCCAAGGAGACGCGCCCCGGCG
>Ga0172376_10005084_pt1 | contig 14782 bp, 8 predicted proteins | sample Lak35m_FD_121114 | JGI IMG/M metagenome (GOLD analysis project Ga0172376, IMG submission 121114) | Freshwater microbial communities from Kabuno Bay, South-Kivu, Congo - kab_092012_35m | ecosystem: Environmental > Aquatic > Freshwater > Lake | place: Democratic Republic of the Congo: South-Kivu...
AGCGATGGCTGGAGCCGGTCGAGTCGGCGGAGTGCTCTGCGGCCTGATCAGGATCATCACGGCTTCGACCAGCATCAGTGCGGCCAGACCCACCAGGACCACGGCGATCCAGCCGACGGGATCGGCGGAAACTCCACCCTGGAATTTGCCGGAGATGATCCGGATCAACGCCCAGGTGCTCATGACATACATCAGCACGGTGGGAATGCCGGTCACGAACCAGACCCACATCTGCCTGCGGGTCCGCCACAGCCAGATCGTCACTCCCAGCAGAGTCAGCGCGGCCAGCAGTTGATTGCTGGCGCCGAACAAGGCCCAGAAGGCCTTCCAGACCGGCTGCGGCTGCTTCGTCACCGGGTCGATGATTGTCTGAGTCACAAAGAAGACGGGAACTCCGGCCGTGAGTCCCGTTCCCAGCCAGCGGCCGCGCCGGTCGTGCCAGCCGGTCAGTTCCTGAATGATGTACCGGCCCAGCCGGGTGCAGACATCGAGCGTGTCGTAAACGAACGTGGTGAAGGCCATCAGCGCGAACGCGACGCCCAGCTCCGGCGCAATGCCCAGCGTCTCCAGGAAGCTGCCGATGCCCATCGCGTAGATCAGATTGGGTTTCGGCGACGCGAACAGTTCCGGCGTGTGGACCAGTCGCATCACGCAGCACAGAGAGATGACCGCGACCATGCCTTCCATCAGCATCGCTCCGTAGCCGATCAGTTTGGCGTCGGTCTCGTAGCGAAGCTGTTTGGAGGTCGTTCCCGAACAGATCAGCGAATGAAATCCGGAGCAGGCTCCGCAGGCGATCGTGATGAACAGCATCGGGAAAAGCGTCATCGTGCTGCCTTCCGGAGCTTCCAGGAAGGCCGGATACTGAATCGGTCCGCCACCGAGCATCAGTCCCACGGCGCCGCCGATCAGCGCGACATACAGGAAGTAGCCGCCCAGATGTCCGCGCGGCTGAAGCAGCAGCCACAACGGCACCACCGAGGCCACGCAGCAGTACGCGAGCAGCGTCACATCCCACAGCTTGATCGCCAGGCCCTTCGCTTCGGCGGCGTTCAGGTCGGGTTTGATCGCCAGAACCAGTTGCGTCACATCCATCGGGATCTTCTGGCCCAGCCAGATCGCGACTCCGACCAGCGGCAGGAAAATCACGGTCGCCAGTCCCAGCGACAGTTTCGTGTACCTGAGCAGCAGCCCCATGACGATCGGCAGAGCCAGATACAGCAGCGAGGAAGTCGCGATGCCGCCGCCGGAAACAACCGATCCGTTCTCCAGCGTCTGATCGCCTACGAAGGAGGAAGCGGTGATGTCCGTGAACGCGACGATGATGTAAACGAGAGCCAGCCAGACGAACGACAGAAACAGCAGATAGCACCGCTGGCTCATGTGATCGCGCACGACCTCGGCGATCGACCGGGCCTTGTGCCGGATCGAAGCCAGCAGCGCGGTGAAGTCATGGACTCCGCCGATAAACACGCAACCGACCAGAATCCAGATCAACGCCGGCATCCAGCCGAACGCGACTCCGGCCAGAATTGGACCGACGATCGGGCCGGCCGCAGCGATGGCCGAAAAGTGCTGGCTCAGCAGAGCATTCGGCGCCAGAGGCTGATAATCAATGTCATCCCGCAGTTCGAAGGCCGGAGTCTTCGCAGCGGGATCGAGCGGCAGCAGGCGAGTCAGCAGGCGACCGTAAGTCCGGTAGGCAATCACCAGCACGACAGCCGACAGCAGAACCACAGACAACAGATTCATCGACGGATTCCCCTGGCTCCAGACTTCTCCGCGCGTGCCGGAAACGACCTCGGCGAACCGGACAACCGCTGGTTCAGCGTATCGCAGAACCGGGTGAAACTGTAGCCGGCCTCGTCCACCGGAGCATCATTCGGTCAGTCCGAGATGTCGGCGGATCGCGGCCCACGGCTGGATGTAGGTCAGAAAAGGCAGGCCATCGACGGTGGCTTCGCAGCGGCGAGTCACTCCATCCACCGCACCGGCCTCGTGAACCAGGCGTTCCAGCCGCTGCTGCTCAGACTGGACAGTGAATGGCTCCAGCACGTCGATCCGGCCGGCCAGGACACAGACGGCGGCGGCCAGTGCGGCCGCTCCCCAGTTGCTTGTTCCCGCGACAATCGTATGGTCGCAGGAGATACGGCAGGGAATCCACGCGGCCTGCTCGCCGGACAGCAACCGACGCAACCGGCTCCAGCGATACCGTCCCATCCCGATTTCGTTGCCGCCGTCCCCGATGCCGATGGTGCGGACACGACCTGTTCGCTGCGCCTCTTCGACGAGTTCGTGAAGATCACCGGACAGGTCGTCGATCGACTGACCGCGCATGTTGAAGCAACGGTTCCTCAGTTCCGGGGCAACCAGTCGCTCGAACTCCGCCTGCTCCTCAGGGGAATCCTCGCTGGCGACGATGGATTCCGTGGTGTGGGATGGTCCCGGACGCTCGACCGCAATCAGGTGGCTCAGTCCGCAGCCGAATCCGTTCCAGAACTCGCTTCGCGCTTCTCGCGACTGGTGCGGGATCGCGAGGATCTGGTCAGAACGCAGGCCGGCTTCCTCAGCTGCCTTCCGGACAACCGGTCCGCAAAGGCTGTCTGTGAGCAGGCAGACTTCGGCCCCCAGCGACTGCAGCACGGCCGCGAGCATCGCAGTTCCAGGTGGGCCATCCGACTCCGGCCGCGTCTCACTCGCGGCTGGTCCCGAACACGGAATGCCGAATCCAGTCAACAGCGCGACCTGCTGGCAGGACTGCAGAGCTATAGCGGCAGCCAGCAGTTCGCCGGCACCAGGAGCCTGAGTGCTGTCGGTGAGTAAACCGCGGCGAGCCGGATCGCAGCGGACGAGGGACTCGAACCAGTGCGCGGTTTCCTGAGGTTCCAAGCCGCATCTCCCGTGGATTCCTGAAATATGCCGATCAGTGCTGCAGCCTCTTCGGCAGTTCTTGCGGCGGCAAGTCATCGCTTGTTTCCGTGGATGAGACGGATCAAGACCGGCTGGAAGACTTCCCGGTGACGGGAAGCCGGACAGCAGAGCCTCCCCAATTCGGAGAAAAGCCGTCCTCATCGGTTGCCGTCCAGACGGGGTGACGGGAATATCCCGGCTTGCGTCTCATGTTCGGGCTCTCGCGCGCCCTGCGGACTGTCACCAGTCAGCATGACGGAAATCATGGCGAACAAACCGACAACTGAAGATATCCTGAAGAAGATTCGGCAACAGGGGGCTGGCGATGCCGGCACAACTCCTCCAGCAGAGTCTGCGTCCGCGTCTGAAGCTTCAGCAGCACCTCAGGCTGCTCCGGCAGCCTCAGCTCCCGCCGGTGACCTTCTGGCGAAGATTCGAGCTCAAGGAGCAGCCGGCTCGGAAAAGCCGGCGGCGGCTTCGGGAGCGGCACCGAAATCAACGGCGGATATTCTCGCAGCGATTCGTGGTGGAGGTGTTCCCTCGGCGGCGCCGGCCTCTGCGGTTGCTCCCGCAAAACCTGCAGCGAAGGCAGGAGTGCCGGCCTCGGAGTTGCCGCCGGTTGATCGCATGCTGGAGCAATTAAAGTCGGGTGTGAAAACTCCTGCGACTCCCGCCGGGCCGGAATTGAAAATCCCGGTCAAGCCGTCAAAGCCCGTTGCTGCTCCGGTGCAGAGTCGCCGTTCGGCGCTGCTGCAACTGGTGACAACTCCTTTTGCTCTTGCCTGGATTGTGCTTTCAGCGACCGGCGGTGCGTGGGTCTTCATGCTGGCGCTATTCATGTTCCCGAACGTCCTCGTTGAGCCGCCTTCACGGTTCAAGATTGGCTCGCCCTCCGATTATCCGCCCGGTACGGTGTCCACCAAGTGGACTGCGGCTCGCGGAATCTGGGTTGTGCATACGGACCAGTACAAGGGTCGTGATCTGATTTACGCGCTGGCTTCAGTCTGTACTCATCTCGGATGCACTCCGAGCTGGCTGGAAGGTGAGCAGAAATTCAAATGCCCATGCCACGGATCGGGCTTCTATATCACGGGTGTGAACTTTGAAGGCCCGGCACCGCGGCCGCTTGAGCGAGTCGGCTTGCGACTGGCTTCTGATGGTATGCTGGAAGTTGATAAGAGTGTGAAATTTCAGGAAGAGAAGGGTCAGTGGGATGACGGCAAGTCCTATGTGGATGCCTCGCTCGCTTGAGTCTTTGTTGAGCTGAAGTGTTGTGGTTTGAGTTTCGTGTTGAGTGTTCAATGGTGCTGAATTCCCGAGGGCTCAATGTCTGTCGGTGACTACATTCGTGAATCGCAGATCTGGAAAAGTATTTTCCGTCATCCCGCGCCTTACGATCGCCGTAATCGCGTCGTGGTGATGCTGACAAATTTCTTCCTGCATCTGCATCCAGTTTCAATCCGGCAGGAAGGAATTGCGCTGTCCTACACCTGGTGTATGGGCGGCATTACGTTCTTTCTTTTTCTGGCCGAAACGATCACTGGCGTTCTGCTGATGTTTTATTACCGGCCGACTCTGGAGTGGGCCTTCAGCGACATTCTGGCGCTGCGTGATGTGGCGACGCTCGGTGTCATGCGCGAGATTCACCGCTGGGGTGCTCATGCCATGGTCATCACCGTCTGGCTTCATATGTACCGCGTCTTCCTGACTGGTTCCTATAAACCGCCTCGCGAGTTTAACTGGGTGATCGGCGTCATTCTATTGAAGCTCACTCTGCTGCTTTCCTTTACCGGTTATCTCCTGCCCTGGGATCAGCTGGCCATCTGGGCCATCACGGTCGGTTCCAATATGGCCCGCGCCACGCCGGTGCTTGGACATGAAGGCCCTGGCTTCCAGCTGCTGAATCTCGGCGGATACGACCTGATCACCAACGCCAGCGACGCCCGGTTCCTGCTGCTGGGCAGCAAACTGGTCGGCGAAGAAACTCTGAATCGCTTCTACATTCTTCACTGTGTGGCGATTCCGCTGGTTGTTGCCAGTCTGATTGCAATTCATTTCTGGCGGGTTCGCAAAGACGGTGGCATCAGCCAGCCGCTCTAAGTGTTCTCGTTCACAGTCACATTCACCAGTTTCCATTGCGAAGTCAGATGCCTCTTGACCCGCATCCCAACCTGACATCAGCCGTAATCTTCGGACTGGGTTTTCTCTACCTGATCCAGTTCCTGATGAACGTGTGCTGGACCGTCCGCAGTTTCAAGCGGGATGGCGAATGCCATCTTCCGGCATTGTTCGGCGGTGGTCACGTGCCGGTTGCCATGTGGTGGGGGCTTTACACCGCCCTGCTGGGCATGATCACGATCGCTCACTTCACGGACTACTCCGGTCCGGAAGGCTTTCTGATCCGCATGCCGGAAGCGGCCAAAGCGGCGATTGATGCAGTCGTGGCCAATGCGGTCAGTTTCTTCGCCCTGACGATGCTCGTATTTGTGGCCATCGTTCGATTCCGTCGGATCTGGGCCACTGAAACCGCCGGGTGGATCATTCTAAACCTGTCGTTGCTCCTGTTGACGCTCAGCATGACCGACTGGGATTTCCGACAGATTGTCGGCAAGCCGGACAATGTCCCGATCGTCGCGATGCTGTTTATCGTGGGATTTTTCACGTGGTTGTATTTCAAGCGTTCCAACGAAAACGACGATCGTGCAGCCAGGGGATTGCCGCCGATCGAGTCGGAACGTTCTGAGAAAGTTCTCGTCTGGCCGGATCTGGTCTACACCGAGCTGATCTGCATGATCGGACTGACGGCCTTTCTGTTCTTCTGGGGTGTCTGTCTGCAGGCTCCTCTCGAAGAACCTGGCTCTTCGGTGAAGACACCAAACCCATCCAAGGCTCCGTGGTATTTCCTCGGACTCCAGGAGATGCTGGTTTACTACGATCCGTGGCTGGCTGGCGTGGTCTTTCCGAGCGTTATTCTCGGTGGTTTGATGGCCCTTCCCTATATTGACTTCAATAAAAAGGGAAATGGCTACTACACCTTCAACGATCGGAAGTTTGCTGTTTCCGTATTTCTGTTCGGCTTTATCCCGCTGTGGGTGGGAATGATCATTCTCGGCACGTTCCTTCGAGGCCCGAACTGGAACATCTTCGGTATCTACGAATACTGGGATGTGCATAAGCTGGAAGCGTTGAATAACGTCAATCTGTCGGAATATTTCTGGCTGTATATGCTGGATACCCCGATGCCTGCGAATCCGCTGATTCGCGAGGCTCCGGGATTCGTACTCACGATTGCTTATCTGGCAGTTCTACCTTCGCTGATGGCTGCCACTATCCTGCGTCAGTTCGCCGTCAGGATGGGCTTCCTCAGGTATATGGTTTTTGCAAATCTGATCCTGATGATGGCTGCCCTGCCGATCAAAATGCTTCTCCGCTGGTCTCCGCTCAATCTCAAATACTTGATTGCGATACCGGAGTACTTCTTCAACATTTGAGCCTGACTTCAGGCTGCTCTTCGAACTGCGAATTCAGTATTTCCACGGGTCTGGACGACAATGCCAGCGACTGAAAAATATCTCAGAAATATCAACCGCATGCATGTTGTCTTCTGCATCGCCTCCGTGGCGTTCGCAGCGGCGACTTTAACCATGCTGTTGCGCGACCATCAGGATGAATGGCGGGTCTGGCAGACCCGATTTTCCGAGATCGAGTCTGCTCTCGCGAGGGACGACAAAGTCGCGGCATTCTCTGCGGCCGGCGGCGAAGCTGCGTACAAAGAAAAGCTCGAGACTTTGACACAGCAGAGCAGTCAGGCCGCATCCTCCCTGGAAGCTGGAAATGCCGAATACACTGAGCTGAAGAAGGCAACCGACAAGCTGGAGTTTGAATACGATCTGATCGGGCGGGATGTTCGAACGCTTCGTGCGCAGCGCGATGTGGCTCGTGCCAACTACGACCTGGGAATCCGGGATCACCTCACCGGAGCACCTCTGGAGTCGCTCAAGGCGAAGTTTGACAGCCTGGAGTCTGAGGTTCGCGAGCTTGAGATCGCTCTGGAGAATAAGAATCAGGAACTTCTCGCCTCTCAGGCCTCGCTTTCAAAGCTCACCAGTGAGCGCGATGGGATTGAGAAAGAGCTGAAGGCTTTGACTTCTGAAGTGACTCGTATCGACGATGTATTGAGCGCGATTGCTCCAACAGGAATTAAGGCGGTCAAAAAGCGGCTCATGGAAATGCCGATTATTGACGGCTTCAATTCGCCGCAGAGAGTCATTCAGGACTGGATGCCGGACCTGAAGATTACGCTCGGTATGGCAAAGCCCGCCCGGTTTGATCGCTGCCGTACCTGCCATCTCGGAATCGATCGGTTCGGTAACGGCAATGTGCCGGTCTTTCCTCACGGTGACGATGTCGGTCAGTTTCCACATCCCTTCTCAAGCCATCCACGTCCCGATGTCTATTTGACGGCCACCAGCCCGCATCCGCTCCCGTCGTTTGGTTGTACCGCATGCCACGACGGTCAGGGTTCGGCGACGAAATTCGTAAATGCGCAGCATGGAGCGAATGATCCACATCAGGACGAACAGTGGGCCGAAAAGTATGGGCATTTTCACGACCACTTCTGGGAGTATCCGATGCTTCCGGAACGTTTGCGCGAAGCATCGTGCCTGAAGTGTCATCACGAAGTGGTAGAGCTGGGTGAGAATCCGAAGTTTGGTGCCACTGCTCCAAAAGCGTATGAGGGATGGCAGTTGATCCGTCAGTTCGGCTGTTTCGGCTGTCACGAGATTAACGGCTTCGATGGGAAGAAGCGGATCGGCCCGGATATTCGCCTCGAGCCGGCGCCTGAGGAAGAGCCGAAGTATGAGAGCGATCCGAATATGATCCGTGGTGAAATGCGTAAGGTTGGTCCCGGCCTGAAGCATGTCGCTCAGAAGACGTCTCAGAACTGGCTGGCCTACTGGACAGCGGACCCGAAGCGGTTCCGGCCATCGACGCGAATGCCGCAGTTCTTTGGACTCACGAATCTGAAGGATCCGCACGGCGAAGCCTTGTCGCAGGTCGAGATCGCGGCGATTTCTCACTATCTGACAAAGCAGTCAACACCGGTTGAACTTGAGAGCCCGGCTGCGGGCTACACACCGGACCCCGAGCGCGGTGCGAAGTTCTTCGCTGAGCGTGGCTGTCTGGCCTGCCACACGCATTCCGACGAGCGATTCAAGGGGGCCGTTGCCGACTTTGGGCCTGATTTGAGCAGTACTCATAAGAAGCTGCTCCCTGGTGCCGATGGATTCAACTGGCTCTACACCTGGATCCGCGATCCCCAGAGACATTCTCCGCGCAGTCGCATGCCGAATCTGTTCCTGGATCCGGTGCCGGGTGCCGACGGAACGGTGGTGGATCCAGCTGCGGATATCGCTGCATTCCTGTCATCGGCAGGCCCGGAGCAGTATCCGGCGTTGAGTCCTTCGCCTGATGCCGTTCGGTCTCTCGCAGAGCAGTACCTGTCCGGCAAGAGCCTGACTGCCCAGGGATTTGAAGATTTCTGGAAAACCCGCGCGTATCCGTTCGCCAGGGACGGGATCAAAGGTGATGAAGTTGAGCTGGCTGGTGATGCGCCGGCGGATGATGCTCAGTGGAACGACCGGCTCCTGTCTTATCTGGGACGCCGCAGCATCTCCCGCTACGGCTGCTATGCCTGCCATGACATCAATGGTTTCGGAACCGCCCGACCGATTGGAACGGCTCTGCAGGACTGGGGACGCAAAGATCCAGGGCGACTCGCTCCAGAACACATTCATGAATATCTGCACGAAAGCGGCGAGAAGGACGGCTCGAGTACAGAAGCGTTTGTGTCCGAGAGCCTGAAGAAAGCCAAAGCTCATGCCTTTGATTCACCGGAAGAAGAAGTCAGTGCTTTGCGTCGAGCGTTCTTCTACGACAGTTTGATTCATCACGGCCGCCCTGGTTTCATCTTCCAGAAGCTCCGTGATCCACGCAGTTACGACTTCCGCAAGACGGAGACGAAGAAGTATGTCGAGCGTCTGGTCATGCCGCAGTTCCCTCTGAATGACGACCAGATGGAGGCGATCTCTACGTTCGTGCTTGGACTGGTATCGGACCCGCCGGCTGAGAGGTATGTCTACAATCCGCCGCAGACCATTAAGGATCGCAACCGCGGTGAGGTTCTGATGCGGACCTACAACTGCGTTGGCTGTCACATGACAGATATGGATCGCATTGAATACGGGGTTGAAGACGGTGACATGGCAGCGACAGCTGCTGACCCGGCGTTGTCTGCATTCGCCCGTGACGCCCTGATGGCCCTCCGCAAACCGGCGGATGCTTACAACGGTCAGACTCACCGTGAAGGCACATCAACTTTTCCTGTAGTCAGTCTGCGCGGAATGGTGCAGATGACGCCTGATCCTGAAGAGGAAGACCCGGAAGCGCGACAGTACACGTTCATGACCTGGGAGCCCGTCCGACTGAATCAACCGGATGGAGCGGACGGTGGTCTGGTCTTGCCGTCTCTTCAAGTTATTCCTGAAACCAGAATCAAAGCGATCAAACCTGCTTCGACCGGGCAGTTCGCTAAGTGGCTGGTGCAGAGTCGTATGCCGGACGGGTTTGCCCCAAAGGCGTTTGATACAGGCTGGCAGTCCGGCCCGCCTCCACTGTTCAAGGAAGGTGAGAAAGTCCGAACCGACTGGCTGTACCGATTCCTGAAGAATCCAGGTCAGATACGCCATACCGTGACTCTGCGGATGCCGATGTTCAACATCAGCGATGCGGAAGCCGTCACACTCTCCAACTATTTCGCAGCGTCCGATGGAGTGACTTATCCCTACGCGGATGCCAGCCAGACGACCCCTGAGTATCTGGTGAAAGCGTCTGCGGATTTCGCATCAAGGCACGCGGACCGCGCCAAGGCTCAACCTTACATGGATGAGTCCTGGCAGATGCTGACCACAACACTTTGCATTAAATGCCACGCGGTCGGAGGTCGTCCGTTCGCTTCCGCTCCGAATGATCCAAATGTGACTCGCGGTCCTGACCTGCAGAATGTCAGCAGCCGCATTCGTCCGGAATGGCTGACTGTCTGGCTGGCCAATCCGAAGTGGATTACTCCGTACACATCCATGCCTCTGCCTTTTGCCGCGAATCAGAAGCAGTATCTGCCTCTATTCGATGGCGATGGTGGCGATCAGACGCTTGGAGTTCGCGACGCTCTGCTCAACTATCACATGCTGATTGAGCGGCGGGCGAAGCCTCCTGAGCTGACATCGAACTGAAAGTTTCGGGATCGATCGAATGCTGGTTTCTCCTCGATACCTCTGGCTGCTGACGGTGGCTCTGGTTCTACCGGGCTGTGATCTGGCGCGGCTGGATCCCGGTGGCGGTGCATTTTCAGATGTCACCGTCTCAGTGCGTCCGGTAGCGGTGGCAAAGGCTGATTCCCCGGAAACTCCGACTGGAGCGGATCCATCACCGGGAGTTCCGTCCGGTGGAACCGGTTCGTTTTCTGGCGTGGTTCTGTTGAATGGAACGGCTCCTGTGTTGCCGCCCAGGGTGGGTAAAGGCGCCTCGAAGGTTGATCCAACCGTTTGCGCGGCTGAGGATGCGATTCCTGATGAGAGTCTGGTGGTGTCACCGACAGGTGGTATCGCCAATGTGTTTATCTATCTCGACCGGAAGCCTTCTGGATGGAAAGGCACCCTCGAGAATTCGGTTCCACTTGATCAGCTGGCCTGTATTTTTAAACCGCACTCGCTGGTGGCTTTTGCGAACATTCCTTTGTTGATGAAGAATTCCGATAAGGTTGCACACAACGTTCAGACTTTTCCGAGCCTGAATTCGTCCATCAATGCCAGTATGCCAGCCGGTACAACGATGGAGACCGTTTTCAAGAAGCCAGAGCCAAAACCGTTCGCTGCCAAGTGTCAGATCCATCCCTGGATGGAGTACTGGACTCTGGTGGTGGATCATCCCTTCGTAGCGATCACTGATTCAGAAGGGAAGTTTTCGATTCCGAGCTTGCCGTCTGGTAAGTACAAGTTTCGTATCTGGCATGAGCGGGCAGACCTGCTTGAGCGGGCCTATGCCGTTGAGATCAAGGGCGGTGATGCCGCACCGGTGGAACTCAAGTTTGATGTCGCCCGGTTCTCACGTTGAGTCCGGTGGTCCGGTTGATAACCCGGAATAAGAAGTTTGATCGCAATGACCCGAACGCTGCTTTTATACTCTCTGATCCTGCTGGCCTGCGGCTGCGGGCGACGGCCGGCTCAGTTCTCGCTGAGCAGTGCAACGCTCGAACTGTCCGATGCCGCGCAGGATGTCGTTCGTGAAGAGCTGACTGCTGCATTCGGCACTCCCGAGTCACTGGTGGCCTGGCAGGCTCTTCCCGTTGATTTCGGCACTGTGGATGCCGTTGTCGAGAACGTTGCTGATTCCTCGGCGGAAGTGAAATTACTTTCGGCTGTTGGTTCTGATTTCACGGCACGAGGACTGTCTATCGCCCCAAAGCCTGCGACGGAATCTGGAGATGTTGAGACTGCTCCGACAGAACCCTCCGCTGCAACTCTGATTACTGTTCCCGTCACGGAAGCGACCTTCAAGCAGGGCGAACAGGTGGCCCTGGTTGGCGAACATCTGAGAAACGGTCGTGCCCTGTATCATCGACACTGCGTTCATTGTCATGGTGTGTCTGGCGATGGAAACGGTCCAACAGCTCAATACCTGACGCCACGGCCGCGCGACTACCGAAGAGGTCTTTTCAAGTTCACTTCAACAACAGTCTCCGTGCGTCCTTCCCGCGACGATCTGCATCGCGTGATCAAATATGGAGTTCCCGGCACTTATATGCCGTCGTTCATGCTGCTGCCTGAGAATGAAACCCGCGAAATTGTTGAATATGTGCGGTGGCTTGCGATGCGTGGTGAGTACGAGACAAAAATCGTTGTCCCGATGCAGTCAGATTTCACCGGTAATCCAGAGAATCGCACTGCTGCGAGTGAAGCTGCCGAAGCCTTGAAGGTTTTTCGCGAAAGCGACCTGCCAGGTCTGGTGGAAACTGCTGCTCAGGAATTGAGCGATGACTGGAGCGCGGCTGAAGACGAAGGGAATACCGTCCTTCCGAAGTCTTCCAGAACGCCTTCCGGCCCCGAGTCGATTGACCGCGGTCGGAAATTGTTTCTGGGTGAGAAAGCTAAATGTGCGTCCTGTCACGGCGAACTCGGACGCGGCAACGGGCCTTCGACGGAAGCCTTCAATGATGTTCCGGGGAAGCCCGGCGTGAAATCTGACGTTCCAGGTCTGTTTGATATCTGGGGCAACATTATCAAGCCCCGGAATCTGACGCAGGATGTGTTCCGCGGCGGGAGACGACCCGTCGATGTTTACCGCCGGATTCACTCCGGAATCAAAGGCACTCCCATGCAGGCCTTCGGCAGCACGCTGACTGACGAGGAAATCTGGGATCTCGTCAACTACGTCTACTCGATACCACATACCCGCTGAATATCAGCATCTGCGTTACGCGGAGTTCGTTGTGAATAAGCTCTGGCCTCTGTTTTTCATGTTCTGGCCCGTGGTCGCGATCGTACTGTTCGTGATCGCACCGGACATGAACTGGTGGTTTCCCAGCCCGGCGATGAGCCCGCTGGGCCAGCAGATCGATAATCTATTCTACCTGATCCTCGTTATTGTCGCTGTGACCTTTATTGGGACTCACATCGCGCTGGGGTATGTGCTTTATAAAGGTTTGAATGTCGGATCGGGGAAAGCATGGTTTTCTCACGGCAGTCACAGTCTCGAAATGCTCTGGTCCATCGCCCCGGCCTCGATTCTGCTGTTCATCAGCCTGTATCAGATGGATGTATGGATGTCGTTCCGGGTTAAGAGTCATTACCCGAAGGATGTGACTCCGATTGCCGAGGTCACCGCACGTCAGTTTGAATGGCGAATCCGTCTGCCGGCTCCGGGCAAGAAGCTGTCTCCGATCCCTCAGGCTGACGATCTCTACACGGTCAATGACCTGCATGTCCCTACCGGACAGCCCGTTCTCATCCGGTTGCGTTCCATGGATGTGCAGCATTCTTTCTTCGTCCCGGAATTACGAATCAAGCAGGATGCTGTTCCCGGCACCGTCATTCCTGTCTGGTTTGAGTGCTCCGCCAAAGGTGAGTTTGACCTGACCTGCACTGAGCTGTGCGGTTGGGGCCACTACAAGATGCGCGGCCGTGTCTTCAGTGAGACGGAAGCCGAATATCAGAATTACCTGATCAATCTGCAGAAAGAGCAGCAGTTTGATGGAACGTCCACGACCGAAGCGGCCGCGGAATAGTCAAGCCTGAGATCGCTCTGGAATAAGAACGTGACTACGACATCCCACACAATTGCGGCTGAGCATCACGGTCATCACTCAGCCGGATTCATCAAAACCTACGTGTTCTCAACCGATCATAAAATCATCGGCATCCAGTTCCTGTTCACGACACTGTTCATGCTGATGATCGGTGGCGCGCTGGCGCTGGGTGTTCGTTTTCAACTGGCCTGGCCCTGGCGGACGATGCCCATCGTCGGCGAGCTGTTCAATCTCTATACGACTGAAGGCGGCCAGATTTCGCCCGAGTTTTACACGATGCTGTTCACCATGCATGCATCGGTCATGATCTTCCTCGTGATCATCCCGATTCTCGCGGGTGCCTTCGGAAATTTCCTGATACCGCTGATGATCGGCGCGGATGACATGGCTTTTCCTGTGCTCAATATGTTGAGCTACTGGTTCATGTGGCCGGCGATCGCCTGCTTTGGACTCAGCTTCACCGTAGACACACTGAATGCGGCACCGGCTCAAGGATGGACGGTTTATCCTGTCCTGTCTGCTGTGTTCGACTCTGCTCCTGGTGCGGGTAACGCTCAGACATGGTGGTTGTTCGGTCTGACGTTCGTCGGCGTGTCGTCCATGATGGGTTCGGTCAACTACATGACGACCATCATCAATATGCGTGCTCCGGGCATGACTCTGTTCCGCATGCCGCTCACGATCTGGAGCATGTTCATTACCGCGATTCTCCAGTCCTTCGCATTGCCTGTGCTGACTGCGGCTGGTTTCATGCTGGTGGCAGAGCGAATGCTGGGGTTCAATTTCTTCGTTCCCGGCGGACTGATTATCAACGACGGTGAGCCAACTGTTGGGGGCGGACAGCCACTGCTGTGGCAACATCTCTTCTGGTTCTACTCGCATCCTGCTGTTTACATCATGCTCCTGCCAGCCATGGGCATGGTTTCCGACATGCTGGCGGCGATGGTTCGCAAGCCGATCTTCGGCTACAAGCCGATGGTCTATTCGATGGCCGCGATCGCGGGGCTGGGATTCATCGTGTGGGGCCATCACATGTTTACGAGCGGAATGAATCCCGCTCTGGGCATGACGTTCATGGTCTCCACCATGATGATTGCTTTGCCTTCCGCAGTGAAAGTCTTCAACTGGATCGGAACGATCTGGGGTGGCAAGGTTCAATTCAACACGGTGATGTTGAACTGCGTCGCATTCGTGTCGATGTTCATCGTGGGTGGTTTGAGTGGTATTTTCATGGCTGCCGTTCCCGTGGATATTTACTTCCACGATACCTATTTCATTGTGGCTCATTTCCACTATGTGTTGTTCGGTGCGACATTGTTCGGCTGCTTCGCGGGAATCCAGTTCTGGTTCCCCAAGATGTTCGGCCGGATGATGAACGAGACAGTGGGGAAGATTCACTTCACCCTGACTTTCATCGGGTTTAATGGCACGTTCTTCCCGATGCATCTGCTGGGAATCGCCGGCTTTCCAAGACGCTACGCCGATCCGTACATTCATCCGTACATGGAG
>Ga0172376_10005087_pt1 | contig 14776 bp, 13 predicted proteins | sample Lak35m_FD_121114 | JGI IMG/M metagenome (GOLD analysis project Ga0172376, IMG submission 121114) | Freshwater microbial communities from Kabuno Bay, South-Kivu, Congo - kab_092012_35m | ecosystem: Environmental > Aquatic > Freshwater > Lake | place: Democratic Republic of the Congo: South-Kivu...
CGTCGATCTCGAAGTGCGATGCCACGGACAATGCCTTTCCGTGCTCGTACATCCGCTCCACCATGCTCTGGAACGTCTTCTCCCGCTCGTCATCGTTCTCGATGGCCGCCAATTCCTTGCGGTAACCGAGGCGGACCGCTCCCTCGAGACCCATACCTCCGAACTCCCCGGTGGGCCACGCCACGCAGGCCAGAGGCGCCTTGGTGCTCCCGGCCATCATCGCCTGCGCGCCGAGTCCGTAGGACTTGCGCACGACGACGGACACCACCGGCACCGAGAGATTGGCGCCCACCACGAAGAGGCGACTGCAGTGCCTCACCAGAGCGGTCTCCTCGACCGCCGGCCCCACCATCATTCCGGGTGTGTCGACCAAGGTGACGACCGGAATGCCGAAAGCATCGCAGAGTTGCAGGAAACGCGCCGCCTTGTCGGCTCCGTCGCTGTCGATCGCTCCTCCGAGGTGCGTCGGGTCGTTGGCCACCACCCCCACCGCACGACCCTCCACGCGCGCGAGGGCGACGATCATCCCCGGTCCGAAGGCGCGTCGCAGCTCCAGGACCGATCCGGTGTCGAACAAGGTTCCGAGCAACCGTCGCACGTCGTAGGCCTTCTTGCGATCGACCGGCACCGACGAGCGGAGCGTCTCCTGGTCGTCGCACGTCCATTCCTCGACGGAGCCCTGGAAGTACGACAAATAGCGCCGGGCGAGATCCACGGCATGAGCATCGTCGTCGGCCACGAGATCGACCACACCGTTGCGAACCTGGATGCTCATGGGACCAATCGCGTGTGCGTCGACCACGCCGAGGCCTCCGCCCTCGATCATCGCCGGACCGCCCATCCCGATGTTCGATCCTTCGATGGCGATCGTGACGTCGCAGCAGCCCAGGATGGCGGCGTTGCCGGCGAAGCAGTACCCGCCGGTGAGACCGATCAGGGGCACGAGACCGGAGAGACGGGCGAAATCGTGGAACGCCCAACAATCGAGCCCGGACACGCCGAGCCCGTCGGTGTCGCCCGGACGACCTCCCCCACCCTCGGCGAAGAAGACCACGGGCAACCGAAGACGCTCGGCGATCTCGAAGAGTCGATCCTTCTTGCGGTGGTTCTGCTGACCCTGGGTGCCGGCCAGCACCGTGTAGTCGTACGACATCACCACCACCCGGCTCTCGCGCCCGGGGAACAGATGACCGTTCACCGAGGCGAGACCAGCCACCAGTCCGTCGGCCGGGGTGCGCTCGACGAGATCGTCGACCGACCGTCGGCGACGTTGGGCGGCGATCACGAGCGGTCCGTACTCCACGAGGGTTCCGTCGTCGACGAGGTCGGCCACGTTCTCGCGCGCGGTGCGCCGTCCGTCGGATCGACGTCGTTCGACGGCACCGGGTCGCGCCGCATCGAGGACTCCTCGGTGCCTCGACTGGACCTCCGCCAGATCGACACGAGTCATCGTGGGGTCGTCCGTCCCGTCGACGGCGGTCGGTGCATCCGCGTCCTCGACCTCGACGAGAATCTCGCCCTCCACGACCGTGCGACCGACCTCGACCAACGCGCGAACGATCCGAACGGGACGATCGCAGGTGACGTCGTGCTGCATCTTCATCGACTCGATCACGACCAGCGGCCGGCCGATTCCGATGACTTCACCCACCGTGACCACCGACACCACGGTGCCCCGCAGGGGTGCGACGAGGTGACCGTTCACGGATCGGCCACCCTCGATCAGAACCGAACGACGGCGCTGCGCGGACCCCGGACCTGACCGCCGGCCCAGACGACCGCCGAGGCGTCGACCAATTCGAACTCGGGTATCCGCTCGAGCCACACCTCGATCGCCGTTCGCAACTCCATCCGAGCCAGATTGGAACCGGCGCAACGGTGGATTCCCGCGCCGAAGGCCACGTGACGGTTGATGCGGCGGTCGAGCACCACCTCGTCGGCCCGATCGAAGGCCTCCGGATCACGGTTCGCTCCGGGGAAGTTCATGAGCACCCGTTCACCGGCCTTCATCGGACAGCCCTTGTACTCCACGTCGTTCATGAGACGACGCGCCATGGTGACGGGCGAGTAGGCGCGCAGGAACTCCTCGACCGCCGTTTCCATGAGTTCGGGCTCGGCGACCAGTCGACGACGATCCTTCTGATCGTTGGCGAGGTGCCAGATCGACGAACCGATGGCCGACCAGGTGGTGTCGACCCCGGCGATCAGCATGAGCGAACACATACCGAGTATCACCGTCTCGTCGATGGGAGCGCCGTCGATCTCGGTGTGCAACAACTCCGAGATGAGGTCGTCCGCCGGTGACTCCCGACGTTCCGCGAGGGCGGACTGGAAGAATTCGATCACTCCGAGGATTCCGCGCTGACGACGAACGGGGTCGTAAGCGAACTCGAGAACGTCGCGAACCCAACCGGTGAACGTGTCACTCATCTCGGCGGGAACTCCGAGGATGTGGGCGATCACCCGGACCGGAATCTGCTGCGCGTAGTCGGCGGCCAGATCGGCCCGTCCCGAGTCGACGAAGCCGTCGATGAGCCGGTGGCACAACTCGCGAGTCATCGGCTCGTACGACTGCGTGCGTTGCGGCGACATCCAGGGAAGGATCAGTCGACGGGTCCAGGTGTGCAACGGAGGATCGGCCGAGATGGGCGGCACTCCGTAGGGAAGGAGAGCCGGCTGACTCGCTCCGGGCTGGCCGTGAACCGGCGGAACCACGGCGATGCCACCTCCGGAGGGGAAGGTTTCGATGTCGCGAGCGATCGCCGTCACGTCCTCGTAGCGCGTCGGCAGCCACGACCCTCCCCACCGGTCGGAGTGAGCGATCGGACAACGAGGCCGCAGTTCGTCCCAGATCCGGAAAGGATCGTTCACGTACGCGGGATCGAAGATGTCGTAGTCGGTGGTCCAATCGGTGACCGGATCCCCCGGTCCGACCGACGCCGACGATGATGATGACGACCATGATGATGACGATGATGACGATGACGATGACGACGATGATGACGACGACTCGGTCGGACGTTCGGTTTCGGTGTCGCTCATGACGTTCTCCCCTGGATTCCACACTGTACGGCGAAGCGCCGAAGTTCGTCGGCCAGGCGCGACCAGAGCGCACTGGGCAGATCGTGTCCCATGCCTTCGATCGTGACCAGTTCGGCTCCCGGTACCACCTCGGCGGTCCGCACACCACCCGAATGATCGATGAGGGTGTCGGCCGTACCGTGGATCACCATCATGGGCACGCGAACACCGCGCAAACGATCGGTTCGACTTCCGTCGCGTCGCGCGGCCCGGTACTGGCGCGCCACTCCGTCGGGTCGACAAGCCCGATCGAACATCTCCCCCGCCAGTCGACGTTGCTCGTCCCACTCGACGAGACCCGGACTGCCCCAGACCCGTTGTCCGGCGAGGTGAGCATCGATGGCGGCCTCACGATCGGTGGCACCGGGCGTGAGGAGCAGTCGGCGCGCTTCGTCCGACGGACGACCGACGTCCGGATCGCCGGTGGTCGACATCACCGACACCACCGCCGACACGCGATGCGGGTGTTCGATGGCCATGGTCTGGACGATCATTCCCCCGAGGGACGACCCCATCACCATCGCGGTGTCCGCTTCGGCGGCGTCCAGCACGGCGATCGCGTCGGCCGCCATGTCGGACAATCCGTATCCCTCGGGGCCGTCGTCGGAGAGACCCACGTCCCGATTGTCGAATCGAATCACGCGGAACCCGACCCCGGCCAGAATCTCGCACAAGCCCGTTCGATGAGCGATGCATTGATTCCCGAGTCCGTTCACCAGGAGGAGCGTGGGATCGTCCGGGGTTCCCGCAACCTGTTCCCAATGAAGCCGGACGAGTCCATTGCGCGCGACGTTCATCGACAACCACCCGGATTGGCCAGCAGGTGATCGAAACGACCCGCGGGACGGGTGCGCCGGTACTCCTCGACGATGGGAGCCAGATCGGCCGGCGATGCGCCGTGCAGGATGACGCCGTCGGCACCGAGATCGAACTGCCCGCGTATGGCGGCCACGCAGTTCGTGGCCGTCCCGGTGGCGGCCGACGCCATCCACTCCTCCGGAATCAAGGTGGCCACGTGTTCCAACTCGGCGGTGGTCGCGGTGTTGTCGAGGGCGCCGCGAAAACCGGACACGAACGGGTCGGCTCGGAAACGCGCGAGCACCGCGGGATCCCAGCCGTTCGTGGACACCATCAGATCACCGTACGCCTGCAGGTAGGTGGCCAGACGGCCGACGGTCTTCTTCAAGCGAACCTCTTCGGGCAAGTGGTCACCGATGGTCGCGAAGCACGACCAGACCCGCACGTGATCGGGATTGCGGCCGGCCCGCTCGGCGGCGTTCTTCACGGTGCGAACGCAACGCTGCAGTGTCTCATCGGAGAAGAAGGTGTGCAGAACGACGCAGTCGAAGGCCCGTCCGGCCAACTCGAGAGTGTTCGGACCGAAGGCGGTGATTGCCAGAGGAATGTCCTCGTCGAAACTCGGATCGAGCGCCAGCACCGGGAACTTGCCGATGGGTCCGTCGTGACCGACGATCACCTCGCCCCGGAAGAGCCGCTTCATCACCGAAGCGAAGTCCTCCATCTGCGCGGTCGTGATCTTCGGCAGTCCATAGGCCGAGAACAGTGGACCGATGCCACGTCCTATGCCGAGGGCGAACCGCCCCTCGGTGAGCCGATGCATGGTGGTGGCGTACGACGCCGTGACCAGTGGATGACGGGTGTTGTGATTGGTGGCCGCGGTGGCGATACCGAGTCTCTCGGTCACCGCTCCGACCGCGCCCGACAGCGTCACCGCCTCCTTGATGTTGAACCTCTCCGAAATGAAGCAGGAACCGAGGCCCATGCGTTCGCCCTCGCGAACCTCGTCGATCAGGTCGCGCGGCGAACGTGGAGCACCCGGAAGCGTGTAGAACCCGAGTTCGTTCATTCGATCGGGGTTCACCGGTCGTCTCCGGTCGGTGGACGGAATCCATCCATCAGATGTCGGACCGCCCGTGATCCGAAGGCCGTCACCGGCGACTCGTCTCCTCGAAGCATCTCGTCGGTGCGCTCGGCGAAGGCGGATGGTTCGACGTGTCGGTCGTGGAAACCGGCGGCGAGGCGCATCTCCATCCCGGCGAACCAACCCGCCCCGACGCTGATCGTCTCGCCGTTCAACGCGCACTCCGGATGCGCGAGCCACACGACGAGTGGAGCGACCAACGCGGGATCCAGCCACTCTCCCAGCTCGGGCGACCACGGGATGGGACCGAAGCCGGTGCCGGGACGGGTCTTGGCGTAGGGCACCACGACATTGGCCGCGATGCCGTGCGCCCGTCCCTCGCTCGCCATTCCACGGGTGAGTCCGATCACTCCCATCTTGGCCATGGCGTACATCGTGCCGTCGGGAACTCCGCCGAACGCCGCACCCGACGAGACGTTCACGAAACGCCCTCCCGGCTCGTCGGTCCGGCTCCTCATGGCCCGCCACGCCGGACGGCTGACGTTCACGGTTCCGCGCAGTTGCGTGTCGATCAACGCGTCCAACGACTCCTCGGGGAAGTCGTCGAACGGTGCGAGACGCACCTGGCCGGCGTTGTTGATGACGGCATCGACGCGACCCCATTCGTCGAGCGCGTTCTCGACGATGGAGCGACCTCCCTCGACGGTTGCGATGGTGTCACGGTTCGCCACCGCCACACCCCCGAGGGCCTCGATCTCGTTCACCACGTCTCCGGCCGGATCGCCCTCGGTGGCGTCGGCGACGCCGTCGGTGTCGGAGATCGGAACACCGAGATCGTTGACCAGGACCCGGGCCCCGCGGACGGCCAGAGCCAAGGCGTACTCGCGTCCGAGATTCCGGCCCGCACCGGTGATGATCACCACCCGACCGGCGAAATCGAGATCCCCATACGTGGAACCGTCGCCGAGCTTCATGTGTCCGACGCTAGACCGCCGACGCCATTCGAGCCGTCCCCCATCGGCGAGTCCCCCAGTAACTTGACCGGGTGCCTCCCCTGCCCCGCAACGAGACGATCGCCCGGGCCGACGACCTCGACGCCGAGATCGGATTCTTCGCCGGGCTCGGATTTCGGTTGGTCGAGATTCTTCCGGCCGACGACCCGCGCGAGGCCCTGCTCGTGCACGACGATCTCGCTCTCCGCCTTCGTCGCGGGCATCAGCAGAGCGTCACCGTGGCCCTCGCGGGCCGTGCGGAGACCGCCGTGTCTCCCGCGGGCAACCGCGTGGAGTCGACGAGCACCGGAATCGCCCGACCGGTCATCGAACCCGCGCTGGTGAGCGTCGGACCCGACAGCGACTGGGTGACTGGTCGTGCCGGGATGCTCTACCGGGATCTCGTTCCCGGTCGTCTCGGCGGTTCCGTGATCGCCTCGCACATCCGAATCCCGACGGGTGGTCCGGTACCGGACTACGTCCATCATCACTAAGTCGCCTTCCAGTTGATCCATTGCCACCGAGGTTGGGTGAGGGTCGTCTACGAGGGTCAGGGCGATCCCTTCGTCCTGCACCCCGGCGATCTCGTGATCCAACCACCAGGAATCCGTCATCGCGTCCTCGAGTCGTCCGACGAGATGCACGTCGTCGAGATCGGCTGGCCCGCCGAACACGCCACCCGACCCGACACCGACTTCGACCTTCCCGGGCCTCTCCTGACCGACGATCATCGCTGGGGTGGTCAGCGATTCGTTCGTCATCACGAGCGAGCGGTTCGGTCGGGTCCGGGTTCCATCGACACGGGAGTCGGGTCGGCCACCGACGGCCTGGCCCAAGCCGAAACCGTCGAGTTGACCCCCGGATCCCGGATGGCGACACCGAAACGATCCGCGGGAACCTTCGACTTCTGGTTCGTCGACGAGGGTCGCCTGTCGATGACCGTTGGTTCGGCCGCCGCGATCGACCTCGTCGAGGGCTCGTCCGTGGTCGTGCCCCCCGGGCGCGACGCGACCTTCACCGCCGTCGCTCCGACGCGCCTGTTGCACGTGATGGTCGACACGAGCCACGCCGCCTGAGGTTCGGTCGAACCTCCGCGACGCTCGGTCGTCATCGATGATCGCCGACGCTCATTGCCAACCCATCGCGGCGCGACCCTCGGCGGTCGCCACGTCGCCGTCGGTTCTCGGATTCACCAGTTGGACCACGAGCTCGTGCAGCACACCGGTGAACGGAACTCCGTCCGTCCGACCTCGATGCGTCTCGGCGACCGGCGACCCGTGGTCGTACCCGATCGACGGACCGACGCTCGACAACACCCGCATCACGAACGGCACCTCCAGGCGACCGACGACGGCTCCGTCCACCGTCAACTCGGCGTCGCCCGAGCGACCGCGACGACGGAAGCGAACGCCGAGGTTGCAGCGACCCTCCGGGAGCGTCACCGTCGAGGTCACCACGTGGTGTTCGCCGAAGATGTTGTAGTCGAACACCAGATGCTCGTCGCGCACGTGGAAACTCAGCCCGGAGTTCTCGGTTCCGGTGGCGAACAGAACTCCATCGTCCCCTTTCGTCCGGGAAACGACCGCCTCCATGTCCCAACTGCGTCCGCCGATGGCCGCCGCGGCCTGCGCCGGCAAGGGTGACATCGGAGGTCGGTACACGTAACGACGAGAGATCGGGTGAACGGTGTCGTCGGCGAAGCGCGCACCCATCAACTCCACTCCGCGGTCGTCGAGCGGCAGGACCCCCTCTCGCTCGGCTTCCCGCCACCAGAGGTCGATCATCATCGACAAACGTTCGGGCTCATCGGCCGCCAAATCGTGTGTCTCGGATCGATCCGACTCGACGTGGTAGAGCTCCCACACGTCGTCGTCGAACGACGTTCCCGGCTGATGCCGAGTGACGGCCTTCCATCCCTCGTGATGAATGGCCCGATGCCCGACCATCTCGTAGTACTGGGTCGTCTTGCGGGTGGGCGCGTTCGGGTCGGCGAAGGTGTAGCGCATCGAAGTGCCCGACACCGGCATCTGCTCCCAACCACGATGAAACTCCGGGGGCTCGACCCCGAGTGTCTCGTAGATGGTGGGAACGATGTCGTTGACGTGATGGAACTGGTCCCGAACGCCGCCACGGTCGCCGATCCCGCGCGGCCACCGGACGATCAACGGAACGTGGATACCGCCCTCGTGAGTGTTCTGCTTGTACCACTTGAAGGGGGTGTTGCCGACCTGCGACCAGCCCCACGGATAGTTGCTGTGACTGTGCGGTCCGCCGATCTCGTCGATTCTCGAGATCGCCTCGTCCGGAGTCTCCATCACGAAGTTGAAGAACTTCATCTCGTGGAGCACTCCGAAGGGACCGCCCTCCTGACTGGCACCGTTGTCGGCGAGGAGGAGAATCATCGTGTCGTCGGAGACGCCGAGTTCGTCCAACGCCGCAACCAACCGCCCGATCTGGGCATCGGTGTGGTCGAGAAAGGCCGCGTAGGCCTCCTGGAGTCGACAAGCCAATCGTTTCTGATTGTCGGACAACGACTCCCAGGGTTCGACACCCGGGTTGCGGGGGGCGAGTTCGGTATCGGCCGGAATCACCCCCAGTTCCTTCTGTCGGACGAACCAGCGTTCCCGTTCGACGTCCCATCCCTCGTCGAATCGACCCCGGTACTTGACGACATACTCCTCAGGTGCCTGGTGCGGTGCGTGCGTGGCACCGAAGGCGAGGTACATGAAGAAGGGCCGATCCGGTCGGACGCCGATCGAATCGTGAACGAAGCGGATTCCCTGGTCGACGAGATCCTCGGTGAGGTGATATCCATCCTCCGGACGTCCGGGCGGATCGATCCAGTGGTTGTCGTACACCAGCTCCGGATGGAACTGATCGGTCTCGCCGTCGAGAAAGCCGTAGAACCGGTCGAACCCGCGCTGCAGCGGCCACTGGTCGAACGGACCGGCCTGCGAGGCGTCGGTCATCGGACACAGATGCCACTTGCCGAGCGCGAACGTCGCATAGCCACGGTCGCGCAGCACCTCGGCCACTGTCGCCGCATGATTGGAGATGTGGCCGAGCATGTGGGGGAAGCCGGTGTTGAAGTTCGAGATCGATCGCATTCCCACCGCATGGTGGTTGCGCCCGGTCAGGAGCGCCGCTCGCGTCGGCGAACACAACGGCGTCACGTGGAAGTTCGTGTATCGAAGACCGTCGGCGGCCAGACGGTCGATGTGGGGAGTCTCGATGCTGGAACCGAAGCAACCGAGATGCGAGAAACCCATGTCGTCGAACAGCATCACGACGATGTTCGGCTTGTCGCGACCGGGGTGCGGTCGCTCCGGCCACGACGGTTCGGACTCGGGCACCGTTCGCCCGATGCGACCGGCGAACCCCGAACCCAGCCTCACCACCCCGTGCTCGGCATTGGCACCCGACATGACCGACCCCCTCGTCCGGAGAACCCTCGCTCCGTTCTTTTGACAATAATCCTGCCACTACCTACCCTACGCTCATGTCCGAAACACCGGTGGCCCTCGTGTCCGATGCCCGCTTCTACGTCGGGCCCGACCTCGTGAGATCCTTCGCTCGACGCGGGTACCGGATCGTGGCCGGCGATGCATCGGACGAATTGGTGGGCGAGATCGAGGCCCTCGGGGTCGAATGCGTCTCGGTGCGCGGTGCGGCCGATCTCTCCGACCCCTCGGCAGCGACGCGTCTGGTCGACGCGTGCCTCTCCCGTCACGGGCGCATCGACTCGGCCGTCATGTTCTCGGGCCGGATCATCACCGGTCGGTTCGCCGACAGTTCCCTCGATCAACTCCGTCGGGTCGTTGCGGGATGCCTCGAGGAGCCCTACAACTTCCTGCGTGCCGTCGTTCCGGAGATGACCTCCCGACGTTCGGGCCAGATTCTCGTGATCACCAGCGCCGCCGGAGCACGTCCGACTCCCGGCGCTCCTCTCTATTCGGCCGCCCGTGCCGCCGCCACGATGCTGGTGAGAAACGTGGCCGGGGAAATCGCCGCGACCGGCGTGCAGGTGAACGCCGTCGGCACGAACTTCATGGACTTCCCGGCCTTCCTGGAGGCCAGCGGCGCCTCCGATCCGGAGGTCCGAGCCCGGATCGAGTCGCAAGTGCCGATGCGACGGCTCGGCACCATGGAGGAGTTCGCACACTTCTGCATGACCTTCCTCGACGGACGCAGCGGTTTCACCACCGGTCAATTCGTGGCCTACGCCGGAGGTTGGGCCTGACCCGTCCGTGCGGAGGGCCGAATGCGAGACTCGTTCCATGGAGCGCGCCATCTACGACGACGAGCACCTCGCCTTCGCCGAGAGTTTCCGTCAGTTCATCGCCCGGGAGATCACACCCCACTACCTGCAGTGGGAAAAGGACGGCATCGCTCCACGCTCGTTGTATCGCGAGGCCGGGCGCCACGGGTTCATCGGAATGGCCATCCCCGAGGAGTACGGCGGCGGTGGCATCGCGGACTTCCGCTTCAATGCCGTCATCGCCGAAGAGCTTGCCGCGGCCGGGATCGGTGGTGCGGGCGCCGGACTGACGCTGCACAACGACATCACCACGCCCTACTACACCGACATCTGCTCGGCCGACCAGAAGGCGCGCTGGCTTCCCGGCATCGCCACGGGCGAGTCGATCACGGCGATCGCGATGACCGAGCCGGGCACCGGGTCGGATCTCGCCGGGATCTCCTCCACGGCGATTCGTGACGGAGACGTCTACGTGCTGAACGGCTCGAAGACCTTCATCACCAACGGCATCAACTCCGACCTCGTCATCGTCGCCGCCAAGACCGACCCGTCCCAGCGTCACACGGGCATGTCGTTGATGGTCGTGGAGCGGGGAATGGAAGGATTCCAGCGCGGTCGCAACCTCGACAAGATCGGAATGCACAGTCAGGACACCGCCGAGCTCTTCTTCGACAATGTCCGGGTCCCGGTCGGGAATCTGCTCGGCGAGGAGGGGCGGGCCTTCCACTATCTCACGTCGAATCTGGCCCAGGAGCGACTCTCCATCGCCGTCACCGGCGTGGCCACCGCGCGGGCCGCCGTCCGGTGGACCGTCGATTACGTGAAGGAACGGCGAGCCTTCGGACAGTCGATCTCGTCGTTCCAGAACACCAAGTTCGTGCTCGCCGAGCAGCGCACCGCCGTCGACGTGGCGCAGGCCTACGTCGACCAGTGCATCCTGGCGTTGAACGCCGGCCAACTCACCGCCGCCGAGGCGGCCGCCGCCAAGTACTGGTGCACCGAGTTGCAGAAGAACGTCGCCGACCGCTGCCTGCAACTCTTCGGCGGATACGGCTACATGGCCGAATACCCCATCGCCCGCACCTTTGCCGACGCACGAATCACCACCATCTACGGAGGGACCACCGAGGTGATGAAGGGAATAGTGGCCAAGGACATGGGTCTCTGACCGCGAACCGGACTCGCACCGAACACCGGCTCGTCGACCCGACCACCACGCCGACCCCTCTCACGGTCACCGCCTCGCCATCCTCGTAGACTTCCGACTCGTGCCGGCGACCCTCGATTCCCAGTGGTACGTCTCGCCCGACATCTACGAACGCGAACGACGCACCGTCTGGCACGACCAGTGGACGATGTTCTGCACCTCGGCTGAGGTCGCCGAGCCGGGTTCGTACGTGGCCGAATCGCTCGCTGGTTGGCCGATCCTGGTGGTCCGGTCCCCCGACGGAGTCCTGCGGGCGCATCACAACGTGTGCCCGCACCGGGCCGGACCGATCGCCTGGCCGGGCACGGGTACCACCGGAAATCTCGTGTGCCGGTACCACGGCTGGGCCTTCGGATGGGACGGACAACTGAAGTCGGCTCGCGACTTCGGCGACGACCCCGATCTCTGCCCGGCCGAATCGGGATTGACGCCGATCGACGTCGACGTGTGGGGTCACCTGGTGTTCGTCCGGCTCCGAACGGGTGGAGAAGGTCTCGCCTCCGAATTGTCCGACTTCGCGGCCCGCACCGCCGAATTCCCGATGGACTCGTTCGTCTACGGCCATCGTCTCGTGCGGCATCTCGATTGCAACTGGAAGACCTACGCCGACAACTATCTCGAGGGCTACCACGTGCCGTTGCTCCACCCGACGCTCACCCGCGCGCTCGACATGTCGACCTACCGCGTGGAGGTGCCCGGTCACGACCACTGCGTCCACCTCTGCGACACGACCGAGGGTTCGCCGTCCGGCGGAGCGTGGCTCTTCCGCTACCCGAATCTGGCGATCAACGTGTACGCCGACGGCATGAACGTCGAGCGAATCGTTCCGGTCGACCATCGTCGCACCAAGGTCGTCTACGACTACTTCGCCGTCGACCAGCGCAACATCGCCTCGATGGTCGAGATGTCCAACGTCGTGCTCGACGAGGATCAGGCGATCTGCGAATCGGTGCAGCGCAACCTCGACGCCGGCCTCTATCGGACCGGTCGCCTGAGTCCGCGCCACGAGGGAGCGGTCGCCTGGTTCCAGGGTCGTCTGCGAGCGGAGATCTCGTGAGCGGCCGCCAATCCATCGTGACCCTCGATCTCGAGGGCGTGCTCGTACCCGAGATCTGGATCGCCGTCGCCGAGTCCGTCGGAATTCCCGAACTCCGGCGGACGACCCGGGACGAGCCCGACTACGACACGTTGATGCGGGGCCGACTGGAGATCCTCGCTCGTCACGAGCTCACCATGTCACGTATCGAGAAGGTGATCGCCGGACTCTCGCCGCTGGAGGGAGCCCGCGCGTTCCTCGACGCCCTCCGCGAGCGCACCCAGGTGTTGATCCTCTCGGACACCTTCGAGCAGTTCGGTCGGCCCCTCATGCGCCACCTCGGAATGCCGACCCTCCTCTGCCACCGTTTGATCGTGCGCGACGATCGGATCGTCGACTATCGACTCCGGATGGCCGACCAGAAGCGCCATGCCGTCCTCGCCCTCCGCGGACTCAACTATCGGATCGCGGCCGCCGGCGACAGTTACAACGACACGGCCATGCTGACCGAGGCCGACGCCGGCTTCCTCTTCCATGCCCCCGACAACGTGAAGAGCGAATTCCCCCACTTCCCGGCCCTCGACGATTACGACACCCTCCTCGCGCGCATCGACGAATGGCTGAGCAGCGAATCCTGACCCGTGGTCGTCCGCCCCTCGCCGGAGTCTTCGGCGGAGGCGGCCTGTTCGGGATCGGGTACGCCCTCGGAGTGATCGACGCGTTGCGCGATCGCGGTCTGGATCTGTCGGACACCCCGATGCTCGGCACCTCCGCCGGCTCGTGGGCGGCCTCGGCCACGGCTCTCGGGATCTCGCACGACGAGATCGCCCCGCGTCCGGTGCCCCGATTCCCCGACCCCCGCTCGGGAGTACTCGCCCGTCACGCCCGTGAGATCTTCGGTGAGGCCACCCACGCCGGCGTCGACGTCGTCGTCACGACCATTCCCCGCCTCCAACGCACGACCCTGTCCGGTCGCACCATCCCTTTGGCCGACCTCTGCGCCGCTTCCTCGGCGGTTCCCGGACTGCTCGCTCCGCACCGCATCAACGGCGTCCGGTACGTCGACGGTGGGGTTCGGTCCGCGGTGAGCGCCGATCTGGCGTCCCCCGCCGATTTGCTGGTGGTGGTGGCGCCCCTCGCCGGTGCCATGTTCGGGCCTTTCGGCGGCGCCATTCATCGCCGCCTCGGTCGCGAACTGGAGTCGTGGAGACGCACCGGTGGCGGCGAATGGCTGGTCTTCTCACCCGACGATCGCTTGGCCGACTTGGCCCGCCGCCCCGATCAACTCTTCGATCGCGACATCGCACTTCAGGCTTACGACGCGGGACGCGCCGAGGCCGAGGTCCGATCGTTCGACCACATCGGAGAACGGATCGCCACCGCTCGACGGAAATAGTTTCGGATCGTGGTGGCGAACGCTGGAGACCCGAGAGAGCCATCGAGTACCCACGCGTGTTCGTGTGGCCACCCGATGCGCGAGGCGTCGCCCGATGGCTGTTCGGCGTCCCAGGCTTCCTCGCCCCGTGGACCGTCGCGTACATCGCGCTCGCCATCGTGGTCTGGAGGTTCGCCACTCCGGGGCTGGAGTCGATGCGATCGTGGTCGGCCGGTTGGGTCGGGGCGATCCTGGTGCGCAATCTCGTGCTCGCCCTCGCCTGGTGCGGCGTCGTCAATGTCGCTCTCTACGTGCGATGCACCCAGCGAACCGACTTCAAGTACGACCAACGATGGCCCGGGACCTCCAGTCGTCGACACACCTTCGGGTCGCAGTTGCGCGACAACCTCTTCTGGAGCCTCGGCTCCGGTGTCCCGATCCGGACCGCGTGGGAATGTCTCACCCTGTGGATGGCGTCCAACGGACGTCTACCCACCCACGCCTGGGCGACGCATCCGGTGTGGTTCGTGGTGCTCGTCTTCCTGATTCCGATCTTCCGTGAGATCCACTTCTACGTGGTGCATCGGGCCATCCATCACCCGGCGGTGTATCGACGAGTCCACGCCCACTACCTTCATCACACCCTGTTCGAGGTCAACTACGCCGACGGCGTGATCCCGCTCGACAGGTGGTTCGGAACGTTCCACGACGGAACCCCCGCAGCCGACGAGCGAACGATGGCTCGCCGTCGGAGTCGACTCGCGACGGCGGGGATGCTTCGACCTGACCGTGGCGAGAAAAGAAGAACCCGGGTCGTGTCGTCACGATCCCGGGTTGGTGGTGTCGAAGGGGGGACTTGAACCCCCACGATCTTACGATCACTAGCCCCTCAAGCTAGCGCGTCTGCCTATTCCGCCACTTCGACGTGGTTCTCGATTGTATCGC
>Ga0172376_10005091_pt1 | contig 14773 bp, 7 predicted proteins | sample Lak35m_FD_121114 | JGI IMG/M metagenome (GOLD analysis project Ga0172376, IMG submission 121114) | Freshwater microbial communities from Kabuno Bay, South-Kivu, Congo - kab_092012_35m | ecosystem: Environmental > Aquatic > Freshwater > Lake | place: Democratic Republic of the Congo: South-Kivu...
GACCGTGCCGCGACTGTCGCCGTAGTCGCGCACCACGCCGGCGATCCGGCGCGCGATGTCCCTGCCGCGCACCTGCACATGCAACACATCCCCGGTCCCGAGTCCGGAATGGGCGTGCAAGGCCTCGTTCACCAGCACCTCGCCGCCTTCATGCGCCTGCGCCAGCACGGCACGCTCGTCGCGTCCGTCGTCGACCAGTTGCAGCGGACCGCGCAGCGCTCCCAAGCGGAAGTCGGCTCCCGCCAGCACGACCGGCCGATCGCCCAACGCGGCCTCGGCCACGTGGTAGGGGAGCACCGCGTCGCGGCCGCAGGTTTCCACCACCAGGCGCTCGACCTCGACGTCGAGTCCTCCCAGCGGCACTCCGGTGGCGACGAGCGCCGGCCGCACGGAGAGATCGGCCTTGAGGCTCTCGTCGGTCCACGCGACCACGCTTTGGCGGAAGCTCGAGACCATCACGGCGATCGAGATGGACAAGCTCGTGGCGACGCCCACCGCCCCCGCTGCCCAAGCCGCGCGGCGGCGCCCAGCGGACAGCGAGGCCAGGGCTAGACGCAGTGGTGGCAGCCAAGCTACGCGACGACCGAGGCGTCCGAGGCCGTCGACCAGCGGGCCTTGCAGGGCGAACATCACGCCCAACACGCACAAGGTCGAGGCCAACGCCCACAGCGGCAGGCCGCGCCATGCGGGCAGGCGCATCAACTCGATGGCGGCGAACCAAAAGCCCGCGGCGAGCCCGATCGAGAGACGCAGGCCGCGCGAGGAGAGGAACGCGGGGCGCTCGGCGCGCAGCGCTTGGATGGGTGGCACGCGCAGGATCTCGAGCAGAGGGAGGATGGCGGCGAGGAACGCCGCGCCCATGCCCAGCGCAGCGCCGATCGCGCCATCGGTCCAATGCAGCGCGATCTCGGTCTGCGGCGCGCCGGGCACCACCGTGGCGTAGGTCTGGCGCATGGCGGGCAGGAACAGTCGTGCTAGTTGCGCGCCAGCCAGCGTGCCCAGCAGACCGCCGAGGGCGCCGAGCAGCGCCGCCTCGGAAAGCAATGCGCCCGCCAGTTGGCGGCGCGAGGCGCCCAGCGACAACAGCAGCGCGATGGTCGCCTTGCGCTGCACCACCGACGTGGCGAGCGTGGTGGCCACCAGCACCGCGCCGACGAGGAGCGAGATCCCCGAGAGGCTGGTCAAGTTGAACTCCAGGCTGCGCACCATGCCGGAGGTGCGCGCGGCGCGTTCGGCGGGTCGGCGCACCACCGCGCCCGTCGGCGCCAGCGACTCGATGCGCGCGCGCAGCGCCTCGGGCTCGACCCCCGGACGCGGCACGAATTCGAGCCGGTCGATGCGGCCGTCGCCGCGCCACGCTTGCACGAGCGCGATGTCCGCCACGACCACGCGTTCCAGGGCGCTGGCCTGCGCCGGCACGGGGAAGGTGGCCAAGAGGCGCGTCTCGTGGCGACGCGAGCGCAGCACGAGCGAGACTGGGTCGCCCGCCTCGAGGCCCAGTCGCCGCGCCAGCGGCTCGGACAAGCACACGCCGTCGGCCGCGAGCAGGCCTTGGAAGGCTGTCCAGTATTCTTGACGTCGCGCCTCGTCGTCCCCCTCGACGCGCAGAGCGCGCACATGGCGGTCGACCAGCGGATCGACCCCCAGCAGGCGCACGGCGTCGTCGAGGCCTTCGAGCACGACCAGTTCCTCGACCACTGGCGCGACGACGGCGAGGGGCGCAGTGGAGGCTTGGCGCGCGGCCTCGTCGGCCGACATGCCGCCGGGCATCGACAGTTCCCATGCGGCGACGCCGGACACCTCGGCCACGCCCTCGACGAGGCTCGCCAGCGCCGCGCGCGAGGCGGCCAAGGTCGACACCACGGCCGCCACGCCAGCGGCGACACCCACGACCGTCGATAGGAAGCGCCACGGGCCACGGCGTAGTGGCCGCAGGAACAGCGCTTGGAGGACCATCGAGCCGATCATGGGCGCGCGTGCCTCAAGTCGCCGTGGCCTCGCCGGAGGATGGTTGCGCGACGCGGCCGTCCTTCAGGCGCACAACGCGATCGGCGCGCGCGGCGAGGGCCGCGTCGTGCGTCACGAGCAGCAGCGCCGAGCCGCTCTCGCGGCGCAGTTGGTCGAGCAGTTGGAGCACCGCCGCACCGGCGGCCGAGTCGAGGTTGCCCGTGGGTTCGTCGGCCAGCACGATGGCCGGCTTGTGGACCACGGCGCGCGCCACCGCGGTGCGCTGTTGCTCGCCGCCCGAGAGCTCGCCTGGGTAGTGCGAAGCGCGCTGCCCGAGGCCCACGGCCTCCAGGAGCGCGCGCACCCGCGCAGGATCCGAGCGTCCTGCCAAGGCCAGCGGCAGGGCCACGTTCTCCGCGACGGTCAGGTGTGGCACGAGATGGAACGACTGGAACACGATGCCGACGACGCGCCGGCGCAGGTCCACCAGTTGGGCGTCGCCAGCGTCGCGCAGCTCCAGCCCCGCCACGCGCACTTCGCCCTCGTCGGCCCGATCGACGCCCGACAGGAGGTTCAGCAGCGTGCTCTTGCCGCAGCCGGATGGTCCTACCAGCGCGACGAACTCGCCAGGTTGGACCTCGAGGTCGACGCTCGCGAGGGCCACGACAGGCGCCTTGTCCTTGGCGTGGATCTTGGTGGCGCCGCGCACGAGGACGAGCGGCGAGGCGTGGACGGTGGCGGGCATGGCGCGGGGCAGTCTGCTTGAATGGAGCGTCCGCTCCAAGGGCCTTGGCGGATGCATCCGGGCATGGTCATTCGGCGTAAGCAGAAAGCATGGGCACCGCCAGCCTCTCGCTCGACTTGCCCCCTCTCGTCGATGGGCTGCGGCGGCTCGCGCCGCACGCGGACGGTTGGCGCCTCGAGCGCACGCAGGTCATCGCCCGCCCCCTCGAGGAGGTCTGGAACTTCTTCGAGCGGCCGGAGAACCTCGAAGGGATCACGCCCGACTTCCTGCGCTTCGAGATCCTCACGCCTCGGCCCGTGCCGATGCACGCGGACGCCTGGATCGACTACAGGCTGAGGCTGCATGGCATCCCGGTGCGTTGGCGCACCCAGATCACGCGCCACGATCCGCCGCGCGCCTTTGTCGACGAGCAGAAGCACGGGCCGTTCGCGCGCTGGATTCACCTGCACGAGTTCCGCAAGCACCCGCGCGGCACGTGGATGCTCGATCGCGTCGACTACAAGGAACCACTCGGGCCGTTGGGTTCGATCGCGCACCACCTGTACACGCGGGCTCTCGTCGACCGCATCTTCGATCACCGCCGCGAAGCCGTGCGTCGCCGATTGGAAGGCGTGTAGCCGACCTAGCAGCCCCGACCCACGCTTCAAGCCCCGGCTTCGAGCAGCGTTCTCGGACGAGCGATCCAGCCGCAAGACTCGTCCAGTCCGCCCGGTCGCTCCGCTTGCAGCCACAAGCGCCTGTGTTCGGATTCGTGCTCTCGCAAGCGCTCGGCGAGGTGCTTGCGTTGGCTGCTCGGAAGGGCTCCGATCGGGCTGCCCGCAGGAGCGGAGCAGCGCGCCGCTCCCAGCTCGCAGCAAGTGACCAGCAGATCGCAGGTGAATCGCCACTCGTCGGCGATGCGCGCCGCGTCCGCGCGACGGCTCCCCGACAGGTCGATCGCGCGGCGCAGGTCGAGCAGGCGGTCGCGCGTGGCCATGAAGCCGGTCCGCGAGGGGTCCTTCACGCGCGCATGCGGCCACTCCTTGTCGGCGAAGGCCAGCGTGAAGAAGAGCGGCGAGCCGTTCGTGCTGGTGGCGCCGTAGGCCTCGTGGGCGCGCGCGAGAGCGAGTTGCAGCTCGCCCGAGCGTCCCGAGGCGTCGTCGTAGGCGCGTCGCGAGAGGACGCGCGCCCACAGCCGATCGTCGAGGTCGCGCGCGCTGTCGGGGTTCCAAGCGAGTCCAGCGGCCGCGACGAAGCCGAACCACGACGCGCTGCGCGGCTGCAGATGTCCGCGGTCGCCCCAATCGGTCGCCAACCAGCCGCGCGCACCGGCTCGTTCACCCTGCAACGCGGCTTCCTTGAGGTTCAAGAGCGCGTTCGTCGCGCGACCGGAGATGCTCTGCCACGACGAGGTGCCCGGGCAGACGTGGAAGGGGATGCCGGTCTCGGCGAAGCGTCGCGCGTGGTCGGCGAACGGGTGGCCGGCGTCGTAGCCCCATTCCATGAGCACGAGGTCGCGCGGCAGCTCGGCGACCAGCTCGGGATGCTGCACCACGATGTCGCCCCACAACTGCAGCGAGAGTCCGCGCGCGCTGGCGCGCTCGTGCAAGCGCAGCACATGGTCCAAGTACACGCGACCCACGCCGCGCCGCTCGACCTCCGCCTTGCTGCGGCCGAAGCCGAGGTCGAAGGTCTCGTCGCCGCCGATGTTGAGCGTGCGGCTCCGGAAGTGCGGCACGAGCTGGTCCCACAGATCCTCGACGAGCTCGAGCGCGCGCGGATCCAAGGGGCACAGCGCGAAGGGCTCCTTGTGGATCGAGAACGCGTGCTCGACGCCCTCGGGCACCTCGGCCAGCTCCCGATACCGCTCGTGGATCAACCAGCGGTGCATGTGGCCGAAGCTCTGTTGGTTGGGCACGAGCTCGACGCCCAGCGCGCGCAGGCGCGCGTCGAGGCGCAGGATGTCGTCGCCGTCGTAGGCCGAGCTGTCGCGCCAAACCTCTTCATGGCCCGCGTAGGCGAAGACATGCTCGAAGTACAACTGCCAGCGGTTGGTCTTCATGCCCGCCATGCGTCGCGCGCAATCGAAGAGCGTCTCGTCGAGCGGGATGCGCGTGCGCGACACATCGAGCATGGCGCCGCGTTCGACGAACGAGGGCCAGTCCTCGACGGCCGCGCACGGCAGGCGCGGGGCGCCCGACAGCTCGAGCGCGCCGTCGATCCACTGCAGCAGGGTCGCCAAGGCGTGGCGCGCCCCATCCAGGTCGCGGCACTCGATGCGCGCTCCTTGGCCATCGACGACGAGCGCGTAGCCTTGGGGTCGCAGGTGCGACGACTCGTCCAGCACGAGGCTGGCCTCGGGTTCGAGCGGACCGCTGCGCGCCGCGCAGACGCGCAAGTGCAGTCCGCGCGAGCGCAATTCGTCCACGAAGCCGAGCGCGAGGTCGGCGAGTCGTTCGTCGCCGATCCACACGACGCCGCCGGAACGCAGCATCCGCTCGCCCGCGAGGGGCACGACGCGCTTCGGCCACGGCCACAACACCCCGTCCGCGATCGTCCACATGGCGCACAGGATGCTGTGCGCCGCATGGCCGGACAATGGTCAGAAGGAGAAGGTCGCGCCCAGCGAGACGCCGGCGATGTCCGGCTCCTCGACGGCTTCGCGCAGGCTCGCGTCGACGACGGAGGAGTGCAGCAGCAGCAAGTTCCAGCCGAGACTCTCGGAAGCCGACCAGGCTAGGTTGGCGCTCGCCTGCCAGTCGCTGGCGGCGTCCTTGTCGACTCCGTAGTTGAAGGCCGCCATGCCGCTCGACATCCATCCGAGGGAACCACCCAAAGTCAGCGCCCAATCAGGCGAGAGGTCGAAGGTGTGTCCAGCGCCGAGCGTGGCGTAGAGGCCGTCGGCTTCGACCATGTCCCAGTAGACCGTCAAGGCCGGCGTGAGCGGCGCTTCCGCCGCTTGCAGGCTGGCGTAGAGCTCGCTCGTGGGTGCGGCGCCCGAGTGCGGGAAAGAGTACTGCAACGCTCCCACCGACGCGTTCCATGCACCGCTCGACGCGCTCCAATCGACGATGAGGTCGAGCTCGGTCGTCGCGCCGAAGGAGTCGGCCACTTGGCTGGCGTCGACGTTCGCCCACAGGCTCGTCGTCAGCGTGCCCGCTCCAGCGTCGACGGCCAGATCGACGGATGGTTGCAGCACCGCGCCGTCGTGCACGAGCACGCCACGTCCGAGGTAGTTGCTCGAGGCGGTGAGCGAGGCCGAGGACCTCGGCTCGAGTTGCGCGCACGAGGCGCAGGCGAGGATGGCGCAGAGGGACGCGGTGGTGGCGCGCATGGGCGGGTGCGGGGTGGTGGCCCGCGAGGGTGGTGGGCCTCGACGCGTCGCGGGGTGGAGACCCGCCGTGGCACGCGTCCGAGGACCTGCTCCGCTTCGGTGCGCCCGGTGGCCGTGCTTGAAGGAAGTCGGTAAATGACGGCAGCGCGGAGCTGGAAGGAAGTTCCAGCTCCGCGCCGCGGGAACGCGGATGTCATTTCAATTTGACAACGCGGCGCTTCAGGCCGACCAGCGCCAGCCGCGACGATCGAGCCACAGCAGCAGCGGGCACCAGACGAGCAGGTTGGCGGCGGCGAAGAGCAGGCTGCCGAGGCGCGGGTCGGCCATGCCGGCGAACAACGCTTCGTGCAGCGCTGCGCGCGCGCTCGGCCCTTCCGCCCCCGACGGCCGCCACCAAGCCAGCAGCCGTGCCAGCAGGCCGGAACCCACGTACAAGAGCAACGCGTTGCGCCCCATGGCCGACAACACGCGCTGCGGCATCCGCCACGGACGCCAAGACGAGGCGACATCGAGCACGGCGAGGATCCAGGCGCACGATCCCGCGGCCACCAGCACGTAGGAGCTGGTCCACAGGGGCTTGTTGATCGGGACCCATGCCGCCAGCGCCAATCCCAGCGCCAGCAGCGCGGCTCCCGAGATCAAGCTGCGGCGGCGCGCGGCAGGAGCCGCGTCGCGGCGCAACGCCTCGCCGGCCATCAGGCCGAGCAGTCCCGTGGCGCACGCTCCCAAGGTCGAGAGCAAGCCCTCGGGGTCGAATTCGGCTCCGCGGTAGAGGTGCGCCGTGCTGAACACGAGGCGATCGAGCCGTGCACCGAGGTTGGTGGCGGGTTCCAGTCCGCCAGCGGGGATTGCGAGCAACAAGCTCCAGGCGGCGAGCAACAGCACCGCGCCCTTGAGATCGTGGCGCGCCGGCACCATCCGCGCCCAGGCGTGGAGGAAGAGCGCCACCAGGGCGATCCGCTGCAGCACGCCCATGATGCGCAAGGTCGATGGATCGCAGGCGGGCAGGAAGTTCAGGGCCAGCCCGAGTCCGAACAACACGCCTGCGCGGCGCAGTGTCCTGCCCCACGAGCCGGGCGCGGGCTCGCCGGCGGCGCGCGCGGCGCGCACGCGCGCCAAGGACCAAGCCGCGGCCGCGCCCGAGACCCACAAGAACAGCGGGAAGACGAGATCCGCCAGCGTGAAGCCGTGCCACTCGGCGTGGCGCAACTGTCCGTAGACATGGCTCCAGTCGCCGGCGTTGTTGACGAGGACCATCAAGCCCATCGCCAAGCCACGGGCGGCGTCGAGTCCCGCGTTGCGCTCGGAAGCTTGGTTCACCACGCGCGCACCTCGCCGCGCGCCACGAACCACAGCTCTCGTCGCGGCTCGCTCGGCAAGGACAAGGCGAACCGCAGCGCGCGCGCATAGGCGGTCAGTTGCCGGCCGTGCTGCTCGACCAGTTCATCGAGCTCTCCGGCGCGGCCGGTCTTCCAATCCACCACGACGAAGCTGCCATCGTCGTCGCGCCACACGAGGTCGACGAGTCCCCGCAAGCCGTGGATCGGGGCACCATGGTCGTCTCCCGAAGGAGGAGCGAGAATCGGAAGCTCGCGCGCCACCACCTTGGGCCACAACGCGGCGAGGCGCTCGGGCAACTCCGAGGCGCGGAAGTCGCGCAGGATCGCCCGCGCGGAGTCGAGCACGTCGACGCCCAGTTGCTCCTCTTGCGGTTGTCCCGCCAAGGCGCGCTGGACGAGTCGCGCGAGTTCCTCGTCGCCGAGCGCCGCGAGGGACTCGCGCGGGTCGACTTCGAGCGGAAGCTCCTCGAAGGCGAGGTGCACCACCTTGCCCGCCAAGGAGGCCACGCGTCCTGCGCGTTCCGCCTCGGCTTGATCGCCTGCGCTGGCGCGACCCGTGGAACGCGGGTCCACGCCGCCAGCGTAGTCCGCTTCGAACTCCGCCTCATGCCCGTCTGGCGCTTCATCCCCGTCTGGCGCTTCATCCCCGTCTGGCGCTTCATCCACGGTGGCGACGGAAGCGGCATGGAAGAGACGTCGAGCTTCGCGCTCGCGCGCCTGTGCTTGCGCGGCGCGCAGGTCCTCGGAGTCGGCAAGCACGCGGGCGAGCTGCGGCTCGACGACCACGGGCCGATTGGGTGCTTCCAGCTCGGGTCCGGGTTCCATGGCGTACTCGATGGACCACGCGTCGGTTTCCAAGCGCGGCGCGTCCACCTCCGCTCCGGCGGCGCGCGCCGTCCAGTGCTCGCGCACCGGAGCCGACAAATCCGCGTCGGCGGGCAGCGTGCGCGCCATCAAGTCGCGGAAGTGGGCCGCGCCTTCGGTCGCGGCGCGCGCGGGCAGCGGCGACGAGACCCACAGGTGGTCCTTGGCGCGCGTCAAGGCGACATACCAGAGGCGCACGCGTTCGGCCTCTTCGCGGCGCTTGCGCGCGGCGCGCACGCGGAACCACAGGGGCGACGGACTGCCGAACAGCTTGGATTGTCCTGCGTGCGGATCGCAGCTGGTCGGTTGCTCGCGTTGGTTGGGCTTCTTGGCCGTGTCGACGAGGAACACATGCTCGAAGTCGAGGCCCTTGGACGAGTGCACCGTCATCACGCGCACGGCTTCCACCGATTCACCCGCGGGCGCGTCGCCTTCACGCCGACCGCGTTCGACGCAGTCGCGCAGCAGGGCGAGCAGCGCCAAGGCATCGCCGCCCTTTTCGTGCAGGTGCGCGCGCAGGATCTCGAAGAAGCGCGCGAGGTTGGCGGCGCGCCATTCGCCCAGATGCCGGGCCGCTTCGAGCGCCTCGAGTCCGGAGAGTTCGCGCAAGGCCGCGAGGAAGCGCTCGACGTCGCCCTGCGCCAGCAGTTGCCGCAGCCGCCACAGCGATTCGATCGCATGCACGAGCGCCGCGTCGGAGGCCAACGGCGCCCTCGAAGGCGTCGCGCGGCACAGGCGACGAAGCTCCGCGGCGGCCTCGGGCTCGTGGCGCGCGTGGCGCGCCGCCAGCGCGTGCAGTCCGTGCTGCATCAACTCCGCCAAGCGGCTGTCGGACACGGCGCAGACCGAGGTCTTGAGCGCGGCGACGAAGGCCAGGGCGTCGGATGGATCGACCACGCAGGTCAGCAACGCCACGGCGTCGAGCACCTCGCGCCGCCGGTAGTAGCTGCGATCCGAGGCGAATTCGAAGGGCACTCCCACCTCGCGCAGGGCCTCGAGATGGCGCGCCAAGCCGCGCGTGTAGGCGCACAGCACGCCGATGCTCGAGGGCTTGGCGCCCGACTCGATGCGGCGACGCACCTCGCGCGCCAGCTCGGGTGCTTCGAGCAGCCGCGCGCCTTCCACCTGCGTCGTGTTGCCGTCCAGCGTGGCGGGCTTGGCGGGATCCACCTGCCAAGGCACGAGCGCCCGCGGCTTCGACCCGCGTTGTACGCGGTGGGGGACGAGCTCCTCGAAGCGCGGCTGCAAGCCGCCTTCGGCGCGCATCACCGGCGCCACGGCGAGGTTCACCGTGTCGAGGATGGCGCGCGTGCTGCGGAAGTTGAGCACCAAGTCGTGCACCTGCGCGCCGTGGTGATCGACCAACTCGCGCTCGAAGCGTTCCAGCGCGGCCAGGTCCGCGTTGCGCCAGCCGTAGATCGACTGCTTGGGGTCGCCCACGATGAACAAGCCCGGCCGTCGCGCGCCGCCGTCGCCGAGGCACAGTTGGCGCACGAGCTCGTACTGCAGAGGGTCGGTGTCCTGCACCTCGTCGAGCAGCATCTGGCGGATGCGCTTGCGCTCGGCGGCGCGGACGTGATCGTCGCGCGACACGAGATGGCAGGCCGCGCGCAGCAGCTCCGACTGCGACAAGGTCGAGCGTCGCCGCAGCCCTTCCTCGACGCGCCCCATGAGGCGCGCCAGCAGCACGCGCGAAGCGCGGTGCGACTCGGGGTCCATCCGCGGCAGGTCCGCGAGGACTTCCCGCAAGTCCCGCAAGGCCTCCAGGAACGGCTCGGCTTCCGACCCGAGTTCGCCGGCGAACAGGGCCGGGAGCTCCTTCTTGTCGAGCATTTCCTGCAGCCGACCGACGCATTCCTTGGCGGCCGCGGCGATGACCTGCTTGGGCTCGAGCTTGGCAGCCAGCGTCGAGGCCAGATCCGCCGCGCAGCTCAAGCCCTCGACCCAGGAATGCGCCCGTCCCTTGCGAGCCTTGGCTTGCGCGTCGAACGACAGGAGTCGCGCCAGGCGCTCCTTGGCGATGTCCAGCCACGCGCGCTGCGACTCGTCGTTCCAGGGATCCGCCGCGAGATCGACGGCGCGCACGCCCTCTTCGTGCATGCGCGCCACCGCTTCGGCCACGGCGTCGGGCCAAGTGCCTTGCGCGCAGAGGATCGTCCACTCGCCGCCTGCGCGCGTGGACTGCTCCTGCAGGTCGGCTCGCACGGCCTCGTGCAGCACGGCGCGCAACGCCTCGCCCTCGCCGTCGATCTCGAAGCGCGGGTCGAGCCCGGCCGCCGCGTGGCGACGCAGCAGCAATCCGCGGCACCAGGCGTGGATGGTCGTGCACAGCGGCGATTGCAGTGCCGCCAGCAGTCGGCGCGCGCGCGACGCGGCTTGGGGCGCGAGGTCGCCAGGCTCGAGGCCGAGGACCTGCGCGTCGTCGGCGAGCTTTTGCAACTCGAGGCGCACCTTGCGGTCCATGTCGGCCGCGGCCGCTTCGGTGAAGGTCATGGCCACCAGGCCGGACAACGCGGCCTGCGCCAATTGCGCGTCGTCGCGCGCGGGGTCCTCTTCGCGCGCGGCCTCCCAACCCGGGCCGGTGGTCCAAGCCAGGATGCGCGCCACCAAGGTGGTCGTCTTGCCCGTGCCCGCGCCGGCGCGCAAGTACACCGGTTGCACGAACTCGAGCACGGCCGCTCGACGGCCGGCGCGATCGCGAAGGAGCGCGGTGGTCGCGGCGGAGCTCGTGTTCATGGCTTCGCCATCCCCGCGCGCGGCAGATCCCACAAGGCGAGCAACTCGGGGGCGTCGCCAGCCGCGCGTGCGTGCTCGATCGTGGCGCGCAGGCGGCGCGTGGCCGCCGAGTCGTCCTGTCGGCAGGCCAGCGCGACTTCGCAGCGCGCGCATTCCGCGTTGCGCTTCAACAGCGTGTGGTCGAGGAGCCGTGGCGGCCAATGACCTCCATGCAGCGCCGCGTCGACGGTCGCGAGCGCCGCGAGGAAGTCCGCGCGCGTCTCGGCGCGCGACAGATCGACGTAGTAGCGGCTGTTGTCGTTCGGCGCGGGCGCTTCGTCGCGCACATGGTCGTAGCGGGCCGGCTGGCCGCTGGCGAGGGAGTACAACGCGCCCTGCACGATGCGGGCCGAGCGGATGTGCTTGAAGACGGCCTTCTGCACGTTGTCGAGCTTCGGCGAGGTCGAGCCGTGCACCGGCTTGCCCGTCTTGAGATCGACCAGCTGCGGCACGCCTGCCACGCGTTCCACCCGGTCGGCGCGGAAGCGCAGGACGCCGAGGCGCGGCAGCCCGCTGTCCCACGCGCCATCGACTTCGGCGGCGACCCAGCCATCGCCTGCGTGCAGGGCCGGCGCCGAGTATTCGAGCGCGATGCGCAGCAAATCCCCGACGCGGCGCTCGAGCAGTGGCTCGAGCCCGCGGCCCGCCAGGCTGTGCGCTTCGAGCGTCGTGCGCGTAGCCGTGCGCACGATCTCGGCCAAGCCGGTCCGCGCTGGCGCGTGTCCCTCGGACTCGCGCAGCGCGTCGAGCTTGCCGCCTGAGCGCGGCGCGCACAGTCGGGCCGCCTCGTGCAGCGCGATGCCCACGAGTCGCGCGTCGATCGTGGGCAGCTCCGCCTCCGGGTCGAGCGGCGGACGCAAGCGCAGGCCGCGTTGGAGCAGCGTCTGCCACGGGCACACGACGAAGCGTTCGACAAGCGTGGCGTGCACGGCCCCGAGCGAGATCGAGCAGTCGGCGCCCAAGAGCGGCGAAGAACCGCGCAAGCCCCGGGGCGGAGCTTCGCATTCCGCCAACCACGCCGACCTGGCTTGCGCGGCGAGCTGCGTCTCCTCGGCGTCCTCGACCGGCAGGCCGTGGCGCACGCGCGCGGCGCGCAACTGGATGGCGTCCACCGCTTGCAGGTCCCGCGGGCGCGAGAGGCGCAGCTCCAAGGCGGTGCGCAGCGCCCAGTCGCGCGGAGTGCGCGGGACCGCCCGGTCGGCGGCCTCGTCGCCGCGCCAATCCTCGACGGCCCCGCCAGCGGCCCAGTCCTCGAACCAGGCGGACGCGCGCACTTCCTTGCCGGACTCGTCGAGCTTCGCGTGGGAGACCACCACCTCGTCGGCGGCCAGGGCTAGCGAGCGACGCAAGCCGTCCTCCTCCTCGCGTCCGTCAAGTTTTCTTGACAACGCCGGCAGGACCGCCTGCAGCAGGCCGCGCGCCGCGTCGGAGAAGAGCGGGTCCTCCTGCGGCGAGCGCGGCCAACGACCGTGCTCGCAGGAGGGCAGGTGCAGGCGACGGAAGGCGCACGAGCGCAGTTGCGACGCGGAGGCGAGCACGACGCCGCCGCCTTCCGGCGCGGGCGGTTCGGCGGCGCGCCGCAGCGCGTCGCAGATGGCGCGCCGCAGATCCTCGGCCTCCAACGGCTCGTCGGGCAGGTGCCGGGCAAGGGCTTGCAGCAGCGACTCCACGCGTAGGCGGGCCGAGAGGCGAGAATCCGTCGCGCCGCCGTCGAGTGTGTCCAGCGTGGCCTCCACGCGCGTCGCCAGGAACAACGACCACGCCGCCAGCGTCTCCGGTGGCGTCGCGCGAGGCCGCCACGCGTCGAGCAGCGCACGCGCCGCCAGCGACAGGCGCTCGACCACTACGCGCGGCAAGCGTCGACCGTCGTCTGGTTCGTCCCCGCGCTCCTCCTGCACGGGCTCTTCCGCCTCAGATTCCGACTCGGACTCGTCCGAGCTGCCGCGGGAGTCGGATTCCTCTCCACGCGCGCCGCCGAAGAGCCGTGTGGGCAGGCGCACGCCTTCTGGCGGCACGCGCTCGAGCAAGCTCTCGCAGGCCAGCTCCCCCAAGGTTCGCAAGCCCAGCACCGCCAAGCCCAAGCGCACCTGCGGCCCGGTCGCGCCGAACGCGGCGCAGGCGGCGCGCAGCGTCGCCTCCGCTCCCAGGTCCCAGCATTCCGCCAGCGCCAAGAGCGGACGCGTGGCGACGTCGCGTCGCGGCGCGCTCGAGGCCACGGGCACGCCGAGATCGCGCAGGTGCTGCTCGATGCGCGCCGAATGGTGGTCGTGCTGGCGCACGACGATGGCGATGGACTCGGGTTGCGTCCCCGCGTCGAGCAACGCGCGGATCTCCGCGGCGAGGTGGCGCGCCTCCTTGTCGCGCGAACCCGCGCGCGCCAAGCGCGGTCGCGCGTCGCCTTCCACGGCGCGCAAACCGACGCCGAGGGCTTCGCGCAGCGCGCGGCCGTGGCGTTCGTTGGCTCCGGCGAGGCCCGACTGCGTCGAGTCCCACAGCACGGCGCAGGCTAGCCGCGCGCGCAGTGCTTCGAGGAAGGACGCCAAGTGTCCGGTGGCGTCGGCGAAGCCGCACAGCACCACGCCGAGGATGCGCTCCCGCAACAGACGCGTGATCGCGCCGCTTGCGTCGCCGAGCAACCGCGCCGCGAGCGCGTGGCGCGCATGCACGCGGCCGACGCGTGCGCTGCGCAGGCCGCGTTCCACATCGATGGCGAGCTCGAGCAGTTCGCGCTCGTCTTCCGAACCGCCCGCGGCCAGGCACTCGCGCGCCGCCTCGGCGCAGTCTTCGTCGAGACCGGCGTCCAGCAGGTCGCCCACGGTCGCGGCCACTTGGGCCCACGAACCTTCGCCGTGCACGAGTCCTCGCTCGAGCGACGCCCGCGCGCGCAGGCGTCGGCGCAGCACGGCGTCGAACCATTCTCCACCGGCAGGCTCGCTCTCGCCCGCCAGCCCGAGCACGAGGCGCGCCGCCTGCGCGGCGGTGGCGACTTGGACGCCGACCGATCCTTCGCGCGCGAGCAGCGCTTGGACCTGGGTCGCGAGGTGCCTGCTCGGGACCACGACCAGCAGCGAGCGGCCGAGCAGGCGCGGCTCGGCGCGCACCGCTTGCTTGTGGCGGCGCAAGGCGTCGAGGAGCGCCGCGTGCAACTCGCGCGGGCCGGCGCAGCGCATGTTGTCCCACGCGAGCGGCGCGGCGACCGACGCGTCGCGGTCGGAGCGCCCAAGGGCTTGCGGGTCGTGCCTTGCGCCGGGCATGCGAAGGAGCGAAGCACACCGCGGGCCACGGTTCCAGAGCGCGCCAGCCGGTCGCCGGTGGATCCAGCGCGGTGGAGGCGCTAGCCTCGCTGGCGAGGTCCATCATGCGCTCCACGTCCTGCGTACCCGCCCTGTTGCTCGCTTTGTTGTGCGCCTGCGACGAGGACGACGCCGCCAGTGTGCGGTTGCGTCTCGATTCAGGGGGCGGCGGCGTGCTGCACGCCTCCAGTCTCGCGGTGCCCGCCGAGGCGGGCGTGGTCGAGGCCTCGCTCGCCGGCGTGGCGGAGACGCGCCGCGCGGCCATCGTCGTCGCCAGCGGCCGCTACGCCGACATCAACGCGCTCAAGGTGGGGGACATCACCTTCAAGTCCGGCTCGAGCGGTGGTTCGCTGCGTTGGCTCGAGGTGCAGGTCCCGCAAGGAGCGCAGGCGCGTTGGCAGCGCCAGTTCGTGCCGCTCGAGGAAGCGGCGCGACTCGATACTGTTTCGGCCTTCACCAGCGATCCACGCGCGCGCACCATCGGAGCCGAGTTCAA
>Ga0172376_10005093_pt1 | contig 14771 bp, 9 predicted proteins | sample Lak35m_FD_121114 | JGI IMG/M metagenome (GOLD analysis project Ga0172376, IMG submission 121114) | Freshwater microbial communities from Kabuno Bay, South-Kivu, Congo - kab_092012_35m | ecosystem: Environmental > Aquatic > Freshwater > Lake | place: Democratic Republic of the Congo: South-Kivu...
GCCTTGGACATCTCTTCGCCGGCGGTGTGGGCTTGGGCGCCGGCGGCCACGAGCAGGGCGGCGAGGGCGCGGAGGGTGCGGGGCAGGGTGATCATGGGGTCAGGTGAGGACAGGTATGTAGGGGATGGGTTCCCGGAGAGCCAGAAAGGAATGCCGACGAAGTCGCCATTCCGTGCAAAAGTGCATCGGTGCAAAGGTGCAAAAGTGGGGAAATGGCACCGTTGGTGCGTGTCGGTTGATCCCGCCTTTGCACTTTTGCACCGCGCATCGCGCTATTTGCACCTTTTGCACGCGAAGCCTTCAGGCTTCGCCTTAAGCGCCTTCCGCCTCGCTCAGGCGCAGCGCGGCCTGCTCCCAGGCCGCGGTGGCCGTCAGGAGGGCTTCGGCCGCGCTCTTCAGGTCGGCGTTCAGCTGCTGGACCTTGGCGCCCTGGGCGTAAGTGGCCGGGTCGGCGAGTTCGGCGGTCAGGGAGGCCTGCCTCGCCTCGAGGTCGGCGATCTGCTGCTCCAGTTTCGTGACCTCCGACTTGAGCTTGCGGAGATCCGAGGCCGAGGGCCTGGCCGCCGCCTTCGGTTTCTCGGCCTTCTTCTCCTCCGCCTGCTTGGGCCGTCCGTCCGTGAAGCCCGCGGTCAGGGCGGCGCGCTCATTGCCCGCCTTGGATTTCTCGAGGTAGTAGCCGTAGTCGCCCGCGTAGGGCGTCAACCGGCCGGAATGGACGTGCAGGACCGTCTTGGCGACCTGGCGGATGAAGTGCACGTCGTGGCTGACGAAGAGCAGCGTGCCCTCGTAGCCCTGCAGCGCCGTGATCAGCGCGTCGATCGAGGAGATGTCGAGGTGGGTCGTCGGCTCGTCCATCAGCAGGAAGTTCGGCGGATTCACCAGCAGCTTCACCAGCGCGAGGCGCGACTTCTCGCCCCCTGAGAGCACGGCGACCTTCTTGTGCACGTCGTCCTTGCGGAACAGGAACGCTCCCAGCATGCCGCGCGCCTGCTGCTCGGTGAGCCCGTTCTCGTTGGTCCGGAGCTCCATCACGTTCTCCAGCACCGTCAGCTTCGGGTTGAGGTTGTCGACGCGGTTCTGGGAGAAGTAGCCGGTGATGACGTTGCCGCCCTCCTCGCGAAGGCCGCCGTTGATCGGCACGACGCCCGCCAGGATCTTGAGCAGGGTCGACTTGCCCGCGCCGTTGGGCCCGACGAGCACCGTGCGCTGGCCGCGCTCACATTCGTAGTTGAGGTCCTCGTAGACGACGTGCTCGCCGTAGGCCTGCCGGACGCGCTCGAGCTTCATGACCTTGAGCCCGGAGCGCGCCGGCTGCGGGAAGCGGAACTGGATCTTCTTCAGGTCGTCCTCGGGTTCGTCGATGGCGACCTCCTCGAGGCGGGCGATCTGCTTCTCCTTCGACTTGGCGCGCGAGGCCATCGAGGCCTTGGCTCCGAAGCGGTCGACGAAGGTCTGCAGGTGCGCGATCTCCCGCTGCTGGTTCTTGAAGAGCGCCTGCTGGCGCTCCTTGCGCGCGTCCCGTTCGACGAGGAAGTCGTCGTAGTTGCCGGTGTATTCGTGCAGGCGCTGGCCGCGCAGCTCGATCATGCCCGTGCAAAGGGCGTTGAGGAAGGCGCGGTCGTGCGAAATGACGACGAGTCCGCCGGGGTAGCGGGTGAGGTAGTCCTGGAACCAGAGCAGGGCTTCGAGGTCGAGGTGGTTGGTCGGTTCGTCGAGCAGGAGCAGGGTGGGTTCGCTCACGAGCAGGCGGGCCAGGTGGGCGCGCATCACCCATCCGCCGGAGAAGGTCTTGGCGGGCTTCAGGTGGTCGCTCTCCCGGAAACCGAGTCCGGCGAGGATCTTCTTCGCGCGCGGCTCGAGAGTATAGTCGATGTCCCAGTCGTCGTCGTTCTCGGGCTCCAGCTTGCCGCCGCTGGTCGCGATCTGCAGGATGGTCTCGTCGCCGACCGGCGCGCTCTCCTGGGGCAGGAAGCCGAAGTCCGCGCCGCGCTCCCATTCGATCAGGCCCTCGTCGGGCTGGTCCTTGCCCAGGATGATGTTGAAGAGCGTCGACTTGCCCGCGCCGTTCGCCCCGACGAGCCCCAGGCGGTCCGTGCGCGCGATGTTCAGCGACACCTCCGCGAACAGCGTGCGGGGGCCGTAGGACTTCGAGACGTTGGCGATGGTCAGCATCGGTCAGCCGATGAAGGGGTCCGCGACGGCGAGGTCAAGGGTCGGGGTGGTGATAGGGACAGGGACAGGGGTAGGGACAGGGACGAGGCAGGGACAGGGATGTCGTAGGGTCGATGACGCAGCCCGGCGCTGCGCACGTGTCTCTGCGAACGGCGGCCATGGCAATGGCCGCCCTACCTCTGCCCCTTGTCCCTATGTCACCGTGCCCCCGTCCCCTCTCTATTTCACCTTTGCACTTTTGCACGGGAGCTCCGCTCCGATTCACAACTTTGCACCCGAACTGTCCCTGTCCTTGCCCCTGTCCCTGCCCCTGTGGAGCCGGGTCGGGCTACGCCTGCCTCAGCTCCACTTCAGCTTGCTGCGCAGGACGTCGAAATGGGAGAGGTTCGTGGGGCGGAGCAGGCCGAGGCGCACCTTGGCGGTGCGCACGATGAGGGGGAGGCGTCCGGCGGCCTCGAGGGTGGGGCGTCCGTCGACGGACACGCCGAGCAGGGCGCCGTCCTCGCTGCGCACCTCGAGCTCCGCCTCGCCGTCGAAGACCACGGAGCGGTTCGACATCGTGTGCGGGCAGATGGGCGTGAGGGCGATCACGGAAGCCGCCGGGTCGACCAGCGGTCCGCCCGCGGCCAGGCTGTAGGCGGATGTGCCCGTCGGGGTGGCGAGGATCAGTCCGTCCGCACGGTATTCGTTCACCGGGGCGCCGTCGGCACGCACGGAGAAGCGTCCCATCCGGAAGGCCTCGCGGGTCTTGAGCACCACGTCGTTGAGGGCGAGGGCGAAGGTGCCGTCGGCGAAGCGCACCTCGAGCAGCGCGCGTTCCTCCCGGCGGCAGTCGCCGGCCAGCACGGAGCGCACGGTGGCCGCGACGTCCTCGCCGGGGTAGGCCGCGAGGAAGCCGAGCTTGCCGCGGTTGATGCCGAACAGAGGGACGCCTTCCAGCGCGGCGGCCTCGGCCACGCCGAGGAAGGTGCCGTCGCCGCCCACGACCACGCAGGCGTCGGCCCCGCGGAGCACCGCGCGGTCGACCGGCCAGCCCGAGGCCACCTCCAGGGTCACGCCCGCCGCCTGGGCGGCCGAGCGCACGGCCTGCACGATGTCCTCCGCTCCGGTCTTGGAGCGGTTCACGACGAGTGCCAGACGGCGGATGGCCATTGGGTCAGTCTTGCGGGCCCGGCCCGGGAGGGCAAGGCCAAGGCGGGCGGCCGAAGCCCCCGCTCAGGCCTTTCCGGCGGCCTCCAGGGCCTCGGAGAGCTTCGAGACGTCGGTGCCTCCGCCCATGGCGGCGTCGGGCTTGCCTCCGCCCTTGCCGCCCATTCGGGCGCAGGCCTCGGAGACGATCTTGCCCGCGGACTTGCCCGCCTTCACGGCGTCGGCACCGCAGTTGGCCACGAGCGAGGCCTTGTCGCCGAAGGCGGCGGCCAGCACCACCACCGCGGCGGGACCGACCTTGCCGGCGACCTTGGCGCCGAGTTCGCGGAGTTCGTTGGGCGACTCCAGGCCGGGGGCCTGGGCGACGACATACTTGAGGCCGCCGCGCTCGGCCGCCTTGGCGGCGAGGGCGTCGGCGAGTTGCGAGGCCTCGCGGTCACGGTAGGCCTTGAGGCGCTTCTCGAGCGCGGAGGACTGTTCCATGACCTGTTCGAGGCGCTTCAGCAGGTCGACCACGGGCGTGTTCGTCGCCGCGGAGAGCGACTTCAGCAGCTCGGCGTCAGCGTGGGCCCGCTCGTAGGCGGCGAGTCCGGCGAGGGCCTCGATGCGGCGCACGCCGGCGGCGATGGCGTTCTCCCCGGTGATGCGGAATAGCCCGATCTCGCCCGTGCGACGCACGTGCGTGCCAGCGCAGAGCTCCATGGACCAGCCGTCCAGCGCGCCGGCCTTGCCGCCCACCTGCACGACCCGCACGGAGTCGCCGTACTTGTCGCCGAAGAACTGCATGACGTCGGGTCGGCCCTTCACGGAGGCGTAGGGCACCTCGGTCCAGGACACCGGCTCGTCGGCGAGCACGCGCTCGTTGACCAGGCGCTCGACGTCGGCCACCTGGCCGGGCGTGAGGGCGTGACCGTTGAAGTCGAAGGTGAGCTTGGACGGGTCGACCGCCGAGCCCTTCTGCGAGGCCTCCTTGGAGACGACTTCGTGCAGCGCCCAGTGCAGGACGTGCGTGACCGTGTGGTGGCGTTGGATGGCGTCGCGTCGCGCGCGGTCCACCGACACCTCGACCGTGGCGCCCGTCTCCGGGGCGTCCTCGCCGTCGAGGAAGTGCAGCCAGGTCTGGCCCGACTTCTGGGTGTCCGTGACGCGCCACTGGCGGCCGCCGAGGGAGATCGCCGCGGTGTCGCCCACCTGTCCGCCCATCTCGGCGTAGCAGGGGGAGCGGTCCAGGATGACGGCCGTGCGGTCCTTGACCTTGGCGACCTGGATGACCTTGGCCTGCGTCGCGAGGGCGTCGTGTCCGACGAACGCCGTCGGGTGCTCGGAGCCCACGTCGGAAAGCGTGATGACCTCCTTCTTCTGCGCCGCGCGGGCGCGGGCGCGCTGCTCCTCCATCAGCTTCTCGAAGCCGGCGACGTCGACGGTCAGCCCGCGTTCACGGGCCATGAGCTGGGTGAGGTCGAGCGGGAAGCCCTGCTCGTCATACAGGCGGAACGCGACCGCTCCGGAGACGGCGCCGCCGGCCTTCAGTTTCGAAGCCTCCTCCTCGAAGAGCGCGATGCCCTTGTCCAGGGTGCGGTTGAAGGACTCCTCCTCGAGGCGGATCACGTCGGCCACCACCGCGCGGCGCGTGCGGATCTCGGGGAAGACGTCGCCCATCGAGTCGGCGAGCACGCCCACCAGCTGGTGGAAGAAGCCGTTCTTCAGCCCGAGCGTCCGGCCGTAGCGGACCGCGCGGCGCAGGATGCGGCGCAGGACGTAGTTGCGGTCCGAGTTGCCGGGCTGGATGCCGTCCGCGATGGCGAAGGACAGCGTGCGGATGTGGTCGGCGATGACGCGGAAGGCCACGTCGTCCTTCTCCTGCTGCGTGGCGCCGGTCGATCCGGGGGCGGGCAGGGTGGAGCCGTATTTCTTGCCCGAAAGCTCCTCGAGGCGGCGGAAGAGGGGCGTGAAGACGTCGCTCTCGTAGTTGGAGATGACGCCGGAGAAGTCCTTGAAGCCCTTCGTGCACTGCATGATGCCGCTGACGCGCTCGAATCCCATGCCGGTGTCGACGTGACGGGCGGGCAGGGGCGTGAAGGTGCCGTCGGGGTTGGCGTTGAACTGGATGAAGACGAGGTTCCAGATCTCCATGCAGCGGGCGTCGCTCCCGTTGACCAGCGCGCCCCGGGTGTCGCCCGCCGGCGTGAGGTCGACGTGCAGCTCGGTGCAGGGGCCGCAGGGGCCGGTCTCGCCCATCATCCAGAAGTTGTCCTTCTTGTTGCCGTTGACTATGTGCACGGCGGGGTCGAGTCCCGCGGCGCGGAACTTCTCCGCCCACACGTCCCACGCCTCCTGGTCGAACTCCGAGGGGTCGCCCTTGGTCTTGTCGGGCTTGTACACGGTGGCGTACAGGCGGTTCTTGGGGAACTTCCAGACCTCGGTCACCAGCTCCCAGGCGAAGTCGATGGCCTCGCGCTTGAAGTAGTCCCCGAAGGACCAGTTGCCCAGCATCTCGAAGAAGGTGTGGTGGTAGGTGTCGAGGCCCACGTCCTCGAGGTCGTTGTGCTTGCCGCCGGCGCGGATGCACTTCTGGGTGTCCGCCGCGCGGCCGGGGGAGTACGGGCACTTGGTCTGCCCGAGGAAGATGGGCACGAACTGGTTCATGCCGGCGTTGGTGAACAGCAGGTTCGGCGAGTCCGGCATGAGGCTGGACGAGGGCACGATGGCGTGCTGCTTGGACTTGAAGAAGTCCAGGAACGACTGGCGTACTTGGGCGGAGGTCATGGACGGGCCGGGAAGGGGCGATTTAAAGCCCCTCCCGCCCCAAAAGGGAAGGATTAACCCCGCCCCGGCGGCCCTTCAGCCGGCCTTGCGGGTCAGTTCGGAATGCAGGCTCAGGAGGGCGTCCGCCCCTTCGGCGTAATAGCCCGCGAAACGGGCGATCAGCTCGTCGCCATGCCAGGACACCACGCCGGTCTGGAAGCCCAACGTCGCCTCGACCAGTCCGTCGGGCCGGTCCTTCTCGATGCGCTGGCTGAAGTGCAGCGGATGCGGAGCGGTCTTGGCCAGGCGGTCCTGCGAATCGACGTACTGCGTCACGGCCCCGAGCTCACGCGCGCCCTCGAAGGTCAGCCAGACGCGCGCCTCGCCGGGCACCTCGCCTTCGCGGGGCTGGTAGAACATGCGCAGGCGCGCGTTGGAGCCCGGCAGGGTGACGCGGGCGTTGAAATGGTCGGACGCGACGAGGCGTGCGGTGGGACGCAGGACCTTGAGCCTTTCGGCGACGGCCTGCCAGAGTGCGGGTCTCATCTTCGTTCATCGTGCCCGCCGTCGGTCCTCACGCAAGCGGACGTCGTGTCATGCGTCGCGATGTGAATAAAAAAGAAGGGCGCGCCTCGCGGCGCGCCCTCGCGGACCGGACGGTCCGTTCACTTCTTCTTCTTGCCCTTGGCGGCGGCCTCGGGCAGCGGGTGCGCCTTGAGCACCTCCTCCGCGACGTACATGTCGGTCTTGGACTTGGTCGCCTCGCGCACGCGCTTGACGTCGGCCGCCTTCACGGACGGCAGGTTGTTGCCCCACGACTGTCGCACGTAGGTGATGACGGCGGCCACTTCTTCGTCCTTCAGCAGCTGGCCGAGGCCGGTCATGGGGGGCTGACCCGAGGCCATGTCGCCGTAGGTGCGTCCATCATGCTTCATGGGGCCGTACAGGCCGTTGAGCACGATCTTGATGACGCGATCCGGATCGCCCTCGAGCCAGTTGCTCTTCACGAGCGAGGGATAGGCGCCCACGCCGGGCTTGCCGGGCGTGTCGGCGCCCTTGCCGTCGGGCTGGTGGCAGGTCACGCAGTGCGCCTCGCGGAAGTAGACTTCCTTGCCGAGGTCGTAGAGTTTCTTGTCGGCCTGGGACAGCTTGCGGTCGGAAGGGCCGTAGGAGACCTCCTTCGGTGGCACGAGCGTCTTGGGGTCGACGAGTCCCTGTCCCTCGGGGAGGGAGGTGAGCTGCTTCACGGTCTGGCGCAGGCAGTAGTTGATGAAGCGGTCCTTGTCGTCCTTCAGCTTCATGGCCGCGGCGACCGCCGGCTTCACGTCGGCTCCCTTGAAGAAGCTGAGGGTGCGCACGGCCTCGAGGCGCACGCGGGGGTGCGGGTCCTCGACGGCGGCGGTGGCGAAGGCCAGGGCCTCGGGGACGCGTTCGCGCTGGTAGCAGACGACGCGCAGGGCCTGGGCGCGGGCCTGATGGGCGGGCGACTTGAGCAGGGCGCGGATGAGGTCGAGGTTCACGACGTCGTGCCACTGGTGGACCCAGAGCGCCTCGAGGACGTGGTGGGCGTCCTCGGCCTTGGCCGGGTCGAACTGTTTCACCCACTTCTGGACGGCGGCGATGACCTTGTCCGAGTCATGCTTGTGCAGTTCGATCTTGGCGCGCTGACGCACGTTGTCCTCGTGCTCCTTGAGCAGCTCGAGCAGGGCCTCGACCGGCTCGCCGTCGATCTTCTTGGGCTTGAGCAGGGGGCGGGACGGGTAGGTCACGCGGTACAGGCGGCCGTGCTGGTGGTCGCGGTTCGGGTCGCGCAGGTGGTGCTGCAGGTGTCCGATGAGCATCTGCGACCAGTCGAGGACGTAGACCGAGCCGTCGGGCGCCACGGCCATGCCGGAGGGACGGAAGTTCGGGTGGGTCTTGATGTCCTTGGCGTAGAGGAATCCGGGCTCGAGGGTCGTGCCCTTGATGCCGGCGCCGTCCTCCTCGAGCTTGGCCCGGAAGACGCCCTGGTAGGTGATGACGTTGGCGTTCAGGAAGTCGCCCTGCCAGTCGTCGGGGAAGTGGCGGCTGCTCAGGATGGTGGTTCCGGGGCAGGGGCGGGAGGGGCGGTTCCAGAACTGGAAGTAGCCGGGGTGCGCGCCGCTGTCGAGGTGGCCGGTGAAGCCGGGTCCGAAGTAGTTGGCGTTGCCGGTGGCGTCGGTGATCAGGTCGTTGCCCCAGTAGTCAAAGACGCGGCCGTGGGGGTTGGCGAAGTTGTACGGGGCGTGGCGGTAGAGCTTCCCGGTCTGGGGCTCGAAACGGTAGATGGCGCCGTTGACGTTGCGCATGACGCCGCGGTCGGTCTCGACCTGGGAGCGGTGGAAGACGCCGTCGGAGAGGTAGATCGCGCCTCCCGGCTCATAGCAGATGGAGTTGGTCTCATGGTGCGAGTCGGCCGCGTCCATGCCGGTGAGCAGGCGCTCCTTCCAGTCGGCCTTGCCGTCGCCGTCGGTGTCGCGCACGTACCAGATGTCGGGCGACTGGATGAGGATGACGCCGTCCTTGTAGAACTGGAAGCCGGTGGGGCAGTTCAGGCCGTCGAGGAAGACGGAGGACTTGACGACCTTGCCGGTCGCGGGGTCGAGGTCCAGGACGAGGAGCTTGTCGAAGACCTTGGTCTTGGGGTTGGTCTCGGGGTAGTTGGGCCAGCAGGCGATCCAGAGGCGGCCCTTGTTGTCGAAGTTCATCTGCACCGGATTGATCAGGTCCGGCACGGTGGTCTCGTCGGCGATGAACTCGATCTTGGTGCCGTCGGGGGACCCGAGGTGCTGCAGGGTCTCAGGGCCGGGCAGGTAGGGCACGGGCTCCTTGCGGTTCGGCGGCACGGCGACGTCGGGCAGGAGGTTGTCGTCGCTGACCTTGAAGGCCTTGCCCTGGGCGGCGGCCCAGACGGCCTTGTCGCGGTTGGCGGTCTTGAGGTCGCGGTTGGAAAGCTCGCGGCCGATGACGGTGGCGTTGTCGACGCCCTCGTACTTGATGCGCGAGCGGCCGCCGTAGATGTTGAACTGGTCGACGGTGCGGTAGCGGTGGTGCCATTCGGTCGCCTTGTCGTTCACCGCCGCGCGGACCTTCTCGTTCACGGAGGGCGCGGCCTTGCCGAAGACGCCCTTGAACTGCACGGGCGCGAGGGCGCGGTCGCCGTCGGCGTTCACATGGATGCCGTTGAGGGTGAGGCGGACGGAGGACTTGGCGAACAGCTCCTGCGAAGGGGTGAAGAGGTCCACGAACGGGACGCCGGCGGTCTTGGCGACTTCCGCCATGGCCTTCACGTACGCGGCGAGGTTGGCGTTGTTGCGTGCGGTCACCTTGGGGTCGAAGAAGCGCGACTTCATGTCCTCGTTCGCGATCGGTGAGAACAGCACGATGCGGGGCTTGCCCTGGCCGTAGTCGGCCTCGCCGTGCTTCTTGAGCCACGCGGCGAGGTTGGTGCGGAAGGCCTCGAGGCCTTCGGGTCCCCTGAAGGACTCGTTGAAGCCCCAGTAGGCGAAGATGACGTTGGCGTGGAAGTGCGCGCCGGCGTGGTAGGTGACGTCGGTCTTGCCGACTTTGGTCGTCACCTGGCCGGGCTTCATGTCCAGGAAGTATTCGAGCGTCGGGACTTCGTCCGAGCGGTGGGCGGGCACGCCCAGCTCATCGCCGGAAAACCCGAGGTTGCGGATGACCAGCTGGTGGTCGGGGTGGGCCTGGTGTATGAGGGCCTCGAAGTGTCCGTGGTGCTGCTGGCGGTCGGCCAGGCCGCCTCCGACGAAGGCGATGTGGTCGCCTTTCTGGAGCTGGAGGTTCTGGGCCGGCAGGGCCGCGAAGGCGGTCAGGGCCAGCAGGGATGAGAGCAGCTTGCGCATGGTGGTTTCGTCAGGGAAGGGGGAGGGATGCCACGCCTTGCGGCATGGTCGGATGGGGATGGGACATTCCTGCCTTCTTTGAGCCGTCTGCCAAGGGGAATGTTCCTGACCGCCGCCGCGGGTCGCACGGCGAGGCCATCCGACCCGCGGCGGCGGAGGGACAGGGACAGGGGCAGGGGCGGGGACAGGGGCGGTTGATCGGCTGCATCGGGTAGGGCGGCCATTGCCATGGCCGCCGTTCGCAGAGGCGGTTGCGCATCGCCGGGTGACTTCCTTTAACCCTGCGGGCACGCGGCCTCCCTGGGGCTCGATGGAGTTTCCGACCCTATCGCAGACTTTTGAAGACCGTCTTGAGTTCGTCGTCCGAGAGCGGGCGGTCCCAGAGGAGGAAGCGCGCGATCTCGCCGTCGAACGATTCCTTCCCGGGGTGCTGGATGGCGTCACGCTCCTGGCCGATCGCGAGCTTGGAGGCGTCGGCCTTGGGGTTGATCGGGAACTGCGCCGTCGCGCAGGGCTTCAGGTCGTTGACGAAGAATTCAAGCAGCGCTTCCGTCCGACCCACGCCGAGGTCGTCGACGAAGGAATGCCGCTGCGGCTGGCCGGCGCCCATGCGGCCGGCGAGGAAGTGGAAGCGTCCCTCCTCCAGCCTGGGGCCGATGAGCTTGGGATTGTTGACGTCGAAGCGGCCGAAGGTGAGCCCGTTGCGCGCGCCCCACCAGACGGTGTTGTCGTCGTCCAGGCAGCCCCACAGGCCTTCGAACTTCTGGCCGTTGCGCAGGTTGCCGAAGAAGGAATTCACGTCCTTGAGGCCGACGCGCTGCGGATGGACCCTGATCATCGCGACCCAGGTGCAGCCCGCGCCGCGGATGAGTCCGTCGAGCGCCGACTCGTCGTGGCAGATCAGCTCCTGCTGACGGAAGGAGAGCGCCGTACGAGGCTCCTTGACGACGGTGGGCAGGCCCGAGGTCGCCTCGGCCCGCCCCTTGGGCTGGCCGACGAACTTGCGGAGCTCCGCCGGACCCGCCTGGTTCGTCCAAGCCGTCACACGGCCCTGCGCATCGGCCGTGACCCCCCTGGCGGCGTCGAGGTCGACCATCAGTCCGGCGGCGGGGATGTCGGCGGCGACCAGACCTGACCAACATAGCGACAGAAGGAGGCCGGTCTTCATCATGCCATCCATGAAGCCGAAGACGCCGGCCATGGGAAGACCTTATCGCCTCGGGTAGGGCGGCCATTGCCATGGCCGCCGTTCGCAGAGGCGGGTGCGCAGCGCCGGGCCAGGTCACCGACCATTCTCACATCCGTCCGCCCACCGACGTGATGGCCATCACGTCCCTACCGGCGCATTCTTCGTCATTTATCTCCCATCCCCAATCTGCCATACCTGTCCCTGCCATACCTGCCCCTGTCCCTGCCCCTGTCCCTGCCCCTGTCCCTGTCCCTATTATGAAACCCCTCCTTCCGCTGTTGTTCGTGACTGGCGCCCTCGCGGCGGATCGTCCCAATATCATCTACATCCTGAGCGACGACCTCGCGCAGGGGGACGTCGGGGTCTACGGCCAGAAGCTCATCCGCACGCCGAACCTCGACCGCATGGCCGCCGAAGGCACGCGGTTCACGCAGGCCTATTGCGGCACGACGGTGTGCGCGCCGAGCCGTACGTCGCTCATGACCGGACTGCATTCGGGGCATTCGCCCATCAGGGCGAATCGTGAGGTCCAGCCGGAGGGCCAGAAGCCGCTGCCCGCCGAGACCGTGACGGTGGCGCAGGTCCTGAAGTCCGCCGGCTACGCCACGGGCTGCGTGGGCAAGTGGGGCATGGGGATGTTCGACACTTCGGGCAGTCCGCTGAAGAAGGGCTTCGACCGGTTCTTCGGCTACAACTGCCAGCGTCACGCCCACAGCTACTTCCCGACCTACCTCTGCGACCAGGACCGCAGGATTCCGCTCGAAGGCAACGACGGCAGGAAGGTGGGCGCCACCTACGCGCAGAATCTGATCCAACGCGAGGCCGGGCGGTTCATCCGCGAGCACAAGGACGGGCCTTTCTTCCTATTCTACGCGATCACTCTCCCCCACGGACGGCACGAGATCGACGGCTTCGGTGAATACGCCGACCGTCCCTGGACCGAGCAGCAGAAGGCCTACGCCGCGCAGGTCACGCGGCTCGACGCCGACGTCGGCCGGTTGCTCGCGCTGGTCCGCGAACTGGGCCTGGACGACCGCACGCTCGTGATGACCTCCGGAGACAACGGGTCGTCCTTCGCGCCGAACTCCGAGTTCGGAAAGCTCTTCCAACAGGCCTCGAACGGCATGCGCGGCTACAAGCGCGAACTCTACGAGGGCGGCCTCCGCCAGGCGGCGCTCGCCCGCTGGCCGGGCAAGGTGCCGGCGGGACGTGTGAGCCACGAGCCCTGGGCGTTCTGGGATTTCCTGCCGACCGCCGCCGAACTCGCCGGCGCCAAGCTGCCCGAGGGCTTCCGGCCCGACGGGCTGTCACTCGTGAGCTTCCTGCAAGGCGGCCCCGCCCCGGCGCGCGAGTCCTTCTACTGGGAACTGCACGAAGGGGCGTCCCTGCAGGCCGCCCGCTGGGGAGACTGGAAAGCCGTCCGCAACGGACCCGCCAGGGGCATCGAGATCTACGACCTCGCCAAGGATCCCGGGGAACGCACCGACCTCGCGAAAGAAAAGCCCGAGCTCGTCGCCAAGGCCGAATCCATCTTCCAAGCTTCACGCACCGATCATCCGGACTGGCCGCTGCGCATGGGGCAGCCTGCCAAGAAGAAGTCGCCGAAGAAGTGAGCGCGCGGTGCGCGCCGCGAGGGGGGCAGGGGCAGGGGGCCGCCCAAGGGCGGCCGATGGTAGGGCGGCCATTGCCATGGCCGCCGTTCGCAGAGGCGGGTGCGCAGCGCCGGGCCAGGTCACCGACCATTCCATGCTCCGTCCGCCCACGGACGTGATGGCAATCACGTCCCTACCGTCGCAGCATACTGCGAGGGACGGGGCAGGGGCGGCCGATGCGCGTGACCGGGCTTCGTGTTCACGTCTCGCCGAGCAGGATGGACAAGGCGGGCGGAGCGGCTGGAATGACGCCGTCATGAAGACCCGCCGACTCGGACGCACCGACCTTCACCTCACCACCGTGGGCCTGGGCACCTGGGCCATCGGCGGGCCGGGCTGGAAGTTCGGCTGGGGGCCGCAGGACGATGACCTGTCCGTCCGCACCATCCATGAGGCGGTCGATCTGGGCGTGAACTGGATCGACACCGCCGCCGTCTACGGACTCGGCCACTGCGAGGAGGTGCTCGGCCGGGCGCTGCGCGAACTCAAGGGCCGTCGGCCCGTCATCTCCACCAAGTGCGAGCGTTGCTGGGAAGCGGACGGCACGGTCGTGCCCCGACTCAGGCGCGCGAGCGTGATGAAGGAGATCGATGACAGTCTGCGACGTCTCGGCGTGGACGTCATCGACATGTACCAGATCCACTGGCCGCAGCCCGACGAGGACATCGAGGAAGGCTGGTCCGCCGTGGCCGACCTCGTGAAGGCCGGCAAGGTGCGGCACGCGGGCGTGAGCAACTTCAGCGTCGCCCAGCTGAAGCGCATCCAGCCCATCCGCCCCGTGGACTTCCTCCAGCCCCCTTACAGCATGCTCGCGCGCGGCTTCGAGCAGGAGCTCATGCCCTACTGCGCGGCCAACGGCATCGGCGTCATCGCCTACAGCCCGATGCAGAAGGGACTGCTCACCGGCAAGGTCACCCGCGAATGGGCGGCCGCGCTGCCGGCGGATGACCATCGCCGGGCTGACCCGCAGTTCAGCGAACCGCTGCTTTCCAAGAACATCGCGCTGAATGAAGGCCTGGCGCGCATCGCCTCCCGCCTCGGCGTGAGCGTGGGCGAGGTCGCCATCGCCTGGGTGCTGCGGCAGCCCGCCGTCACGTCCGCCATCGTGGGCGCCCGCCGGCCGGGGCAGCTCCGCGGCACCGTTGGCGGAGGGTCGCTCGAACTGGACGAAGCGGCGCGCGCAGAGATCGATTCCCTCCTCAGAGCACGAGGCTGAAGTCGCGCTTGCGGCGGGACGACGGAAAGCCAGCCTGCGGGACATGAACCCCGTCCTTTCGCTCGCGCTGCTTCTCGCCTTCATCCTGGCCGCGCCCCTCGGGGCCGAGACGAAGAATCCTCCGGCCAAGAAGGAATCCAAGACCACGGCCGTGAAGCGTGCGGCCAAGAAGGCCAACCCCGCAATGGACCCCGTGAAGGATGTGGAAGGCCTGCCTCGCGTGCTGCTCATCGGCGACTCGATCTCCATCGGCTACACCCTGCCCGTGCGGAAGGCGCTCGAGGGCAAGGCGAACGTCCACCGCATCCCCACGAACGGCGGCCCGACCAAGAACGGCACCGCCAACCTCGCGAAGTGGCTCGGCGAATCCAAGTGGGACGTCATCCATTTCAACTTCGGGCTGCATGACCTGCGTCACATGGAGGACGGCAAGCGGCAGGTCGAACCTGCGGACTACGAGGCCAACCTCCGCACCATCGTCGCCGGGCTCAGGAAGACCGGAGCGAAGGTGATCTTCGCGACCACCACGCCCGTGCCCGAAGGCAAGCTGACCCCGCCGCGCACCTTCGGTGACGTCGCCATCTACAACGGCATCGCCCGCAAGGTCATGGAGGAGAACGGCGTGGCCGTGAACGACCTCAACGCCGCGATTACCCCCACTCTCAAGCAGCACCAGAATCCGAACGACGTGCACTTCAACGCCGCCGGATCCGAGGCACTCGGTCAGACCGTCGCCAAGGCCGTGCTGGGCGCGCTGGGCAAGTGAA
>Ga0172376_10005095_pt1 | contig 14770 bp, 11 predicted proteins | sample Lak35m_FD_121114 | JGI IMG/M metagenome (GOLD analysis project Ga0172376, IMG submission 121114) | Freshwater microbial communities from Kabuno Bay, South-Kivu, Congo - kab_092012_35m | ecosystem: Environmental > Aquatic > Freshwater > Lake | place: Democratic Republic of the Congo: South-Kivu...
CATGGAGATCCGGATGGCGAATACGACGTACAAAAAGCATCGCTCCAAGGTGCGATGCGCTTACGCGGGGTTTTTCACACTGACGCCCAGGGGCGATTTCACTGCTGGAGTATCAAACCAACCTGCTATCCAGTGCCAAGCGACGGCCCCGTCGGCGCATTGTTAAAGGCTTCAAAGCGGCATCCGATGCGTCCTGCCCATGTGCACTTCATGATTGAAGCCAAAGGCTTTGATCGTCTGGTTACACATGTATTTGAAGAAGGTGATCGTTATATTGATTCAGACGCTGTGTTTGGCGTTCGTGATGCCTTGATCATTCCATTTAAGGCGCAACGTGGCAAAATTGGACCCGATGGAAAAGTTTTAGGTCGTTCTTATTACAGGATCGATTATGACTTTCACCTGCGAAAGCTCGGCAAAACGAAAAAGTCCAGCCAGAAGGATGCAAGATGACCAATTCGCCACGTTTGATATCTGATCGGGCGCCATACAGCGCAATTATTGACCGACCGGCCTGGTATGCGCCCGAGGGTTCACGCATGCTCGTCTGGATCATCGTCAATGTTGAGCACTGGTCAATTGAGCGGGCCATGCCAAGGACCGTCTTGTCACCCCCGATGGGTCAACCACTGTTACCCGACTTACCCAACTGGGCCTGGCACGAGTATGGGATGAGGGTCGGCTTTTGGCGTTTTTTTGAGGCGTTGGGGAAGCGAGGCATCAAACCGACACTCGCAATCAATGGCATCGTTTGTCAAAGCTACCCGCGAATTGCCATGGCTGCTCACGAAGCTGGCTGGGAGTTTATGGGTCATGGTTTTGTGCAGGGACCGATGCACAAAGTGGATGATCAGTCATTATCAATCGCTCAAACTATTGATGCGATCGGATCCGTGACTGGTTCGGCACCTCTAGGTTGGGAAAGCCCCGGATTAACTGAAACCGACGAGACGCTTGATGCCTTATCTGCGGCGGGCATTCGCTATGTTGCTGACTGGGTACTTGATGACCAACCTGTCTGGCTTCAGGCCAAACCAAATCCCGTGCTTTCGGTGCCCTACACGGTGGAAATCAACGACATTCCGATGATGCTTTTGCAAGCGCACACCGCAGAAGAATTTTATCGCCGCGGTGAGGCTCAACTAGATCGCCTTTGGCTTGACAGCGCAAAACAAACCAGGGTCATGTCGATCAGCATCCACCCCTATATCATGGGCGTACCTCATCGCATTTCACAACTCGAGCGACTACTCGATACCGTGCTGGCAAAACCTGAAGTCCATATTTGCACGGGTGCAGAAATTGCTCATTGTTTTGAAAAGCAAATTCCTGCGCCCAAGTAAGACTTCGAGTTATAAAAATCAATATCCTGCACCCTCGCTCCATTCGTCTCTAAAACACTGACACGAAGCGAGGACCCGAGCTTTTTTAACCCAAGAAAGACTTTGCGATGCGGATGAAGTCATTTGCCCCTTCGATCGCAGCAATATGGCCGCATGGATCAAGGACCTCCAGACGCCCCTTTGGTGTTCGTTCAGCCATAGCCCTCATTTCCTCAGGCGGAGCCGCTGGATCTTGGGCACCGGCCAGATAGAGCACAGGCATGGTAAGACCCGACAAATCTTCATGAAGCGCAAGGGTTTGTATCGCGCGCACGCAGGCCTCATAACCCTGGTCTGAACTGCGGGCGACCATGGCAGCGACACGTTCCATCACAAGCGGATTGGCCTGGCGGTAACTCGGCGTAAACCAGCGCTCAAGCGTGGGATTAACCAGCGACTTCACACCCCCTGACTGCAAGGCCGCGATCCGATCGTTCCATGCCTTCATGCCCGCCTCGTCAATGCGAGCCCGACAATTACAGGCCATTAACCGGTCCACGCGATCGGGGAAATGCAAGGCCGCATAAAGCCCTGTCATTCCGCCAAGCGATAAACCGATCACATGCGCGCTTGGATAGGCCGCAGCATCCAATACAGCAAGCAAGTCATCACACAAGTCGGCAAGACTGGCTCGCGGACTTGATGCGCTGCTTTGACCATGCCCTCTTGTGTCATAAAAAATCAGTCGAAAATCTTGGGCTAGTGCTTCACTTACCTCATCCCACATGGCAGCGTCTGAGCCGAGCGAATTTGAGAAAACGATCGGGTGGCCTTGAGGATTTCCCCGCATTGACCAGGCAATTTGGCTACCGTCAGGACGCTTTATCCAGGATACTTGAGTGTTCATGGCTGAGATTCTTGATAAGTTGAATTGCCCCTATACTAGGATTAAATGATCAACGGATCAACGAAGACCGAGCATGGATCACTCAAAACAAGAGACTGTTGGAATCATTGGCTTAGGCATCATGGGTTCAGCCCTTGCTGATCAGTTGATCAGCAAGGGCTTTTCGGTGTTTGGTATCGACCCCAGTAACAAGGCACGTAACCGTGCCAAACAAGCCGGCGTAGAAGTGGTGCCTAGCATCGATGTGCTTTTGCGGCATAGCCATAAATTGCTTAGTTCATTACCCTCCAACGAAGCTTTTGAGTCGATATGTGATGCGTTGCTTCAAGCCCGCGCAGAGGCAAATCAGACAAGCAACGTCATTCTCGCGGAAACCAGCACGCTTCCCATCGACATCAAGCAAAAACAGGAACGACGGCTTGCGCGTGCTGGCATACAGTTACTAGACTGCCCTTTGTCTGGTACCGGTGCCCAAGCTCGGGTCGGTGATGTTGTTGTGTATGCGAGCGGCTCCAGCAAAGCAATCAGCAGCATGATGCCGGTTTTTAAGGGTTTCTCGCGTGCTCAGGTCAATGTGGGGAAATTCGGCAATGGCATGCGAATGAAGCTTGTGGCTAATCTCTTGGTTGCGATCCACAATGTCGCTGCCGCAGAAGCCGTTCTGCTTGGTAAGCGCCTCGGTCTAGATGCTTTCGATGTGGTGCGAGTGGTCGGCGATGGGGCTGGTTCTTCGAGGATGCTCCAAGTACGGGGACCCCTAATGGCCAAGCGAAATTGGCAAGACGCCACCATGAAGGTATCGATCTGGCAAAAGGACATGAGCATCATCGGGCAGGCACTGGCACAAACAAGTACGCCAGCGCCGCTTTTTGCAGCTTGCGCCCCGATTTACCACGCTGCCCAAGCGCTCGGACTTGGTGAGCAAGACACAGCGTCTGTGATGGCGGTACTAGAGCAAATGGCCGGTATGAAACCATGAGTGGCCCTGATCACAGCGCATTTCGACATGCGCTCGCCCAATTTCCAACCGGCGTGACCGTTGTCACGGGGCGATCGCCTTCGCGCGAACTTCCGGTGGGACTTACGGTCAGCAGTTTTAATTCGGTCTCACTTAGTCCGCCACTTGTGTTGTGGTCGCTTTCGAATCACTCGCCGCACCTGGAGGCCTTCCAATTAGGTCAAAAACATCGCATCCATGTCTTGTCTCGATCACAGGAAGAGTTAGCAAAGCGTTTCGCACGCGCAGGCAGTGATAAGTTTTCGGGTATTTCGACGCAACTTGATAGCGCAAGACACGATCAGGCTCATGCCTTTGAGTCGGTTCCCCATCTGGCAGGTTGTAGCGCGCGGTTTGACTGCATGACGGAAAGCACCCATCTTGCTGGCGACCATTGCATTATCGTAGCTCGCGTCTTGTTTTTTGAAGCAACTGAGCTTGAACCATTGGTGTTTGCGCACAGCGGATTTTTTGGCCTTTCGAAGCACTGATCAAGCTCGGGTAGAGTGCTGCCGCGCCGGCAAGAAACAAGTCTACTGCGTCGGCACTACGTTGATCAAAGTCACTACCCTCTGCACTTGAAAAGATGTTTCGCCTGACCGCCCAGTAAAACATGCTGCCGTGCAAATTCCATACCATTTCTAATTCACGCTCAGTAATCCGCGCCTTTGCCAAAGCGGGCTCATGCCCAAAAAGCCCGTGCCTGAGTTCCTTGCACATCACGTGTAGCAGGCGGGTACGGACGATTTGAAGGTAGTTCCTGTTAAGACCCATGCCCGCCAAACCAGCGTGCATGTAAATACGGATCCATTCAGGCCGATAAGCGGTCTTAGCGTATTCCCCGTAAAAACCAATTAAACGTTCTCGGAGGGGTTGGCTGCGATTTTTCAGTGACTTGATCCAGTGAGGATCCCAGGGCTTGAGAAAGACAGCATCGAAAACAGCCTCAATCAAGTCCTGCTTTGAAGGATAGTATCGATATAAAAGTGACTGTGTCACCCCGATTCGCTTGGAAAGCTCCCGGGTTTGCCCGCCAAAGCCAGCTTCAGCGAAATAACTTATCGCCGCTTCAAGAATTTGCTGACGCCTGACATCCGGGTCGAGTCGTAGGGACTCTTTGCTTTGAACCTTGACGCCGGACGCCGAGCGAGGATTTATTTTCCCGGTGATGCTATTGACGACACCCTTTGGTCGGGTCGGAAGGTGCTTGGTTGGCATGAATAATTCTTGGACCGTATAAATCGAGACATTGTTCACTAATTTTTGAAGGCGATTGTAGTGAAGCGTCAAGAAGCTGTGCGAGCATGAAGTTTTGGTTAAAGGTGAACCATGCGAAGGGATCAGGCGACTTTTCACGTTGGTGTAGACATTGGCGGAACTTTCACCGACTGTGTGGTGGTTGATGGTCAAGGCAGACTGATAGCAGCAAAGTCTCCCTCAACACCACCGCATTTTGCGCAAGGCATGTTATCCGCGATGGGCCTGGCTGCAACGCAACTAGGCCTTGACTTTGCCGATTTCTGCCAGCGTATTGCCGTGCTCACGCATGGCACGACCGTGGGGACCAATGCGCTGATCCAGCGAAGGGGCTCAAAGCTTGGCCTGATTACCACGAAAGGACACGAGGATGCCATCCACATTATGCGTGGCTCTCGCGGGGTCACTTCACGCAACCTTAATCAGGTTGTTCACTTCCCGGAGAGCAAAAAACCTTCCCCGATTGTAGCCAAGCGGATGATTCGTGGTGTTTCTGAACGGGTGGATTGCTTCGGCGAGATTGTCGTGCCGCTTAACCATGAGCAGGTCAGAATAGCGATTGAATCGCTGCTTGCGGAAGGCGCTGAAGCGATAGCGATTTGCTTGTTATGGTCATTTAAGAATCCTCAACACGAGCATGACATCGCCGCCATGGTGAGAAGCCTTGCGCCTGATTGCTTTGTGAGTTGCTCGGTTGATCTTGCCCCTAAATGGGGTGAATACGAGCGCCTAACTGCCACAGCGCTTAATGCCTATATTGGACCGGTAACAGCACGATACTTAAGCGCTTTAGACAAACAGCTGCGGCAATCAGGGTATCGACAAGCCTTACAAATTACCCAATGCGGTGGTGGGTCAATCTCTGTGGAGCGGGCGATTCAGGCGCCGCTGCTCACGCTCGATTCCGGTCCTGTCTCGGGTGTTACGGGCAGCCAGTTTCTTGGACAACTGATTGGCGCCAACAACATCATCACCACCGATATGGGAGGTACCTCATTTGACGTCGGCATCATTCACCAGGGTCAGGCTGCTTTCAGTTTTACAGCCAACGTCGCCCAGTATGAATACTTCATTCCCAAGGTCGACATCCAGGCCATAGGATCGGGCGGCGGCTCATTGGCTCGGGTCGACAGCAAAGCGGGCACGCTTCGCGTGGGACCGGAATCTGCGGGCGCTGACCCAGGTCCGGCGTGTTATGGGAAAGGTAATGTTCTAGCGACGGTAACTGATGCCGATGTTGTCCTCGGTTATATCGATCCAGATAACTTTCTGGGTGGGCGGATTCGATTAGATAAGTCTAAAGCCGTGCACGCTGTTGAAACAGTTGCTCATGGGCTTGGGCTCAGCCTGATGCAAGCCGCAGCTGGTATTGCGAAAATCGCTGAATTCAAAATGGCAGACATTATTCGCAAAACAACCGTTGAAAAAGGTTTGGATCCTCGCGACTTCGTGCTCTTTGCATTCGGGGGAGCTGGCCCGGTCCATGCAGGTGTTTTTGCGCGCGAACTTGGCGTTCAACATGTGGTTATCCCACTGAATCGGATTGCATCAACATGGTGCGCTTTTGGCGCAGCCACTGCTGACATTTTGCACATCCACGAGCAGGTCGATATTCAAACATCGCCCTTTGACGTGAAAAGGATTCAGCAAAGTATCCGTGCGTTGATGAAACGGGCATCAAAGCACATGGACGACGACGGCATTCCCGCAGGGCGAAGGCGTTATCAATGCAGTATTGATATGCGCCATCGAGGACAAATCAATGAAGTCGAGGTACCTTGGCCTGCTGAATTCGAGGCGCAACTCAGCGCATCGAAAGCCTTTGCCCACTCGGCAATCGATGCGCTGGTTGAGAACTTTTACAAGCGCTATGAAACAATTTATGGCAAAGGCTCATCGTATCGCGACGCCCGTTTGGAAATGGTGAGTTTTCGGGTTCGTGCGATGGCCGACACGCAACGCCCAGAGCTACCTCGATCCAAGCTCGGTGCCAAAGCAGCCGCAAAAAAGGCATTAACCGGTACTAGATCGGTCTATTTCGACGAACAGTCAAATAATATTGAAACTCCGATTTATAACGGTGCTGTGCTTCGTGCCGGGAATCATTTAAACGGCCCTTGCATCGTCGAAACCACCGACACCACGATCGTGGTGCGTCCTGGGCAAAGCCTGAAGGTTGACGCCTGGGGCAATTTTGAATTGCACTTTGCACCCGGGCAAGCGTCTGACCTGGCGATCAAACAAGTCTCTACGCGAGTTTAATCATGGCAAAAATCAGTGAGACAAGCGATTTGCGCTTCGATGGCAAACAAACTGGCTATGTACCGCCCAAGGTCTTATCCATATCGCCAAAGCTTAAGCTCCCCCGAGATGCGGACGAGCATATCGACCCGATTACTTATGAGGCGATTCGGCACAGCCTTTGGAATGTCAACGAGGAGCACGGCGCAACCATTCAACGACTTTCGGGTTCGCCCGTCGCGATGTATGCGCTCGACTTAAATCCATCGATCCTGACTGAGGATGGCGAGTTTGTTTACTTCGGCCCCTATATGCAGTACATGTCTGGGGTTACTGACACTCAGGTGAAATGGATCTTAGAACATCGATCTGATAACCCTGGCATCGCCGATGGCGATATGTTTCTTGCTAATGATCCCTGGGTTGGCGCTGCTCATCAGCAAGATGTGATGCTCATTTGCCCAGTTTTTCACAACGATCAATTGTTTTGCTGGGTCACCAACTGTCTGCACCAATACGACATTGGCGGGATAACCCCATCGAGTTTTTGTATGGCCGCTGAGAATGCCTACGAAGAAGGCATTTTGATTCCACCGGTAAAAATTGTTGAATCGGGCAACATTCGCCGCGACATCGAGGAATTGTATTTGCGGGCATCCCGAAAGCCCGATGCTGTGGCGCTAGATTTCCGTGCCCAACTCGCGGGAAACACCACAGCGAAAGCACGTATCGAAAACCTGTTAAAGCGATATGGCCCCCAGGTCGTCAAAGCGGTTATGAGAAAGATTCTCAATGATGGTGAACGCGCCTTTCTGGAAAAAATGGCGCGCCTTCCCGACGGTACCTGGCGTGACCGAACCTATGTAGAGTGCTCGAGACCCGGCGATCGAAAGACACATCGCGTTCAACTAACCCTGCACAAGCGGGGAAACAGTCTGATTTTTGAAAATGATGGTACTGCCGAGCAAGACGGCGCAATGAACGCCACCTTCAGTGGATGGCGTGGGTCGATCATGGTCGCCTTGAATCAACTGCTGTGCTGGGACCAGTATTTTGCAATTGGTGGCGCACTGAGGCATGTTGTGTTTGATCCGTCACCCGGGACTATGAACTGCGCGAATTTCCCTGCCTCTGTATCGACTGCTCCTGTTCAGGCGATGGAGATTTCGCTTTATCCCGCCTATAACGTATTAGCAAAAATGATTTATAGCGATCCAATGATGCGCGAGGATATTATGTGTATCGGCGGAACGAGCCAGTGGCCAGCGACGATTTTCCGCGGACAGGATCAATGGGGTGATCCCTATGGCTACTTGCTGGTTGACCCTATCGGTGGTGCGATCGGTGCATTTGCAACTGGCGATGGCATTTCAACGGGCGGCCAGTCACGAACACCAATTTGTAAACTACCGAATATTGAACATACCGAACAGAGCTTTCCGTTATTGTTTTTGTACCGCAAAGAGGTAACTGACTCTGGTGGCGCCGGATTACACCGTGGCGGCCTGTCGGCCGAATCATGCTTTATCCCACATCGCACAAGCCAGATTACGCACGACACCCTCTCATCGGGCAATGCAATGCCCACCTCATCAGGAATGATGGGAGGCTACCCGGCCACCGTCAATGTGTATAAATATAAGGCTGATAGCGATATAGCCCAACGGTTCAAGCGCTCCGACATGCCAGGTGATATCGCAGAAATTGAAGGTGAATCGCGAACGCTTGCTTTGCGCCAGCAAAATTTTTTACAAAACCCGCAAGATGTTTATGCGGTTATATGGTCAGCAGGTGGCGGCTTTGGGGATCCGATCGAGCGAGATCCACAACGTGTTCGCGACGATGTTTTTGAGCAATCCGCGGTTTCGATCCAGGCGGCCGAGACGATTTACGGCGTACGCTTTCATAAGGATGAAACCGTCGACGAAGAAGCAACGGCCGTACACCGACAATCGATTCGGCAAGCGCGCATGACCTACCCTGGCGGAGCCCTAAAGTTGAGCAAGGCACCAAGCCAATCTCGATTCAAGGATGTCACTGAGAATCTTTGCACTTATGAACCTAAGGATTCGAAAAAACCAGGCAGTTCGGCCAGCGCCAAAGCCAGCAAAGAGGGCGGTATCCGTAAGCCTTCAACACGTTGGTGTTGCCGAGCCTGCAGGACTGATCTTGGACCAGTTTCTAAAAACTATAAGATAGCCTGTCGACGCCTGGATGCGGCAATCGAAACTGCCAATCCAAATATTGGCGACTGGAAACGCTATATCGATGACGAACCCGTGTTTAGGCAGTTCTTTTGTCCAGGTTGCGCCCGATTGATAGAAAATGAAATAGCTCGAAAATCAGATGAGCTTTTACGGGATATTGAACTCGACTACTACAGCTCGAACTGAATAGTCAGGTGGTCGCTCAAGAGGAAATAATCATGCATATTGGATGGATTGGAACAGGTCGCATGGGTACGGCCATGGTCGAACGCTTGCTTGAAGCTTCGTTCAAAGTCTCTGTCTGGAACCGCAGCCCTGAAAAGCTTGAGGCCTTAATCACTAAGGGCGCTTGCGCGATGCCCTCGGCCGCGGCGCTGGCAGCTGAGGTGGACATCATCATCAGCATTTTGAGCCATGATGGAGCGATCGAGAACTGTTATCGAGGCAGTAACGGCGTACTGAGTGCTGGCCAAGCGGCGCTTCAGGGTAAGCTTGTCATCGAAATGAGTACGGTACAACCTCATGTTGCTCAGGCACTAGCCGCGGATTTAAAGGTTATGGGCGCTCGAATGCTTGATTGTCCTGTAGGCGGTACCGTAGGCCCAGCTCGAGAAGGTAAGTTACTTGGCCTGGTCGGCGGCGCCCCAGAAGACCTGGAAATCGCAAGACCAATTCTTAGCCAGCTTTGTCGACGCATTGAATGGATGGGTCCCCAGGGTGCGGGGGCAAGTATGAAACTTTGTGTCAACATGCCAACGATGGTGTATTGGCAGGCCTTGGGAGAGGCCCTGTCGCTCGTACGCCACCTTCCGGTTAGTCCCGAAAAACTCATCGACATCATGAGCGACACAAGTGGTACCCCAACTGCGATGAAAGGCCGCGGCCCGATCATCGCCCGCCTCATGTCGGGCGAAGCCCCGCCGCCTGCCGCCTTTGATATTGCGATGATTTGCAAAGATTTACGCTGTATGCTGGCCGAGGGCGAATCACTAGAGCGCGACATGCCTGTTTTGCAGGCCGCCCTGTGGGCCTACCAGCAAGCCATGAAAGAAGCCAACCTGGGCGAACGAGACGGTACCGCACTTCCAGCCTACTGGTCAGCGCGCAAAAAACCGGAGCATTAATTGAGGCTCGGCAGCAGGCTCCAGGCAAACTGATTAAGAGGCATCATCCGAACTCACTTTACCCAGGGCCTGCAAGACCCGCTCCGGGGTGAAGGGTTGCGTGCTTACATTAGCCCCAAAGGGCGCAAGCGCATCGTTGATTGCGTTCATGATGGCGGCAGGCGCACCCGCGGTGCCTGCTTCGCCTGCACCTTTTGCGCCAAGTTCTGAGCTTCGGGTTGGGGTTTGCACATGATCAACAACAATATCGGGCATTTCGGCAGACATCGGTACCAGATAATCGGCCATTGACCCATTTAAGAGCTGCGCGTCGTTGGTATAAAGACATTCTTCAAGCATTGCCCCGCCAATGCCTTGCACAATCCCGCCTCGAATTTGCTCGTCAACAAGCATTGGATTGATGACCGTGCCACAATCTTCAACGCACCAATGTTTGAGCAACTTCACAAAACCTGTATCGATATCCACTTCAACATAAGACGCCTGAATACCGTTCGTGAACGTAAAGCCATACTCTCTGGGCGTGTAGTGACGAGTGACCGTCAGCTCAGATTGAAAACCCATCGGAAGCGTATCGGGTCTGAAGTAAGCAACCCTGCCAAGTTCAGCCAGATCAAGCTTGACCTCAGCGCTTAACTTATTCACCACCGCGTTATCACGCACATCAAGGCTTGCTTTGTCCTGTTGCAAGATAGCCGCTGCAATATCCAAGATATTAGAACGTAATGCCTTACCCGCCTGCAAGACTGCCTCACCACCAATGCCAGCACCTCGCGAGGCCCAGGTTCCGCCACCATAGGGCGTGACTGCAGTATCGCCGGTTATTACACGTACTTTATCAACGCTCACACCAACCGCCGTGGCAGCGATCTGGGTAAACACCGCTTCGGTACCTTGGCCTTGTTCGGTCACACTCACCAAAACCTGAACCATACCCGCTGGATCAAGTCGAAGCGTGGCACCATCCTGTGCCGAAATCCTGGCACCCCCGACACCGTAAAACGCAGGCGATGGGTTGGTAACTTCAATCATGGCGGCCAAGCCAATTCCCCGATAAATACCTTGCTCGCGCAAGCTCGCTTGTTCAGCACGCAAGGCCTGATAGTCCATGAGTGCCAATAGGCGATCAAGACTTTGGTGGTGTGATAATTTTTCAAACTTAACGCCAGACGGGAAACTATAAGGGTATTGATCATCAGCAATCAGGTTGATACGGCGCATTGCTGCAGGATCCATACCCAAGACTCTTGCCGCCTCATCAACAATGCCCTCAGTCAGTGCAACCGCAATTGGGTGGCCGACTGCGCGATACTGACAAGTCACATTTTTATTGGTGAAAACCACATCGAGTTTTGCCCGGTATTGCTGATGTCTGTAAGGCCCTCCTGTGAGATTCACCACCTGATTTCCCTCGATACCACTGGTACGTGGGTAAACCGAGTAGGGGCCAATCGCGGTTAAATCTTCCAAATCAAAGGCAAGTATTTCGCCATTGCTTTTGCACGCCAAGCGCACCGTGGCCTCATGTTCACGTGCATGAATATCGGTTAGAAACGATTCAGCGCGATCTGCCTGAAACTTGACCGGTCGCCGCAACATCACCGACAGGGCCGCCGTGGCCATCTCGTCAGCATAGACATGCACTTTAATCCCGAAGGATCCGCCAACGTCTTTACATATGACGCGAATGTTTGACTCAGGTATGTCGAGATGACGCGAGAAAATATCTTGCATCATATTTGGCGCTTGGGTTGCGTGATAAACCGTCAAGCTGTGATCGGCTGGATTGTAGTCAGCCAAAATCGCTCTTGGTTCGTTACAAACACCAGTATGTCTGCCGAAACGATAGGTTTTCTCAACGACCACATCGGCTGCAGCCCAAGCTGCATCAAAACCTTCAGTCTTAAGTTCGCGATGAAAACAAATATTGTCGCCCAGCTCAGGGTGAACCAGTTTCCTACCCTCAAGCGCTTGACGCATATCGCTCACAACAGGCAATAGCGCCCATTCGGCTTCGATGAACTCAAGCGCATCCTCGGCCTGCCATCGACTTTCTGCCACGACCGCGGCAACAGCTTCGCCCTGCCAGCAAACACGGTCTATTGCAATCGCATGCTGGGGGGCCGATTTGATGCCCTTGAGATGTCCAAGCACGCCGACCCAGGGGGTGCAATAAGCTGCAATTTCTTGCCCGTTAAAGACTGCAATCACGCCCGGCCGCTTTCTTGCCTGCTCGAGCTTGAGCATCTTGATTTGAGCATGCGCATGTGGACTGCGAAAAAACACCACATGAGCAAGCCTTGGCAGGCGCAGGTCATCGAGGTAGCTGCCGCGACCTTGTAGCAACTTTTTAGCACCAGTTCGCGGAATGCTCTGGCCAATATAACCGTTTTTGAGCTTAGATTGTTCTAATATTGTTGGTAATTCAGATCTCGCGTTCATAACGACACCTCCGATGCGCTCACCGTACCCGATGTGCTTGGTGCAAGCGATTCCTTAGCGCCACCCAAGCTGTTGGCAGCACCCAATGCCTTGCTGCGCCGAATTGCTGTTTCGATCGCATCCACAATGGCCTGATACCCCGTGCAGCGGCAATAATTTCCCGACATGTATTCGCGGATCACTTCTCGACTCGGTTCGAGCAGCTCCTGCATCAAGGCTCTCGCCGTTAAGAGCATGCCTGGGGTGCAAAAACCGCATTGCATAGCGTTGTGTTCAAGAAAAGCCTGTTGCAGGATGGCCAACTGGCCGGAGTCTGATAGACCTTCAATGGTTTCCACTGCCTTACCTTGTGCCTGAACCGCAAGCGTGAGGCAGCCGCGAACGAGCTCGCCATCGACAATCACTGAACAAGCCCCGCAAACCCCGTGCTCGCAGCCCAGATGCGAGCCGGTGAGACCCAATTCCTCCCTCAGGAAATCAACCAGATGTTGGCGTACCAGCACCTCGCGTTCAATCCGTTGGCCATTCACCTCAAGCTGAATGCGCATGCGCTGTTCAACAGCATCCGTTGCAGAGGCACTCGTGCCGAATACAGAATCAGTCATTCGCGCGTACTCCTTTGTTTGATGCTAATGACGCGAGCACACGACCAAGCAAAACTTTGGCCCAATGCAGTTTGGTTGCCGCCTTCGCTTGCAAATCGTCGGGGGGGGATAAATCATCATCAAGTGCTTGTTGCGCCGCCCGAATCGTTTGCGAATCAATCTGTTGACCAATAAGGCAAGCGATTGCATTTGTGGCGAGCATCGGTCGATCGCCAAGCGCAAAAAAAACAAGATGCAATTGTTCGATCCTGTGTTCTTCGCTGATGCTAGCCCTCGCCGCAAGGCCTGCCATTGCATAGTCACCGTGACGCCTTGCAAGCTCCTGAAAGCCAAAACGCTCATTACGCCGGGCAATCGGGAACTCAACTGCACAAAGTATCTCGTCGCTTTCAAGTGCAGTTTGATATAAACCCTGGAAGTAATCTGAGGCTTTCACTTTGCGTTCACCGCGTATTGATTGAATGCACATGCTTGCCTCGCAGGCTAGTGCAACAGCGGGATACTCGGCAGCCGGGTCGGCCAGTGCAAGACTGCCACCAATCGTGCCGCGGTTTCGAATTGCCGCGTGCGCCACATAAGGTACGGCCATTGCCAGTAATGGAATGTGAGCCTTCACCAGTACCGAACTGGCGATTTCGCGATGGGTGGTGAGCGCCCCTAGTTCAAGCGTATGCTGGTGAAGCCGTTCACCGCGCAAGGCATCAAGACCAGCAATATCGATCAGACACTGAGGGTGCGTGAGGCGCAGATTAAGTGCGGGCAAGAGACTTTGACCTCCGGCGAGTAAGCGGGCAGCATCGCCGTAGTCATGTAATCGCTGCAAGGCCTCATCGAGGTTTGTCACTTTCTGATACGCAAACGAGGGAGCTTTCATGTCGAGGTATCTCCGTGTAAAGAGGGGTTTCGAGCCCCCCTCTCATATTGTCCTGATGGAATCACAGCTCATGTCGTCCTGATGGAATCACAGCTCATGTCGTCCTGATGGAATCACAGGCTTGATAGTGGCGCAAGCACCGCCTGTCGTGACCTGACAAGAAGCGGTAGTCCTTTGACTCCTCTTGACCTTTATGACTAGTTTTTCGAGACAAGAAACCTGTTGATATCCCTAAGTTGCAATCGGGCAATTAGACATCAGTGCTTTCCTTCGCGCACAATCAAACAATATTCACTTCTTCAGTAGCGCCGTCAACAAAAAATCTAATCGTAATTCTAGTAGCTGGGTCATGCCTAAGCGTTAAACAAATGCCAGGCACGATATCGCTGCATGAGAGAACGATCTAATTTATACAAATTGGAGACATTGATGGATTTATCCCGCCGCAAATTACTTGGTACTGCATCGAGTCTTAGCGTTGCAAGCTCGATGTTTAGCGTGCCCGCCTGGGCAAATAATCCGATTAAGATCGGTATGAGCATGCCGCAGACCGGGCCTTTGGGTGCCGGCGGCAAAGCCGCGCTTGTGGCATTGAAGATGTGGGTGGAAGACGTTAACGGCCGCGGTGGATTGCTAGGCCGCAAGCTTGAATTTAATGCTTACGATGACCAAGGCAACCCGGCAAACACCCCAGGGATTTACTCGAAGCTTCTCGATGTGGATAAAGTGGATCTTCTAATTGCCCCTTATGCGACTGTTCCAACGGCGCCGATCATGCCGCTGGTCAAGCAGCG
>Ga0172376_10005098_pt1 | contig 14764 bp, 14 predicted proteins | sample Lak35m_FD_121114 | JGI IMG/M metagenome (GOLD analysis project Ga0172376, IMG submission 121114) | Freshwater microbial communities from Kabuno Bay, South-Kivu, Congo - kab_092012_35m | ecosystem: Environmental > Aquatic > Freshwater > Lake | place: Democratic Republic of the Congo: South-Kivu...
CCTGCCAGAAACGGTCTCATTTCCATTCCGTCAGACTTCTGATTTCACCATGCGAGGTCAGGAGTTCTGGGACTGGAACAAGAGGCCCCACCGGTTTCCTGTGGCCGGGTCACCCACGCGGTGAAACGACTGCCAGTCCCAACCGGCTTCCAATCTGTGTCATCTGTGAACTCTGTGGACCCAACTGCCGTTTCCAGGGTGACGGGTCTCACCCCCACCGGATGTTCCGGGACAGGTCCGCGGCATCCCACGGTTCCCCCGAGGCTTCGAGACGATCCGCCGCGGCCCCGTGATGGAAGACCGCACCGCGGATGGCGCGCATCGGTTCCGCTGCCATCGCGGGTTGGGCGAGCAACCCACCCAGGAATCCGGCGAGGACATCCCCGCTGCCGCCCTGGGCCAATCCGGGATTGCCGGTGGGATTCCACCACGGCCGTTCCCCCGCCCGCCCCACCACCGTCCGGCTTCCCTTCAACACGACGACCGCGCCGCCGTGGCGTTCGGACACCGCCTGCATCGCCGCCACGCGATCGCGCTGGATTCCGGCCGCGGAAACCCCGAGCAACCGGGCTGCCTCCCCCGGGTGCGGCGTCAGGACGCGCAAGGCACCTGAATCAACGGCGCCCACCGGCAACCCGTCGAGCACGCTCGCGTCCGCCAGCACGGGCACGGACCATTCTCGCCACCCGTTGGAGATCCATTCCCGCAGGGCCACGGGCAACCCGGGATCCGCAAGCCCCGGCCCGACCACCACCGCGGTGGTCTTCGCTGGCAAGGGCATCTGCGCGGACCACGGCATCACCATCGCCGCGTCCAACTGGGAGGCCACCGGCACGTAACACTCCGGCGCCGTGATCACCGTGACCAAGCCGGGTCGCGCCCGCAGCGCCGCCCGGGCCGCCAACACCGCGGCCCCATGAAACCCTAGGCTCCCCGCAACGATGCAGACGTGTCCAAAATCTCCCTTGTGCGCATCCACCGCCCGACGCGGTGGCCAGCCTTGAAACTCGGCCACCGTCCCAAACCAACCTTCCGCCGCCGCCATTCCCTCATTCCACGGCACCAGCCCAACATCCTCCAACACCTCCAACCGCCCCACGAACCGGACCGCCTCGGCCGTCAGCAACCCGCGCTTCGGTGCCCCCACCGTCAGCGTCCAGTCCGCGATGATCGCCGCGCCCAGCGCGGTGCCCGAATCGGCATCCAGACCTGACGGCACATCCATGGCGACAACCCGACAACCACTCGCCAGGACCTTTCCAACGATGGCCTGCCACGCTTCATCCAGCGGACGGTTCAGTCCAATGCCGAACAACCCATCAACGACGACGTCCGGCCGGTCTCCAAGCGCTTCCTCCACTCGGGCCAGATCTGCCACCGGATCCATCACGGTGAGTTCGCGAACCGCGAGCGGTCCCAGATGCGGAACCGCAGCACGCACGTCATCCCCGTTATGGCCGCGTCCGCACAGCAGCAACACGCGCCCCTGATCCCGCAACGTGGCCCGCAACCAACCCGCCAGCGCACGCCCCACCCGCTCGATCACTTCGGATTCACGGACGCCCGTCGCCCACGTCGCCTGCTCCCACGCACGCATCGACGCCACCGACAGCACGGGAGTCCGCGCTGGGATTCCCACGTTGGCGGACGCAGCGGAGTTCACGGCACGCCAGGGTTCAGGCGACGTTGAGTTCGCGCCGGATGCCGAACTTCTCAACGCGCTTCCGCAGGGTGGCCCGGGTGATGCCCAGCAGCTTGGCCGCCTGCACCTGGTTGCCACTCGTCTCGCGCAGGGCCTGGATCACCAACTCGCGTTCCACCGCCGGCAGGATCTTGAACTTCGAATCCGCCTTCGCGTAACGGAACAACAACTGCGCGATCTCCGAAACCGTCATCGGCGTCGTCCGCACCGCCGTCGCGTTTCCTGTGGCGGCCGGCCCCGAACCGGCCACGGTGCCCGGCACCGTCGCTGGCGTCCCCTCGGAAGGAACCGCAGGCGCAGCAGTCGCCGTCGCCTTCTGGACCGCCGCGGTCACTTCGGGCGGCAGGTCGGTGAACAGGATCGCCTGTCCCTTCGCCACGACCGTTGCGCGCCGGATGATGTTCTCCAATTCCCGGACGTTGCCCGGCCAATGGTAGGCTTCGAGGGCGGCCAGCGTGGAGGTCGAGACCGTCTTCGGAGTTCCCGAACCCGCCAGCTTGCGCAGGAAGTAGTCCACGAGCAGGCGCACGTCATCGCGGCGCTCCCGCAAGGGCGGCATCTGGATCCGCACCACGTTCAACCGGTAGAAGAGATCCTCGCGGAACTGCCGGTTTGCCACCGCGTCTTCCAGTGGCTTGTTGGTCGCGGCGATGATCCGGACGTCGACGCGGATGGGAGAATTTCCGCCCACGCGTTCGAAGGTTCCATTCTGGAGCACGCGCAGGATCTTGGTCTGCGTCGTCGGCGACATGTCCCCGATCTCGTCCAGGAACAGCGTGCCGCCGTGGCATTGTTCGAACTTGCCGACCCGTTGCTGGCTGGCTCCCGTGAACGCGCCCTTCTCGTGACCAAAGAGCTCACTCTCCAACAGATTCTCCGGGATCGCCGCGCAGTTGATCGCCAGGAACGGTTGCTGTGACCGACGGCTGTTGTGGTAGATCGCGCGGGCCACCAGTTCCTTGCCCGTTCCGCTTTCGCCCGTGATCAGCACCGTCGCGTCCGTGTGCGCCACCTGCCCGATCAGCTTGAAGACGGCCTGCATCGGCTCCGAACGGCCGATCACGCCGAGGTCGTAGTCCTGCTGCTCCAATTGCGGCGCGACCGCGACCGTCTGGCGCATGTCCCGTGACGCCTTCAGGGCATCCCCGACCAACTGCTTCAACCGCGGCACATCAAACGGCTTCAGCACGTAGTCGAACGCGCCCAGCTTCATGGCCTCGATCGCGGTCTGGGTCGTTCCGTAAGCCGTCATCAGGACCACCGGCACCTTGGGATCCAACTGTCGGATGCGGCGCAAGGTCTCGAGGCCGTTGATCCCCGCCATGCGGATGTCCGAGATCACCAGGTCCGGCCGCACCTTTGGAATGAGGCGCAGTCCCTCCTCACCGCTCGACGCGGTGTACAACTCGAGGTCCGGTGAGTCGAAGATCCGGCGAAACGAGTACTGAACGTCCACCTCGTCATCGATCAGAAGCAATTTTTCCATGGAGAGACGCCCGCCCCCATGGGCGGACGACACCGCCAGTTAAGGCCACCCGCACCACACCGCAAGCAAGGTTTCTCGAAAGCCATCCCCCCTGCACACGACACGCCACCCGCCTGCGCACTTCTTCGCTCCCTGATGAAGACCCAACACGGCATGGAACGAGGGGACGACGTCCTCGTCGTCGGTGCAGACTCTTTTCCATGGCGATGAGGACATCGCCGCCCCGGTTGAATTCTTAAACGGGGTGGCAACGTCCTCGTTGCCCTATCCAGCCGTTTCCCGAGGCGATGAGGACATCGCTGCCCATGTTGAATTCTCAAACGGGGGCAATGTTCAGCTGCGTCCCCCGCACGACATGGTCCGGCTTGGGCCTCGCCCCCGCAGGAAGCCAGCGTGTACCCTCCACGTCGCACCCGTGGGTTTTCCCAACGCGATGTCCGATTCCATCCATTACCGGCCGGAGATCGACGGTCTCCGTGCCGTGGCGATTCTGGCGGTGGTCCTGTTCCACCTCCGTGCCCCGGTCCTCCCCGGCGGATTCACGGGCGTGGATGTGTTTTTCGTGATCTCCGGATTCCTGATCACTTCGATCCTGATCCGGCAGCAAAGCGCCGGAACCTTTCGCCTGCGCGACTTCTGGCTCCGCCGTGCCCGACGTTTGCTTCCCTCGCTGGCCTTCATCCTCGCGTTGGGATCGCTCGCCGCGTTCCTCACGCTGTTCAGGTCCGACTTCCAGCGATTCGGAGATCAATGCGCCTCCGCCCTCACGCTGTCCTCGAACATCTACATGTACCGGAACGCCGGAAACTATTGGGGACCTGAAGCCGAAGACTTCCAACTTCTCCACCTCTGGTCATTGGCATTGGAGGAACAATTCTACCTCGTCTGGCCGCTCCTCTGGCTTGGGGTGGACCGCTTCAAACGATGCCCTCCATGGGTCGCGCTGGGCCTTCTCGCCGCGGGCAGTTTTGGCCTGGCCCTCTTCGCGTCCCATCGATACCCGGCAGCGGCCTTCTACCTGCTCCCGACCCGGGTGTGGGAATTGCTCCTGGGCTGTCTGCTCGCCGTCCACGGTTCGCAGTCCACGCCCCTGTCCGCACCCTGGTCCCACAGGTCCCAGCAAGCACTCGCATCCGCGGGTGCCCTCATGATCGTGTTGTCATTCGTGTTCGTGGGGAGGAATGGACGCTTCCCCGCACCCAACGGTCTCCTGCCAACCCTGGGGACCGTCCTGATCATCGCATTCGCCTCCCGGGACACCGTCATCGGACGCTTTCTATCGGCCGCCCCGATGGTCTACGTCGGCCGCCTGTCCTACTCCTGGTACCTCACCCATTGGCCGGCCATCCTCTTCCTACGTCCCGTCGGGGTCGAATCTCCATGGATCCTGGGCCTTGTCGGACTCGGCCTCGGAATGGCCTGCCATCATTGGATCGAACGTCCGACACGGACCATCCCGGAGTCCCGGGTCGTGACACGCATTCTCGTGCCCACACTTGCCATCGGCGTTTTCGCGGTCGCGCTTCCCCACCTGGGCATGCGGGCCGATCCTGCGACCCAACGACCCACATTCTGGTGTGACTGCGACCTCAGACCCTCCATGACATCCACAGCAAACCAGCCTGGATGCGTGGAGTCCGGCCTCGTGGGAAGCGTCACCAATGGCCTGCGTCGGGCCCAACCCATTCCAGGCCCCCTGCAGGCGCTCATCCTCGGGGACTCCCACGCGAAGTCGTGGATGCCGGGTCTCGACGCCGCCCTTGGCGAGTTGGGCTGGCATTACGTCGCGTTTCCCGCGGGCGCTTCTTCGCCTTTCTTCGCTCCAGAGAACCCCAGGACGGACCGGTACGGACACACGCCGTACTGGCCTTCCAACACCCGAGAGGAGTTTGACCGGCACCGCAGACGGTTCATCGCCTCCAACACCGTCCCGCTCGTGATCGTGTGCGCCCGGTGGTTTAATGGTCACCTGTGGACCGAGAAGGAGTTTGATCAGGACTTCGAAGACCTCCTCCGGGCGTTCCCCAACTCGCAGATGCTGGTCATCGGGCAACCTGCGGAGCTGCCCTTCGGGAGTTCCGGATTCACCGAGGGCCCCATTGATACTGGGCTCTGGACTCCGTTCCGGGAACGCGCCTCATCCCGCGAAGGCCGCAGGCGGATCCATGAACGAATCCTCAAGATCACCCGGCGACACCCGCGCGTCCACTTCCTCGAAACCGAGTCGCACTTCCTGCAGGACGGTGTCACCCGCCCGTTCAAGGACGGCCAGGTCCTTTATCGCGATGATGATCACATCAGTCGCGAAGGAGCCCTGCTCATGACTTCAACCCTCCGGGAGGCCTTGCGGAAGTGTCTCCAGCCTTCCCCTGCTCCTTCACCATGACCGACATGGAATCAGCGGATCCGACGCCCTGGCCCCGACTCCTCTCCACCCTCGAGTCCGGTCGGGCCCAAGGCCTCCACTCAGGCGCGCAGGTCGCCATCGCCCGTCAGGGCCGCATGCATTCCCTCGCCGTCGGCGAGGCGGCACCGGGCGTCCCCATGAACGGCGGGTGCATCGGCCCCTGGCTTTCCTCCGGCAAACCACTGACCGCCGTCGCGCTCGCCCGCTTCGTCGAGGCAAACAAACTCGATTGGGACGATCCCGTTTCCCGCTGGATTCCCGAATTCGGTGGCGGCGGCAAGGACGCCATCACCGTGCGCCACCTCCTGACCCACACCGGTGGATTCCGCGATGCCGACCGCACGGATCCAACCCTCGCATGGGAAGACTGCGTCGCTGCCGCGTGCGCATCACCGCTTGAAACCGACTGGATCCCGGGCGAAACCGCCGGATACCACGCGAATGGGTCGTGGTTCATCCTTGGCGAAATCCTCCAGCGCATCAGCGGCCGGGGGTTCAATGACATCGTTCAGGAAGAAGTCATCGTCCCGCTTCGACTGGGACCGGGGTGGTTCGGGATCGACCCCATCCAACGCGCCCACCTCGCCAGTGACTGGGTCGTCACGGATCGGACAGGCCGGTCCGGCCGGACGCCGGATCCTGTCCTCAATCATCCCGTCGTCATCTCCCGTTGCCGGCCGGGATCGGGGCTGCGCACATCGGCGGCGTTCCTGTGTCGATTCTACACGGCGCTGCTTTCCCCTCCCGCAGGTTGGTTGTTGGAGGCAACACTCCGTGTGCTCCTCCAACCCCAGCGCGTCGGGAAGTTCGACCGCACCTTCATGGCACCGATCGACCTCGGCATGGCATTCATCCTGCCCACGCCCCAGCCCAACGGACTGCCGATGCCCTACGGGTATGGGCCGCATGCCGGCGCGCGATGCTTCGGCCACAGCGGAAACCAGAGCTCCTGCGCCTTCGCTGACCCGGATCGGAACCTCGCCGTCGCCTGGATCTGCAATGGCATGCCTGGCGAACCGCTGCACCAGCGGCGACAACAGGCGATCAACACGGCCCTCTACGAGGACCTCACTTCCCAATCCGATACAGGTGCCCCGCCGTACGGATGAACAGGGCGCCATCGTCGACCGCGTAGGAGGCCAGCGTCCGCTCGCCGAGATCGTTCTTCGACAACAGCTCGAAGGTCCTTCCCGGTTTCACCACGAAGCCAACACCCGACTCGTTCTGGAAATACAGCCGACCATCCGCGTACACGATGGACGCCGAGAAATCCCCACCCAGTCGCTCGCTCCAGACCACCGTTCCGGTCTTCGTCTCCACCGCGCTGGCAATCCCTCCATCCGAAACGCAGTACAACAGGTCGCCTACCACCACCATCGAGGGAGTATTCGGCGCGCCCTTGGCCAACGTCCACGCCACATGCGTATCCGTCACGTCCCCCACGCCTCCCGTGCGGATGGCATGCAGCACCGGACGATCATACCCGCTCGCCAGAAAGAGCATTCCATCGGCCAGGACTGGCCTCGGCACCACGGAATACCCCTCGCCATACCGGACGCGCCACAACTCCGTGCCCGTCTTCGGATCGTAGGCGCACACCGCGCCACTGCCTGGACTGATCACCTGCCGCTTTCCGGCGTCGCCCACCACCAAGGGCGTCGAGAATGAGAACTTCCGCTTCGCCGGCGTCACGCGCGGTGTTTCCCAGCGCACTTTTCCGTCCTTCGCATCCAATGCCACCACACGTGGATCCTTCTCCCCATCGACCCCGAACACCAGCATCCCCTCCACCAACGCCGGCGATCCACCGTTGCCGTGCACCGGCGTGTACTTGATCGCGTTCTGGCGCCACACCACCCCGCCTTTCAGGTCCAACGCCGCCGTTCCGTGGTGGCCGAAGTGCACGAAGATCCGGTCCGCGGTGACAATCGGAGTTGGACTGGCCTGACCATTCTTGGAATGGATCGAAGGTCCCGCCACCGGCGACTCGAAGACCACCGTATCCCACAAGGGCGTTCCCTTCCGCGCATCCAAGGCCATCACCTTCAGGACGAGGCCTCCCGAGTCCGTCTCCATGGCCGTCGTCAGGTAGATCCGACCCTCACGCAGCACGGGGGAAGACCAACCCGTCCCGGGGATTCCCTGCTTCCAGACCACGTTCTCCGTGGTGCTCCAGCGCACGGGCAAATCCTTCGCCGTCGAAATCCCCATCGCCGTCGGCCCGCGAAACTCCGGCCAATCCCCGGCGACCCCAGCCCCGCCCGCAAGCGCGACCCCAAGAATGCACGCAACCCATCCCACGACCCGTCGTTCTCCACGCATCGCGTCACGCTATCCGAGATCATCCACCGTGGACAAGGGTGCGGCTCACAGCCTGATCCCAAGCCCCTGCGCCACCACCGCGCACACGGGACCGATCGCCATCCCACCATAGGCCTTCAACTCCCGCGACCCCAGCCTCGGGAAGGCATGGATCCGGTCCGGCCCAAGATATTCTCCCAGCAGCGCGCGGTTCCCAGCCACGGAGGCGTCGGGTTGCTGACTTTCCATCAGGACCACCTCCGCCGTCTGGCGAGCCCGCTTGGACAATGCCGACCAAACCAGCCGTACCTGCCCCACCACGCCCAGGCGATCCACCGCCACAATGACCGGCGAGGCGTCCAGCGCATCGATCATCACTGCGGCATCGCCGCCTCCTTCCAGCATCGGACTCAGCAACCCGCCCGCCCCTTCCGTCACCGCCACCTGCATTCCGCGGGAGGCAACGTTCAAATGGTCCACAACGACCTCGAACGCCACCCGGCGTCCCTCCATCCGTGCTGCCAGCAACGGAGCCACGGGTTCAGAGAAATGCCACGGATTGATGACATCCAGCGGCACCTCCCCCGCTTGGACGTCGAATAGGGTCTCCGCGTCCGTGCGGGGACCAGACGCCAGTGGCTTGAACCCGATCGAAGGCACGCCTTGCGCACGAAGCCAGGCGAGGAAACACGCCGTGAACACCGTCTTGCCGACATCCGTGTCCGTGCCCGTGACGAAAATGTGCGTCGGGTGGTCCGCGTTGGAGTTCGATTTCATTGTCCGTTCACTGCTCCCTGTTGCGGTCGGGCCACCGCGTTTGTGCGAAGTGCGATAGGCTGCGACACAACGACCGCCGGTGCCACCCCGTTCGTGCTGCCCCGACGGTACCCCGCCAGATCCAGGGTCACGTGCAGGTAGCCAATCTCCCGCAGTCGTGCGGCCACCTCCGCGTGTTGCTGGCCGCGGAAGAACCGCAACAACTCCTCCACACCCAACTCCACCCGCGCCAACGCCCCGGTGCCGGTCTGGTGATGCCGCACCCGAACGTCGAAATAACCCAATCCCCGAACGTAATGCTCCGCCTCCTCGATCATCCGCAGCTTCTCCGGCGTGACGGATTCACCGGTTGGGATGCGCGAACTCAGGCAGGCCATCTGGGGTTTGTCTGCGGTTGGCAAACCCAACCGCGCGCTCAGCGCGCGGATCTCGTCCTTCGTCAACCCCGCTTCCTTCAATGGCGCACGCACCGAGAACTCCGCGGCAGCCTTCGCTCCCGGCCGATGGTCCCCGACATCACTCGCATTCTCGCCGTAGGCCAGGACCGCGAATCCTTCCGCCCGCGCCAGCGGCTCGAGTTCCGTGAACAGCGCATGCTTGCAGAAGTAACAGCGGTTCGTCGGGTTCGCGAGATAGGCCGGGTTGTCGAATTCCGCCGTGTTCACCACGCGCACCGGAAATCCAAACTGCCGACCCAGCTCCAGCGCCTCCGCCAGTTCCCGACGCGGCAGCGATGGCGAATCCGCGATGGCCGCCAGCGAACGCGCTCCCAGGACCTCGAATGCCACCTTCGCGAGGAACACCGAATCCACCCCACCCGAATACGCCACCAGGCAGGAACCGTAACTCCCGATCAACTCCCGCAACCGCGCGTACTTGGCTTCCAACATCGGCCCGACCCTAGGCAACCCACCCCCGGGTGTCCACGGACCACGTGCACCCCATTTCAGACCTGGAACTGAGAACTCCCAACCTTCCCCCCCTTCACTGCCTCGTTACCTCGTCAGCCACAGTCCCGATCGTAGCAGCCAACGTCAGGAGGCTGTGGATCAGCTCCCCATTTCCCAGAATCCGCCGGGTGGGGCACCCGGCCTTCAAGGCATTTCCCAGATCCCGTGTTGAAGGGCTTGAACCTTGAAACTGAAAACTTCGAACTATGCCCCTTACTTCCGGTGCCACGTGCGCGCCATGTCCGACGAAGTCGCGATGCCCGTGTCCGTGAAAGCCACCGCTCCCAGCAACTGCAGGGGCCGCCGATCCGCCCGATCCAACCGATAGACCAATGCCAGCCGCATGTAGAAGTCGTGTGGATCCGTTGCCGCACTCGCCGCCGGTGCCACCGGAGCCTGAACCATCTCTGCGTTGGGTCCCACCAACGAACACCGGCTTCCAATGCCGAACACCAGAAACGATTCGTTGGCCGTCCCCTTTCGCGTTCCCCGTCCGAACAACGTGTCCGGATCAATCCTCGACGTGTCCAGGATCGCGGCGTCATCGGCTGCAAATCCACCGACGTTCACGTCCAGCGCCTTGGTCGCGGAGACCGGCTGCCACGTGACCGCCTGACCATCCGGGGCTGCGTGCATCCACGCCGTCGTGATCCCGAACCCCCGCAGGACCTGCCGATCCGCATTGTCCAGATCCTTGGGACGAAGCTGTCGCCGAGACGCCGCCGGGATCCCTGCATAGATCGTGTAGGGCGCCCCGATCAACGAATCATAGCCATCCGGAAATCTTCCGTGCCGCGTCCGGTGCCGGTCCACCGCCTTCATGACCTCCATCAGCGAGGCCCCTCCGATGGCCCCACCCGACTTCCGCACCATCCCGGAACCGTACGAGGAAACCATCCCGGCGATGGCACAGAGGATCGCGATGACGACGACCAACTCGATCAACGTGAGGCCGCCCTGGAGAAAGACCCGGGCGGCCCCATGCCGCCCGGGTGATGTGTTCGATTGCATGGGTTACCGACTGCTACGCCGGCAACCCCTGAAAGGTTACTGCCCCACCGAAAAAATCTTTCGGCTCACGACGCGAGCCGCGTCAGCAGGAATTTCTCGAGCTTGATCGCGTCCGCCGCGAACAGCCGGATGCCCTCTGAAAGCTTCTCCGTCGCCATGGCATCCTCGTTGTGCATCCAGCGGAAGGTCCGCTCGTCCATCACCACCCGTTCCAGGTTGGCCGCGCTGGCCACACCGGAATCCAACCGCTTCGGAACGATCTTCAGGATCTCGATGCCAAAGGCGACCGCCAACCGGTCCATCGCTGCCGACAACGCCGCGGCCGGGGTCGCTCCCCCCTGCCGGGCCTCCGAAACCACCCGGTCCACCACCGCGGCGTACTCCGGCATGGTCGCCGCCTTCAGGAGGAGGCTGGGGTTCGTGGTCGCATCCCGCGGTTGGTACTTCCGCATCGCGGCGAAGTCCCCCGTATCCGCCACGACAATCGAATGCTGCTTCAGGCCTGTCAGAAGAGTGCTCATGTGAGTCAAAGTCCGTTGTCGTTTCCGCCCCAAGCTAGCCACGCCACGCCCTTCGCCCAATCAAATCTCCGGATCCCTCCCGGGGGTTGCCGCACCCTGCACACGATGGCACATTCGCCAGCCATGTCGTTGCGAGATCCACTGCTGCTCCTCCGGTTGCCCAGGATGATCATGGTGATTTCGATCCTCCTGTTCACACACCGGTCCGCCATCGCCGGGGAAACCCCGGACGCCGAGACCATCATCCAGCGGTTCATCGCCCGCGCCAAGGCCGCCGCCGAGGTCGAAGCCCGCCAGATGATCAGCTACCAACGACGCACCCGGATCGAGGAACTCCGCGACGACGGCTCCGTGAAGGAAACCCGCTCCAAGGAGTACGCGGTCACCAATCGCGCCGGACTCGTCCAGACCGTCCTCCTTAAGGTCAACGACCGACCGCCCTCCGAGGACGAACTCAAGTCGGACCGCCGGACCGAATCGGATGCCCGACGTGAATCCGGTCGGCGCCGCCGGGGGCCGGACTTCCTCGATGAGGGACTTGTTCGGCGCTTCGAGTACACCCTTGAAGGTGAGGAAACCATCGAGGGCCGACGCGTTTTCCGCCTCGCGTATCAGCCCACCCGGACGACGACCGCAGGCAAGGATGTCGACCGCATCCTGAGCCTGCTCCATGGCCAGATCTGGATCGATGCGGAGGAGTACGAAATGGTGAAGGTGGAAGCCCGCCTCCGTTCGGCGTTGCGGTTGCTCGGCGGCATCGCGGGCGCCTTGAACCGCCTCGAGTTTGCCATCGTCCGGCGCCCGATCGAACCCGGCCACTGGGCCAATGTCCTTCTCACCACCCGCGCCGAGGGCCGGAAATTGCTGAGTTCCTTCCGCGCCCGGGTTCAGGTGGATCAGGACGAGTTCCGCATCCAGCCCATCACGGCGGCGGCACCTTGAGCGTCCTCAACCGGGCTCCTATGGGACGGAAGGCCGGATGGGCCCTCAAATCCTCAAGGTCGGGATCACTCTGCAAGGACTGGACGTCCTCAAACCCCAGTTCCAACGCCTTGGACAACTCAGCGGCGGCCTGCTCGAACTGGCGGTTCAGGCTCAGGGAACAGGCCAGGTTGTAGCGGATCTCCGGATCCGCCGGACGAAGGCCTTTCAAGCGCTCGTCCAAACGCAAGACCACCTCGACCCGCCCCAACTGGAGTTCGATCTCGGCGAGTTCCTCGATGGCGTCCACATATCCCGGATCACGCTCCACCAAGGCTCTCAGAAATCCTCCCTGGACCTCCAACGCCCGGCTTTGCGCCCGATTCAGTCGTGTCTTCGTTCGTGCCATCCGGCGCGATCAATCTCCGGAAGTCCCGCTCTACCGTCAAGGTCCCTGCGGCCTTCAATCGGGCCCATCCTGACATTGCCTCGTTTTGGACAGGATTCGGGGAGGCGATGTCCTCATCGCCTTGGGAATGGCCTTGGAACGGCGACGAGGACGTCGCCACCCCGTTCCAGAGGAGGTCCAACATCGCCGGGTGGGGTCACCCGGCCTTCACCCACGGATCTGGGAACTGGAGACTGGGAACTCCCTGTGAAGGCCGGGTGCCCTCACCCGGCGATACCGATGCTCACACCTCCATCGCCAGGCTGTCCGCTGCGACCGCACGTTCAAACCGACGGGCCGATTCTCCCCTCGGATCGAACCCGACCCGCGGTAAAGCATCCAACTGCCCCTGGATCCGGCTGATCAGGAACGCAAGCGACGATCGGACCAGCGCGGCGTGGTTCCGGCGGAATTGTCGGAGCACCGAAGCCTCTGGCGCGCGACGCCCGACCAGATACCGCAGGCAGCCATCCTCGACGCATCGCACCGCAATCTCCTCGGCCCCCATCCACCCCCGCCCCATGGCATAGGCATACACCGAAAGCACCTGGGAAATCGTCACGCTCCCCTCCTCGTTTCCAACCCGGCCTGCGGGAGGCTCCGCGGCCTGCGCCGCCTCGATCGCCACGTGCATCAGCAGCACGGCACCGCGCAATTCCGCCAGATCCTCCGGGACCAGCGAAACACCCGTCCGCGATGCGGCTTCCTTTTCAATCCAACCCATGGCGCGACCTTGGCCGCCCCATGTCACGATCTGATGACGGACCCGTGAAGAACCGGAACCGCTTCTCCTTCAAGGCATCGCTGATTCAACCCAACCCGGGTCAAACTCCGCGTGACGGATGTTGCCTCCTGCCTTCGTGCGAACGCTGTATGTGATGTGGATCCGGCCGTTCCGGGACTGGATGGCGCTGGGATAACCGAAGGAATCGGTCTCGGGGGCTGCCTCCTCCAGCGCCTTCCGGTGGGGCCACGTGCGCCCACCATCCGGGGAGAGCCAGACGCCCAACCGATGCCGCCCCTCCTCTGTGTCGTTCCCGACGTAAAGCCAACGCCCGTCCCGCAAACGGATCACGTCGGCTCCCGAACCCGGGTTCGGGATCTCGCTGTCACGGACCGTACCCCACGTGGCGCCATTGTCCGACGATTCCGCCATCAGCAACCGCTTCGGCGGCGGCCCATTGTCGCGCATGTAGGTCACCAGGATGCCATTGGCCCCACGAACGACTGAGGGTTGGATGTTCCCCCCGCCAATCAGCGGAGCCGTCGTCTTCCACGTGGCTCCCTGGTCGTCCGAGTAGGAAAACAGGGAGGTCGAAAAACCGTCGTGGTAAAGCGGGACCAGGATCCGGCCGCCTGCCAACACCTGCGGATGCGCCCGCGTCATCCATCCCAACCGGAGGTATTGCTTGTTGGTGGAGTACAACCGGAAGGCATCGAGGTAATCCTGAACCTCGCGCCGCGTCTGCGTTCCCCACGCGGAGGCCGCCGCTTCCTTTTCCAAAGCGGGAACAAGCGCTTCCGCCGCAGCCGCAAACTCCGGACCGGGGGTCACATGCAGGACTTCCTGACGTTCCCATCGCGGCACGCCGGACCGGCGATAGTCGCGGCTGATATGAACCTTCATCAGCGCGCTTTCCCACAGGTTCGCGAGGATCGTGGGGTACATCAGCCACAACCGCTCGTCGCCATCCAGGAACAGGCACGGATTCGTGTCCGGGTAGCCAGGCGTGTCCGCCATCACGAACCGGGACTGCCACGCCCCACCCCGACGCGACCGCCGGGCGCCCTCAATCCGGACGTCGTCCGATTTCCGCTCACCGGACCCGTGAAACCACGTCGTTAGCAACTGGCCGTCCGGCAACTCCACGATGCAGGAACCATGGTTGTGCCAGGTCTCCGGCGGAAACAGGTCCTGCCGAACCGGAGCCATCGGCCCTGCCGCTCCGAGTTCCAGCCAGCCCAGCAGGCCCAGGACCCACCCAAACACCTGCCAGCACCGTGACTTCAGGGAGGTATTCATGGTCCAGCGGGCGTTCCTCGACGATCCTTACCGCAACAACTGCTTCTCCAGATAACTCACCGTCTGGCGGACGTTCGCGTCGATCTCCATCCGGTCCTTCACCTGCCGGCACGCATGCAGCACGGTGCCGTGGTCCCGTCCACCGAACGCATCCCCGATCGAACTCAGGGACGACTCCGTCAACTGCCGCGCCAGGTACATCGCCACCTGCCGGGGA
>Ga0172376_10005099_pt1 | contig 14764 bp, 12 predicted proteins | sample Lak35m_FD_121114 | JGI IMG/M metagenome (GOLD analysis project Ga0172376, IMG submission 121114) | Freshwater microbial communities from Kabuno Bay, South-Kivu, Congo - kab_092012_35m | ecosystem: Environmental > Aquatic > Freshwater > Lake | place: Democratic Republic of the Congo: South-Kivu...
GACAAACCATACAATTCGAGATCAGAGAATGCAAGAGAACCGGGCCGTGTTCGTGCCGAATCCCTTGCCTGCTCCAATTTCGCCAGCTTTTCGAAGATCGCTTCGAGCCCCGGCGTCAAGGTGTCACCCGCTCGCCGGTCAGAGGTCATAGCCCGCAAACCGAGACGATCACTTGCGCTTGGCGCTGACGATCACGACCGCGTCACGGGGGACGTCCTGATACATGCCGCGAGTGCCGGTCTGGACCTTGGCGATCGCGTCGACCGCTTCCATGCCGGATTTGACCTGGCCGAACGCGGCGTAGCCAGGGTTGCCGGGCGAGGCGTTCAGGAAGTCGTTGTCCTTGTGATTGATGAAGAACTGGCAGGTGGCCGAGTTCGGGTCATTGGTCCGGGCCATCGCGATCGTGCCGCGGGTGTTCTTCACGCCGCTGGTCGCCGCTTCGTTTTTGATCGAAGGGTGGGCCGCCTTCTTTTCCTTCATGTCCTTGTCGAAACCACCGCCCTGGACCATGAATCCGTCGATCACGCGGTGAAAGATCAGGCCGTTGAAGTGGCCTTCGTCGACATATTTGAGGAAATTGGCCACCGTGCCCGGGGCCTTGTCCTCGAACAGCTCGATTTCGATGGGGCCCTTGCTGGTTTCCAGAACGATGACAGGGTTGGCGGCGTTGGCTTCACTCATGGCGGTCAGAACTCCGGTGAAAAGCAGCCATGTCCACCAGGACTTCAGGGCAGTGCGGCGTCGAAACATCCCGATCGCTCCCAAGCAGTAGACAGGTCATGGAATCGGTCCCAAGGCCGAACGATCCGTTACGTTCCGCCCGACCGATCCGATCCGCAAAATCGTAATGATAAACCGAAGGTGTTGTCCAGTGGTCGAACCGGCCGGACTCGACTTCTTCGTGCACCACGGGGGATATCATTTTCCGCGTTCGCACTCCCGTTTGGTGACTTCATGCCGGTAGGCGAACATGCGGTCGATTTTGGCACGGGCGAACGCCCCGCCGAAGAGCCGGCCCAGCATGCCCATCGGGAGTTCGTAGTTCACCTCGTCACGCAGGATCGACCCGCCGGCAGGCGCGGGCAGCACAAGATGCCGGTGTACCCATTTGCGGAACGGGCCCGATTCCTGGACGTCCTCGAACATGCGGGGCGGGTCATAGGCGGTGTGTTTCGCGACCCAGCGCAACTTCAAGGGGCCCATGCGGTTGACGAGAATGACCTCGGTCCCGACGGCGAGCGAAACCGGCGGTTTTTCGACGGTGACCTTTTCCCAAGGCGGGACGAGCAGGGGCAGGGCGTCGGGCCGTTCATGGAAGGCGAAGACCGTTTCCGGCGGGGCGTCGATCCGGGTTTCGCGAATATAGGTCGGCATGATTGGGCTGATCGATCGAAAAGAGAAGGCGTTCCGGTCTCGGGTTCGAAACTTGCCGCGGCGACGCCCATATTTTTCAGCATATGCGGACATCGCGTCAAAGCAATTGGCGAACTCCGGGAACGGATCGAGTCGGTTCGCGGGACGCGGGCCGATTCCATGAAGGAAACATGCGGCGGGTTCTTGCAACGCCGTCCGGGAAACGACAAACTGTATCTCCACGTACTCCGAAGGCCACGAACGTCGCTTGCCTATCCACAGCGACGAAGACCTTCAAGCATTCGCAACACCAATTCGGAACAGACGAGGGAGATTCCTCACCATGACGCCTCCGAACGAGTCCAGGGTCAGTCGTCGCGGTTTCATCGGCACGTCCGGGGCCACGGCTCTGGCTGCTTCCACGATCGCGCATCCGGCGATCGGCGCCGTCAAGGGCGCGAACGAACGGGTCAATGTGGCGATCATCGGCCCGGGCGGCCGCGCCCAGGAGCACATCCGCATCCTGCGCCGCATCAAGGAAGCCGGCGGCAACGTCGAAGTCATCGGCGTCGCGGACGTTTGGGACGGTAACGACCAGGTCGGCCGCGGCCTGTATCCCTCGGCCAAGAAGATCGGTCTCGACGCCAACGACAAGAACGCGGTGACGAAAGACTATCGCCGCCTGATCGACAACAAGGACGTGCACGTGACGCTGGTCGCCACGCCCGACCACTGGCACGCCAAGCAGACGATCGACTCGCTCGACGCCGGCAAGGATGTCTACTGCGAAAAGCCGATGACCCACACGATCGACGAGGCGAAGAAAGTCGCCGAGACGGTCAAGCGCACCGGCCGGGTGATGACCGTCGGCGTGCAGTCCACGGCGGACCCGCGCTGGAAGATGGCCAACGAGATGATCACCAGCGGCAAGATCGGCAAGGTTTTGCAGGGGCAGACCAGCTACTACCGCAACAGCGACGTCGGCCAGTGGCGTTACTACAAGCTGACCGAAGACATGAACCCCAAGACTGTCGACTGGAAGATGTTCCTCGGAACCGATTTCGGTCTGGCACCGGAACAACCCTTCGACCGCGCCCGTTATGCCCAATGGCGCTGCTACTGGGATTTCGGCGGCGGCATGTATACCGACCTGTTCGTGCACCAGCTCACGCACCTGATTCAGGCGATGGGCGTGCGGTTCCCCCGCCGCGTCGTGGGTGCCGGTGGTCTGTATATGGAATATGACGGCCGGGACGTTCCGGACGTCGCCACCGTCGTCGCCGACTACGACGAAGGCTGCCAGGTGATCATTTCGGCCACGATGCTCAACGACGTCCAGCTGGGCGAAGTGATTCGTGGTCACACAGGCACCCTGCGGTTCCCGGGCAATCCGTCCGAAGGATTCACGATGGCTCCGCAGAAGGTCGCCGGCGCGGCTCCGGCCCCTCCCGGCGCCAACTCCGGCGAAGGCGGCGAACTGTTCAAGCCCGAACAGCCTCGCGAAGACACGCGTGCTCTTTGGGAGCACTTCATCGAGTGCGTGCGCTCGAAGAATCAGGAAACCATGTGCCCGGCCGACCTGGGTTATGCCGCCATCGCGACGGTCAACCTGGGCGTCGATTCCTACCGCTACGGCAAGGCTTTCTTCCTCGACCCCGCCACCGGCGCGATCACGGACAAGGATCCGGGCTGGTCGGCTGCCTGGGAAAAGGTCAGCCATGCCCGTGGCAATCCCAATCAGGTTCAGGGCTGGAAGGCTGGCGACACCGGTTCCAAGCTCGTTCCGCCGCCCTACCAGAAGCTGGAAGGCCCCTGGAAGAACGGGCAGGATCCGGCCGCGAACGCCTGATCGGGCGTCATGCCGATTCGTGTCGAACGCACAGCCCGGACCGCCGCACGGCGGTTCGGGCTTTTTCGTGACGTTTCGAATCTCTTGCGTCATGATCTCAGTGCCGATACTGCCAGAAATTTCGAATCACGCCGTTGAAATTCGGAGATGCAATCGATGTCCGTTCGCCGTGTCGTCATCGACGACGTTCGAGAGGCCGAAAGTAATATCAGGCCGCACATCAGCGCGGCGCCGATGATTCGCTCGTACGATCTGGAAAAGGTTCTGGATTTTCCGGCTGGGCGAAGAATCTGGCTGAAGGACTTCGGCTGGACACCGTCAGGATCGTTCAAGCTCTATGGCGGCTTGAACTGGATGGCACAGAACCGGGAGCGGATCGGCAGCCGGTCCGTGGTGGCGCATTCGTCCGGCAACTTCGCGTCGGGGATCGCCTATGCCGGCATGCGACATGGCGTGCGCGTGATCGTGATCATGCCGGAAACCGCCCCGCGTGTGAAATTCGAACGGACGAAGTCGTTCGGGGCCGAGGTACTCACCTATGACATCACCCGGGATCACGAAACCGGCGACCGCGACCGCCTGACCCGTGAAATCGCCGAGAAGGAAGGCGCCATTCAGGCTTCGCCGTATGACGACCCTTATGTCATCGCCGGCAATGGCGTAGGTGCCCTGGAAATCGCCCATCACCTGAAATCGCACGGTCGTAAACTCTCGAGTTTCATTTGCCCCGTATCAGGCGGCGGACTCATGGCCGGGCACGCCCTGGCGATCGCCGATGCGTTCCCCGAAGCCGAGATCATCGGCGTGGAGCCCGCGGATGCCGACGACTTCCGGCGCTCGCTGGAAGCCCATCACCGGGTGCGGCTCGATAAGCCCGCCAGCATTTGCGACGGCCTGCTTTCGTACGACGTGGGCGAGCACAACTGGCCGATTCTCAAGGATCTCGTGAAGCGGTCGATCCCAGTGCCGGACGACCGCACCCGCGCGGCCATGAAATGGGTCTACGAAAAGCACGGGCTGCGAACGGAGCCCTCCGGCGCGATCGGCCTGTCGGCCCTGATGGACGACCCTGCGGCCCGAGCGGGCGAGGGCGACGTCGTCGTGGTCGTCAGCGGGCGAAATGTCGACGAATCAGCGTTCCGGCATTGGATCGATATCTGAAAACGACAGGAGCGGCGGGCCGATGAGACGTTCGATGATCCGGGTCGCGTTGCTTGGGGCGGTTTTTGCAGTCACAGCCACTGCATCCGGGCAGGATCGGCCGAATGTCGTGGTCATCCTGACCGACGATCAGGGTTGGGGCGATTTGAGTTCCAGCGGAAACACGAACCTCAAAACCCCGCGAATCGATTCGATCGGCTCGGACGGTGCCCGCTTCGACCGGTTCTTCGTGCAGCCGGTGTGCAGTCCGACGCGGGCCGAGTTCCTGACGGGCCGATGGCACCCGCGAGGCGGCGTCAGTGGCGTTTCGACCGGGGCGGAACGGCTTGACCTGGACGAATCGACCATCGCCGATGCCTTTTCGGCCGCTGGTTACGCGACCGGCTGTTTCGGCAAATGGCACAACGGCAGCCAGTATCCGTATCATCCGCGAGGGCGGGGATTTCAGGAGTACTACGGCTTCACCTCAGGCCACTGGGGCAATGACTTCGACCCGCCGCTGGACCATAACGGTCAGCCGGTGAAGGGGAATGGCTTCCTGGCCGATGATCTCACCGGGCGGGCGATCGCGTTCCTCAAGGCGAACGCCGCCGCCGGCAAGCCGAGTTTCTGCTATCTGGCCTATAACACGCCCCACTCGCCGATGCAGGTGCCGGACGCCTACTGGAAACGCTTCGAGAACGCACCCCTGGAAAACAAGGGCGGCCGCAACGAGAACCTGGCCCACACCCGGGCGGCCCTGGCGATGTGCGAAAACCTGGACGACAACGTCGGCCGCATTCTGGATTCGCTCAAATCCGCTGGGCTCGAATCGAACACGATCGTCGTCTTTTTCTGCGACAACGGCCCGAACGGTGCCCGGTTCAACGGCGGCATGAAGGGCATCAAGGGAACGACCGACGAAGGCGGGGTTCGATCGCCGCTTTTCGTCCGCTGGCCCGGTAAGATCCCGGCCGGGACGGTCGTCCGCCCGATCGCCGCGGCCATCGACCTGTTGCCGACCCTGGCCGAATTGGCCGGTATTCCGGCAAAAGGGGAAAAGCCGAAGGACGGGATATCGCTGGCCGGCTGGCTTCAGGGCCGTGAGGCCGAAATGCCGCAACGAATTCTGTTTCAGCACTGGGCCCGTGGCACGAGCGCGCGGGACCAGCGATTTCGGCTCGACGCGGCCGGGCAGCTTTTTGACATGGCAGCCGACCCCGAGCAGAAAGTCAATGTAGCGGGTGACTTTCCCGACGAAGCAAAGCGATTGAAGCAAGCCGTCGCGACCTGGCGGGGCGAGGTTCTCGGCGAACTTCGATTGCCCGATTCCCGGCCCTTCCCGGTTGGCCATCAGGAGTTCCCGGCTGCCGTTCTGCCGGCGCGGGACGGCGTGCCGCACGGGGGCGTGAAGCGCAGCGCCCCGGCGCCGAACTGTTCGTTCTTTACGGATTGGGCCAACTCGGACGATTCGATGACCTGGAGCGTCGAGGCCAAAGATCCAGGCCTTTACGAAGCGATCGTCCATTACACCTGCCCGGTAGCGGACATCGGCTCGGCCATCGAGCTGAGCCTGGGCGATACGGTCTGGCGCGGGACGATCGCCGAGCCGTTCGACCCGCCCCTGCGGGGGATGGAGAACGACCGGGTGAAGCGAGGCTCGGAATCCTACGTCAAGGACTTCCGGCCCTTGTCGCTGGGCGTTCGGAAGGTCGCCCGAGGCGTGTTCACGCTCCGGCTGAAAGCCTCCCGCGTTGCCGGAAAGCGAGTCGCCGACGTCCGCTCGGTCGAATTGCGGTTGATCAAGGCCGATAAGTAATGCACGTACAATCATATGAATAACTATGCATATGATTGTATTTTGCGACGTTTGGCGTACTGGTCCGTCAGGGGCCGTCGAACCGCACCGGGCCCTGGCCTTGCTGGACGGAAAACCCGCCCGAGGCTTTCGAGCCGTCCAGGCCTGGTCCCGCATGACCGGGCGAAGCGTGCGGGGCGGCGGTCGAACCGGAATGGTGGCCGGCGTCGAACCGTTCGCCGAGGTAAAAACGGGCGACGTCCGGGTTGGCGTAGATCTCTTCGGAGGTCCCATAGGCGAACACCCGGCCTTCGCGGATGACGTAGGAGCGGTTACAGACCTCCAGCGTCTCGCGGAACTGGTGGTCCGTAAGGAGAACGCCGATGTTGTGGTCGTCGGCCAGGGCCCGGATCTGCTTCTGGATTTCGCCGACAGTGATCGGGTCGATACCGGCGAATGGTTCGTCAAGCATGATCAGCTTGGGGTCATTGACCAGGCAACGGGCGATTTCCAGGCGCCGTCGCTCGCCGCCTGAGACTCGCATGGCCGTCGTCTTGCGGATCTTCCGCAGGCCGAACTGGTCGAGCAGTTCTTCCAGCCGTTCCTTACGGCGTTTGCGCGAGTAGTCGTCGCGGTATTCGAGAATCGCCATCAGGTTCTGCTCGACCGTCAGCTGGCGGAAGACCGAGGAGTCCTGCGGCAGGTAGCCCATGCCAAGACGTGCTCTTTTGTACATTGGAAGGTGGGTGATGTCGTGGCCGTTGAAGATGACGGTTCCGCCGTTGGTATCGATCAGGCCGATCGTCATGCGGAAGCTGGTCGTCTTGCCGGCACCGTTCGGGCCGAGCAGGCCGACGATCTCGCCGGAATGAACCTCGAAGCTCACTCCATCGACGACCTGACGCCGGCCGTACCATTTCTTGAGATCCCGAACTTCAAGCAGGGCTTGACCTTGCGGAATCGATGCGCGGCTGCCGAAACGCACGGACGCCGCAACGCCCTCGACGAATTTGGGTTCGGTTGTTTGTTTTCGACCGAAGAAAATGCCCATGGCGATTCGATCCTCCGTGATCGTATGGCTTTCGTTGACGCCTGAAAAGTGGGGAAAGGGGGTCAGCGAATGACTTTCATCCGTTCGAAATAGGGCCGAAACGGCACGATCAGGTCTCCGTTGAGACGGATTCCTGGCCAGAACGGCTGGGCATGCGGCCAATAGACCATGAAGGCCTTGCCGACGATCAGGCGTTCGGGCACTTCCCAGCGCTGCCGGTTCGAGTCGTCCCAGCCCACTCCCGGCTGGTTCGGGTCAAGCCTGTCGGCGTTCGACCACGCGCGGCTGTCTTTCGACAACGGGCTATTGTCGCCCATCATCATATAGCGGCCTGGCCCGATCGGGAAGTCGACATGGCGAACATTCGCGAAGGCCTCGAACTTCTTCGGATCGGACAGCAGCGAAAACAGGTCGTGACTGCTGAAAATCGGCGTGTTCCAGAGGTTTTCGCCGTAGTCGAAACCGCCGGGATGCAGCGAGTAATAGATGTCGCGCGTGAGTTTCAGGCGGGATACGCTGACTTTGCCGTTCTGAACGGCCATGCCGACCGGCTTCAGGTCCGCCGCTTGTGGGCCCGTAGGGGTTTTCTCTTCGATTTCGTATTTCACACCGTCGCCGAATGGCAGCAGATGGTTGACCCAGAGGGTCAGGCGGTTGTCGACGTTTGCGAACCGGATCCGGTAGCGGCCGCCTTCACGAATCGGCGTCTGGGCCCGATAGAGCGATTCGCCGTCCCGCTCCAGCCGGCCGAAACCGTTGGAAAGATCGACCATGAACCGGTAGGGAACGCCGGCCTTGACCAGTTCGACCCGGAAATAGCCCGTCGGCTTGTCCACCTGAAGCACGAATTCGACGGTCAGATCGCCGACCCAATGGGGCTGGAACCAGGCCGATTTGTCGGTCCCGTCGTCGTCGAATTGAAACGTATTGTACGCATAATAGTCGGTGATCAGCGTCGGTTTCGGCTCGCCCGGCATGGCGGTGCCGCGGGCCAGGGCCTGCCACTGCACGGGCGTCGGCACGCGATGTTCATAGCGCATGTCGACCCAATCGGAACTTGTGCTGTCCGCTTCGTACACACCTGGATCGATTGCCTTCCAGACACCTTCGTCGTCGCGCCAGCGGCTCCAGCGGGGGTCGTCGGCCAGCGATTTGGGCACATGTCCGTCGTCATGAACAAGAATCTGCATGGCACGCTGGTGGTCGAGCCCCTTGCGCTCGATGACGAACGGATCCTTGCTGCCCAGAGGTCGCGTGTAGATATCGCCCCGAAAAATTCGCAGCTCTTCGTTCGGCATGCCCACAAGCCGTTTGATGTAATTGGTTTCCGGCTCTTCAGGGTATTTGAAGACGGTCACGTCCCAGCGTTTCGGCGGGCCGCCGCCGATCTTCTCGGGCAGATCGAACAGCGTTTTGAGGACGAGAATCCGGTCGCCCTTGTAATTCGGCTCGGCCGAAATGTCGGCCGTGTAACGGCAGTTCACGCATGTGCCCGCGATCACGGGCGTGGAACTCATCGTCTCGGACGCGTTCACGGCATAGCGATAACCACACTGCGGGCAATCGATTTCCTTGTGGCGGCCCATCAGCGTCGGAGCCATCGAGCCGGTCGGAATCACGAACGCCTCGAACGCGAACGACTTCACGACGTAGGCGATGATGAAGGTCACCACGAAGGTTTCCAGCGACTCGCGCCACGAGCCTTCGTGCGATTTCGTTTTGGCGGGCTTTCCGGCCGTATTGCCCGGCTTGACTGACCCGCGCTTGACTTCCGATTTGCTCGTCATCGGTTTCGCCGACCCCGATCCTGTGCGCAGACGTTTACTTTGCCGCGACGATTCGCGATTGCTTAACGTATCAGATTTGCCCCGATCCTTCCATGTCAGTCCGCTCACTGAACTTTCTCCATAAGTGTGTCATCGCGACTCTCCCAGGCCGCTTGGCCGGAATGGCACTTCGACTGTTTTGCCTGCTTCGCCCGCCATGCCTTCGCCAGACTGGCGGGATCCTGGCGTCGCGCCGGGCGTGCTCGCACCGGCTCGACGGGCGTGACGCATTCCATTCGCGGCTCCGTGGAATCCTGCGCAACGTCACGCGCTGGCCGCGATTCGGTCGACTTGACGGTGCAGGCACGCAGCTTTGCGGATTTGCCCGCATGCGATGCCGCGCGCTGGCTGGTTCGCGATTTCGCGGCGGGCTGCGGCGACTCTCGGTCCGGATCGATCCGCTGCCCGGGCATGCGGCTCTCGGGGAATCTGGGCTGGGCCTCATTCTGCCGGGCCTTGCGCAGCGTCAGCAGGCGGCGTTCGAGCTTTTCGAATTGCGATTCGGCCTTCGAAAGCTCGCGGCGGATGCGGCGGGTTTCTCTCACGTCAGCCGCGTCGCCCAGCGCCTGGGCCGAAGCGGCGTGCTCGCACCGGGCTCGCTCTTCGAAATAGGCCTGCCGCTGTTTTTCGAGTTCCGCGGACCAGATCGAGAGTTGCTTTTCGGCAAGCTGGCGGAGGTTCTCCTTCGCGGATTCGGCCGATGGCGCGGCTGCGAGGATGGCTTCGGCTCGAAGCCGGTCAAGTTCGGGGGCGGCCAGACCGGTGCGTTTTGCCCGGCTGGCACATATCCATTGCCGCAGAAAGGTGTCAGGGTCGGGGATGAGGGCCAGGAACCAGCACATGATGTGGCCGCGGAGGCCGTCGATCCTGTCCACACGCCAATCACCGCCGAAGGCCAGGATCATGTGCTTGACCTGCTCGAAATGCAACCCGAATTCGGACTCGAGCCCTTCGCGGACGGAATTCCAGAGATCGCAGAGAAAACCCGACGAATGCCATGACTGGCCGAAGACCTGACGCATGCCATGGGGCGATGCGTTCCAGGCCTTCAGATCGGTTTCGAAGCGATGCCGCTGGAACCTGTCGAAGAGTTCGAGGGCGTGCGACTTTTGCCAGCGCAGGCGATCTTCCCAGGCGGCACGGGCGTCGAAGAGATCGGCCTGTGCGATGGCAAGCCGTTCGACGAGTTGCGATTCATGAAGAGTCGCTGGGGCATGAATCTCGACGAATTCGCGGCGGATGGCCTCGATTCGTTCCGTGAGGGGTGCGAACCGGATCGCTGAGGTGAAACCGGCGGATGTGAAATCCGAGAATGGACCATCTGGCTTTCGATTCGTTTCGGTTCCGGCAGGTTTCCTCTTGCGGCGAGTTCTGGCGTGAGATTTGGAATGGCCCGAATCGTGGGCCGGGCTTTCGGGGGCTTGGCGATCGATTTCGAAAACGGCGACGGTCATGACGAATCAATCTCCGGATGCATCAAAAAACAAGTGAGAATCAGTCATTCGATCGAATCCCTGTCCATGAAAATATCGATCGAAAGTTGAAGGGCCGAATCGGTGAATTTTCGAAATCGTGCGGAATCGGCGCGATCGATTCCGGTGGAAACGATCGCGCGGAGTTTGCGATCGAGGCCCATGCCGCATAAGGCGGCAACTTTGCCACAATCGTTTCGATCGTATGGAACGCGATGTCAGGCTTTGGCCTTGCGCCCGACCTTCGGCTCGGTTCCGGCCAGAATGCGCCGGAGATTGGCCCGATGCCGCCAGATCATCATGATCCAGAGGAAGAGCATCAGCGTGGACGTGCCCCACTCGAGCCGGCCGAATGGTTCTTCAGTCGATGAGAAATGGCTCAGGAGGAATGCCGTCGTCGCCGCCAGGCTCGCGGCCGAGACCCAGCTCGAAAGGCCGAGGATCACGACGAACACGAACAGGGCGAAGGCGGCGCTCGGCGGGTCGAGCGCCAGCACGGCGCCCAGGCTCGTCGCCACGCCCTTGCCGCCCTTGAAATACAAATAGACGGGGAAATTATGCCCGAGGATCGAGGCCGCGGCGACCAGGATCGGCGCATGGGCGGCCAGCGGGGTGAGCGATTCCGCCGGGATTTTGTCGACGACGGACGAAATCCCGAGCGTCGGCAGGAAGCTCTTGAGCATGTCGAGCGTGAAGACCAGGAAGAAGTACTTCAGCCCCATCACGCGGCCGACGTTCGTCGCCCCGATATTGCCCGAGCCGTGCTGGCGGATGTCGATTCCGCCGAGGAAGCGGGCCGTGAGCCAGCCGAACGGGATCGATCCGAGGAGGTAAGCCGCGATGACGCAGGCGGCGACGAGACCGGGGCTCATCGTTCGAGGTGCCCCGCATGGGGCCGCAGGCCTTCGCGGGCCTTGAACAGGTGGGGCCCCTGACCGGCGGGAATGGGCGAGCCGAGAAACTCATGCCGCCGCTGTTCGAAAATGGCATTGGCCGATTCGTAGTCGTCGTGCCGGCCGATGTCGAGCCAGTAGCATTCCTGGCGGAAGCAGTGAATGTCGCGACCCTCGCCACGCAGCGTTTCCAGCAGTTCGGGCATGGTCAGTTCCTGGCCCGGCGGAATGCGGTCCCAGGCCTCGGGCGCCAAAATGTAAACGCCCATGCTGACATTGAATTCAAATTTCGGTTTTTCGCGATAACCGGCCAGGATGAAAGGGTCCTCGCCGAAATCGAGCACGCCGAAGTCGATTTTCACTTCACGCGGGTAAGCGGCGATGGTCGCCACTGAGGACCGGGCGACGTGGAAGTCGAACATGGCCCGGTAATCGAGTGTGGTGAGGATGTCGCCGTTCATGACGAGCACCGATTCGCGCGGCTTGCCCAGAAGGGCAAGCCCACCGGCGGTGCCCAGCGGGGTTTCCTCGCGGACGTAGTCGATCGAAACGTCGAATTTGCGGCCGTCGCCGAAGAACGATTCGAGCAGCTCGCTGAGATATCCGGTGATCCGCGTGATTTCGCGGAAACCGAAGCGGGCGAGCTGGCGCACGACGACTTCCAGAATCGGCATGGCGTTGTCTTCGCCCAGCGGCATGAGGGGCTTGGGAAAGACCGAAGTGTATGGACGCAGGCGGGTGCCTTTGCCGCCCGCCAGAATGACGGCTTTCATCGACGTTCCCTCATCGTTTCCTGGTTTTGGGCCGCGTTCGACCGGTTCCTGTACGATTCCCGGCCGAGGTGCGGCCCGGGTGCCGGCGTCGGCCGGCGGTTGAGCGCTTTTTCGACGGCCACCCGTTCGAAGAGCCGTTCGAGCTTGTCCACATGGGCTTCGAAGGTTTGCTGCCGGCCCAGTTCTCGCGCGGCGATCGCCATCGCGGCCCGTGATTGCCGGTCGGTCATGGCGTCGATCGCGGCAATCAGCCCGGCCTGATGGTGCGGCGTTTCGATCACGAAGCCTTCACGGCCCTGTCCGATCAGTTCGCCAGCGCCATTCGAAGCCGTGGTGATGACGGGCAGACCGCAGGCGAGTGCCTCCATCACGACGAGCGAGCAGGGGTCGTAATAGGTGGGCGAGACGAAAAAGTCGGCCCCGTGGAACAGGCTGGCGACATCGGGCACGAAGCCGAGCAGATGGACCTGGCCAGCCAGCCCGAGCCGTTCGACCATGTGGCGAAACGGGCCGAGCTTGCCCCGGCCTGAGACCAGCAGGTGCACTTTCTCGCCGTGATGGCGGGCCGCCAGGGCTTCCAGCAGCGGCGCAAGCCCCTTGAGCCAGAAATTGTGGCCGACGAACAGGCCGACGTGATCGTTTTCGCCGATGCCGTATTTTTCGCGGGTATCCGCACGGACTTTCGCGGGATCTTCCACACGGAACCGGTCGGGGTCGATCGAATTGTAAATGACTTCGATACGGCGCGGGTTCACGCCCCGGAACTTCTGCAGGTGGCCGGCCACCAGCCGGCTCACGGCCACGACCTTGGCGGCCCGGGCCGGGTCATACTGGCGGCGTTCGATACGGCCGTAATTCCATTCGCCGGGCGAAAGCCATTTGCCGATTTTGTAGAGCGCTTTGCCCAGCGGTGAACGAAACCGCAGGGAATTGTGCAGAATCGAGCCGGCTCGCAGGCCGCCTTGGGGGATGATCACATCATGTTGCCAGGTGTTGATGAAGCCCATGGTGACGTCGAACCGGTCTTCGTGCGCCTGGATCGCCCGGGCCGAATTTTCGGCGAACGAGCGAACTTTGCCGGGCCGGGACCAGCCGGAGACGGGCACTTCGAGCACCTCGACACCGGGCGGCAACGCTTCAGCGCGAGCCGACTCAGCCATGAGCGTGACCTGATGGCCGCGGCGCAAAAGGGCGCCGGCGAGGTCGACGACGTAAGTCTCGGCCCCGCCTTTGTTCGGATCGACGTTGCGATAGTTCAGGGCGATTCGCATCAGCGGGCCACTTTCTGTCGATTCGCTGGTTTCGCCGCGATTTTCTTGCGGTTGTGGGCTTCGTAACGGGCGGCTTTCATGGCGACGGCGCGGCCGACGAGTCGCCGCCGGGCCTTCGACCAGCCCATGGCACGGGCATAGTGCACGAGAAACCGCAGGCGGTCGCGGTCGGTGACGGCGGGCACGTCGACGGTCGAATAGATCAACTGACCCAGGTCTTTCGCGAGCCAGCGCCAGTAGGTGATCGTGTGCTTGCCCAGGCGGTGCAGGTCGATCATCCGCAGGGCCGAGTCGGGCATTTCTCCGGTCCGGCCCGCGGCCGATTCGGCGGCCCACTCGGTGTCGAGGAAGAAGTGGCACAGATACAGGTCTTTATGGAACATGCCGTTGCGATGGAGCCGGGCGGTCAGTTCGGCCATGCGGCGGGCGATGGCGCGGCGCGGGCCTGAAAGCTGGTTCGGGTCGAACCTTTCGGTGAGCGGGCCGATGGCTTCGTTGAGGGCCATGGATCGCTGCAGCTCGGCGACGACCAGGAAGCTCGTGGCGTGAAAGCCGGGGCCGACGCACTCGCCGGCGGCAATCACGTGGGGCACGGGAATGCCCAGGGCGCGGGCCTGCTCCAGGTGCCGCCATTCCAGCGGCCCGGGCGTGGCCCAGCCGTGGCCGAAGAGCTGGGCCTTGAGCCGTTCCTGCCAGGAAAGGCGTTCGAACTTCTTGAGATAGGCGAACAGCGACGAGCCTTCGGAAGAGTCGAACCGCACGCGGGCCGTGGATCTCCCCTGTTTGGCGTGATGCCGGTCGCGGCTTTCGATGGCCATGAAGTCTTCGGCCGAGCGGTCGCGGGCGAAGTCTTCGAAATCCGGGTTGACCCAGACCCAGCGGGCACCGCCCGCGAGCCGGGCCCGCATTCGCGACCAGGAGAGTGGCCAGTTCATCGGTTTTCGCCCTCCTGGCGCTGATGATTCGCCCGGCTCAGCCCGGCGTCGGTTTTCGGTTCGCCGATCGACTCGGCCGGCGGTCGGCCTGGCATTGCCGGGCGATCCCACCAGGCAGGCCGCCGCCATGAGAAGACGAAGACATCGCCGCCATCCTCACGGCCCTGCTTGCGGCGGAAGGCGGCCTGCTGATGCCCGCCGTCGGCCAGAATGGCCGCCAGTGTGATCGCCCGCCGCGAGCCGCTGGTGAGTTCCTCGGCTTCGACGACCCAGAACTTCGTGTTCGTGTCCGTCATCGCCTGAGCGAAGTGGTAGGGGTCGTAGCGCCGCAGATCGGCCAGATAGGCTGCCCAGCCACGCGTGTCGAACACGGACGAGCCGGGCGGGGCGTTCGCCGCCA
>Ga0172376_10005100_pt1 | contig 14764 bp, 13 predicted proteins | sample Lak35m_FD_121114 | JGI IMG/M metagenome (GOLD analysis project Ga0172376, IMG submission 121114) | Freshwater microbial communities from Kabuno Bay, South-Kivu, Congo - kab_092012_35m | ecosystem: Environmental > Aquatic > Freshwater > Lake | place: Democratic Republic of the Congo: South-Kivu...
AATCGCCAGATCGTAGCGGGACTTGCGAATCCGCTGCAGGATGGCAAAGACCGTGTGCGGTCGGATGAAACTCCAATTGGGAAACGCGTGCACCGTCGTCACACGCTTGAATCCGGCGAACACCTGCTTCGCGGCCCCGCCGCCCGTCAGCACTTCCACCTCGGCGCCGGGGAAAAGAACCTCGAGTTCGGCGAGCAAGGGGGTGAGCAGCACATTGTTGCCGAGTCGGTGGTTGGGCCGAATCACCAGGATGCGGCAAACAGCTCGGGCTTTGGTCTTGGGGTCACTCACGGTGCGGCGGATTCTGCGGAATCATCGTCGCCCGAGCAAGCCGATCGGCGCTCTGGGCTTAGCCGCCAACGCTTGTACGACCACGGCCAATCGGCGGGACTCTCGCGAATCTGCTGCTCAACACGTCGGGCGTAGCGCTCGGTGAACTCGCCCGGTTTCAGCGTCTCGCCAGGCTGCGCCAACGGCTCGAAACACACTTCGTAGGCACCGCGAGCGGTGCGGCGGATGGCAACGAAGAAGGCGGGATACCGAAACCAGGTGACGAGTACGTCCGGCCCCATGAAAAAGGCGGTATCGCGATTGAGGAACCGGGTCCAATGGCGCCGCTCACTCGAGACGGGCTCTTGATCGGCCACCAAAGCCACGACTCGCGGTACGCGCCGACGCGCAATCACATCGCGCATCAGTGCGCCGGAGGCCACCGTCCGCGCACCGAAGCGGCTGCGCAAGGCGAGCATCTCGCGATCGGCCCACGTATTCGCGAGCGGCTTGTAAGCCGCATCCAGCGGCACCCCGAGCTGGCGGGACAAGCCGAGCAGGATCCATTCCCAGTTACATTGATGCGCTGCCACGATCAGGACCGGCGTGCCCGCCCTGACCGGTACACGAAGCGCCTCAAGATTCGGAAAATGCATTCGCGCATCCAATGCATCCCCCGGCATGGCGGCGGCCTTGATGATTTCGACCAGCACGTCGGCGAAACTTCGATAGTGCGCGGCGCGCAAACGCTCGAGGCCTGCGCGATCGAGCTGTGGAAAGGCGATTCGCAAACTGTCGCGGATGCGATGCGCCTCATAGCCAAACACATGCATCGCGAGCCACGCGAGCACTCGAGCCAAGGCATGCAACACGGACATGGGCAGCGAGGCGAGCGCACGCACCCACCATGAACTTCGCGGAACTGCGGTCGGCTGACTCATGCCGTGTCAGTGGGGAGGCAAATCCCGAGCCTGCTCCGCGGGTCGATCAGCCGCCGACACACCACCGCGGGGCAAGACCGTCAGCCACACGAGCGGCAACAGCAGCAACGGCATGATGGTCAGCAGCACGTACTGGTTGGAATACGCGATCACCAAGGCCTCGCGATGAATCTCGCCCAGCAACCACACGAACGCGTTTGACTGCGTCTCCAACTCCGACACCTGCGCGATGCTGGCGAGACGCTGTGCATTGGCGGTGACATCCTGCGAAATCCCACGCACGATCAAGGCGACTCCGAGGCTGCCGCCGATGTTCCGCGCGAGCGTCATCAGTGCAGCGCCTTCGGTGCGCAACGCGGGCGCGAGTGTGACAAATGACACCGTATTGATGGGCACGAAAACGAGGCCAAGACCGATCCCCTGGACCACCAACCACAGGGTAAGCCAGGTCGCCGGCGCATCGGCGGGGGCCGAGGAAAACGCCAGCAAGCCCGTGGCGCTGAGCAGCGCGCCCACAGACAACACGCGACGAGGATCGAGCATTCCCGCATAACGCCCCAGCACCCCCATGGCTAGCATCAAGCCAAGACCTCGCGGCGCCATCAACACCCCTGCCCCCATGACGTTGTAGCCCTGCACTTCCTGCAGAAATTGCGGCAACAGCACCATCGCTCCCATAAACGGCCAACCGACGCAAACGGCCATCAGCAAGCCGATCATGTAGTTACGGTTCCGCAACAACTGCCCGGAGAACAGCGGATTGCGGGTGGTCACTGCGTGAGCGATAAACATGTAGCCCGCCACGCCGGCAACGAACACTTCGACGACGATCTCGGCCGAGTCGAACCAGTCGAGCTGCTCGCCGCGATCAACGGCAAGTTGCAAGGTGACGAGGCACAGCGCCAGCAACACGAAGCCCAGACGATCGAAAGGCCGCGGCGAGGCGGCCGCTTCGCCGCGCAGCGTGGCCCACATACCCGCAAGCGCAATCAACAAAAAAGGTACGTTGACAAAAAATACCGAGCGCCAACCAAAGTTTTCGGTCAGCCAGCCGCCCACCCAAGGTCCCGCCACCGGACCCACCATCACCCCGACCCCCAGAATGGCGAACGCGCGGGCCAGTAACTCACGCGGATAGACGTTCTGCAGTGCCGTCTGCCCCAGCGGGATCAGCACCGCGCCGCAAAGTCCCTGCACGAATCGCGCGGCGACCAGCATCTCGATATTGGGTGCGAGTCCGCAGCCGATCGACGCCACACCGAATCCGCCGATCGCCAGCATGAACGCACGTCGCAGACCGACTCTTGCCTCGAGTGCCGCCAACGCCGGCAACGCCACCGCACTGGCAATGAGGTAGGAAGTAAGCACCCACGACGCTTGCTCGCGCGTGGCAGACAAGCTGCCCTGCAACACGGGCAGTGCGACGTTCGCCACCGTGGTGTCGATGGCATACAGCAACACGGCGAGCATCGTGCTCGCTGTGAGCAGCAGCCGCTGCATCAACGCGATCCGAGCAGCCGCGACAACCGATTGCCCGACTGCACATCGACACTGACCGAGGCGCTGGTGCCTGCCCGCAACGGCAAATCAGCCGGACCCTCGTCGATGGCAATTCGAACCGGCACGCGCTGTACGACCTTCACCCAGTTGCCGGAAGCGTTCTGTGGGGGCAGCACGGCAAACTCCGCACCGCTCGCCGGACTGATGGTGCGCACGTGCCCGCGCCACTCGGCGTCAGGGTAACTGTCGAGGCGAATGACAACCCGCTGCCCCGGTCGCAGCAGATCGAGCTGCGTCTCCTTGAAGTTGGCCTCGACCCAAATGTCATCGGCGCGAACCAGGGTGAAGAGCGGTGAGCCGCGGCGCGCCATCGCGCCTCGCTCGGGCAACTTGACGACCCGGCCAGAAAGGGGCGCAACGATCTCGGCGCGCGCCAAATGCAGCGTCGCCGCATCGCGCTCGGCTGACGCCGCCCGGAGCAACGGGTGATCAGCGGTCCTGCCCTGCAGCACGGGACCCAAGCGAATGCGCATTTCTTCGATGCCCTGACGCAGGATGTCGACTCGCCCGCTTGCCTGCAGCACTTCGTGCTCGGCGAGTTCCAGTCGGGTCGCGGGACTCAATTTCGCGCCGACGAGTTCACGCTGCCGAGCGAGTTCGCGTTCGGCGAATCGAAGTTGCTCCTCGGCCAGCGCCAACTCGTCGCGCCGTTGCCGATACTGCCGCTCAAGCGCCAGCAAATCTTCCCGGACGGTAGCGAGTCGTGCCTCGGCGCGCTCGAGATCGATCTTCAATGACGCAACATCCAGTCGCACCACCGCCTGCCCTGCCTGGACGACGGCGTTTTCCTCGACCAACACTTCATTGACCTGCGCATCCACCTCAGGATGGATCGGCACCAGATCGGATTTCAGATAGGCGTTCTCGGTCTCAATCCGCTCTCCTCCACTCGCCCAAACAGCCACACCAACGAGCAAGGCGAGCAGCGGGATGCCGATCAGCAGCAGGCGACGACGATTGGTCTCAGTCATGCGTGAGCGTCGAACAAAGAACCCGTGCGCGTGGCCAGCCACGGCTCGAGCGGTATGGTTTCTTGTTTGAGAAAGCCGCGATCCGGCAACTGGCCCGCTCGGACCATCTCGATGACGGCGACGACCGAGGCTGACGTTGTCCAAGCGATCGCCGTGCGAGATCGACCGGCGATAACTTTCGGGTAGTAGGCGCGCACAAATTCCTTACGCTGCAGCCGCCCGCCCTGCCAGCCCTCCGCGGCCGCGTGCACGTAGACGACATCGGCGTCGACCGGTGGTTTGGCGTTGGCCAGGATTTGCCCGGCGAGGTCACGGTGCTCGCGCATCAGCAGCTCATGGAAAAAGAAGTTCATCAGTTGTACATGCCCCGGGTAACGCATGGTCTTGTAGTCGAGATTCTCGACACGCCCGAGAAACGTCTCGCACATCGTGCCGAGGCCACCCGAGGTGGTGAAGGCCTCGAGCTTCACGCCGCCGATGTAGAGCGTCTCGATCCACTCCATCGCCGAGACCGACTTGATGACACCCTCTTCGATCACCTCGCAATCGTTGAGGTACTCATTCACCACGCCCTCGGGAGACCAGTTGAACGCATAGCCGAGCAGGCCGGTAGGGTTTTGCGGCAAGGCACCGACACGCAGACGAATCGAACGCACCCGCTCGAACTGGCCGGCCAGATGGGCGCCCACAATGCCGATGAAGCCTGGCGCAAGACCGCATTGCGGGGCCATCAAGCCACGCGCATCGACCGCCAGTTCGCGAATATGCCGAGTGGTTGGCACGTCCTCGGTCAAATCGAAATAATGCAACCCGAGTGCATGCGCGACGCTCGACACCGATTTATTGAGCGCGTATGGCAGGCAGGACAGCACCGCATCCTGGCCCTCCAAGGCGGGGCGCAGGGCTGAGGGGTCCGCGACATCCACGACTCGCACCGGAAGGCTGGAGTATTCCGTGGCCCGCTGGTCGATGGGCGTCACGGCGAAGCCCGCTTCCTGCAGCAACTCGGCCGCAAGGTGACCGACCTTCCCGAGACCCAGAACGGCAATGTTGTGCAGACTCATGGCTCTCTCCCAGACGGCCCCTAGAGGTCGAAACTCACGCCCTGCGCAAGCGGCAGTGCGGCTGAGTAATTGATGGTCGCGGTCTGTCGACGCATGTAACCCTTCCAAGAGTCCGAACCGCTCTCTCGGCCACCCCCCGTCGCTTTCTCCCCGCCGAACGCACCGCCGATCTCGGCGCCGGACGGACCGATGTTGACGTTGGCGATGCCGCAGTCGGACCCACTCGCAGCCAAGAAGCGTTCAGCTTCGCGCAGATCGAGCGTGAAAATGCAGGACGACAGTCCTTGGCTCACGGCGTTTTGCAGGGCAATGGCCTCATCGAGCCTGTCGTACTCGAGCACATACAAGATGGGCGCAAAGGTCTCCTCGCACACGATGGCGCTTTGCGAGGGCATCTCGACCAAGGCAGGCTCCACGTAGCACCCCCCCGCCGGTACACCGGTGCTCCGCCATTGTCCGCCGTGCACCACGCCGCCCTCAGCCCGCGCCGCCACCAAGGCGCCCTGCATACGCTCCCCGGCAGCCCGATCGATGAGCGGGCCAACCAACGTGCCACTGTGCCGCGGATCACCGATCCGCAAACTCCCATAGGCTTTCTTCAGACGCTCAAGCAAAGCATTGCGGACGCTGCGGTGCACGATGAGGCGACGCAAGGTGGTACATCGCTGACCCGCCGTGCCCACTGCCGAGAACACGATCGCGCGGGTCGCCATGTCGAGATCCGCGCTTGGCGCGACGATCATTGCGTTGTTGCCCCCGAGTTCGAGGATGCAGCGCCCAAACCGAGCCGCCACCCGGGGCGCCACCAAACCGCCCATGCGTGTCGAGCCGGTGGCGGACACGAGGGGAATCTTTGGCGAGTCGACGAGCTGCTCACCGTGGACGGCGCCGCCGATCACGCACTGCACAAGCCCCAGAGGCGCTTGCGGCCCGAATCGGGCCAACGCTCGCTCGAAAATACGCAAGGTTGCGAGTGCCGTGAGCGGTGTCTTTTCGGACGGCTTCCAGATCACCGAGTTGCCGCAGACGAGCGCGAGTGCGGCGTTCCAGGCCCACACGGCCACGGGGAAGTTGAATGCCGAGATCACGAGACAGGGCCCGAGCGGCTGCCAGGTCTCCATCATGCGATGACCCGGGCGCTCGGAGACGATGGTGAGACCGTACAACTGCCGCGATAACCCTACAGCGAAGTCGCAGATGTCGATCATCTCCTGGACTTCTCCGAGCCCTTCGCTCGTTATCTTCCCCGCTTCCTGCGTGACGAGTGCGGCAAGGCTGTCCTTGGCGGCACGCAACTCCTCGCCGAACAGACGCACAAGTTCACCGCGCAGCGGCGCGGGTACCTCACGCCACGACTCAAACGCACGCTCCGAGCGTTCGATAACTGCGCCGAGCGACGCCAGCGGGGTGATCGGCACCGAGCCGAGCTCACTGCCATCGATCGGCGAACGGATCAACAGACTGTGTGGGGGTTGCGCGCTCATGGGGCACTCCGTCGACAACGATCCGAGCAATATTTGACGTTATCCCAATTTCGCGCCCAGGCCTTGCGCCAACTCATCGGCCGCCCACAGACCACACACGGCTTGCTCGGCAGCGATGCCTTATTGCCCTTGAACCCGGCGCGTTTCATTCACCCTCGTCCGGACTGGCCGACGGCCGCGAGCAGACGCTCGGCCTGCAGCACATGCGGTCGATCGATCAACTTGCCATCGACTTTGACAGCCCCTGCCGCAGGCGCTGCGGCCACCGCCGCGAGTACGCGTCGCGCCCAGTCGAGTTCGGCGGCTCCCGGGGTAAACGCCGCGTGGATGGCGGGTATCTGGGCCGGATGAATGGCGAGCTTGCCCAGATATCCCGCACGGCGCGAGTGACGCGCGCGTTGCTCCACCGCTGCGATATCGCGGATTTCGGTATCGACGGTGTCGATGGCACGCACTCCTGCGGCCGCTGCGGTAATCAAGCAGAGAGATCGAGCGAGCTCGAAAGCGGGCTCGTAGTCGCCGGCGGCCGTGCGGTTACCCAGCGCACCAAGCTCGGTGGCCAGATCCTCGGCGCCCCACGTCATGGTCGACACTCGCGAGGGCGCCAAAGTAAAACTCGCCAAGGACAGCAAGGCCCCGGCGGTCTCGGTGATCATGGGCATCACCTGAATGGCGCCGGCAGCGACGCCATGCTCACACTCGAGCATTTCAAGCCAATGATCGAGTCGCGCGACATCGCCCCCGTTGCGGGCCTTCGGCAGGATCACACCGTCAGGGCGCGCCGGCCCCACCGCCGCAAGATCCGCTAACACATCCGCTGAGTCGACCGGGTTGATCCGCACCCAAATCGGCACCGCAGTTCGCGGCGCCCGCAGGTACTCGGCAATGGCCCCGCGCGCATAGCCGCGGCGCTCCAAGGTCACCGCATCCTCGAGATCGAGGATGACGGCATCGGCCCCCGAGGCCACGGCTTTGGCAAACCGGTCGGGGCGATCTCCGGGAACGAACAGCATCGACCTCATGCCCGTAATGATACTTCAGCCCGGGCAGACAGGCCGAGCGTCGCTCACGTATCCTCACCCCTCCCGACTATGGTTGACCGTGTGGAATTCGGCATGCGCGAACTGCCCAAGGATTGTCTGGATGTGCTGATTGTCGGTGCCGGAATTTCCGGCATCGGCGCTGCGGCCACGTTGCGCAAGACCCTGCCGCACAAGCGCATCGCCGTGCTCGAGTCCCGCGCCCAACTCGGCGGCACCTGGGACTTGTTTCGCTACCCCGGTATTCGCTCTGACTCGGACATGTACACCCTGAGTTTTCGCGACCGTCCTTGGCGAAGTGAGCGATCCATCATCGATGGACCAACCATCCTCCGCTATCTGCGCGAGACGGCCGAACACACCGGGGTAGCACCGCTCATTCACTACGGTATCGAGGTGCGCGCAGCGCGGTGGTCGAGCGCTGATCAATACTGGACGGTCGAGGTTCACGACCGCGAAGCCGGCCGGGACCATGAACTGCGCTGCCGCTTCCTGCACCTGTGCGCGGGCTATTACAGCTACTCGGAAGGCTACCGTCCGCACTTCGAAGGCGAGGAGAGTTTCGGCGGTCAGATCGTGCACCCGCAATTTTGGCCGGAGAATCTCGACTACGCGGGTCGCAAAGTCGTCGTCATCGGCAGTGGCGCCACGGCGGTGACACTCGTACCCGCGATGGCTGAACGGGCGCAGCACGTGGTGATGTTGCAACGAAGCCCCTCGTACATTGCGAGCCAACCCGCCAAAGACCCTCTCGCCCGCTTCCTCGATCCCTGGATGCCGGCATCGATCGCGTACTGGCTGGTGCGCTGGAAATGCATTCTCGGCAGCGTGTTGCTCTACACCTTGGCTCGACGACAACCGCGCCCGTTCCGTCGTCGCGTCATCGAGCTCGCAGCAGCCGAGCTGCCCGCCGGTTTTGATGTCAAAACCCATTTTGCGCCCGACTACAACCCGTGGGATCAGCGCTTATGCGCCGTGCCCGATGGGGATCTGTTCAAGTCCATCAGCGCCGGTCGCGTCTCGGTGGTGACTGATCACATCGAGCGATTCGTCCCGGAGGGAATACGTCTTCGCTCCGGTCAGACGCTGCAAGCCGATGTGATCGTGACCGCGACGGGTCTCAAGGTGCAACCGATGGGCGGCGTCCAGCTGCAGGTGGACGGTCGGGACATAGAGCTCAACGACACCATGGTGTATCGCGGCGCAATGTTCAGCGGCGTGCCCAACATGATCCATACGTTCGGTTACACCAATGCGTCCTGGACGCTGCGTGCCGATCTCATCGCAGCCTACCTCTGTCGTCTGCTGCGCTACATGGACCGTCACGGGCACGGGTATGCCGTCGCGCCGCGCGACCCCTCGGTCGGCGAGCAAGCCTTCATCGATTTCAACTCGGGTTATGTGCTGCGCGCGCTTGCGCAGTTGCCCAAGCAAGGCGATCGTTTCCCTTGGCGTATACACCAGAACTATCTGCGTGATCTCATCATCACGCGCTATAGCCGCATCAACGATGGCACCATGAAATTTTTTGGAGCCCCTGCATGAGACCGCTCGAGTTCAATGATAAGGTCGCCGTCATCACGGGGGCCGGCAGCGGGATAGGCCAAGCACTGGCGGTGCAATTGGCCGCGGCCGGGGCACACCTGGCTCTCGCCGACATTCGCACCGAATCGCTCGAAGCGACCGTTGCGCTGCTGCCCAAAACCGGCCGCCGCATCAGCCAACATCGCGTGGATGTGGCCTCAGCCAACGATGTCACCGCGTTTCCGGCGGCCGTTGTGGCCGCACACGGCGGGGTCGACCTGCTGTTCAACAATGCCGGCGTCGCGCTCGGCGGGCATTTCATGGACGTGTCGGCCGAAGATTTCGACTGGCTGTTCAATATCAACTTCCATGGTGTTGTACGCGTGACGCGGGCCTTTTTGCCGCATCTTTTACAGCGACCGGGAGGCCATCTGACCAACATCGCGAGTCTCTTCAGCATCGTCGCGCCCGCAGGTCAGAGCGCGTATAGCGCCAGCAAGTTTGCCGTTCGCGGGTTCTCGGATGCACTGCGACACGAACTCACAGGTCGAGAGCTTGGCGTCAGCGTGGTCTGTCCGGGCGGTATCGCCACGGCGATCGCGCGCAACGCACGAATGGCCGCTTCCTTGCCCGCGGAGGTCATCGAACGACAACAGGCTCGTGCAGCCCAATTGCTGCGTATGCCTCCCGAGCGCGCCGCGTCTGACATCCTTGCCGGCATCCGCCGCCGCAAGCCGCGCATCATCGTGGGTCACGACGCCCGCGTCGGGGTATTGCTCGAGCGGCTGATGCCCACGCGGTATTGGTCGCTGATCCGCGGGTTCACCGAATGACGCTGCTCGTGAATGTGGCCGTCGGCCTGGTCATGGTGTTGGCGGCACTCGCGGCGCTGACGTGGTTCGTGACCCGGGCGGTGGAACGACGTATCCCGCCTGCCGGCCATTTCGTCGAAGTGCCGGGCGTGCGCTTCCATGTCATCGACCGAGGGACCGCTCCAGAGGGACAGCCGCCGATATTGATGCTGCATGGTCTTGCCGGGCAGGTGCACCACTTCAACTATTTCCTGGTCAACGCGCTAGCGAATGTGACCCGCGTCATCGCGATCGATCGGCCAGGCTCAGGCTACTCGACCCGCGCGCGCGACACGGCCATCCGCATCGATGCGCAAGCGGATGCGGTGGCGGCATTGCTGTCAGCGCTGCAGATCGACAAGGCCTTCGTAGTCGGCCATTCCTTGGGCGGTGCACTGACGCTGACCCTCGCGCTGCGCCACCCGCAGCGGGTGGCAGGATTCGCGCTCATTGCACCGTTGACGAGGTTGCTCGACAACCCGCCTGCGGTGTTTCGTCCGCTGGCCGTACGTGGCTACCTGCTGCGACGCCTGCTGGCCTGGACCTTGGTGACGCCCAGTTTTATTTGGCGCGGCCGTCGAGTGCTGCCCATGGTGTTCGGTCCGGAGTCGCCCCCACCGGGGTATACGCTCAAGGCCGGCGGACTGCTGAGCCTACGCCCCAGCCAATTCGTCGCCGCGGCGGAAGATCTCGAGGGTGTCGTAGCCAGCTACCGGGACATCTCATCACGACTGGCTGAAGTTGCCGATTCCTCGCGACCCATGGGTATGCTGTTTGGCCGCGAGGATCGAGTGCTGGATCACGACACGCACGTCCGCTTTCTGCAATCGGCCCTGCCGCAGATCCGCGTCGACTCGGTCTCCGGCGGACACATGCTGCCCCTCACACAGCCGAACCTTGTGGCACGGTTCATCGAGGATCTCTGGCACGCGAGCCGCGCATGACCCGCGGCCGCCTCGCAGCGCTCTATGTTCTGGCCATCCTCGTCGGGCTGGGCAGTGCGTGGCTTTGGCTGACGCAAGTCGGCCCCTCCGGCGTGGATGCCGGCGTGTGGCGAGTGAACCTACTCGCCGGCAGCCCAAGCGCCGACGCCTACACCCGCGCGCGCGTCGCACTCGGTGCGCTACTGGCGCTCGATCGGCGCGAAACGCTGTACTACATCGCCCGCACCGATGAGCGCGGCGAGCCGCTGCGGGCGCAGTGCCGCTATCGGCTCAGCGGCCCTGTACCGGCCGCCCGTTGGTGGAGCATCACCGCCTATGACGACGAGTTCTTCCTGTTCGAAAATTCAGTCCGTCGGTACAGCGTGAACGTCGACACGGCCCCTCGCGATGCAACAGGCCACATGTCGTTCGAGATCGGCCCTGAGGTGACCGCCGGTCCGCCACCGGATCTGCCCACCCGGGGCGACGGAACACTGTTGTTGACGCTGCGGCTTTACAACCCAGCCCTCACCTTACAGCGAGATCCCGCTGGCCTTATCGCACCGCGGATCGACCTCGTCGGAAATTGTCCATGAATACTGCACTGCGCACACCCCGCACATCGCTCGGGGCGCATGGGATTGGACTCCTGCTCGTCGCGGTGGCGGCTCATGCGCTGACGGTGTGGGCCTTGCCACGCCTGATCATGGCGGAGGTCTTGCGGGTCACTCAAAACGAAGGCCGCGCGAGCCCAGGTGGGGTACTGCGTCCGCCCCCCGCCGATCACACGGCGCGCCGCATCGTGATGCCGAGCCCCGATCTGCTCTACGCGACCTGCAGCCTGGATGTGAGCCAGCGCCCTGCGCAGATCAGCGCCAACATCGACTACCCGCGCTACTGGTCCATCGCCCTGTACGCCGACAACTCCGACAACTTCGTCGTACGGAACGATCGCGATCAGGGCGCTCGTGCGCTACGGTGGTTGATCGTCGCCCGGCATGCCAAGTACCCCGTCACGCCGACCGAGAATGTCGAAGTCATCGAGGCACCGGGAACACGGGTTCTGCTGCTACTGCGAATGCTGCTGCCCGAGGATGCGGCCGGTCGCGAGGCTGCCGAAGTCGCACGACAAACACTACGCTGCGACTAGGTTGGCAGCCCCAACCAATCGGTACACTGCACCGCATGCGAGCCCTCGCTGCCTCGGCCAACGGCACCATCCTCGGTGGCAACGCGGCGTTCTTCGCCGCTAATGGCTATGCGCCCGATGAACTGATCGGACAGAGTTATCGCGCCTTGACCACAGAGATCCCCGGACAAGGCTCACTCGACACCGCCTTCGAGACGCTGCGCGCAGGCCGTGCGTGGCGCGGCACGCTGCAGAACCGGCGCAAGTCGGGAGAGTTGTACTGGGTCAGTGCCACGATTGTGCCTTTCCCGGACGTGTGGGGACGAACCGCTCGATATGTGACCCTGATGACCGACATCAGCGAGTCGATTTTGCTGTCGGCCAAGGTCGCCAACGAGCAACGCCTGCGGGAGGATCTCACGGCGCTCAATCAGTCGCTTGTCACCGAAGCGACTACCGACCCGCTGACGGGCCGGCCGAACAAACGCGCGTTCGATCTATTCATGCCGAAGGCCGTCGCCATCTCGACGGACGACCAAAAACCGCTTTCGGTGATGATGCTCGACATCGACCACTTCAAGCAGATCAACGACAGCTATGGTCACCTTGCCGGCGATGCGGTGTTGCGCGAAGTGGCTGTACGCTGGGAGCGGGAAATTCGCGGCTCCGACATGCTCGCCCGAGTCGGGGGCGAGGAGTTCTGCGTCGTGTTGCCGCGAACCACGACGGAGCAAACCCGGCGACTCGCCGAGAAACTGTGTCGTCTGACAGCGGCTGTCACCATCGATTTCGAAAATTCACCGGGGGAAATTCCCTCCATCCCGGTGACCGTCAGTATCGGTGTTGCCACAGCTGACCCTGCCGATGCGCTCGGCACGGAGCCACTGATGCACGCAGCGGATGAGGCGCTCTACGAAGCGAAACGCTCCGGTCGCAATCGGGTCGTCGTCGCCGGCGGCCCGCCTCAGTCGAAGGACTGACGCAACTCCAGATCGAGAATCACGTAGATGGCCGGAGCAAAAATGCAGGCAAAGGCCAGTCGGTGTAACCAGTTGGGGTTTCGGCTGGCGCCGATGGAATGCCCAAACAGCATAGAACCGATTGCACACAACACACCCAGCAGCAGGTAGATCGCAAGCGGCGGGTGGTTGCGCGTGGCCGTATCGCGCGTATTGACGATATCGAACATGCTATTCAGCGCGGGCAGCAGCACCTGCGCGGCGCCCGGCGACGCCTCGGGACTACGCACGCCCGCCACCGCTCTCTTCCAGATCGCGGCCTGCAGCACCGCGGCCGCCTCCAGACGCGCCTCGACCGCCGCGTCGTTCTGCACGTCGGCATAGGCCTCGATACGCAGGTCCGTGTAACGACGAAACAAATCCCGCACCACCGGCTGATCGGCGGCAGGCAGCAGATCAATGCGTAACCACGCGGTGCCGATGTCGTTGGCCTCCTCAGTAATGAGGTGGCGCCGATCCTCGAAACGGGTGGCCGCGCCCGAGAAGGTAAACGCAATGAGCAATCCGAGCAGCGCAAAGATCGCGCCCTCCGCCACGCTCAGACCCTCGGTCAGCGACTCCTTGTCGGTCTGATAACGACGTTGCCCGATGCGCCGACCGACTTCTACCGCCGCCATCATGACGACGAACAGCCCGATCGCAACCAGCGAGCCCAAATCCCCGAGCATGCCTTCCATCGCTCAACTCTACTCCGATTCGACTACACGCCAACACCACGTCAGAATCCGTACATTACGAACGGAGCCCAGAAAAACGGGTGTACATACTTATCGCTTTTGATCATGTCACGCTTCGTCGCATTGATCGCCGCAGACTGGGCGAGCCCGGCCTTCAAATGCGCGAAAAATGTCTTCATGAAAAAGGCTGTTCCCTCATCGTCCACCGCCCATAACGAGAGCACCGTGCTCCTGTTGCCAGCCACGTACAGCGCGTACGGCAAACCCATGATGCCCTCGCCGAGAACTACCTTGCCGATACCCGTATCACAGGCCGACAACACCGTCAGATCACTCTTCATGGAGTAGGTTGGCCACTCTACGGCCGTAACAAAGCCATCGGTGTGCTTAGCCCTTCCCACCTGCCCAAGCACTAGGGCGCTGAGTTCCGGGACTTGCGTGCTGAGATAGCCATGCGCCGAGAACAGCAGATAGCGATACTTTTCGAGCTCTCGATCGCTGTTCAGTTGCAGCAAACGTTCCTCAGTCGCTTCCTGTCGAAGGTAAGCCGCACTGTCTGGGAACAGCTCGACAACATTTCGAATTTCATTTTCCGTTCCGGGGATGTTGGTGAATGCGAACCCGAGCCGATCGAAAAAATCCGTCTTTCGCTTCGACGAGCTAACTGCTTTCATGTAGCTCGACCGAAGCCCGTCTTCCGGGATGACACGCGTGGCCGTCCTTCTCAAGTCGACATCAGCATTGTCGGCCTCGTACAATGCGCCGCCCATCGCAAATACACTCTGTCGGGTCAGCGACTGATATTCCCGCTGTCGCTCCTTAAGTAGGGCCAACACGGAAAGCGACTGCACGTAACTCACATCGACATGTGCCACCAAAGGCTGAGATCCAAATGGCAATGCGTCAAACGGCAGCAGAGCTAAATAACCGTCCGGAGAAATGATCACGTGCTTGGCCGCGGCTAACTCCTGCTGAAGCGGTGACACCAGCTTGGCCGACAACGACTGTGCCAACTCATCGACCCGCGTCTTCTCCGCCATACCACCGGGCTGAGCGACGGCGGTCAACGCACCGACATAGGCTTTGACCTCTGTCTCGATGCCCATCGCATCGCCAAGCCGTATGGCTTTCGATGACAATCCGTCTCCTCGAACAACGAAAGCCCATAGGTCGGCACCCCGACTGTCGTCGTACACGTCTCTCTGCGCCACCATGTAACTAACGAACACGGACCCTGCGGGTAAAACACTCGCATCGACACGAGTGACTATATTGATCTTGTTCAACGCCGCGTAACGTGGGAATTCCTTG
>Ga0172376_10005101_pt1 | contig 14763 bp, 15 predicted proteins | sample Lak35m_FD_121114 | JGI IMG/M metagenome (GOLD analysis project Ga0172376, IMG submission 121114) | Freshwater microbial communities from Kabuno Bay, South-Kivu, Congo - kab_092012_35m | ecosystem: Environmental > Aquatic > Freshwater > Lake | place: Democratic Republic of the Congo: South-Kivu...
GCCGGTGGCGCCGCTCGCGATGGCGCAGAACATGGAGGAGGTCAACGCCATCCTCCAGTACCTGCAGCTGATGCAAGGGTTCGGCCCTGACGGCCAGCTGGCGATCAAGACCGATGCTGCGGTCGACTACATCGGCGACAAGCTCGGCGTGCCGGCCAGCGTGCGCAATACCGCAGAGGAACGCGCCGTGCTCATGGAAGAGGCCCAGAACCGTCAGATGGAAGCGATGGCCATGCAGCAGGCTGCAATGCAGGCTCAGGGCGCTGCGCCTGCCGGGATGCCCGCATGAGCGGTTGGGACGATCTCGAGGCCATCGAGCTCCCGGACATCCGCGACGCTAACCAGCAGCGCGACGACACCGATCGCCTGATGCTGCGGGTGCTGGGAACCGAGGACGGAATGAAGCTGCTCGCCTGGATGCGGGCCATGTATGTGGACGTGCCGATCGCCGTGCCCGGCACTGACCCCTCGCACGCCTTCTACGCTGACGGTCAGCGGTCGGTTGTGCGGGACATCATGGCGCGGATCAGACGAGCGAGGAACCTGTGAGCGAAACCAACGAGCCCGGAAATACCGGCCTACTCGATAGCGCGACCGTAGAAGACGACAGCAAACCAGCCGACCCGACCAAGGCGGCTATCCCCCACCAGGCTGCAGATCCCAACGCCCCAGTGGCCGAGGATCCGCTCGAGCGTCCAGACTATTGGCCAGAGAACTTCTGGAAGAAGGACGCCAACGAGCCAGACCTGGAAGGCATCGCCAAGTCATGGCGCGACCTGCGGGCGAAGATCAGCAAGGGCCAGCACAACGCCCCCGCTGACGGCAAGTACGACATGAGCTCATTCGGCGATACCGCTGCCGACAACCCGATGGCATCGACCCTGGCCGGCTGGGCGAAGGACAACGGACTCAGCCAGGCCCAGTTCGATGACCTGGCGACGCAGCTGCGCACCAAGGCCAGCGAGCTCATGGACGGCGAGCGGATCGATCCCAAGCAAGAGATGTCCAAGCTGGGGCCGAATGCCAATGCTATGATCACCGGCATGGTTGACTGGGCTCGAGGCCTGGTCAACAAGGGCGTCTGGGCCAAGGAGGACTTCGAGGAGTTCAAGATCATGGGCGGCACCGCCCAGGGTCTACGGGCGCTGATGAAAATCCGCGAGGCCTACGAGGGCCGGCTACCGATTGAGACTGCGCCTATCGAAGGGGCTCCAACGAAAGAGGAGCTCTATCAGATGGTCGGCGACCCGCGATACAAGTCGGATCCCGCCTATCGGCAGAAAGTCGAGCGCCTGTTCCAGGCAGTGCTACAGTAACGCTCTGTTGTCTCCTCCATGAAGTTATTCAGCCCGCCCAGTGCGGGCTGTTTTTTGTCCACTTGTCAACCGGGTGGAATGAGATTTAGAATCCGCGCAAGGCCCACCGGGTTTACCCCGACCCTTGCCGCAGCGGTTGCTGACGAGTGGCTGGCGCAACCAGCAAGCATTCGGCCCTGGATTACCAGGCTCACCGGCGCGAAACCCCACCATCAACTGAACGAGGTACATCATGGCTATTGGTCTTTCCAATGCCTTCGTGACCCTGTTCGACGCGGAAGTCAAGCAGGCCTATCAAGGCAAGGCAATGCTTGTCGGGGCCGTCCGGGCGCGTCGCGGAGTCGAAGGTTCTATCGTCAAGTTTCCGAAGGTTGGTCGAGGCACCGCTACCCTGCGCGTTCCCCAGACCGACGTAACCCCCATCAACGCGAGCTTCTCGCAAGTCACGCTGACCCTGCAGGACTGGAATGCCGCTGAGTACAGCGACATATTCAGCCAGGCCAAGGTCAACTTCGACGAGCGGCAAGAGCTTGTGCAGGTTGTGTCAGCTGCGGTTGGTCGCCGTCAAGATCAGATGATCATCGACGCGCTGGTCAACTCGAGCACGGGTCTCACCGTTCCGAACAGCATCGGCGGCTCGAACACCAACCTGAACATGGCGAAGCTGCGCGATGCGAAGCGTCTGCTCGACAAGAGCAACGTGCCGCCCGAAGGCCGTCACATCGTGATCCACGCCAACAACCTGGCCAACCTGCTGTCTGAGACCTCGGTAACGAGCTCGGACTTCAACTCGGTCAAGGCGCTGGTTCAGGGCGAACTCAACACGTTCCTGGGCTTCACGTTCCACGTCATTGGTGATCGCACAGAAGGCGGTCTGCCCATCGATGGTTCGAGTGACCGCAAGGTCTTCGCGTTCCACCAGGCGGCGGTCGGCTACGGCGAGGGCATCGCCATGCGCACCGAGATCAACTACATCCCCGAGAAGACCAGCTGGCTGGTCAACGAAGTGTTCTCGGCGAATGCGGTTGCCATCGATGCCGAGGGCATTGTCCAGATCACCTGCCGCGAGTAAGGAGAACTGACATGGCATTTTCTGCAACTGGCTTTGCCACCATTGCCGCATCCAAGGCCGGCAACGCGCCGTCGATGTATTCGTACACGACGACCGATGCTGCCGCAACGGTGGACACCGAGGGGTATTTCAATGAAATCTCCTCGATCCTCAAGGTGGGCGATCTCATCCTCCGCGTGACTACGTCTGCCGGTGCTGTATCGACCGCAGGCTTTCATGTGGTGTTGTCGAACACTGCCGCTGGCGTGGTCGACGTGAGCGACACCACCGCTCTCACGGTCACCGACGCCGACTAATCGGAGCCGCAACCAGAGGGGCCAGCTTCTGTCTCAAGCAGAGGCTGGCCTTTCTCACATTGGAGAACCGTCTTGGCTGCAGGCGACACTGGCATTAGGATCTGTTCGGACGCGCTGCTGCTGCTGGGCGCGAAGGCGATCACCAGCTTCAACGACGGCACCGATTCGAGCTCGGTTTGCGACCGACTCTATCCGAATGTTCGAGACTCAACACTGATGATGTATCGGTGGAGCTTCTCGGTGAAGAAGATTGCGCTCGCGCAACTGGTGACTGCACCCGGCAGTTATTGGCGCTACGCGTATCAACTGCCAGGAGATCGCCTGGGCAACCCGCTTGCGGTCTATGCCAGCAGCAATGTCGGTTCGCCGATCCAGAAGGACTGGGAAATCCAAGGCGACCAGCTGCTCACCAACCTGCCGGCGGTCTTCATCGACTACCAGTACAGCGTGCCAGAGTACGCGATGCCGCAATACTTTGTGCAGCTGCTCAAGTACCAGATGGCCTGGCACATTGCCGAAGCGATTACCGAGCAGGCCGACAAGTCACTGCGCTGGCAACGGGTTGCGTTGGGCGATCCAGCCGAGAACATGCGCGGAGGTTACTTTCGGCAAGCGTGTCAAATGGACGCCCAGGGCAATCCCAGCCGGGTGATTGAGGACTACACGCTTGTCGCGGTGCGGATGTAGCCATGCCGCGATTCGTCGACCTGCAGAGCAACTTCTCGACGGGCGAGCTTGATCCACTGCTGCGTGCGCGGGTGGATCTGCAGTCTTACAACAACGCGCTGGCCAAAGCCACTAATGTGCTGATTCAGCCCCAGGGTGGGTTGAAGCGCAGGCCTGGTACCAAGTTCATCTTTGAGCTTCCAAACAGTGGCGCTGACAGTGCAGGCAATGGTGTGCGCTTGGTGCCGTTCCAGTTTTCGGTCGACGACTCCTACATGCTGGTGTTTACGCACCAACGAATGCACATCATAAAAAACGGCGTGCTGCAAACCAACATCAACGGCACAGGCAACAGTTTTTTGACGGTGAGCACCGTAACCAGCAGCATCGTCGATGACATGTGTTGGACGCAGTCTGCTGATACTTTGATCGTTGTTCACCCTGATCTTGAGCCGGTACAGATTCAACGGACAAGCGACACGACCTGGACGGCAACTACGATCACGTTAGATTCAATCCCCAAATATGCGTTTCTCATTGATCGCCATACCAACAACGCGGTGACGCTGACCCCGTCTGGGGTAAGCGGCAACATCACACTCACGACGACATCGGCCTCGCACGACACCGGCACCGCGCAGGCTGGCACCAGCACCACGATCACGTTGAAGGCTGCATCGAGTAGCACCAATGATTTCTATGCTGGCCTGTACATCACGATCACTGGTGGCACGGGGGCTGGCCAGATCCGAATTATTGAAAGTTATGTTGGATCAACAAAGGTCGCCACCGTTGATCGCCCTTGGTCAACAGCACCAAACGCAACTAGCACCTATGCCATCACGTCTTGGACGACAGAAGCAGTCAATCAATACGTCAATGCAACGCCGCAGGGCCGCGCCAGGATCGTCCGGTATGTCTCGGCTACAGTGGTCGAGGCGGTGACCGAGTACCCGTTCTTCAGCACCAGCGCGATCGACACCGGGCGCTGGGAGCTCGAGCACGGGTACGAGGATGTCTGGAGCTCTACCCGTGGATGGCCGCGCACGGTCACTTTCCATGAGGGGCGTCTTTACTTTGGCGGCAGCAAGTCGCGTCCCAGTACGATCTGGGGATCAAAAATCGGTCTCTTCTACGAGTTTGTGCCGACCGAGAACCTAGACGATGACGCGGTTGAGGCTACGCTCGACACTAACGAGCTCAATGTAATCACCGACATCATCAGTGGCCGGGACTTCCAGGTGTTCACCACGGGCGGTGAGTTCTTTGTGCCGCAGCAAGGCAGCGATCCGATCACGCCGCTGACGTTTACGTTCAAGGCGGTGAGCCGCAACGGCATCAAGCCTGGCACGCGAGTGCAGGCGCTTGAGTCTGGGTCGGTTTATATCCAGCGCCAGGGCAAGTCGCTCAATGAGTTCGTATTTAACGACACGCAGCTGACCTACATCACGCAGCGGATCTCGCTGCTGTCCGGGCACTTGCTGAAGGGGCCACAGCGGATCGCCATGCGACGCGCCACCAGCACCGAGGAAGGCGACCTGCTGCTGATTACCAACACCGACGACGGCAGCATGGCGGCATTCAGCGTCATGCGAGCGCAGCAGATTACCGCGCCATCCGAGTACGTCACGGTGGGCGACTTCATCGATGTCGGCGTGGACGTGACCGAAATCTATGCGGTAACCCAGCGCATCGCTGCTGCAGACCTACTGCTCGAGAGCGGCAGTCACCTGCTGGCCGAGGATGATGAGCCGATGCTACTCGAGCATGGCGGGCCGCGATACTTTGTCGAGCTCTTCGATGATAGCCTGTTCACCGACTGTGCGGTTACAGGCGGCGCAGCGTCAGGCGCATCTAGCCTGCCGATGGTCAATGAGATCGTCAACGTGATCTGTGACGGGGTGCCGCAGGGCGACGAGGAAGTGAGCGCCGCTGGCACCGTGACGTTCGACCGGGCATCGGTTTACACCTTTGAGGTCGGCCTGCCGTTTACGGTCTATTGCAAAACCATGCCGGCTGAGATCCAACTGCAGACAGGTTCGCGCATCAGTTTCAAGAAGCGGATCGTCGAGATCAGCGCGATCTTGGAAGATACCCAGGAGCTTGTGCTCAACGATCAGGCGGTCGCGTTCCGGTTGCTGGATAACCCGCTGCTGGATGAGCCGGTGCCTGAGTTCACCGGCATCAAGCGTGTGAATGGCGTGCTGGGCTACAGCCGCGAGCAGGCCATCGAGATCGAGCAGCGCCTGCCGTTGAAGATGACTCTGCTCGGTCTGGACTACCGCGTCGCGGTCTACTCGGGAACCTGACATGGCAGCTGAAGCAGGAGGATACGACCCAGGCGCTGGCATGGCGCCAGCCGCAGCCGGAGGCATCAACGTGAGCGCCGGGCAGATGTATGCGGTTGCCGGGCTCATCGGTGCCTACGGTGCATCGCAGGCTCAGATGGCGCAGGCCATCAACCAGCAGACCGCGTACCTGGTGCAGGCCCGCGACACGCTCGCGGTGGCCGAGGTTCGCGCCGACATGGCCGAGACCTATGCCGCAGTGCAGGCAGGCCGGCAACTCAAGCGGGCCGAGATGGAGGCCCAGAACTACCAGATCGCTGGCAACACTCTGCTGAAGAACATGCGCAGGGCCAATGCCGCAGCGCGTGCTCGAGCAGCTGCTGCAGGCGTGGCGTTTGGCGAGGGCAGCGCAGCCGGCATCCAGCGCGAGAACGTGGCGGCGACGATGCGTGATGTTGGCATCGCTGACCTAAACGCGCTGACCGCTCGCGTGCTCGGGTTCGAGGATGCGACGGCCATGCTGCAGTCGACCGAATACCAGAACTACTTGAACCTGTTTACGGCAAAGCGCGGTGCTGGCCAGCTGGAGTCTGCAGCCGCGATCACCCGCCGCACGGGTGGATTGCTCGCCGGCGCCACGCTGCTTGAGGGCGGCACCAGGTTCGCGAGGACTATCTGATGGCAACGCTCCCAGTGGTTGAAGGCGGTCAGATGATGCTGCGCGGTGCGCAGGGTGGCGTGCCGATGGCGCAGGTCAGTGTTGGCCAGGTCGAGCCACTAGCGGCCAGGGCTGCTGCCCAGCAGGGTGGCACGCTTGCGCAGATCCTCGACCGGATGAGCTCCAGCGCATTTCAAGAAGCTGGGCGCCTGGCGCAGGTTGAGGCCTTGCAGTTTGCTGCTGACAATCCGATCACGCCAGCGCAGATCGAGATCGCGAAGAACGGCGGCTCGCTCGATCGTGGCCGTGCTGGCAGCATATTCGATGAGGCGCTGCGCAAGGCCCGTGCTCTCGAGCTCTCTTCTCACTTCGAGATGGAGGGCCGCAACGAGCTCAAGAAGATCCTGGTCGACGTTGATCAAGGAACGATTACTGGCGAAGAGGCCAGCAGAAAGATTGCGACGGTCACCAACGGATACAACAAGGCGCTAACCGCGCAGGATCCTGAAGCCGCGCTGAAGTTCCGCGCCACCATGTCGCTGCACGGGAACACCGTTCTGAACGCTGCCTACGAGGCTGACGCCAAGCGAGCCAAGGCGCAGCGCATTGCCAAGTTCGACATGGACTTTGACAACGGCGTGCGCATTCTCGAGGCCACGGTATCGCAGCACCCGGATCGTATTGACGAGCTTGCCGACGTGTTCCGTCGCAACGTCACCATGCAGGCCATGATCCTCGGAGATGCGGGGCTGCAGAAGGAATACAGCACCAAGTTCGAGACCGCGTTGCGCAACGCAAAGATCAACGCGCTGACCAGGCATCTGCAGAACGATGAGTACATAGCCAACCCAGAACAAACGCTCACCAGGATCCGCGCTGGCGATGTCGGGAATATGAGCCCGCTGCTGCAGCAGATGATCGTCAACGACTTTGATGCGGTGGCAAAGGTCACGGCCAACTACATGGTGGCAGCAAATCAGCGCGAAACGCTTGCCAACGCCGAGCGAGCCAGAGTCAAGCGCGAGGGGCAGAACAATGCGCTCATGCTGCTTCAGGCAATCTTCCCGTTGCCAGAGGGTGACCCGACGCGCAATCAGTTGATTGGAGAATTGACGAAACTGCCTGAAGGGTCTGTTCCAATCGGCACGCTGAAGGATCTGTTGTCGCCGAGCCAGGGCGAGAGCAATGCGCAAGTGCTTTTCAACGTGACCCAGGGCATCTACAACAACACGATCACCCAGCCCGATCAGATATGGCAGATGGTCGGCAAAGGGTTGTCTGCAAAGGACGCAGTATCTTCGCTGAGATTGCTGCAGTCCGAAGATCGGCGCGATCAGTCAGAGCTCGATCGTGGCATCAGTCGACTGGCAGGCATCCCGGTAATCCCTGGCAGCGTGGTGGTGCTCGATCCGAAGGGCGAAGAGTTCAAGCGCCGGTCTGAGCTCCAGGCCCAGGCGCTCGACATTCAGGCCCAGGCTGCACGCGACGGCAAGGTGATGACGCCGCGCCAGATCCTGCAGCAGCTGGAGACCAACCTTGAACAGCGCCGGAGCACAGAAGAAGCCAGGGCCGCGCAACGCCTGCTGCAAGAAGACACTTCACCATACGTCAAAAAAGCCGGCGGCAAGATCACCCGCGACAATTTGGCTGCACTTGAGAAAAGCGGAAAGCTCAACCCCAACGAGATTAGGCGCATTCGGCAACTGCTCGACCAGGCCGAGGGGATTAGGTGATGGATCCGTTGTCTCAGATTTTGTCAGAGCGCGGCGAGCTCACGTTCAACCAGGCGTTTGCACAAGCGCGTGCGCGAGGTGATCGGACGTTTGAGTGGAAGAATCCAAGCACGGGTCGCGTTGGAATGTTCACCACTCAACGAGCGGATGACAAACCGCGATTTCCTGCTGGGGCTATTCGGATGCCTGCCGGGATAAAAGAGTCGGACATCTATCGCGATGTTTCGCTTGAGGCTAGATTCCGCGAGATTGAGCAGCAATTCCAGCAGTTGAAATTAGAGCGCGAGGCTGAACAAGCCTTGCAGGGTCTCATTGCACAGGAAGCATCGAATCGGCAAGCAGAACTCGAAGGCGAGGCCGCAGCGGCGCTGCAAGGTCTATCAAAACAAGAGCTCGAAGAACGTGCTGCCAGTGCTCTTGGCGAACTGCAACAGCAAGAACTGGAAAGCCAAGCGGCATCGGATCTTGGAGAGCTTGCTGCGTTTGAAGAGCGTGAAACCAACGAATCAAAGGCGGCTGAATCGATGGCAACAATGCAAGCATACGAGCGACGAGAACAGCAAGCCGACATGGAGCGGATGCAAGCATTGCAACGTGTCTACCCAGAGCTTGCCGCGCCTGCTGTGCGTGCTCTGCATCTTGCGGTATCTCGATCAATGATGGCACCCGTTGCACAAGCGGCAAGGGTTGAGCCGCGACTGAGCGCTGCATCATTTTCATCAGCGGCCAGAAAACCGGAACCGTTCATTGGGGCTGCAATGGCAGCTGGCGCTGCAATGCCTGCCAGGGCTGAACATCTAAGCCAGGTCGAGAACGCATATCTCAATCGGCTATCGAACTTCGAGTTTCCTGGTGAGACAGCGATCCCCGATCTGCAAAATGCCGCGCTCGGCGCTACGGTCGGCACGCTGCCAGCACAGGAACCAAAGACGCAGCCGGAGGCTAGCATACGCCCGATCCCGCGCAACATGTTTCAGCAAGCGATCGGCAAGTTCGGCGAAGCGCTGAGTGCTGCAGGCGTGCAACTGGACAAGGTCGGCATCGACATCCCGGCGCTGGGTCGCGTGACCCTCAAGGATCTGACGGTCGGCGAAGCCGGAAAGGTAATCGAAAACATGAGCTACGGGTTCATGCCGACCCGTGGCGCAGGCGGCATTGGCGGCACCGCAGGGCTGAAGCCCGAAGCGGCTGAATTGCTGAACGTGCCAATCGTCGGCACCGCAGCCAAAGCAGCAGGAACCGTCGCGAGGGCGATCCCTGGAGCTTTGCCCGCTGCTGCTGCTGCAATTGCTGCCCAGCCCACCGAGGCCGAGGGCGGTGTTGGATCGCCGGCCAAGAAGAGCGGTAATAACGTGGCCAGTACGAAATTACGAAAAGCCTCGAAGGGGGAAAAGTAAATGGCCATTTCAAACGCCCCCCTTGAACAGCGTCTTGGCCAGATGCTGCCGGAGGTTGACCCTCCGGGCGAGATGCCGCTGGAGCCCATGCCAGCGGATCAGCAACCAGAACCCGCCGAGATCCAGCCGCTGACCAGCGAGCCTGGGTCACCAACGATGGAAGAGCCGGTGCAGGTTGCCGGTCTGGGCTCTGTCGTTCGCAAGGCTGTAGGCAAAGCCGCGCCGAAAGCGGTGCGTGACATCAGCCCCGAGGCTTACCGCGCAGCACCCGACGAGCTCCCGCCTGTCACAACCGAAGGCCGGTTCCGTGTCATCCCAGAGGCAAGCCAAGAGCTCACCGACCAGGTCGAGGCTGCTATTAGCCGGCGTCAGAAGTTCAGCCCACTGACTGGCAAGCCGCCAGAGGAAGCGTTCAACCTGGCGAACTATGGCGACCGCGATGCAGCAGGCGTGGTGGCCGGCATATCGGATGCGCTTGGCATCAAGACCAAGCGGGTGACGTTCGCCCAGATCAAGCAGAAGGCTGAAGAATCTGGCATCGATGAGCGGTTCCTGGCGCGGCTGGTTTCCCCGCAGGAAGGCAAGATGCTCGGCAGCGCAACCGAGACCTATAAGGCGCTCGAGGTGCTCGAGAGCTCTGCCAATGAGCTCGATCGTCTGTTCAAGCTGGTGGCCAACGGCCAGGCTACCGATGCCCAGAAGCTGCAGCTGCGCCAGCAAGTCGCGCTGCACGGCATGATCCAGAAGGGCGTGAAGGGTATTCAGACCGAGACGGCCCGCGCCCTGGCTGTATTCCGCATCCCGCGTGACGGCAATGCCGACGTTATTCGCCAGGTGCTCGATGAGTTCGGCGGCGACAACTCGCTGAACGACATGGCCCGCGCCTACCTAACGCTCGAGACTCGCGCTGCCCGCAACCAGTTGGTCGAAAAGTCGATGATGTCCAGCGTCAAGGATGTCTGGTTCTCCACGTTCATCAATGGCCTGCTGTCCAGCCCGGTAAGCCATGCGAAGAACATCCTGGGCAATGCGATGTTCGGGATCTACCAGATCCCCGAGCGGCTGATCGCATCGTTCTACAGCAACGCGCTGCCACAAGGCGTTCGCAGCTGGCGCTCGCTGCTGCCTGGTAGCGAGGCCGATAAGATCGGCTACGACGAAGCACTGACGATGGTGCAGTCGCTGCGCAATGGCGTAGTCGAAGGGCTGACGCTGGCGGCTGATGCGTTCAAGAAGAACCAGCCCAGCGACCTGCTGACCAAGATCGAACTGCAGCGCACGCCCAGAGAATCGATGGGCGAGACTTTGCAGCGGATCAGTGGCGTTGACCAGAACACCTGGATGGGCAAGGCTTTCGACTATTACGGCACGGCGGTGACTCTGCCTGGCCGTATGTTGATGACCGAGGACGAGTTCTTCAAAGGCGTGTTCTACCGGATGCACTTGAACACACTGGTCACCCGACGCGGCAAGCAGGTCTACCGTGATGCGATCGATAACGGGATGCCGGAAGCAGATGCGATCGCCAGGATGGAGTCTGAGGTTGCCGGTCTGCTGCAACATCCTCCTCGCGACCTGGATGAAGCCGCGATGGATTACGCCAGGCGCGGCACGTTCACCGCTGACCTGCCGCCGGCATTGAGCAAACTGCAGCAGGTCTTCAACACTCCGGCGCTCAAGGTGCTGGTGCCATTCTTCAAGACGCCAGCCAACATCGGTATCGAGGTGATCGAGCGCACGCCGTTTGCCCCGCTGTCCAGCAAGTGGCGCAATGAGATCGCCCAGGGTGGCGTGTATCGAGACATGGCGCTTGCCAAGGTGACGCTGGGATCCGCGGTGCTGGCGACATTTGGCGCCCTGGCAAGCGAAGGGTTGCTGACAGGACGCGGCCCAGAACGCAAGGCAGACCGCGAGGCGCTAATGCGTGACGGGTGGAAGCCCTACTCGCTCAAAGTCGGCGACCAGTACGTCAGCTATTCTGGCCTCGAGCCTGTATCTGCGCTGCTGGCGATCGCCGCCGACTATGCCGAATACGCCAGGCACGAGCCGGATGCTGGCAAGATTGAGCAGGTATTTCTTGGCGCGACCTATGGTCTATACGAGTACCTGAAGGAGCAGCCCTACCTGCAGGGCGTGGCCGATGTTGCCAAACTGATCGGCACCAACCAGCAGGGCCAGGTCGATGGCAAGAAGATTGTCAACGAACTCGCGAAGCAATATGGCGGCTTTGTCATCGGCGGGTCACCAGTTGGTGCATATAGTTCGCTGGTGGCCAGTATTGAGCGACTGATGGATCCGACCGTGCGAGACGTGCGAACCAACCCTGATCTGCCAATGGGCGTGCGCGGATTCTATGAGGCGTTCAATCGCTACCGCAGCCGCCTGCCCTATGCGAGCGAGGCGCTGCCAGAGGCGCTCAACCTGTGGGGTGACCTGGTGCTGGCCGGCCAGGGCAAAGCCTACGAACTGGTGCTGCCGACTCGCGTGAGCCCGCAACAGTTCAGCGAAGTCGACGATGCGCTGGTGCGTATGGGTTCGCCGGTCGGGATGCCGGAGCGAAAGATCGACGGCGTGGAAATGAGCGCAGCACAATACAATCGGCTGCTAACGATCTACGGCAAAGAGACGCCGGCGAAGCAGGAGATTCTGAAAGTTATGCAGATGCCAGGTTTTGATCTTCTGGCCTTAGATGACCAGCAGAAAACGGTGCAACGCGTTCATTCTCGGTACATGGACGCGGCGAAGAAAACACTGCTTTCGGAAGACGTGAATCTGCGAGCTAAGATCGACGAGCTCAAAGAAATTCGCCGTGCCAATGGCATGTACTACAAGCCAGACTGATCGAGTACAAATACCAACTGGAAGGATTGAGAGATGGGCGTCCCAATCAACAACGTCACCAGGCGCGTGGTCTATGCGGCCTCCACCACCGGCCCGTACAACTTCACGTTCGAGATCCTGGCCAACACCGACATCGCGGTCTACAAAGACGACACGCTGCTGGTGCTGACCACCGACTATACGGTCACGATCAATGCCAATGGCACGGGCTTTATCACGTTGACGGCCACGCCAACTGGCGCTACGCAGATCGCGATCGTCGGCAACCGGACGATCAGCCGCACCACTGACTTCGTGACCGGCGGCGACTTCTTCGCCAACACGCTGAACGACGAGCTCGACCAACAGACGATCTTCGCGCAGCAGAATGCCGAGGGTCTGGGTCGGTCTCTGCAGGCGCCGCAGACGGATCCGACCAGCATCAACATGACGCTGCCTGGCCGCACGACCAGGGCCAACAAGTATCTATCGTTCGATGTGAACGGCAATCCGACTGCATCAGCCGGCGCACCCAACACAATTTTTTACGGAAACGCGACAAGTGATCCATCCACAAGACCGGATGGCACAGCGCGTGTTGTTGGTGACCTTTACTACGATTCGGTCTCAGCAGTTGTCAAGGTGTTTACCGCAGGCGGTTGGGTGAACATGGGCGCTGGCACTTTCACAATTTTTCGGGCACTTGCTACCGCTGGGCAGACATCGATCACGACGACCTACGTTGTCGGCAGCGTGCAGGTCTACATCAATGGCGTGCAGTTGTATTCCACCGAGTTCACCGCCACCAATGGCACAACTATCACGGGGCTATCGGCCCTGGCGTTGAACGATGAAATCACGGTCACCAGCACCAATCAGCTGGCGTATGCCGTGCCGGTCACTGTCAGCACGTCAGCACCGAGTGGGGTCGCATCTAATGGCGCCCTGTGGATTCGGGTGGTCTGATGCGCGAAATATCTGTCTACACCAGTGGCGCATATCAGACGCCTGGGTATTTGCACGCATATAGTGAAGCAACGTCAACCTACCAGCGCGTCACGACAGTGCATATCTATCGCAATGCGGTATGGGAAGAAGTGTGGAATCAGGGAACGCTTTACGTCCCGGATGCAGGTACCGTGCTATCGATACTCAAAGCACCTAGCGTTACGGGAAACAACCAATACTGGAACACATTGGTGACCGGTGGTCGCCGGCTGGGAGACATCAATAACAGCGGCAGCGTGAACTCGACTGATTCCAACTTGATGTTGTTATATGTCATTGGGTCATTAGGATCTCTGACAACAGATCAGATCAATTGGATCGAAACGGTCATCATCCCATATGCGACCGACTATCCACCACCGTGATGTAAACGATCAATTTAATGGCAACCGAGGAAACAATGGCAACGGCGAATGAAGTGGAGGCTCGACTGATGACTCACGAGGAAGTGTGCGCGGTGCGGTACGACGGGATCAACGCCAGGCTCAAGCGGATCGAGCACATTCTGCTCGGCGCTACTGGCGCGATCATCCTGCTGCTGCTTTCGCTGGTGCTGAAGGTCTGACATGGTCGAGATCGCGGTCGCCCTCGCGGCTGCGCAAGCTGCGGTCAGCGGCATCAAGCAGGCCATCCAGGTCGGCAAGGACGCCAAAGAATGCCTTGGCGAGTTCATGGCGCTGTTCGATGCGCAGGATCAGGTGCAGAAGGCCAGCACTGAAGAGCGAGCCAAGCTGCCAGACGAGAAGCAGAAATCGGCCATGTCCGAGGCGCTCGAGTCTGTCATCGCGGCCAAGAAGATCCGCGAGATGACCGAGGAGCTCAAGCAGTTCCTGGTCTGGTCTGGCCAGTCTGATGTCTGGGACGAGATCCAGCGCGAGCACAACGCGATCATCCAGCGACGCAAGGCTGCAGAGATCGCTGCCAAGAAGAAGGCCGAGGAAGAAGCAGCGGCAAAGCTGAAGCGGCGCAAGGAAGTGATGTTGCTGGTCACGGTTGTCGGCACCGGCGGCATCATTTTGTATCACCTGGTCAACTACATCATGGACAACTGGTCGGTGGCGCGATGAAGGATGTCATGGCGATCCTTGCGATCCTGTTCTTCGTAATCGTGCTGATGATGTTCGTCTTAGCGGGGGTATCGGTATGAGGATGTCGACCGAAGAGATCGAGGTGCGCGTCTGGGCTGTCATCGTGCTGGCGCTGACCGGCATCCTGGTGACGAGCGTGGTCGGCATCATCCTGGGCGTGATGTTCGTCGAGCACGACATGGAAAAGATCAGCCCGATCGACCAGGCTTTCCTGGCGATCCTGAAGGACGTGATGCTGCTGTGCATCGGCGCGGTCGGCGGCATCGTCGGGCGCAAGGGTGCGTATGCGGCGGCGAACATGCTGACCAAGAAGGAGGACGGCGATGCTACCCCTCGGCCCGCTGCTTGAAGTAGGCAGCAAGATCCTAGACCGGGTGCTGCCTGACCCGGCTGCAGCCGCGAAGGCGAAGGCAGAGCTCGC
>Ga0172376_10005107_pt1 | contig 14738 bp, 6 predicted proteins | sample Lak35m_FD_121114 | JGI IMG/M metagenome (GOLD analysis project Ga0172376, IMG submission 121114) | Freshwater microbial communities from Kabuno Bay, South-Kivu, Congo - kab_092012_35m | ecosystem: Environmental > Aquatic > Freshwater > Lake | place: Democratic Republic of the Congo: South-Kivu...
AAATACACTGAAGATGAAGATTTTGCGCCTCCAGTATCAGCTCCGCTATGACCATTTCCTCCTCCACCACCACCGCCAACATAAACATATATTTTATCATTAGCTGTTACTCCTTGATTTACGCTACCAATAATTTTACTGCCACCAGCACCGGCTCCTCCAGTTGCCGCAGTAAAGTCACCAGAACCTCCTCCACCACCACCACCACCAGATATTTCAAAATAAAATTTACCATTACTTGGTATTGTGTATTCAGATATTCCTGGAGTAGAGAAATTTTGGCAATTAGAGGTTGTATCGCTATCACATAATTTAATTGCTCCATTGCTTCCCCCACTTCCATTACTATTATTAGCGGTTCGAGAGGTATTTGCTAAATTTGATATTGTTGGGGCTGTTGAGATGTATGTTGTATTATAGAAAGAAGGCCCTGTTGTTCCTGGTTGAGAAGGGGTTCCACCCGAGGTTGATTGATAAGATCCTCCACCTCCACCACCTCCACCCTTACTTTCAGATGATGTTGCATTGTTTGCATTACTACCTGCTGCTGAGAATTGATTACGAATAGTTGGTGGGGTACCACTAGTTGGTGGGCAAGGATCTGAGCCAAAAGTGCCATTGGTAGCATAAATTGAACAACTGGTTTTATCAATGCAAGGTGTGGCTATGTTAGAGTTGGCTGTAAGAGATCCAGAGCTACAAGTAGAACTAGCAGTGTAAGGGGTTGAAGCAGTGTTTGGGGTTCCATAATTTGCAAAATCAATTGTTGCTATATTGCAACCCAAATCAGAAATTGATAGTTTCGTAAATTCTGAAGTATTGAAATACTTGGTTGCTCCGCAATTTTGGCCATTGGTTCCAGCTTTACCAACATAAATTTTAATAACATCACCATTTTTAACATTTAGAGTTCCGGTGATTTTTGCACCACCAGCGCCATCACCTGTGGTAACTTGACTTTGAGAATTTTTACCACCTTTGCCACCACCGGCCCCAGTTAATTCATAGTAAATTGTTCCATCGGCGGATACGGTATAACTATCGCTTGTTGCAGAAGTTAAGTTTTTCAAAGATGCACCCGAACTTGAGGTTTGTTTTAAAACTACTATGCCATCACTAGATGATTGTGAGGCGTTGGCTTGATTTGTTGCTGTGGTAGCTGGTGCTGGAGTGGTATTGTGATAATAAGGTTGAAAAAAAGACTCTCCTGATGTTCCCGCCCCACCTTGGGTGCTTGCAGCTACTGCTCCTGCATTGAGTTTACCTGAAGTTGATGTTCCGCCATTTCCACCGCCAGCTCCTCCACCGCCACCAGCATTTGAAAGGGAAGTTGATGAACCAGCTGAACTTCCTTGACCGTTTTGACAATTTTCAGCTGGGGAGATTCCGGTGTTTTGCGGGGTTCCTAAATTCGTATCGTTGACAAGATAGCTAGTACTTGAAAGACTAGAACTAAAAGAAGCTGTTGAAGAATTGCAATAAGTGTTTGAGGTGTAAGATGTTAAAGAAGTTCTTTGAGGTGTTCCATACAATGGAGAGTTAGCAGAAATATGAGTACTTAAATTAACTGATGAGCCTTCAAGAACAACTTTAGAAACATAGTAACAAAATCCTGCTCCATTATATCCTTTCTCACCGATATGAACATCGATAACATCTCCAGCTGAAACGCTAATTGACCCTGTGAGTTGTGTGCCACTAGCTCCAGTGCCTCCGGCTCTGGTAACACTGGCATTGCCACCATTTCCTCCTCCTGCTCCTTTAATAACATATGAAAGACTGGTTGTGCCTGCAGGAACTGTATAAGTAGTTGATCCCACCGAGGTAACGCTGGTGGCCGATCCCCCCGAAGGTGTTAAAGTTGCTGAACCGTTGCTGTTTACGTTATTTGCAGAAGCTACTGACGGTGCTGATGAATGATAACCTGTATCGTAATATGAGTCACCAGAAGTTCCAGCTGATGCATCGGTGCTTGAGCCTTTGGCTCCCGGAGCAATTGTTCCTGTAGCTGATGCTGAAGTTCCATTACTGCCATTTCCACCTCCACCTCCACCTCCTGAGCCATTATTATCTGCTGAAGTATTGCTTGGAGCACTATCACCATTGCCGTTTGCACTACAATTGCTATTTACAAGACTATTAAAGGTTGAATTAGTTAATGCAATACTACATGTTGTTTGACCAACGCAATTATCAACAGCTACAACTTTTGAAGCATCTGAATGACAATAAGGATTTATGGTAAAATTATGAGTAGCTGAAGATGATGTTAAATTTCTAGTTGAGATTACTGGATAACCATAGCTGGCAAATTTTATTTTAGAAAATTTACTTGGTGAAACGCTTGTAAAAGAGAACGGGGTTGAATATTGAACTTTGTTGCTGTAATTGCTTGAGCAAGCAGAATAACCAGCTGGACCGCCAGCTCCGACATAAATTCTAAGAGTTGGAGTCTTAGCCAAATTAATATTTTTTAATTCGCCAGTAACTATGGTTCCGTTGGCTCCTTCACCTCCTGCTGTTACTGATGCTGATCCACAGCTTGAGCCTCCACCCCCGCCACCGCCACCGAATATTTCGTAACGCACAGTTCCGCTAGCTGGAACGGTGTATGTTTGATATTGAACTGCGGAGTTGTAATTAAAAATTGTTGGAGAACAACTAACTCCAGTTGCACAGTTATAAATTTTTACTTGCCCGTTGTTTCCATTAATACCTGCTACACCTTTATATCCGCTAATAGAGCTAGTAGGAGTTGAAATTGTTGGTGCAGAGTTATGAAAAAAATCATTGTAAAAAGATGTTCCTGAAGTTCCAGCAATTCCAGATTGAGTTGTTGAATTAACAGTAGAGATGCCATTATTATTGCCTCCTCCACCGCCACCGCTTCCACCTCCAGTAGTAGTTGTGCTTTCTTGACCATTACTCCCAATTCCAGAAGAAGAGCAATTACTAAATGTTGGAAAAGATGCGCTAGAAGTACTTAGATTGCAGGGATTAATATTACCAGCGAAACATTGTGTATATCTATCTTTTATTTGTTGGCGAATATCTTCATAACAATCTGAGGTGCTAATAACATAGTTAGTGCCAAGGCTGTTCAAAGTTATAGCACCAGAATAGGCATTAAAAACTTCGGCATTCAAATTTGGTGGAGGCATTGGCAGATTAAGAGTTCCGTTGTTTAATTTAAAAATATAACTATTGGCTTGAGATGCCGAATCATTGATTACAGGATGATCGCCATTTGGGTTAATTATTCTAGCTGAAATATTACAACTAGGATTTAAAGAGGTATGAGTTGAGTCGTTATCTACAATTCTAAAGCTAGCAAAACCAGATTTAGTAATGATTATGTCGTTATATTTAATCATTCGCATTGCTAAAAATTTTCCACAGTTAACCGATGAACCTGGTGAAACAGTTGAGTTTGGAGTGAGGGTGATTTTATATCCAGCGTAAAAAGGAATTTTATTTGGCGAATAAGATGAGCTAGTAGAAAAGTTGGTGATGTAATAAATTTTTTTGTTAACCTGATTGTAAACCGCTAGTTCAGAAAAATTAATATCAGGACAAAAAGAGCCAATTTGTCTAAAAGATACTTCCTTAGAATATGCATCGTTATTTACGAATGAAAAACCAGCAGATAAATCGCCAACAATTATTCCTTCGGAAGGATCATCAATTACAGAACATACACCAGAAGGTGAACATGATATGCTGGCAAATGGATCATAGGTATAATTTTTAAATGGATCATCCTTCCATCTAATAAAACCACCATAATCAATTAATTTTTTTGATTCTGAGCTAACATTGAAACTTGAAGAAGATTTGACATTATCAACTTGAGTGCCGTATATATCATATAAAGAAAGTGAATTTGGATCACTGTTGTATGCGTCAACTATTTTCGAGCCATAACTGCATTCAGATTGAAAATTATTAAGAGAGGTATATGAGCATTTCCAGCCATTAAAACGCGGTGTTAAAGGTACGAAAAGATGTCCATTGACCGGATCAGATAATTTAAAATCATAACCAGATGGATGAGGAATTATAAAGCCAACTAGTCTTCTGGCGAAATTGTAATCATCGATTGGATTTGTGCCATCAACCTTAGCTGAACTGCTTTTAGAAAATTTGATATTGATTGATTGACCTTTGTTTACATCGATAATTGAAGGAGATGAAAAAGCGGTTGAACTATGTGAATTGGGCATTAATTCAGCAAAATTTATATAAGTTGGCGGTAAATTAATATCGTTACCAAGAGTTATGCTTCCTTTAGCGGTTATGGTAATTTCAGAGTTTTTGGGGATGTTAACTCCGCTTCCTGAGTCTGACAATAGAGCGGTATTCGATACCCAAGCTGGTTGAGCACCTAATGATGTTGAATTGATTTGACAATCGCTAACACATTTATCTTTGCATAACCTATTTAATTCAGCATCTGTAAAACCTTTACATCCAGTGCTGGAATTGAAGGTTGTACCATTTCTATCAACAATTGTTTTGGAGTTTTCAAGAAGACAGCCTTTGATAAGTTCACTGGTTTGATCTGTATCGGCAACCGCAGGATTATAGTCGCATGATGATTGATTGGTATTAGAGTAAACGGTTAATGTTTGAGATTCTTGATCACCAAAGTCATCGGATTCAACACAGCCCTGACCTGAACAAGATGTTAAAATTAAAAATAACGCAAGATTTATTATTGAGAAAAAAAAATATTTTTTATTTGTTTTAATGATATTTGATTTAATCACAATAAAAATTATTTTAAAATAATTATAATTACTATATCCCTTACTTTAAGGTTATATCTTGATTGCTTTAACAATTATAAAAAATCTATATTGCCTTAAGAAAAAAAATAATGTATTACCGCGTTTAATTTTAAAAGATACAAAATTATGTTAATTGATGCAGATAAAATTTTTTTAAAATATAATTGTTTTTTAAATAAAATGCTATTTTTTTTTACAAAAAAAACCAATTAAGTAATTAACGAAATATTTATGTTTTATGTAGAATATTTTTATAACTAGCTCAGTGAAAAATATCGAATTGCAATGCTTAGATGCCAATGAAATAATTTTTTGTCCTGTATATATAATAAAAAAATATAGTAACGAAGCAACAAAAAAAATAATTTTAATTGGATAATTTTCTAATGCTATTTTTTATAAAATTTAAAAAAAGATGTTAGCAAATAATTTAATAAAATTGCTGATTTTATTTTTTATAAATTCTTAAATTTGTCAGAGATTATTTGGGCTATTCGATTAGTTTCATCAAGTTTTTTTTGGGGAAATTGTTGAATTATATTAGCAAATGATTGCGAGGTGTGATCAGCTATTTTTTCAAATATTTTTTCTAAGGGCAGGGCATAATTATTTCGATATAGCTCTTGATGAAATAAGCGGTGTTTTTTTGAAGAGATATTATTTTTATCAAAAATAAAGACATTTTTTCCAGTTGAACAGCATTCCGAAATCATTGATACTGAGTCACCAGTGGCAATGAAGTAATTGCCAAATCCGATAGAAGCTAGATAAGGATTATTATCTTTTACTTTACTTAACTCAAAAAAATCATGATAACAATTAATGTGTTTTTTTATTAGGTCGTTAATGTTTTCAGGAGTTCTTCGGCTGTTTAAAATTATTAAATGACCATCTAATTGCTTAACAAATTCTGAAGTTTTTTGACAAAGTTCGATAATTGATTGGTCATCATAGAAATTTTTTTTTGAATTTCCACCAACCAAAAGTACTATGATTTTTTTATTAATTTTCTCAAAGAAATTTTTAAATTTTTCCTTGTTTTTAAGAATAAGTTCTTCATTGATTTGATTCAGCGAGCCAATTGAAAAAATTATATTATTTGTGTTATATCTTGGCTGATCATGATTGGGTAAAATTATGAAATCAAATTTATTGTAATTGATTTCGGGTTGCATGATGTGAATTAATTTTGTGGTTTTAAATTTTTTTTTTAAAAAAATTGCAATTAACGATGATTTTCTTCCAGCGCTAATAATTATTTGTGGTTGTTGATTATTGTTAACTGTTTTTTTTATTAATTGATTTATGGCGTTTTTATTAAAATGTATTGGATTTATTTGTAAAATAAAATTTGGCAATTTGCTAAAAAAATTATAATTTATATCGATGATTTGATAGTTGTGTTTTAAAGCTTTGGCAAGGGCTAGTGATTGTGAAAAAGTTCCTGCTCGATCATCTGATAGAAGCCATAGGGTTGGATAATTATTTTTAACATCTAAATTATAAGCCATGAATTTTTTTATATAATTTTTGAGCAATATCCAAGGATACGAAATTAGCAATATCGCCTTTAAGACGAGCAATTTCTTTAACTAATTTAGAGGCAATAAAATGATGATTTTCCGATGCTGGTAAAAAAATCGTTTGAATAGAATTATCTAGCTTTGAATTCATCGCGAACATTTGAAATTCATATTCAAAATCAGATACTGCTCGAAGCCCTCTAATGATAACTTTAGATGATTTTTCTTGGGCAAAATCAATAAGTAAACCATCAAATTTTTCTACTGAAATTTTTGGAAAATTTTTAAGAATTACAATTTCCTTTTTTATAATTTCAACTCTTTCATCAGCTGAAAAAAGGGGATTTTTGTTATTGTCAATTGCTACTCCAATCACCAATTGATCAAATAATTCACTTGCTCTTTTGATGATATCAAGATGACCAAAAGTAATTGGGTCAAAGGTTCCTGGATAAATTGCTATTTTCATAATTAAATTTTTTTAGTTATTTTAAAAACATGTATTATGCTAGTTATTTATAATTTTATTGCAATATTTATAAAATTTTGCGTGATCGAATTTATTTGAATAAATTTTTAACAGCATTTACTACCGCTTTAGCTTTTTGTTTTACGCTGGCAATTTTGTCACCAGCTCCGACTTTCATTCTCGCTAATTTAGCTCCAATATCGCTTTCTTTTTTATCGCCAGCTTCGTCTTTTCGGTTTTGTCTATCGGCGTATTTTTCTAATTTATCAATGTTAAGTTTATCTTTGTTGTCATTAGGATTGTTTTTTAGATCATTGATAAAATCTGCTCTTTTTTCACTTTCCATCCCTTTAATTGCTGATTTCACATCCGATTCAGATAACGAGGTATCATTAATTGCTTTATTACCAAGTCCTTGATTTTTTCCTCGAGCAGATTGAACTTTATGGGCTAAATATTGAGCACCTGCAACTATCGTGTTTCTTGAGGTTGGCGAGAATTTTGCTCCTTTGTTCATAATATCTTTAATTTTATCGTCATCTAGACCTAATTCTTTGCCTTTGTCTTTCATGGCTTGATCGCGTACTTCTTTTAATTTTGTTTCACGCTCTTTTTCTGGCATCTTGGAAATTTCTTCAGCATTGTTCTTTTTATAATCATTTATAGCTTGTTTACCAGCATCTTTCATTTCGTTTTGATTCATTGAATTTTTAACTCCATCAGCTTTTGTTTTTTTTCGTTTTTGTTTAGCTAATTTTCCTGAATCAAATAAATAATTATCTAATCTCGCCACTGCATTATCCAAGCCTGTTTCTTTGAGCCCTTTGTTCATATATTTTTTACCATAATCCTTAGCGGTATTTTTAATTTTCATGGCTGCAGATTTTAATCCAGAGCCAAGAGTTGAGGATTGAAGTCCGCCTCCCAGTGCAGTTGCTAAAGTATCCATGTAGGATATCATGTGTTTCATCATTGAAGAAACAAGCCAGAAAAACATTATAGAAAATAATGATGGGATTGATTGATTTGATCCAGCACTATAACTTCCAGCTTGAATAAAAGTGCTTTTTGGAACATTGCTTATTGTCCAAAAAGACATTAAGGATATTCTAAAAGGAACGTTAATTACCCAGATTTCTTCCCAGCAGATTTTAAAACTTAAAATAAGTTTGATAATCTCATAAAGTAATAAACTAAAAAATGCCATTGTTGAAGCAATTAGAATTTGCTGAATGGAAAAACTTATCATATATTTTAACCACCGATCAAAAAAATCTTTAGTTTGATTAAAGAGAGTAAAGAGAATAAAAATTGGTCCAACTACAAAGAGAATTGACATGAAAAATTTAGCAGTAAGAAAAAGCATAACTGTGGTAGCAACAGCGTAAACATATTTTAAAATACCAAAATAGAAAATTAAAAGATATGCCCAACCAAAAAAATTGGAGAATAAAAAGCTACTTATTTTTTTTGAAACTGTATCTGAAAATGCAATATTTAAAACTCTATCAACGCTTCTAAATAGTAAGCCCTTGTCACTAAAATTATTACTACCTATAGCGCTAAGTATCTCTGGAGAATCATCGAAATTACTAACAAATGAAAATGCTAAGAAATCAGTTCCATCCTTAAATAAACTAACGACAAGTAATTTATACCATTCCCAACCTCCCTCGCTTGTAAATAAAAAAATCATCCCAATTTTAAAAAACCTCATTACTATTTCACTTTGATTTAGTTCGCTGATTCCCATGAGATAGCCTATGCCATAAAATATAAACATAAGAACTAAAGCAAACTTCATTGTAAAAATATATTGAGGATGATTTATTAAGTTACGATATAATCTTTCTGTTTCCCCTGGATAAGCCTTAGAGCCAATAGTGTAGCCATCAAATATTTCACTAAATGGCTGAACTATTCCGCTGATGATTTTTGAAGTATTGTTATTAACTGCCGATTTAACGCTAACCAAAACATCGTATTTTCCAGAATTATTATTGTAAGGATTAACGCAAATGCTTTTGAAGGTGCAGGTTCCTCCATTGGCAAATGTTTTTTTATCGCAATAACTGGTGCTTGGTGAAGATGAATCTCCTTCAGGATTATCAATTAATATGCCATCGTAGGGCGGGCTAACTCCGTTATATGGAAGTCCACCAAGATTTGTAGGTTTGTCATAATAACAAGTAGTTTGCTCTGGATCAAAAATTTTAAATGATAATCTTAATCTTTCGATATTGGTTTGTCGGGCTTGTTTTTGAGCGGTGGTCATGGCATTCAAATCGTTTGTAGTTCTCGATTCAAAAACATGACAATAAAAATTAGATCCAGCTTGAGTAACAATCCCATTTAAATAGCAATCATAACTTAGATTTGGAGCTGTGTAGCGAAGAATATTGCCATTATAATCAAATTTATAATTTCCTAAATCATAATTTGAAATTTGTCTGGTAATGTCGGAGGTCGGGGTGGAGTGCATGGAGATATTACCTTGACCAGATACCTGAGTTGGATTTGATCCGGTGCAATTATTTCCCGAGTCTGAGCATAATTTTATTTGCAACCATTCACCATTTCTGAAATTCATGGGATTGCCTAATTTAATCTTAAATGTTCCAGAATTATTTGCAGTTGCGGTATTTGTTTGTAAAAAATTTCCACCATCCATAAAGCTAAAAACTAATCGAGAATTTTGGGTTGAAACAATTGGATTTTTAGCTTGATGAACAATGTTTGAACCTGATTCAGTTTGCGTTGTTTCAGCGGTTGGCCATAAACTTCCATAATTACCATTAAAATTTTCTAAAAATTTTAAACCTTTATTTGAAAGTGATCCAGGAATTTGATTTGCTGTTGTGGTAACTTCAGATGCTCTGCCAGTATAATTTTCCAGATCAAAACAAGCATCAACATTTGCTACAGAATATTTAGGAACTTCTCTCGTTGCTTCAAGAAGCTTGTTTGAACATGCAGTGCATTTCGCTGAGGTAACTGACGTGCTATATGTGCAAGTTCCAATAGTTTCAGTATTTGGAGCAGTACAACCTATTTTAGCGGTTGTTTCTGAGCCATTAATGCAATTTGCTAATTTGAATTGGCAATTGGATGAAGAAGGGCAATAACTCGCTTGATTTGGATCTTCACAATCGACTGAATATGGTTTGCAACCGATTACAGCATTTGTTGAATCATAATCAATTTGACATCGACTGTTAAAATTGTAGTCGGTAATAGTTCCTTTGCACAAAACTGCAGGTCTAGGAGTGATATACATTGCCATACCAATTCCACACTGGGCAAAGCCATTTGGAGTAGCAAAACTCCCATTCCAACTTGTTGGAATGAAACGAATGGTTTGATTTTTTCTAATAAAAACTTCACTTGACCAACTCATTGTCAAATATGAAGGGCTCGATGGAACGTTAATAGCACTTAAAGGATCTTGCACATCTGTTGCAAATTCATAATAGGTTTGATCAGGTGCTGAAGTGTTAATTATTCTGGCATTTACTGTGCATGATCCATTTCCTCTGACATTGGTAAATTTTACATATCCGGATTTGCTAACAACGATATCATGAAAAGGAATATATTTGATTGCTAAAAAATTTCCACAATTAACCCCAGATGTATTTGCGCGAACATTGGCTTGTATTGAAAACTTCCCACCATTTGGTTCTAAATCAACAAACTGATTACTCCATGAAGTTGTTATTGGAATGTTAACCAAAGTATTGTAGCTAACGCTTCTTGGATCAAGATTGGTAACGTTTATTGAATATCCAGATTGACATGTTGTATCTGGTGCAAGTGAGCGAAAATAAACTCTTTTTGCAAAATTATTGCGATTGGTAATCTCAACATTTCTTGAAGAAATATTGCCAATAATTCTGCCATCAAGATATTGATCCATGGTCTCTAAATTTGAACAATTTCCTGATGCTACGCAAGAAACACCATCTCTAACGAAAGGGTCAAAACTTGTTTGTTTTAAGCCATCGCCAGTCCATCTGATAAAGCCACCATAAGTGCCAAGTTGGGTAAGTTTTGCATTATTTGAAACTGGATAATAACTATTTATCTCGTTTGCTGAATATTTTGATGATCCATAAAAAGAGCGATAATTATCGGCAATTAAAGTGCTATTTGTACAAGTTGCAGATGTTGCTGGACTACCAACTGAAGCGGTTGGATAAGAACATGTCCAAACTCTTGGATCAGCTAGTAATGGCATACCCATGATGCAATTTGATTCTTTATTGGTTGATCCTGAAACTATTTCTCCTAAACAAGAAGTTTTAAGTGAGTAACCTTCGGGATGAGGTATAGCATAAATCAACAGTCTTTTTAGGCCGTTAATAATTGAGCTACTTGTCGAGTCAAGTGATACACCAATGGGAGGTTTATAAAATGATGAAGTACCCGGACCTATTGTTCTTGTTGATCCGGTATCTGGAGATGGATCTGCGGTATCGATCCAATTTCCGTAAATATTTAAATATGTAGGTGAATTAGAATTGAGGTCAACAAAGTATTTGTTATAGGTTGTAGCTGATGGTTCGGAATCAAGTTTTATAGTATCATAGACTGAGTTTCTGGAGTCTGTTGGAAAATAAGCTGAATAGATTTCCTTGCCAAGTTTTACATTGCCTTGAACCTTAATGCTAATTTGACTATCTGGATAAATTGTAATTGATGGTTTTAATCCAGAGCTAAGAGAGTTGGTTGCAATCCATGATGGTTCTGTATTAAGAGAATTTTTCATTAAATCAACTAAACACTGATTGTAGCATATCGAAAAACATTCATACAACCTACTGTAAGGCGAAACTTTGGAACATCCAGTATATGCTTGACCATCAAGGGTTTTTTGATTTTTTGATAAGCATTCTACCATTCCAGCACCTTGAGCTTGGGTGTCATTAACAAGTTTTGTAGTATCAAATTTACAGCTATTTTCGGTAGTGTTGGCGTAAACCTCAAGTAATTGATTTTCAAACTCTCCGTAATCATCAGCTTCAACGCAACCATTACCAGTGCATGAGGTAATTAAAAAAAGAGCAAGACAAAGAATTAATATTAAATTATATTTGTTATTGTGTATAGATAAATTTATTTTTAACAATTATTATTTTGTATTTAAAATGGTATTATTTAGTAAAAATATTTTTTAGAATTGTTTTTTATGCCAATTAAAATAAATTTAAAAAAATAAATTGAAATTATAAATTAAAATTTTTTATGAAAATTATTATTTTGGCATTTGGTAATTTTAATAATTCAGCATATAAAGTTTTATTTGATGAATTTTTAAAAAGAATTTCTTATAAAGTTGAATTAAAAGAATTAAAGTTAAAAAATTCTAACAATTTAAACTCGGAATTATTGAAAAATAAGGAGTGTGAGTTGATTTTAAATAATTTAGAAAGTGATTCAGTTCTCATTGCCCTTGATGAAAAGGGAAGGCAATTCGATAGTGTTGAATTCGCAAAAATTTTAAATAACTATCAATTAAATTCTTCTTCAAAAATAACTTTTGTTCTAGGGGGAGCTGATGGCTTGGATCAAAAAATTATTAGCAAAGCCAATTTAGTAATGTCTTTAGGAAAAATGACATTACCACATTTAATGGCCAGGGTTGTATTAATTGAACAAATTTATCGAGCTCAAACAATAATCAAAAATCATCCTTATCATCGAGTTTAGTTGGGTTTAAATGGGCAATCCATCTGCTCTTAGCTCTTTTTTTTCGATTTTCAAGCCGATCAATAATCAATTGTGATTCTTGATATCTTCTTTTCTTTTCCTCTTCACTTTCGCTATAATTATTGGTATCGTGAAAATAACTACGAATATTAACTTTATTAGTGAAAGAGTCTGACATAACAAGTTCCATGGATTCCTGAAAATTATTTTCTTTTTTGTTAATCGCTCTTTTTCTGGCATCGCTAATAATAACTTTACGATTATGATCGTGTAATCTTTTATGATGCATAATGATGTTATCAACAAACCAGCGATTTCTGCGATTAATAATTTTACGCATTTCTCTTCTACTTAAACCTCGACGATGACAGGTTCTTTTGATAAAGCTGTATAACACGTGTGCTATGCTGTGCCCTCCAATCTCATGAACTAGACCTGGATGCATGCTAAGAAATGACGAGGCATCAAAAGCTAAAGCTTCAATTTGTGGAACAATAACAAATGTCACAAGGGATTTAATTAAATTTATTGATAAAAAATTATGATTAATTTAAATGCAGATAATTATTTTCCAATACAAAAACTTGAAAAAATTATATCTAAAATATTTTCAATATCAAATTTGCCAGTTATTTTACCAAGTTCAACACTAGTCTGCCATAATTCATGAGCCGAAATTTCGATATTATTTTTTAATGAAAAGTAATTTAAATTTTCTAAACAATTATTTAAAATTATTCGATATCTTTCTTGAGTAATTGCAGGGTAATTGAGTTTTGGAATTAATTTTTCAACTTCATCCTCAATTAATTTAATAAGCTGAGATGTATTAATATTTTTGGTAATTGAAATTGCTATGATCTTATCAGAAAAATTATTTAAGTTGTGTTTATTAATAAAATTTTCTAGATCAAAACCATTAATCTTGTCAATTTTATTAAGTAAAATGATAGTCTTGTTATCAATTAAATCATTATCAAAATTAGGATTTTGTAAATCTATCACTAAAATTTTTAAATCAGCATTTTGGGATTTTTTTAATGCCCGATTTATTCCTTCTTGCTCAATGGGATCATTGGTTTTTCTAATTCCTGCGGTGTCGGCAATTTTAACCATTAAACCTTTTATAGATAAGTGAGTTTCAATAACATCGCGAGTGGTTCCGGCAATATCAGATACGATAGCAATTTCATTTCTGGTAAGAAAATTAATTAAGCTTGATTTTCCAGCATTGACTGAACCTAATATCACTAAATTTAGTCCGTCCTTAATTTTTTGACCGATATAATTATCATTAAGATGATTTTTAATTTCAGTAATTAAGGTTTTAACAATTTCTTCAATTCTAGAAATGGTTGAAGTTGGAATATCTTCATCAGGAAAATCAATATTTGCCTGAATTAATGCAATAGCTTCAAGAAGTGAGGTTCGCCATTTTTCATATAAATTTCCTAATTCACCATCAAGTTGTTTGATTGCTTGTTGATGTTGAATTTCGGTTTCGCTAGCTATTAAATCGGGAATTGCTTGAGCCTGAACCAAATCAATTTTGCCATTTAAAAATGCTCGTTTAGAAAATTCCCCAGGTAGACTTAAACGAATACCAACTTGTTGCAATAAAATATCGTGAAGAGTTTTAATTATAAATGGTGAAGCATGCAAATTAATTTCTACAACATCTTCGCCTGTATAGCTTTTTGGAGACTTGAAGTAGGTTATCAAAGCTTTATCAAGGAGTTGATTATTAAATGGATTATATAATTTTTGAAGAAATGTTTGATGAGATTGAGGAATTTTTTTACAGCCTAAAATAGACAAGCAATTTAAAGCTTGCGGTCCAGATATTCTGACAATAGCAACTCCAGCACGACTTGGCGAGGTAATTAACGCAAAGATTGTTGACATTTTTTATGGAAATAGTGGATTAATTTCTAATCCTAACTTTTCATCAAGATTAAAAATTATGTTCATATTTTGAATAGCTTGCCCTGATGCACCTTTACATAAGTTATCAAGAACGCAAGTTATAATGATCGTATTAGGGTTGTTTCCCTGATTAACGGCTATGAGGCTAAAATTACTTCCTACAACGTTATGAAGAGCAATTTCGTGATCAACTAATTTTACAAAATATTCATCGTTATAAGTTGTTGATAAACAATTTTTAATATCATCAATATTGATCTTGCCATTTGTTTTGCAATAGATTGTAGAAATTATTCCGCGATTAACAGGGAGAAGGTGAGG
>Ga0172376_10005110_pt1 | contig 14728 bp, 11 predicted proteins | sample Lak35m_FD_121114 | JGI IMG/M metagenome (GOLD analysis project Ga0172376, IMG submission 121114) | Freshwater microbial communities from Kabuno Bay, South-Kivu, Congo - kab_092012_35m | ecosystem: Environmental > Aquatic > Freshwater > Lake | place: Democratic Republic of the Congo: South-Kivu...
TGTGCCCCGCGGAGGTCTATTTACGCAGTTGCTCCATGAATTCATTTCCGTTCAAAGGCCATTAATTAACCTTTATCAAATGGCTTTACCAGCCTCGTTTTCACATAATTATGGATCACAGATAGAACACCTGGAAAATAATGACCTAACTGTACCCAAAATTGTAGCAAATATAAAAGACTTAGTTAATGGCAACAGTAAATCTAATAGGATGCGCATATGAAAAGAGAGTTGGATTTAGTAACAAGCTTACATAGGGCAACAAAAAGAGATTATTTGGCAAGAATGAATGATTCAAAAGTAGATGCAATGAGGATTGCAAAACAATATGGTAAAGATTACTGGGATGGCGATCGAAAGTTCGGTTATGGAGGATACCAGTATATCCCTAATCGCTGGGCGCCAGTTGCTAGAAAGTTAATTGACATTTATGATTTAAAATCTGGAAGTAAACTGTTGGATGTTGGATGTGGTAAGGGTTTTCTTCTATATGAGCTACAACTGCTCCTGCCTGGTTCAGAGATACATGGCTTTGATATTTCTGTATATGGACTCAATAATTCGCACCCAGAGTTGGAAGCAAATTTATTTCTACATCGGGCGCAAGATCCATTTCCATTTCAGGATGATTACTTTGACCTTGTAATTTCTCTTGGAACCTTGCACAACTTACACATTTTTGAATTAGAAGTAGCCCTATCTGAAATTGAACGTGTCGGACGGCAAGGCTATGTGATGGTTGAGAGTTTTCGTAATGAACTGGAAATGTTTAATTTGGAATGTTGGGCTTTAACCGCTGAATCCCTTATGGACGTCGATGAATGGAAATGGATTTATGAACGTTTTGGCTTCACAGGTGACTTCGAATTTATATTTTTTGAGTAATATATGGCATATCAAAAAATTTTTCATATAAATCGACGTGAAAGGAATTGATATTAACAGGAAAATATCAACCCCAATTGAAAAGCAATATACTCAATATTTTGAGAATAAAGATGCTATAGGCAACGAAGTTCTTGGGAGTATGGCTACTAATAGGTGGCGTTCTGATTCTAAATTACTCGGTGTAACATTAAGTAGGTATAAATTTGTATCTAAAATGTTTGCAGGGTTTGACTCTGTTCTTGAAATTGGTGCTGCTGATGGATGGTATTCGCGAGTGGTATTAAATGAAGTTATAAAACTTACCTTGAGTGATTTTGATCAAATATGGTTGGATGATTTTGAATCTCAGGTTGTATATACAAGTAGAGGTACAGAGTATTTGATTCATGATTTTGTCAAATCAACATTAAACAAGTTCTTCGATGGAATTTATGCGCTTGATGTTTTGGAACATATACAACCTAAAAATCAGCGGAAGTTCTTATCTAATATTTGTTCTTCATTATTACCACATGGTGTGGCCATTTTTGGTATGCCTTCAACCGAATCTCAGGTTTATGCTAGTGAAGGTTCAAAAGCTGGGCATGTAAATTGCCAGTCTGGAAATGAGCTGAAAAAAAACCTTAGTGAATTCTTTAACAATGTCTTTATTTTTTCTATGTCTGACGAAGTTGTCCATACGGGATTTATGCCCATGGCGCATTATTTACTTGCCTTGTGTGTCAACCCAAAAGTTAAGACTCGATAGTGACCTTAAAAGTTAAAACAACTAGTGCTGCAATACTGCAAACTTCATCTAAGCCCCTTATTCTCGACAAAATCCACTTACCATCGAAATTACATATCGGACAAGTTCTTGTAGAGGTTATTAGTAGTGGAATTTGTGGTGCACAGGTTAACGAGATTGATGCAGTCAAAGGACCTGATAAATTTTTACCTCACCTTCTTGGCCACGAAGGGTTTGCTACAGTTCTAGAAATTGGTCCCGGTGTAACAACTGTGATCCCAGGTGACAGAATTGTATTGCACTGGAGACCTGGCCTTGGACTGCAATCTTTACCACCAATATACCAATGGCAGGGTCAGCCACTTAATGCAGGGTGGGTCACAACTTTAAATCGTCATGCAGTAGTTTCTGAAAACCGTGTCACAAAAATTCCAATGCAAATGAACGATAAATATATGATTCCTTTATTCGGCTGTGCGCTTACAACCTCACTCGGTGTTCTTGAGAATGAGGCTAGAATAGGAAATAAAGATTCATTGTTGATATTTGGTGGCGGTGGGGTCGGACTCGTTCTAGTGAAGTTGGCGCGTATGATGGGAGTTCAAGATGTCACAGTTGTTGATCTACACGAAGATAAACTAGTGAAAGCACTCGAACTTGGTGCCTCAAACACCGTAAGATTTTCCGATAAATCTAAAACTTTTTTACAGTTGAGTGATTTATATGGATTAAATTTACCAACTGTAGCAATAGATACAACGGGTAATACCGATGCTATCGAAATTTGCTATGAAATTTCTTCTGCAAAGGCTCGCGTGATCTTAGTAGGAGTCCCAACAAAAGGGAAAAAAGCCAGCTTCTATACTCTCCCAATGCACTTTGGTAAAACCATTATGGGTTCTGAAGGAGGTGGATCCATTCCGCAACGAGATATTCCGCGCTTGCTAGAGTTAGTTTCAAAAGGACTACTCAATTTCAATGACTACCCGACGCATAAATTTCCTTTTAGCCAAATTAATGATGCGGTAATGCAGTTAAGGAATGGGCTCACTGGCCGAATTATTATCGATTTCGAAAAAAAGTAAGGGGAACATATATTTGGCTACATTAAGTAAAAAAGGCTCAATTACAGAGACGAGTCCTGGCGTATTCCATGCCCGCGCATGGGGAGAGCGTCTTGATGAAAATTTGATGGAAATTCTTATTGAAATTGCAAAGTCTCAATCAAATCATAAGGCTCGATTGTGCTTGCATCCAGATCCAGATGAAAAGCTGCAAGTTACATATTTAGCTTTCACAAAGCCTTATTCTGACAAAATCCACAAGCATCCAAACAGACCTGAAGTAGTAGTACCACTTTATGGACTCGCTTTTCATTCAATTTTTAATAGTAAAGGTGAGCTAATAAAAAAACAATTGCTTGATGGGACTAGGACTGTTGCAATTTCAACTAAAATAAATGAATGGCATACGATTGAACTTGAGTCTGAAAATTTCGTGATGCTTGAAATAGGAATAGGACCATTCTTACCTAATTCAACAATTTATTATGCTTACAACCGCTGAAATATTCCTTGTAATGAGCCATTTTAAGTTAAGTACTTTCACACTTATTTTCAAAACATATGCGCAGTTGCCTTCGTCCCCGCCGAGATAGGAGCGCTCCACCTGCGATCAAAACCTCTTAAGAAATTCTGCTATAAATAATGATATCTGAGTTATCCTTTACTGGTGAATAACAATACTTTTCTAGAACAATTTAGACAAGTCTGTCAAACTATCTCATACCACATGCCAATTAATTTAGGGTTATTTCAATAAAATGAACCTAAAAAATAGAAAAAAGTTTTATATAATTGACTTTTCGGCAGGAAATTTAATTACGCATCATTTAAATTATGCAATTGTTTACAGTAAATTTTTCAAGTCTATAGGTTATGAATATGAAATCTTTACCCCAAAATATCTAAATTCCCCTGAATTAGAATTCCAATTTAAAGTTAATAAGATTCTAATCTCAAGATATTATAGGATTTTAGAACGTAAATTTAATATATGGTCAATCTATTATAAGTGTCTTAGAGTTTTTGGAATTTTTGGTAGACTTGTAGATCGTACTCTTGGAAAATTGCAACTATATTATTGTATCTATGTTTCCTATAAAAGAATTGCAAAAACTATCGATACTAACACAATAGAGATAATTTTTCCCTCAACTGATCTGATGGCGATACTATTAGTAAAAAAAATGCTAAAAAGAAAAGCTTCTATTACAAAGTTTCACCTGAGACTAAATTCTATTGACAAAAATCTTATTGACACTAATCTAAATATTAACGGACTTGAGATCCTTGAAGATTTAATGAAAACATATTCAAACATTACTTTAGGGTGTGAAACCAAAATTTTGATTGATACTTTAATCTCTAGAAATAAAATTTTTAACAAAGCTCTCTGGGTTCCGCTTCCATCAATTACTATGCCAGTAAAACAAAATAAAATTGACATTTATGGATTTCTAGGTGGAGCAAAGAAACGAAAAGGTTTCAAAGAAATACCGCTTTGGATTGAAAAAATTTCTAATATTGACAAAACCTCGTTTTTTTTAGTTCAAAAGTCACCCTTTATTTGGCCCGGCTATTTGGATACAATTAAGGTGATTAAACATTTAAAAAATGTAGAACTACTAGCTCCTATTCTATCTAATAGTGATTTTTTTCTTCAAATTCAACGTTGTTCTTATTTAGTTGCTCCTTACGATCCAGATTCCTATAAGCTTGTAGGATCATCATTATTTTATTATGCGGCTGATTCTCTTATCCCAACTATTACTTACACTGGTGTCGGTTTTTCTCAAGACATAACAGCGTTTAATTGCGGTATTATAGTCAAAAATTTTGATGCTAACTTAAATTTAGGAAAAATAACCAAGAAAAAATTACAAAATAATTTAATCAATTACAATATTTTTAGAAACAAGCAAAATCTTTTATTTTTTAATATTCTTCCCATTGCTTGATTCTTCCTATCGGCATTTGAATTGCCAACTTATTGTTTTTCCCAAAATTTATACCCATTTTCAAATTACTCGTACTTAACGTTGCCACCAAATCTTTCCTAATTAGTGTGATTTCAACAATATCATATATCCCGTATTCGGGAGTCATGAAGTATTGACTATAGTTATTGCCTTTACAAAAGCAAATTCTATAAAAGGTTAATAGTTTTCTTAAGGACTGAATTTTATTTATATTAATTTTATCCCAAATTATAAAATGTATTTCACATACTATAAGTGCAGGCTTGTTCTCTAGCTCGCCAATTTGATCAAGACATTTCCATTCATTGCCTTCAATATCAAACTTTAAATTCCACTCGTTTTCGAACCCCATTATACCTTCTGCCATTTCTATCAATGTCGATAATGGTACGAGTGAGGATTCTGCCCCATCATAAAACGCACCCCACCCTAACGGCTTGTAAATTACATTTGAATTTAGATTACGAGGTCGACCTGGGAGTGTAGGATCAAATGAAATCACTTTACAATCTTTGGACACTAAGTCATTTTCAAAATCTATATTGGAGCCCAAGCCAATGGTAATCCAATTATTGTGCGTGCAGTATGCAGGAGGGACAAAATAACCCCCATCATTACTGGATCCAATTCTCTCCAATTGTATATTTGATAGATTATCGCTTAGTAAATCAAGTATGGCTAAATGCCATTGATCTATTTCGATCGCATTCCTCGAATATTTTAATTGGAAATCCCGTTCTTTTAAAAGTAACTTCACAGATGACCTGTATTCCGGAAAATCTGTGAAGTCAAGTAATTTAGGAACAATACTCTTAAACAATGGCACCAGAAACGGAAACTTCTGGGTAAGTTTATGCCCTTTATACATATCTAATAAGATACCACAATGATATCTTTTGCACTATATAGTAGAGTAAAATACTTTAAAATGGAGAATCTTGACTACTAAATTGGTATTACTTTTCTATAATTTAATGATTATAAGGAAACCAATCATATTCTTTTTCATCGTGAAAATTTTAGTGATCCCAATTTGGTTAGGGTTCAGAATTTTCTTATTTAAGAATAGAAAGCTGGTCTTTTTCTTAAGAACTGATATGTTCGGTATGCAATTGGTAGAATTTCAAACATTAAATCATATAGTAAAAATTAGAAAGGAAAATATTTTCTTCAATCATCACCCATTAATTGCTGGTAAATTTGTTTATACAGAACAGATCAATCAGATTTTTTTACATCAAAACATAAACAAATTGAATCATTGCTTTGTAATTATTCGAATGTACTCTCAAAGTATTGAAGATTCAATTTGTGTAAGATTGAAATTAAAGAGAAAGATTTTCTTATCAAGTTTTCGTGAGCAAGGACTAAATGGGTCATTAATGGAAAGTTTTAAACTCGATAGCTTCCCAAATTTCTCAGAAGAACATACTACTAATTACAAAAAATATATAAGTCTGAATATTCCAAAAATCGATATAAATAAGCCACTAATTGCAGTACATTCGAGAAGTGGAAATTTTCCAAAAAATAAGCAGCCTGCAAGAGTATGCGATATTTCTAGGAATACTAGTTTTAATGAAATAAATTATATTAGTTCAGAATTTCAAACGAGAAATTTTAATTTTATCAGAATTGGGTACTTTGAAGAGTACGATAAAACTCAATCTTGCAATATTATCGACATAAGAAGAGAGATTCAAGATGATAATGTTTTACAGTCATCTATTTTTGCATTAACTAGAGGATACGTTGGGTCTTCAAGTGGTCCACTAAGTTTTTTTGCTATTCAAAAGATGCCGTGTCTATTGATTTCAGTTTATCCCTTTGACCTCAACTATCCTTTTAGCCCTGAAGATGTGATCGTAATTCCAAAATTTATATATGATCTTAAGAATAGAAGGGTGTTGAGTAAAGAGGAACAATTCGATGAGAATTTTGTTAAGCTTCAAAATTTGTATAACGATAGATTGATTCTAAATAAACAATTTGAGCCCAGATCTCTACCACCTGAGATTACTAGAAAGATTTATACTAATTGGCAATCGTCAATTCTAAATAAAGATTTAGACTCAAAATGGCTAAGACACTCAATTAACGCGTCAAATTCTTTGAAAAAGGCAACAACATTACAAAACTTACCAATAATTCCTGTTGAATACTTTGATTACTTGGTGAGTCAAAATTCTTGAGTTATTGATTGGTTACATATATTTTTGGAGTTTTGTAGGATAACGTTTATTGAAATTATAATTTTTGGTATTACTTATGGCTTAGTATTAGATTCTGATTTTTTGCTCACTTTAATACAAGTGGAATCGTATATATGATTACCAAATAATATAATATTTGTTTTCTATAATTGCAAGTTTTCTCCTGAATCATATTACATTCCCCAAGTTGCATATATTCTTATTTAAATTAATTTTCTTAAAATTGCTTCTTTCACCCAAGGTATAACTTCATCTAATACATCAGAGATTGATGTTTTCGCTTCAAATCCTAAAAGTAGTTTTGCTTTAGAAGTGTCTGGAATTCTTTTTTGAACATCATGAGGGAAGGGATCATCGCAAACATACCTAAACTCCTTAGTCTCTCCATGAATTTTTCGCCAGACAAGCCTAGCAAGTTCTATTACTGTTAGCGACTCGTCTGTCGAAATATTAAAATCATTATTTTTAGCTATTTCTTTTTCTAAAGTTTTAACTATTCCTTTTGCTAAATCTCCTCCGTAAGTGAGGTGCCGTATTTGATTTCCTGAACCCAATATTCTTAATGGGTCCTGCCCCTTAAGAATTTTCTGAATTAAATCCGGGAGTACATGACTCATAGCTAATTCCACTCCACCGGACATAATTGTTCTAAGATTTAATGCTCTAGCTTCTCCTGTCCCAACACAATTAAAAACTCTTACAATGGTGTAAGGCAAGCCATACTGATCCCATGCAGCCTTGGCAAAATACTCAACTGCTAATTTTTGAAACCCGTAGGATGAGCTGGGCGGGGGTATTAAAAACTGATCACCCTCTTTTGAGGGCCAACATTTTGTATTCTCAAACACCATAGATGACGATATATACGTGATCTTAAAATTTGAATTTATTTTACTTGTTTGTATTGCGGCGTCACATGTATTTGCCATGATTCTTTCATTACTCGCAAGTAAATCATAAGCATAAGAGTGGAAATATGAGATACCGCCTATTTTAGCTGCTCCAGAAATTAAATGGTCTGCTTCCTTTAATACATCTATCAATTTATCATTTGATTTCGATAAATCCTCTACTACTAACTTAAAATTCACATGATCGTCATAATCTCTTTTGATTTGACCGTATTTAGAAAAATTATCAACCCCTATAACCTTATAATTTTGAGCCAATAATTCCTTTACTATATATCCTCCAATAAAACCCTGAGAACCCGTGACGACCACTGTTTTCATTTTTCTCCGTTTCTAAAATAGGCTAGGACGTTTAGTTACCCGCCATAAATCAATCAGCGGCTTATTAATTGAAAGGTTGCGATAAGACTTATGAGGCGTGGCTACTATCACGACATCTGAAGATTCTATAAGTTTGTGAGCTTCTATGAAATAATCCTTTTGTAACATTTCATCTGAACATAAAACTCTTGCCCCTTCTAGCTCCAATAGACTTTTTAACTTAAAAGATAAACTAGAACGAAAATCATCGACATCACCTTTAAATGTCATTCCTAATATGCCAATTGTTGATTCTGATAACAGGAAATTTTTTTTCAGAAACTGCAGGTAGAATTCTGGTAGGCCTTCATTTATTTCAAGAGAAATTTTACCAAGTTTAAAGTTATTTTGATAAAAGTAATTTAATTGCTGCGTGTCTTTGACTAAACAAGGCCCAGCTGCAAACCCTGGCTTGGGTAAACCTGCCGCTCTCGGATAATCGCTCGTAAGTGCAAACCAAACTTTCTCCCAATCTAAGTTAGAGCTCTGACAGATTTCAAAAAATTCATTTGAAATTGCAAAGCTTAGGTATCTATAGGAATTAGCAAACAACTTAGTAATTTCCGCTTCTTCAAAAGTTGTTCGAATAAATTTAGGTGCAATTCCCTTAAAAACTTCACTACTAAGTTTGAATGCTTCATCTGTATCAACTCCAATTATTTGAGGGAGTGACTGCAACTCAGCTAAAGCGTTACCCTCGGAGATTCGTTCGGGACAAAAAGCTAATTCGGTTTTTAAGTGAGACTTTTTTAGGATTGTTTCTAGGCTTTTTGTCACACCAGGATATATGGTACTACGAAGCATTAATAATTTTAAATTGGTTAAAAATGGAACAAGGCTACTCACTAAATCAGAAATCAATTTGGAGTTGGGATTTCCATTACTATCGACTGGAGTACCAATAATCAAAATACAAATCTCTGTGTCTAGTATTTTAGAAGAATCTAAGGTTGCGACTATCTGTCCTGGGTCCAAAGAATTAAGTAAGTTAGAACAACCTTCTTCAAAAAATGGCATCACTCCCTCATTAATTTGTTGGACCCTAAATACATCTTTTTCAATAATTGTGACTTTGTGCCCTATGGAGGCAAGTAGCAAACTCATAGGAAGGCCAACTCTACCTCCACCACCGACTACAGAAATATGCAATTGACTCTCCTAAGTAGAAAATTACAATACCACAAATAAGTTTTGGAAAGCAGATATTTCAGGGATATAAGGGTTTTTGAATAATAATATAATAGTAGCCTTCCTTGATGTGCAAAAGCAGTAAAGAAATCGGCATGATAAAAAGAGACTTTGTATCACCGGAAGTATTGATAGTTACCTAGGCTATTCAAGTTGGCTATAAAATTATTTGCGATGCAAAACTTCTATTGCTTACTCATTTCGATCAACCTAAAAGGCACAGGCTACTCTGAAAACTCGCAGCATTGAACGCCTGTATCCAAATTAGATTAGTGATGTATAAGAACAAAGCAACCTATCTATACATAAACAATTTATGAAGAAGCTAATTAAACTTAGAAATCAATATAACGATAGATTAGTAATTAAAAAAATCTTGAACCACCTTCAAAACCCATTTCTATAACTTCCCAAATCTATAAGCCCTGGCAAATTAGCATGATTATGAGTAACACGATTATTTAATGGATAAATTCTCCTGTCAGCGCTTCACTTAAACTCTATGAAGATTCAAACCGTCCAAACATACCCACTATTCTGATTAAGTATTTCGATTATCTTAGTTGAATAAATCTGTGAAGCATGGGTTTCTAGGTAAAATTTAATCAAATACCTAAGAAAAAATAAATTCACGAACTAAACGGAATATATCTTAAATATGATTTTGTTTATATAAAACTTACTTAAATTATAGTTTAGAAATTATTGCAAGATTTTAGATATTCTAGACTTAATTTTGCCGGCTAAATTAATTTTTTGCACACCTTCTGCTGGCATATTTAACAGCTTAAACTGATTTTCATTTACATAAGTGTAGGTGCCGTATCCTGTGGGAATTTGATGCGGAATTATAAAATTTTCGTCAAACTTTTTTTGAAAAATGAAACCTATTCCTAAGCCTTTTATGGAGTTAAAATTTATTAATTTGAGTAAATCGACATTTATCGGAATCTTAAATTGATTTGGAAACCCATATTTATGACTTACTACATAATAGGCGTCTATAATTTTGTATCTGTTGGTTTGCGCAATGGCATAAAAAAAATTTTTATCGTAGTTCCACATTCCATTTCCATTAATTAACATTTGATCTATCCAAATTAACCCGCCTGGATTAGTACAGTTATGCATGATCCTATACGCGTTCCCAGGAAAGAACAGGTGTTCGTTGTTACCAAGATCCGTTACGATATCAAATTTATAATTTAAATCAATAGCCAAATCATTCAAATTTAAATTGATAACTTCCGGTGCGTCGAATCCATCAATTTTCTTAATATTTTGAACACCCAGAGCGTTCCAAATAACTTTACTATCATAGGGTGGCTTATCTATTAATTCTAGACTGTCCGGTATTAATTGATTTAAAATATTTTTTTCGACATAGATTTTTTGATCACCAAATTCAAGCGCTGTAGTTTTACTATGAAAGAGTTCTGGAAAATTTCGACTAAGATTTAAAAGAGTTTGCACATTATTTACGCCAAAACCCATAATTAATTGTAGCCTTACTATGAGATAAATGCAATCGTATCTTAATTCTTAATGAAAACACTCAGATAATCCTGCCTGTCAATTTATAACTCTATAGATTCCACTGGTTATGCCTATTTGACCCAATAAATCCAGTAGCTCCAAACAAAATTATTCAAATGAATTTTATCTACCTTTTCAATTTTTCCATTTGATCAATTTATTTCAAGACAAAGTACCTAAAATTTTCATCTTGCTCTATTTAGTTAGGGATTAAATTGAGTCACTCCTTTGGCGAATAACCGTGGCGCTCTCTTTTGGATGGGGGATTCCATGATATGTACCCCATTCTTGAGATTATTAAAACTCGATCTAAATATTTAGATTATATTTTTAACGAGCTCACTAAAAACATAATTGGACAATGACTATATCAGAAATTAGGTCAGTGGTATCTCTCCTGTATACATATGCAATCTAAGTCAATCGGGTTGATATTTAGGAATTTTGGTCAATTTTGAAACCCCAGATAAATCACATAAGTTGTATTGAGTTGGAATCAATAAGACAGTAATTGATTGTGATTCATACAAATATGATTTAGGCCGTGATTCTATTTGTGATACAGCTTTCTGCAAAATATGTAGAAATGCAACCCCATTTTAGTATCCAGAGACAGGTCGTCATACGATAAAAGATTTAAGTACAGAAAAATCGAGATATTAATCGTATATAATTTTATAGAGTTTATCTTAGGGATTAAAAATCACGAAATCACAGTGATAGAACGTTATACTGGTAGAAACTATGTAACGATATTCAATAAGTTAATAGATTTGTATATTTCTCGGAAAATATTTGCTAAAAACTCTAGATATTTTTAATTCATAAATTCTATAATCTGACAAATAAACTTATTTAAATTCTTTTATAAATTTTCAAATTGGGTTTTAACTATACGGAAAATACAAATATTTAAACAATAAACTTAATAAACACTGGAGTTGGCTGTTTCAGAGGCTTTTAATTAGATAATTATCTTAATTCATTTGATAATTTACAAAAAATTTGTTATTGTATTTACTAAATTAAAATTTTTCTAAATTCCTGATGTATACAAATCCTTAAATACAAATAAATTTGTGCGCCCGTAGGGATTCGAACCCCAAACCTTCTGATCCGTAGTCAGATGCTCTATCCGTTGAGCTACGGGCGCTTAGTAGAATCTAGTTCTCTCTCTTGGCAACCCTATCAAATGAGCCTAAATGCAACAATTAGGTGGAAGATTTGCAATTAACGGGTTCATTTGATGTTTTGGTGCTACCCATTCCTAAGAAAGGCTCTTATGTAGGAATGCCTATTTAATTACTTTGGTATCTAGGAAGTGGAAAGATAATTATGGTTGCAAATTGCGATCTATTTCCCACATGATTTAATGGAGAATCTTTACCAAATTTCTATGTGCCTAGTGAAATTAAATTACTTTACGGCTGGATTAGTTTTGTAATGAAAAATGAAATTTTAAAATTTAATCTGGAGTTAATTTTGCGAGTCAAATTACTTAAAAATAGCACACTCCATATTTTAGATTTTAATTTGAGAAAATAGGCTTTATCAGTTTAGTAAGTTGATTTATAAATCTAGATTTATACAACCTGAATTACAGATAAAAAAATATAGTTGCATTCTAATATGTGTGACTTAAGTAATTCGAACATAATTATTAGTCTATTTTTGAATCATAAGTATGGTAAGCCATTAAAATTCCTTCATCACTACTAAAATATAAAATTCCATTCTGGTTAATGACAATATCCCTGACTCGAAAACCTAAAGGAATTTTTTCATCTAAGAGTACTTTATTTTTTGATAGTGCTAATCTATGAAGTTCCTGGCTTCCCATATGCACAACAATTAAATTATCCTGCCAGTCCTTTAAGGTAGCAGTGCTGTTGATATATAATAGATTACCAGCCCCTACCCCTGGAATCCATGAAAAAATAGGCAGGGCATTTCCAAATTTAACACCAGACTGACGAATAAGCTTTTTTAAGCCAATTTCTGCACCAATCCTTGGATTGCGAGCCTGATTCAATTCATCTAATCCCGAGGGGTATTTTTTAGGATATGGTTTACCAAATGAGAAGTAGGGCCATCCATAGTTTAAACCTTCTACTAAAATATTTACTTCGTCACCACCGTTAGGACCATGTTCAGATTCAAACAGACGTTTTGAGTTCTCATCCCAAAAAAGTCCTTGGGCATTCCTTAACCCCGCAGCATACACAGTCCACTTGTCCAAATTAAATGAAAATTTTAGAACAGTCCCAAAAATATTTGTCGATTCGAGACCAATAATTTTTAGGTTTTTCTTGGGGAAACCGCTACGATCAAATCTTTGTTCACCAACAGATATGAAGATATTTTCATTGGAATTGGCGAATCTTCCGCCCCACATCACAGTGTTATCTTGATCATTAACGCAAGGAGTTTTAAAAAAAATACTTGTGGAAGTAATCACTTCCCCTTCCGCATCTGACTGTACTAGGCTCATATATTGACAGCGATTTGTATCATCAGAGAGCACAATTGAATACAAAAGTCTGCCATTCACATAATGTAGATCCATGGCTATTGGAGGGTAATGCCTTCTATTATTTGAAGATACATTAAGATCTTTGAATATGTTTGAAATCAATTTACCATTTTCTAAAATTCCTCGCGTAAAAAAAAATAAATCTCCTGTCTTTCTGTCGATAGCATATAAATTATTTTCAGAATCTAAAGTAAGTTGATATTCTCCAAGAATCGGAAATTGAGAATTTAAATAAATTTCATATCGCGAACTTTCAATCATTGTAGGAGCTACAAATTCATATCTGGGTGGCGCATCCAAAAATTCTTTTATTTTCCCGTATACAACTGAGTTAAAATTCATACCCTTATATTGAAGTAATGATGAAGAAAATCCGGCTAAAAAAAGGCTAAACCCTAGAATAACAAATATTGTTAACTTTTTTAGACTTATTTTACGAAAAATCACATGATTATGTTATCATACCTTAAATATTTTACGTATATAAACTTAATATAATCACTTTGAAATAAATAAGATTAACTTCAAGGTTTGTTAAGTTTGACATATTCTTTCTTATGAAAAACATTTTGAGTCTTGGAATTGTAAATTTACTAGAAAATTTAGCCAACTGAGCGCCCATAAGAATTTGAACCCCGAACCTTCTGATCCGTAGTCAGATGCTCTATCCGTTGAGCTGCGGGCGCAATTTTTCAAAGGCTTGGAAAGTCTATCGATTTATCAGGTGGTGCCCAAACTTATTAGCTTCTTCCAATCAACCTCTTTTATGCGAGGTTTTCCGGCTAACTCACCAGAGATTACCTCGGAGGCATTTATTTTTTCCCAACCCACCTGATCAATAATTTGGTGCCCTGATTTTAATAATCCTTCAATGCCAGTAGTATTTTTTGGCTCCTTCAAGGAGTCAATAATTAGGTCCACTACATCTGCAGAGTCACTTTTATTTGTGCCAATAACTCCTACCGGGCCTCTTTTTGCCCACCCAGTTACATAAATATTATGTTCCACATGCCCGGCAATATTTGCTATGCGGCCATTTTCAATTTTAACGCCCGGATACTCAACGCAGTCATAGCCAATTGCTGTTACAACTAATCCAGCTTTTATGGAGAAGGTTTTATCTGTTGCACTTACCTTGCCATTTTTAACCTCATTGATAGCAAAAACAATCTCTTCAACTTTATTACTACCCTTAATCTCAATTGGAATGGCCAAAAACTTTATCTCCAGCTTTCGCTCTACACCTTTTTTACTATGCTCTGCGATTAATCGCATCGCCTCTAAATTATTTTTTAAATCTTTTTCTACCTCACCCATTTGCTCAACCCGCAA
>Ga0172376_10005111_pt1 | contig 14724 bp, 10 predicted proteins | sample Lak35m_FD_121114 | JGI IMG/M metagenome (GOLD analysis project Ga0172376, IMG submission 121114) | Freshwater microbial communities from Kabuno Bay, South-Kivu, Congo - kab_092012_35m | ecosystem: Environmental > Aquatic > Freshwater > Lake | place: Democratic Republic of the Congo: South-Kivu...
CACACAGATCGCGGTTCCGAGCAAAAGGAAGTACAGCCTCATTGCATGTCCTCACGACCAAACGCGGCCGAGCCGCAATCCGTTGACGGCCTCCGATGACCGTTTCTGAGTACGCCGTTGAGCAAGCCTCTGGCGTCGACCGCTTCCGCGATCGCTGCCTAGACTCCGCTCGCGAATTGCGGAGACGGCTCCGAATGGACCCAATTCAGCCCACAACTCGCCTCTTAGTTGTCGACTTCCCGTGCCTCGAATCTTTTGGCAAAACCGGCATTTTCGGTACGACATGAAAACTTTGCCCCTCTTAACAGCCGCTCTAACTCTCAGCTTTGCAATGAGTTGGGCCGTTTTGACCTATCGCCAGTCGCTCGCGCAGGAGACTGGCAAGCCCGCCGCCACCGCGCCGACGGCTCAACAGGCTGCGGAGGCTAAGAAGGCTGCCGATGCGAAAGCCGCGAGCGACAAAGCATCGCTGCGTCGCAACGAAGCCTCAGGAGCAGTCGCTGTCATCTCGCTCGAAGATGCGCGGGAGAAGCTCATCAACTATCAGTCGATCCGCGCCAAAGTGCAGGAGTCTGTTTCGATCGGCGACCGGCAGTTCCAGATGAAGGGCAGTTATGTGCAAGGCGATGGGCTCAAACTGCGACTTGAATATGAGGTCACGCTGGGAGGAACGCAGGGCAAGCTCGTCGAGGTCTGTGATGGGCAGTTGTTGTGGGCTCATCAGACGGTCGGCAAAGAGCAGCGCGTTACGCGCCGCAATGTGCGGCAGATTTTGGAAGCGGCATCCGCAGCGGAGCGAACGACCGAGACCTTGCTGCACGCGGAACTCGGCTTGGGCGGATTGCCGGGCATGATGGCTTCGTTGCAGAAGTCGGTGCAGTTCGAGAAGCAATGGGAGCAGGACTATGACGGGCAGGTCTTCATCGTCATCGACGGTACCTGGAAATCCGAGTTGCGGAGCAAGTTCGTCGGTCCTAACGCGAACGCCGAGCAACCTTTACCGAGCTTTGTCCCCGACCGCATCCGAGTGTACTTCGACAAAGTGTCGATGTTCCCGCGACGCATCCTCTATCTGAAGAAACAAGAACCTTCGAAGTCCATGCGTCCGATGGTGTCGATTGACTTCTTGGATGTTGTGACAAACGAACCCGTCGACGAGTCGGCCTTCAGCTTCAAAGTGCCCGAGAATGTTGACCGTCAGGATGTGACCGACGAGTACCTGCGCCTCTTCCAGAAAAAGCCACCAACCGACGCCGCGACTCAGAAGAAGTAGGATGTTGTCATCGATTACCGGGACTGACTCGGACACTTCTCGGAACACGCCTGTGTGACCGGCATTTCGAGTCGCGGTTTCTGACCTGTCACAAGCCGTAATCTCGGCGGCAGACCGTTTGCCGGTCATGCTCGTCTCATGAAGTGCGCGGTTGTCTGCAACGGATCCAAATCGATCATTGATTCGGGTTTGGCAGTTCGGACAATCCGCCGCTTTGACGTCGCCGAAGACTTCCTGTTCGGTGATGAACATGCTGCTTCCGTACAACCGAGATGAGCTCATCGTCATGCCCGACTCGCGATTTGATCCGTCGTCCGAACTACTTCCTCCAGAGCAAGTCTTTGAACCGGAAACGCATGCAGTCTCCGAGATCGCTATTCCGGCCGTTGCTGACAATGGTGAGTTGCTGGTTCACGCCACAAGCACCCATGAAGCGGTTCTCGCTCCGAAAGTACCTGGTCCTGGTTTCTGGGAAGCCTGCTTATGGTTCGTTGGGTTCTTAGTGACCCATGCCGTGGCTGCGATCGTGGCGGCGGTTGTCGTGTTGGTCTGGACGCTCGCAACGAGCGGCATCGACTTTGGTGACCGTGGTGCTGTCGAGCAAATGCTGCAAGCCAGCCTGAAGCAGCAAGGCATCGGCTTAATTCTGGGCGAGATGCTGTTGTTTGTCGTTGTGGCGATTGGAGCAGGCTTGCTGCGTACCGGACGGCAGCCTTTCCGCAAACTGGGCCGAGCCTCGCTGAGTCCGCAGCATTTAGTGCTCATTATGGGCGGCGCGTTTCCGCTGATGGTGTTCTGTGGCAGTCTGCATCATCACCTCAATGCGGCTTGGACGGCGTTGCTCGAACAAGTGCCCGCGCTCCGTCTCTTCGATACGACCAATATCAACACCTTCATGGCGACTCTGAAGGATGTCCCGATCCCATTGCTCATTCTGGCGATCGCGGTTTGTCCGGCGTTGGGCGAAGAGATCATTTTCCGGGGAGTCATCGGGCGCGGACTGACGGCACGGTATGGCGTCGTTGCGGGAGTATTGCTGACATCCTGCTTCTTTGCGTTCGCTCATATTCATCCGGCCCATTCGTTGGCTGTCTTGCCGCTCGGTATCTTTTTACATGTGGCCTATCTGGCGACGCGTAGTTGGATTGCTCCGGTGCTGATCCACTTCATTAACAACGCGGTCGCCGTGGGGATGATGCAAGTCGCTGATCAACTCGCTGGCAACCAATTGGCCGATGATGCTGCTCAGCCTGCGTGGGTGATGGTCGTGACCGGATTGATCGCTCTGGGCACGTTGGTCGCTTTGTGGAAAAGCCGTGTCGAGTACCGCGATCAGGTCGGCCACGAATGGAACCCCGGATATCCCACTGTTGAACAACCTCCAGAACGAATCGCGCCGGTTACGGTCTTGCGTCCTGTGAATCCGTTTCTCGTCAGTAGCGCGATGGCAGCGGGTTGTTTGATGACTGGCGTCTTTGTGATGGGTATTGCCGCTGCCGTGATCCAAGAGGGCTTACCTCCAGAACCAAGCGAAGCGGCGCGCGATGTGACTGCACCCGCCACCGAAGAAAACTGATCCGCGCATCGGACTGGTGACTCTGATCGTTGTCGCAGGCGCCGAGAGCAAGTTTGTTGATCTCATTATCCCGCTTTGCGGCGGAACCGCTGCCGCAAGCAGGCATCAGCGGCGATCAGCACTTTGCGCCACGTCGGCAAGGACACTCGCTGTGAATAGACGTCGAAGTCACGGCGTTCGATCTCAGCGAGCAAGCCACCATAGATCTTGAGCATGGCATTCAAGATGGGACGCCCATCGGGATCGAGGTACTGAGCAAGTTCGCGGGCGCGTGCGTAGTGCTGCTGAGCACGTTCGACTTCGAAGCGCATCAACTGGCGAAACGAGTCGTCGCGCACGTGTTGCTGCAAGGACTCCGGTGAACACCCAAAACGTTGCAAGTCTGCTTGCGGAAGATAGACGCGGCCATCGTTGGCATCGGGGCCGAGGTCGCGCAGGATGTTTGTGAGTTGGAACGCTAGCCCGCAGTCCAGGGCGCGCTGCCGCGCTTCGTCAGCATGAAAGCCCCAGATATGAATGCAGCACAGGCCGACAACTCCAGCGACGTGATAGCAATAATGTTCGAGTTCTTCGAAGGTCGTGTATCGACACTGCAAGGCTGCGGAGTTCGCTGGCAGTGCGTCGAGATCCATGCGCATGCCAGCGATGACGTCGAAGAGATAGTCGTGCGGAATCTTGAAGCGAGCGACCACATCGGCGACGGCAGGCAAAATTGCGAGACGCTCTGCTTGAATGTTGTGATCGCGGCAGATCTCGTTAGCCAGAGCGGCGCGCACCGCAGTTTCCCAATGCATAAGGTCAGCAGCGCGTTGCTCGATCGAGAGCGTTTCGTCGTCGCCGATGTCATCACAAACGCGCATGTAAGCGTAGAGCGCGCACATCCCGCGATACTTCTCGGCGGGCAAACCAATGAACGAGTAATAGAAATTCTTAGCTGCGCGTCGCGCGAGTCTGCTGCAGTGCGCGTAAGACGCGGCAAGTTGATCCGTCATGCTGTCGCTACCCGCTTCAAAGATCTCGACGTCGTTCGGCGCTACTTCCGGCGAAGACCAACGGTGCTCAGTACCGCGCGACCCAATGCTCGAGTTGCCGAACCGACGAACAACTTCAGCACATCAGACTTGCGTACGATCGGTCGGCGTTCGAGGACACGGTAGCCCATGCCTTGAATCCGCTCCAATATGCACAGGCCGCCTCGCGCGAACAGGTCAATGTCGACCTGCAAACGCCCCGGTAGATGCCCGATCAACGGTAAGCCTGCTAGCAACAAGTTGCGCGCGCGGTCGACTTCGAACCGCATCAACTCGATGAAGTGTTCGTTCGTGACGCGCTGCCGCAATTCCTCCAACGAGTATCCAAAACGTGCGCAGTCCTCACGCGGCAAATAGATGCGCCCGATGTCGAGGTCTCGGCTGACGTCCTGCCAAAAGTTGGCAAGTTGCAACCCCGTGCAGATTGAATCCGACCACGCGGCGTGTTCAGCGGAGAACTGCTCACACAGATAAAGCACGATTCTGCCGACAGGATCGGCGCTGCATCGACAGTAGCCGCGCACGTCATCGAACGTGGCATACTCGGTGACCACTTGGTCTTGTTCGAATGCTGAGATCAGATCCTGAAACGGCTGAGCGGGAATGTGAAAATGTTCGATGGTTCCACGCAGCGCGACGAAAACGGGATGAGTCGTGTCACCCGCAAAGCACTTAGTTAGCTCACCGCGCCACCACTGCAGAGCGCGCAGCGAACGGCCACGATCGCCAAGTTCATCGCCTAAGTCATCCGACCAACGGCAGAAGGCGTAGACGTTGTAAAAGTGCTGATGCAGGCGCGGTGGCAGCAGCCATGAGACGAGTGGGAAGTTTTCGTAATGTCCGGTCGCGAGTTCGCGGCAGTAAGCTTGAGCTTCAGCCAATGAACGCACGGCGCGCGAGGCTGTAGTGGGCTCCGGAAACCATTCCACGAGTTGTTCGGCGATCGGACGCATGCGGCCACTGACTCTTAGTGTCGAAGGGCGACCGGCAAAAAAAAAGAGCCTCGGGTGATTTGCGCCACCCGAGGCCAATCAGACGCAGTGGATGATGAATTTGCCGGCAATGATTCCCAAAACCGCGTCCGTACGATTCGAGAGGAACCTAGTCCTGCCTGAAGTGACTGTCAAACCGCGAGCCTTCAGCATGCCACGCAGACGGATTCCACGGTTCGTTGCTCAATATTAGTGGCCATCGGAAGGGGCTCTGGGCGACGCTTAATCAGAGTCAACACGTTGCCGGTTTCGTTGTACGAGACTACGTCCATGAAGGCTCGCATCAGCATCAGTCCGCGGCCACTTGCGCGAGTGAGACCATCTTCATCCAGGCAATCACGCACCTTCGATACATCAAAGCCAGCACCTTCATCCTGAATGACAATGATTGCTTCGCGACGATTGACGCGCTCGGTCACTCGCACACGTCGCTGGCACCACGGAGCCAGGCTTGATCGCTCGCGCGCTAGTTCTTCAAACGAACCGTCGGCGGCTTCTTTCAATTCGGAACTCAACTCCAGATTGCCGTGATACACCGCGTTCAAGAAGGCTTCTTCCAGAACCAGCGACACACGCATGTCATCGGCATCGTGGGCGATACCAAACAGCTTCATCGAATCGAGGATTCGTTTCTGAATCGCCCGCAACAACTCGACATCGTTACCTAACACGAATGTGTTTTCGGCTGACTCCATGCTGTTTAGGAGCACTGCTCGATCACGCGCCACCCGAGCTGCACACAACGCACTGTCCAACGTATCGGCCAATCTTCTCAGTTCACGAGGTTCTTTGCGGACGAACGTTGCTGCTCCGTGTTGCAACGCTTGCAGTAGGGTGTCGACTTCGGCGTGCTGGGCCAGCACGACGACCGGCATCTTGGGCATCGAACGCTGTGTCGTCGCCAGTAACTCGAAACAGTTTTCACAAGCGAGTTGCAAATCGACCACCAAGGCATCGAACGGCGCCTGACTCAGCATCTGAAGGGCGTCCGAGACGGTGTTTGCGACCTCTGTGAACCAGTTGGGGTGACTACACTGGATAAGTTCCCGCACCGTTTGCTGTTCTGCGGTGTTGGAATCCACGATCAAGACGTTGGCCATTGCGCGCTCCGAAAAAAATGAAAGGCCCGACCTCGACGAAAACCTAGTTCGAGGTTTTGCGCTCTTCGGACGCGAACAGCGATACCGCGAGAAACTGGCCATACTGCTTCGCGAAATGGGCACGAATGTCGCGTGATTCACGCTTCCATAAGGCGAGCGCCGTGCGATCGCATTCATAGGCTTTCCTCCGTTGAGGCGGTGCATGAGCCCAGTCATGTCAGGTGCTTCGCGATTGACATGAAGTGGGACATGAGCCGTTTGGAGCAGCACTTTCGGCCGTGCCTGCAAGGCACGAATTTCGGAAGCAGAGAAGCTGACACACTGCTCAGCGCTGTGAGGGCTTATGGGGACAAACGCAGCGAGCGTCATCTCTTGGGACCGTGCCGCCAGGTGTCGTAGTGCGACCAGCCACGCGCACTCAGTGAGCCAGGCCATTCGTGGGAGGTGGGCCAGCGGCCTTGATGCGGATCGACGTTCTCACAGGCCACATAGAAGTTTTGATCGGCCGCAGTCCATTCGCCAGACATCTCGTCGAATGAATCACGCCAACCGAAGAATCGTTTGAGCCACCAAACCAAACGTGTCGAGAGGGCGAACATCGCCAACATGGCCACGGCAACAAGCACCAACAGCGGACCGGCTCCAAAGATGCGCGAGTAGCTTTGCCACAGTGGACGCCAGCAACTCATCACCACAATCGCGCCGATACTTAAGAACGGGCCGTAAGGAATGACGCTTTCCCGACGGAGTGGCCAGGTAACGATTGTGACCACGAGCGCGATTGCGGGCGCGATGAAGAAGGTCAGCACCGTGGCCTGCCAACCCAGAAATGCACCGATCATCGCCATCAGAATGACATCGCCGAAGCCGATCGCCTCACGTCCCAAGCCCCACTTGCCAATAATGCGAAAAATCCACGTCAGACCACCACCAATCGCGATGCCCACCATGCTGACGGCGAAGCCATGCAGGTGTGCATGCGCGGCAATCCACTCTGGCACTGCTTGTCGTGGGAAGACCCACTCTGGAATCCACGGGGCGAGCCAGCGCATGTCGTTGCGCAAGACCGAGTCCTGATGCCACACTGGCGTGAGATGCGAAAATCCGGTCAAGCTGCCCAGCAGTCCAAACAACATCGCGGGCAATGTGCTGCCATCGGGAATGATTCGAAGATCAATGTCGATGAAGCTCGCGACCAGCAACGCCTCGACCAGCACCAAGTGATAGAGAAACTGCCAATGCAGGAGTGCAACGTTGGTTTGCCACCAAGCGACATGGTGACCGATCGACCCGACCGGGCCGTAGACGCCATGGACCCAACTTTGATTGATGTTGCTGAAGTACTCGCCGGGAATATGTACCCAATAGAGGAAGACCCACAGCAATCCGTTGAAGAGTTCAATGAGCGGATACCTCATTGAGATACGGAGCTGGCAGTGGTAGCACCGTCCACGTAGCACGAGCCAACCGAAGATCGGGACATTGGCCCATCCAGGAATTCGATTCTGGCACTTTGGGCATCGCGAGGCCGGAAAGACGATGGCATGCAGCGACTCCAGCAAACCATCCTTCGTTGGGATGCGGTAAATGCAGACATTGAGAAAGCTGCCGACGACTGTGCCAAAGACAAACAGCCATACCAAGCAGATCCACATGGGCAAACCGAACGCGGTCATCATGTCGCCTCCTGACCGGTCGGATTTTCGAGTCGTTCGAGAATGAAGTCGACGATCTGTGTGACCGTGGGTGCATCACAACTGCCGGGCAATGGTTGATCGGTGTCGACGACAATTGTCGCACAGTCGCGATAGAGCGGTTCGCGCAACGTCAACATCTGCTCGATCTCTGCTCGACCACCGGAGGACGTGAGATTCGGCCGTCGTTCGCGCGTGGTCGAGTCTCCGTGCAGACGCTGCTCGATCGTGTCGATTGAGGCTTTGAGCCACACCACGGGGCCAGCGCTTCTGAAGTCTGTGCGGGTTTGTGTATCGAGGATCGCTCCGCCACCCGCCGCGATGACGAGTTGCTGCTGTGTCAGGAGTTCGCACAGTGTCTCGCGTTCGAGACGTCGGAACTCGGGTTCGCCGTCAGTGGCGAAAATCTCGCGGATGGTACGGCCGGCGCGGCGTTCGAGTTCGATGTCGGCATCGACTGCTCGCCAGCCGAGCCTCTCTGCCAACGGCCGCGCGACGGTTGTTTTTCCTGTCCCGCGATAGCCAATCAAAGTGATGATCTTCAAGACGCGATTTCCTGCGGACGCTGGGGAATGTGCCGACTGCTCATCGGAGATGGTTCCAATACGCGATGCACGGGGAGATTTCGAGAGCACGCTCTGCAGACCAGTGACTTACTTGAGATGCGCCGCGATCCATTCCAGCAGTGACTTGGCGATGTCGCTCTTAGAACCGACCCAGTGCGCGGCGACTTCACCGCGCGGGTCGATGAGTTGTACGTCGTTATCTTCCGCCCCGATCGCTTGCGGACTGTTAAGGACGACGACATCGCAGTTCTTGGCTCGCAACTTTTGGAGCGCGTTCTCCCGCGCGTTGCTGGCTTCGAGCGCAAAACCGACGACCCACCGCTGCTCGCGCATCCGACCGAGTTCCGCGAGCACATCATCAGTTTCGATCAACTCGATTGTGATCGCGTCGCCAGTCTTCGTCATCTTGCCCGGAGTGCGGAGTTTCGGTTGGTAGTCACAGACGGCAGCCGTCGCGATTACTCCGTCGCAGCGTGGAAAGTTTTCGACAGCGGCGTCACGCATTTGGCTGGTCGTAACGACGTTATGCACCTCACATCCAATCGGCGGCTTGAGATCGACCGGTCCCGTCACGAGGATGACCTCATGCCCGGCATCGAGAGCCTCTTGAGCCAGCGAGTACCCCATCCGCCCGCTGCTGGCATTGGAGAGGTAACGAACATCGTCGAGATACTCGCGCGTCGGTCCGGCCGTGATGAGGATCTTCATGAGCGTTGTAGTTCCCGTCTAAATCGAGAAGTCGAAGTCAGTGCCGCCCGCGCATTGGAGAAGCTGGCAACTGTGTCCCGCAACCGAACTGTGCGGGTTGTCACGGTTAACAGTCGCAGGCTTGAGAATTTCGCGTGATCGTTTGGGCCTCTTGAGTAGACGAATCGACGTTCAAAACAGACATTGCTGCCCCGTTGATATTTGCCAATCGATTATGAGGGAAGGAGTCGTGAGTCTATGGCTGACGCCATGCTGCCTGCGGAATTGGCTGCGGTGACTCATCCGTTGGAGTCCGAGGATACTTTGCTCTCGGCGGACGAACTGGCATTGCTGTCCGTCTTTGATGAACTCAAGAAGGCTCCGAACTTCGAACGTTTCCCTGGCACGACCGTGCTGCGACGTTGCCAGAAGGGCCGCGTACTCGTGCGGCAAGGTGAAGCCGGAGCAACGGCTTACACCATTCTCACGACAGAGGACGTCATCAAGCTTCGCGAGTTGCAACTCGCCAGCGTCAAGAAGTCACTCGCGGCGGCGGACGACAAGACGCTCCGCAACGTCGAACGTGAGATTGAGGCCGAATTAATCACGCTCAGAAAACAGCGTGACGACTTCCAATCGCAGTCACTGGCTCCCAATCAGCGGCAAGCGGCTTCGGCCATTTTGTTGCTGGGTGACAATAAGCCGCAGCAGAAAGGGTTCTTCGGCAAGCTGTTTGGCAGCGGCGGTGGAAGTCGCCAGAAAGGCCCAGCGTTCATTCCGATCGACGGCCCAGCCGACATGGATGCGAAGACGCGCCGCATCGCTCTGCACGAAGGCGAGTTGTTTGGTGAAATGAGTTGCATGAACCGCGCGCCGCGGTCAGCAACGATCGTCGCTGACCGCGATTGCTACATGCTGGAGATGCTCCGCAATGTGCTCGACATGCTGCACAAGGACGAGCGTTACAAGAAAAAGCTCGACGACATCTATCGAGCACGCGTGCTCGATAATCATGTGCGCCGCTTGTCGATCTTTGAGGACATGACTGATGCGGATTTTGCGGCGATCAAAGGGCGACTTGAACTTGTGGAACGCGAAGCGGGCGATGTCATTTTCGAAGAGTATGACGACTCGGACTCATTTTATGTCGTGCGCAGCGGGCTGGTGAAAGTCGTCAAGAACGCTTGGACCGCGTTGCGGGCGGCGGAGTTTGAAGCCAACCATTGGAAGCATTTGTGGCGTGAGTTGGTCGAGGCCGCGAAGACACCAGCCGGCAGTCGGCTCTATGCCAAAATTCCCGGCGAACTACGGTTGGCTGCTGAAGCATCGAGCAAAGTGACGCCGACCGCTGAGCAGCAAACCGCGTTGATTGCGTCGATCAATGAAATCATTCGCCATGGCGATGTGCATACGCAGTTGGGCAAGTTGATCGAAGATGTTGTCGTCGCAGTCGACAACGAGCAGGTCGCCCAAGAAGTCGAACACAATCCCGAAGAGACCGAAAAGTGGTCGGAACTCGAACGGCGGACCTTCCATCGCGTGCTGCTGGAAACACTGTGCCCGCAAGGCATGCCACGACGCGCAGCGAGCGCCGGAGCGCGACGTATTCTGCGCTATCTCGGTCGCGGTGAGACATTTGGCGAATTGGGTGTGATTACGGGAGCACAACGCAGTGCAACGATCCTCGCCTATGACCATCCTGACGGCGGAGCGAGCCAACGCTTGCCGGACTCACGGACTGGGGCGGTCGTTTCACGTGTCGAATTGGTGAAGCTTTCAAAGACCGACTTTCTGCAGATCGTTAATCAGTCGGCGAAGGTTCGTGCCAAAGTCGACGCCACTGTCGCCGCGTACCAGCGACCTCCCGGCGGGCGGGGAACTACCAGTGATCGTGTTGAGGGCACCACACAGTCGCCCGAGTTCGAAGATCTCGGACTCATTCAAGGTCAAAAGCTGATGCTGATCGATCTCGAACGCTGCACCCGCTGCGGGCAGTGTGTCGAGGCTTGTGTGAAGGCACATGACGATGGCCAGACGCGGCTCTATTTGGATGGGCCGCGCTTCGAGAAGTATCTAGTGCCGTTGTCCTGCCGTTCGTGCATGGATCCGGTTTGCATGATCGGTTGCCCGGTGGGGGCCATTAATCGGGGCGACTCGGGAGAGATCCAGATTCGTGACTGGTGCATTGGTTGCAGCTTGTGCGCGGACCAATGCCCTTACGGTTCGATTCAAATGAATGAATTGCCGGGCACGATCGAGTTGACAGACGCTCAAAAGGCATTGCTGGGTGGCGCAGATCTCAAGCCGGTCAGCGAACGTGCGACGGTTTGCGATTTGTGCAGTTCCTTGAAGAGCAAGCAGCCGTCGTGCGTGTATGCGTGCCCGCACGACGCTGCGATTCGCGTCAATGCCTTGGAGTTTTTCTTTACGAAGAGTTGAGTTTTTCAGGAAGTTGAGGACCTCGCGTTCAACTGCAGGGCAGAAGCCTGTGGTTGACGGGATGGGGCAGCCACAACGAATGCCTGCTACAAGAGGTTTTGCAGTGCTCATTGATAGGACGCATCGCCAGTGGGCTGTGATCTCGACCGCGATCTTCGTGGTCGCGACCGTCAGCTATTTCTCTTATGCCAGCGCTACGCCCAAGGGCCCGACCGGAGGCAGCTTCATGGGGCTGCTGTATGGCATCATCGGCGCGGCATTCATGATCTTTGCCGGGTTGCTTGCTGGTCGAAAACAAGTGCCGCATTGGCGCTTGGGTTCGGCTCAATTCTGGTTGCGCGGACATCTCTGGCTCGGCACACTCAGCCTGCCGTTCATTCTCTATCACAGTGGCTTCGGGCTCGGCGGTCGGCTTGAGCAAGTCTTGTGGTTCTTTTTCCTGATGGTGATCGGCAGTGGGTTCTTTGGACTCATCATGCAGCACTTGTTACCAAAGCTGTTGTTGGTGCAGATCCCGCGTGAGACGTTTCTCAGTCAACTGCCGTATGTGAAGCAGCGTACGCGAGTATTGTGCGACAAGTTGATCTCTCAAGACTGCGGCAAGATTCCGCTGCCGAACGATGTGATGAGTCCACAAATCACGTTGCTCGGCCAACACGCGATGGAAGTGAAACAGGCCCCTGCGTCCAAGGCCAAAGAGATCAAAGGCCGATGGCAAGAACGCCTGCAAGCTCCGTTCAAATTATTGTTTGTCGAACTCTCGAAGTATGCGAAAGCCGAGAAGTGGATCGCTCGCGAGGACGATTTCACTCAGCAGATGCTCGAAATCTACAAGATTCCTGGAGTGAACGATGACGATGAATCGGCGGACGAGGCGTCGGTCTCGACGGGAATGATCGCCGCAGTGCGAGCGTCTTTGACGGGTACGGCGGCGACTCCCAGCGAAGGTGCGTCGACGGCTTCGCGGAAAATGTCGGCGCTCGAACAGATGAAGTTGAAGAAGGCGGCCCGTGACGCAGAGCAATCTTCGCACGGTGCGACCGCTGCTCTGAATGAGCCTGCTCCTGCGGACGAAGCGTCGCTAGACCTGCCATCGGACCTCGACATTGAACCGCCTCCCAAGCCGCTTTCGCCGCTAGAGCAAATGAAGCAAAAGGCGGCCGCGAAGAAGGCCGCCGAAGCAGGAACAGCAACGCCAGCAGACGCTTCACTTGGTGAGAAAAAGTTGTCGCCGCTGGAACTGATGAAGCAGCAAGCTGCAGCGAAGAAGGCGGCGGCAGAGGGCGCTGCTCCTCCATCCCCGACTGCTGAAGCCTCGCCGGTTCCGCCTCCAAGTACTGAGAAGAAACTCTCGCCACTGGAATTGATGAAGCAGCAAGCCGCCGCCAAGAAAGCGGCGCTCGCCGCTGCCACTCCGGCAGAAGGTGTGCCTCCGCTCAAGCAAGTCGAATCGGCTCCGAGCACACCTGCCGCAGAGCCTGAGAAGAAGCTTTCGCCGCTGGAACTGATGAAGCAGCAGGCCGCAGCTAAGAAAGCGGCGGCAGAGGGAGGGAATCAAGCTGCGGCGGTCACAACTCCCACCGTTGCTCCGGCTGCAGAGTCTGCCGAACCCGTCAAGAAGTTGAGCCCGCTTGAGTTAATGAAGCAGCAAGCGGCCGCCAAGAAGGCGGCAGCGGATGGAGGGCAAAGCGAATCGCCGCCAGCGACCGAGGGCTCGGCTCCGGCTAAGCCGCTCTCGCCGCTCGAACAAATGAAGGCGAAGGCTGCCGCCAAGGCCGCTGCAGTAGAACCGGCAACTCCAGCGAATGCGACGACGGCTGCTAAGTCGCTCTCGCCGCTTGAAATGATGAAGGCCAAAGCGGCTGCGGGCGGGGCGGCAACACCGAAACCAACGCCTCCGGCAGTATCCGCTCCAGTCATTGTCCAAAAGCAAGTCGTCAATACCCCGGTGTTGCGCACCGATGAATTGCGACAGTTTTATATGTCGCTCGTTAGGCCGTTTCTGGTCGGAGATGGTCGCTTGGGGCGGCTGGCGAATCCGAACGACGCGAAACGCGAATTTGCTCGGATGCGAGACATCTTGCCGATCGAATTACACGACTCGTTGGCCGCGTTAGAAGTGCGATGTGACGAGCATCGCCAGTATTCGCAGTTGGAACGAATTCACCATTGGCTGCATTACTGGCTGATACTGCACATCCCGTTTTCGATGGCGTTGTTGGTGCTCTTTGTTGTGCATGTCGTCGTTGCCCTGCGGGTCGTGCCTTGGTGAGTGTTGATTATCTCCAATGAGGATGACTGAGATCTTCAGTCATCACTGTTGATAACGATGGATCGAGCGAAGCATTAATGAGTGCACATCAGCGGCATGGTGATGTTGCCGCTCAGCGAACATAGGAATTCGTGGTCATGGCTCTATTTCAAACCAGTCGCGAACTTGCGGCACGCGTCGAGAAGGATGCTCAAAAACATCCCAATTACTTTCGTCGTATCACTTGGTGGATGGCGTTGTGGCTGTCGCTGGGGGCGTTGCTGTGGCTCGGATTCGAAAGTGTTTCGGGCGAGAATCACGTCTATGAAGGCGGCGAGCTCGCGATCGCGCATCGCATGTTCGAGAACGATTGTGCGAAGTGTCATACGACCTGGGCACCGCTGCAGCGTCTCGTGTCGTTTGATGTTGGTGGCAAGATCCACTCGGTGACCAACGAAGCCTGCTCGGCGTGTCATCCGGGATATGAGCATCACGCGACTCAATCGCCATCCAATGCCGAGATCAATTGTTCGTTCTGCCACTTGGAGCATATCGGCGATCATGACTTGAAACGGCTGACGGACACCGCTTGTACCGTCTGTCATCGGAAGCTTGAGAAGCATTTCGTCGCGAAGGACGAACATTTCGCGCCGAGTTTCAGTCATGAGGTCACCAGCTTCAGCGAACCGGACGGGCATCCCGAGTTCGCCTTCCGCAGGCTCAACTCGACAGTTGGGACGTCCGAGGCTGCCGACATCGGTCAGAAGCACCACATCAAGGCGGTGTTGGAGCGAGTCGAAGTCGATGGCAAACATCAATGGCGAGACAAAGCGAAGATCAAGTTCAATCACGCGAAGCATCTCGAAGTCGTCACTGGCAACGATGGCAAGCCGACCTTCATGTTCCTAGATCGGCTCGCGCTGGGAGCGGATGGCAAGTTCAATGGCATTGATCCGCACTCGATCACTGACGCCACGCAAGCTTGCAACCTTTGTCACAAAACTGACGCCGACGGTCGGTACATGTTGGCCATTCATTTCGAGCAGCACTGTCATCAATGTCACAAGCTCTACTTCGATGGTGAACGTGAAGTGCCTCACGAGTCACCCGCTGTC
>Ga0172376_10005113_pt1 | contig 14723 bp, 14 predicted proteins | sample Lak35m_FD_121114 | JGI IMG/M metagenome (GOLD analysis project Ga0172376, IMG submission 121114) | Freshwater microbial communities from Kabuno Bay, South-Kivu, Congo - kab_092012_35m | ecosystem: Environmental > Aquatic > Freshwater > Lake | place: Democratic Republic of the Congo: South-Kivu...
AAAAACTTGTATGTGATGGCTGAGCTGCGTACTCCCATCATTTGCACCATCATCGGCGAAGGGGGGTCCGGTGGTGCGCTGGCAGTGGCGGTCGGCGATGCGCTTTTGATGTTGCAGTACGCAACCTATTCGGTCATCTCGCCCGAAGGTTGTGCCTCCATCTTGTGGAAGAGTGCATCCAAAGCGGAAGAAGCGGCGGACACTTTGGCTATTACGGCTACGCGCCTCAAGGCTTTGGGGCTGGTGGACAAGATCATCAATGAGCCCTTGGGCGGCGCACACCGCGATTACGAAGCGACCATGGCAAACGTTAAGAAGGCGTTGACCGATGCGCTCAAACAAGCTCAAAGCAAGCCTACCGGCGACCTGCTACAAGAGCGCTTCAATCGCTTGATGGGTTATGGCAAGTTCAAGGAAATCGAGCTTAGCTGAGTCTGTTGCGGCGCGCCTCGCGCCGCTTCTCCCACCACACAGCAACATCCTCATTGGCTTGAGCGGCGGCATGGATTCCGTCGTTCTGTTACATCTCCTCCAATCTATTGCACACCGCTTTCAGTGGCGACTCTCCGCACTCCACGTTCATCATGGTCTCAGCCCCAACGCCGATACTTGGGCCGAGTTTTGCACCGAGTTGTGCACGCAGTACGCGATTCCTTTGCAAGTCGAGCATGTCAACGTTGCTGTGTTAAGAGGCGAACATGGTCTTGAGGCAGCGGCACGCAAGTTGAGGCACGATGCTTTTTTGAAGCAAACGTGTGATTTTGTGGCGCTGGCCCATCACGCGGATGATCAGGCCGAGACCTTGCTGTTGCAGTTGTTGCGGGGGGCAGGGGTGAAAGGGGCGGCAGCGATGCCTTTGTTGAAGTCCGCCAATCCGAATAGGCATGCCACGGTGCGCCCCTTATTGGATATGTCGCGCGAATGGCTGCAAAGCTACGCCGTCGAGCATGGCTTGTCTTGGATCGAAGACGAAAGTAATGCGGATGAGACCTATCCCCGCAATTTTTTGCGGCATCAGATATTGCTGAAATTGGCTGTGCGTTTCCCGCAGTACCGCGAGACGTTGGCGCGCAGTGCGCGACATTTTTCCGAGGCGGCTGAATTGGCGCATGAGTTGGCTCAGTTGGATGCCGTGCACGCCTTCGATGGCGAGACGCTGGGCATTGAGCCGTTACATAGGCTGAGTCATACGCGGGCCAAGAATCTACTGCGCTACTTTTTGCATGCGCGGGGAGCCTCGCTTCCGCAATCGGTTCAGCTCGAAGAAATGCTCGGACAACTGCGCGCAGCGCGCGACGATGCGGCGGTGTGTGTTGCTTTTGGTGATTGGGAAGTGCGACGCTATCAGGGCAGGATCTATGTTATGAAGGCGCTCGCTGACTTCGATCCGTCCTACGTCGTGTCATGGTTGGGTGAGCAACAGCTTGAGTGGCCTGCATTGTCCGGGCAGGTATCGTTCGGCAAGGCATTGGGGACTGGCATTAATTTGGCAAAACTGCAGGAGAGGCAGATCACGCTGCGTTTGCGTTCGGGGGGAGAATCCTTGCGACTTCACCACAAGGGGGTGAACCGTAGTTTGAAGAATCTCTTGCAAGAGGGGAGGGTTCCGCCGTGGCGACGACAACGCCTTCCATTGCTGTATTGCGGGGAGGATCTGGTGGCAATCGTCGGGGTCGCCATCCATGCTGAATATCTGGCTCAAAAAGGTGAAGCAAGTCTGTTGGTGTCTTGTGAAAAATAGGACTATGATGCACTCAGAATAAGTTGTATCAACCGTGTTGCCAATTCACTCAGGGAGAGAAAAATGAAGCTATTAAGCGTGCTGTGTAGTGCTTTATTGTTGAGTCTGTCACTGTCAGTTTCTGCCGGCCCCATCGTCATCAAATATAGTCACGTCGTTGCCGATGCTACGCCCAAAGGGCAAGCGGCCTTGAAGTTCAAAGAACTTGCTGAGAAGAAGCTCCCCGGTAAAGTCGAAGTTCAAGTGTTCCCTAATAGTCAGTTATTTGGCGACGGTAAGGAAATGGAAGCCTTGTTGTTGGGCGACGTGCAGATCCTTGCGCCTTCGCTGGCTAAATTCGGTAAGTACACCAAGAAGATACAGATATTCGATCTTCCCTTCCTGTTTGATGACATCGATGCGGTAGGCCGCTTCCAAAACAGTGCAAAAGGGCGCGAGTTGTTCACTTCCATGACCGACAAAGGCATCGTCGGTTTTGGCTACATCCACAATGGCATGAAGCATTTTTCGGCGAACAAACCGCTACGTACTCCCGCTGATGCAAAGGGTTTGAAGTTCCGCATCCAGGCTTCTGATGTGTTGGAAGCGCAATTCAAAGCGTTGGATGCCAACCCACAAAAGATCGCGTTTGCCGAGGTGTATCAAGCCTTGCAATCCGGCGTGGTAGATGGTGCCGAGAATCCTTGGGCGAATATCTACACCAAGAAATTCCATGAGGTTCAAGGCTACATCACTGAAAGTGGTCATGGTGTATTGGATTACATGGTCATCGCCAATGCCAAATGGTGGGATGGCTTGCCAGCCGATGTAAAGAAAGGCTTGACTGAAGCGATGGAGGAATCGATTGCCTACGGCAATAAAGTCGCCCTGACCGAAGATGATGATTTCAAGGCAAAAGTGGTGGCGGATAACAAAGCAAAATTGATTCAGCTGACCGCTGCTGAAAAGCAACAATGGCGTGATGCGATGCGTCCCGTTTGGGCTAAGTTCGAAAACGACATCGGCAAGGACCTGATTGATGCCGCGCTGGCTGCCAATGCGAAGCCAAAAGCTGAAAAGAAAAAGTCAGACAAGAAAGCGAAGTCTGAACACAAATCAGAAAAAAAGTGATTTTCAATCAACATCCTGATACCCCGGCCTGTCCGGGGTTTCTTTTGCGGGGGAGCAGGGATGAAGTATCTAAATCGTCTTGATGAATGGCTCATTGCTATTCTGTTAGCTGCAATGACCTTGCTAACTTTTTCGCAAGTGGTCATGCGTTATGTATTCAATTCCGGCTTCACGTGGGCGGTTGAAATGACCACCATCCTGTTTGCGGGCATGATCTTTATCGGTATTTCTTATGGCGTGCGTGTGGGAGCCCACATCGGTGTCGACGTGCTGGTCAAGTTGCTACCCAATAAGTTGCGACGGGCGGTATCGATATTGGCGGTCTTGCTATGTCTAAGCTACGCGGGGATGGTCATTTACGGTTCCATGCAATATGTGCTGAAAATGAAAGAGGCGGGGATCGAACTGGAAGATATGGCGATCCCGATGTGGGTGGTACGGGCGATATTGCCGCTAGGTTTTGTGTTGCTTGTTTTGCGCTTCCTGCCGGTCTTGCTCAATCTGATCACGGGAAAATCAGACAGGCTGCATCTGGCCGATGAAGTCGAAGAAGCGCTCAAGCTCAAAGCGATGGAGGCGAACAAATGAACACCATTGTTCTTTTCTCTTGCTTGTTCTTTTTCATGGCGATCGGCATGCCGGTCGCGATCAGTTTGGGATTATCTAGCCTGCTGACCATCGCTTTCTTTGCGCAAGATTCTTTAGCTTCCTTGTCCATCAAACTGTATGAGACCAGTGAGCATTACACCTTACTGGCTATCCCATTCTTTATCTTGGCTGGGTCGCTAATGACAACCGGAGGGGTCGCGCGTCGCATGATCGATTTTGCGATTGCAGCGGTGGGGCATTTGCGCGGTGTTTTGGCCATCGCCTCGATCTTGGCGTGCATGTTGTTCGCAGCGGTCTCCGGCTCTAGCCCTGCAACTGTAGTAGCCGTAGGATCGATTGTCATCGCGGGCATGGTGCGCAATGGTTATCCCAAGGAATTCGCAGCAGGGGTGATCTGTAATGCGGGCACGCTGGGCATCCTCATTCCGCCTTCGATCGTAATGGTGGTGTACTGCGCGGTGACCGAGGTTTCAGTGGGACGTTTGTTCATGGCAGGTGTGATACCCGGCATCATGCTGGGATTGATGCTGATGATGGCGGTGTATTGGCGCGCGGGTAAATTGAATCTGAAACGTGCAGAACGTGCCAGCCTCGGTGAGGTGTTGAGCAAGTTCCGCCAATCCTTATGGGGGTTGGCGTTGCTGGTCATCATCATGGGTGGGATATACGGCGGCGTGTTCACACCGACTGAGGCCGCCGCTGTTTCGGCGGTGTACGCTTTGATCGTGGTTGTTTTCATCTACAAGGACTTGAAGTTCCATCAATTGCCAAAGGTGTTCGTGGATGCCAGTCGCACCACGGTGATGCTGATGTTCATCGTGGCCAATGCGATGTTGTTCGCCCACGTGCTGACGACCGAACGTATTCCACAGACCATTGCCGAGCACATCATGGCATTCGGTATGGCTCCTTGGATGTTTCTATTGGTGGTGAACATCATCTTGCTCATCGCTGGCAATTTCATGGAGCCGACTGGCATCATTCTGATTCTTGCGCCGATCTTTTTTCCGATTGCGACGCATCTGGGAATTGATCCGATCCATCTGGGCATCATCATGGTGGTGAATATGGAGATCGGCATGGTGACCCCGCCAGTGGGGCTCAATCTGTTTGTCACCAGTGGTATCACCGGAATGAGTATCGTGGAAGTAATCAAGGCAGCTTTGCCTTGGTTGATGGTGCTATTGACCTTTTTGATGCTGGTCACCTACGTGCCGCAGATCAGCTTATTCCTACCTAACTTGTTGTTCAATTAACGGCTTGTTTGATTGAATGAAGGTCGAGGCGAAGTTCTCTCAAGAGCTTCGCCTTTTTGCTATTTATCGCCTGAATATTCACGGGGTTGTACCTACTGGCGCGTGCGACAGCGCGGGCAAACCCTGTTAGAATCGCGCCCCTCAGAATTTTCTGAATCACCCTAAACACTTGGAGAAGAAGCATGGCAGTCGAACGTACCCTTTCAATCATTAAACCTGATGCAGTCGCTAAAAATGTCATCGGTCAAATCTATTCCCGTTTTGAGAACGCAGGTCTGAAGATCGTTGCAGCTCAGATGCGTCACCTGAATCGCCAAGAAGCTGAAGGCTTCTATGCGGTGCATAAAGCACGTCCTTTCTTCAAGGACTTGGTTGATTTCATGATTTCCGGTCCCGTTATGATCCAAGTGTTGGAAGGGGAGAACGCTGTTCTGAAACACCGCGATCTGATGGGGGCAACAGATCCCAAGAAGGCGGAAAAAGGCACCATCCGCGCTGATTTCGCCGACAGCATCGACGCTAACGCTGTTCATGGTTCCGATTCCACCGAGAACGCAGCGATCGAGATCGCTTATTTCTTCGCAGCAAAGAACGTGCACTCACGTTGATTCAATGAAGCAAAACCTCCTCGATCTTGATGTACAACAACTGACTGCTTGGTTCGCTGAACAAGGCGAAAAGCCTTTCCGCGCCAAGCAGGTGTTGCGCTGGATTTACAAGAGCGGGGAGTCCGATTTCGATGCGATGAGTGATTTGGCTAAATCACTGCGCGAGATGTTGAAACAAAAAGCCTGCATTCAGACACCGACCGTGATGCGTGAAGAGACCGCATCGGACGGCACGCACAAGTGGTTGCTGGATGTAGGAACGGGTAATGCGGTGGAGACTGTCTTCATTCCCGAAGAAGATCGAGGCACTTTGTGTGTCTCTACCCAAGCTGGCTGTGCTCTGGATTGCGCATTTTGCTCTACTGGTAAGCAAGGTTTCAATCGTAACCTTTCTGCTGCTGAGATCATCGGTCAAGTGTGGTGGGCGAACCGCCAACTCGGAAAAAATTCGGATGGGAACTGGCCCATCACCAATGTAGTGCTCATGGGCATGGGCGAACCTTTGTTGAACTTCGATAGCACGGTGAGTGCTTTGAACCTGATGCTAGATGACAACGCCTATGGTTTGTCACGCCGTCGTGTGACGGTGTCCACTTCGGGGGTCGTTCCTGCGATGGATAGATTGCGCGATGAATGTCCGGTGGCGTTGGCAATTTCGTTGCATGCGCCTAACGATGCCTTGCGCAACGTGCTGGTGCCGATCAATCAGAAATATCCCTTGCACGAGTTGATGGCGGCTTGTCAGCGTTATCTAGTGAAAGCACCCCGCGATTTCGTAACTTTCGAGTACGTGATGCTGGCCGGGGTGAATGATGGGCTGCACCATGCGCGTGAATTGATCGCGCTGGTGCGTGATGTGCCGTGCAAATTTAACCTCATCCCGTTCAATCCCTTTCCGCAAGCGCCTTATCAGCGCTCGGATATGGATGTGGTCAAACGGTTTCGTGATGTGCTGATGCAGGCGAATATCGTCACTACGATCCGTAAAGTACGTGGCGACGACATCGCGGCGGCTTGTGGTCAATTAGCGGGACAGGTGCAGGACAAGACCAAACGCACGCAACACCGATTGGTGGAGGTAGGGCAATGAGATTACTTTTCGTCGCATTTGCAACTTTTATGCTGCTTGGATGTGCGTCCAAAGGGGATGGCGAGCAGACTCGCTCACAGCGCGCCCGCAACATCGCCGCCATCCATACTGAGTTGGCCGCTGCCTATTACGGGCGTGCGCAATACGCCATTGCATTGCAGGAATTGGGTGTTGCGCTCCAAGCTGATCCGAACTACGCGCCGGGTTATAACGTGCGCGGCCTGATCCGCATGGCGTTGCGTGAAGACGAACTGGCCGAAGCCGATTTCAAGCGTAGCGTCAAGATCGACAAGAGCTATTCCGATGCCTACAACAACTTTGGTTGGTTCCTGTGTCAGCGGGGACGCGCACAAGAGTCTTTGACGCAATTCCAGGAAGCGCTGAAGAATCCGCTGTATGCAACTCCCGAGGTGGCTTATGCCAATGCTGGCGCGTGCGCGCTCAAAGCCGGAGATATGGTGGCGGCAGAGAGTTATTTGCAACGCGCATTGGTGATGCGCCCGGGAATGCCGGAAGCCTTGTATGGCCTGTCGGACATGAGCTTTGCCAAATCCGATTTTGCATCCGCCAAGTCTTATTTGCTGAGATTCCAGCAGTCAATGCCGGAGATGACAGCTGAGCAATTGTGGCTGGCTATTCGCATTGAGCGCAAGATGCGTGATCGTAATTCGGAAGCGAGTTATGCCTTGCAACTCACAAAACGGTTTCCCGAATCGCGTGAGGCACAACTTTTGCGGATGGGGGAGTGATGGAAAACGAACAAGCACTTTTAGCTTCACCTCAAACATCGCCGGCCGCTTCTGTGGGCACGGTGTTACGCACTGCCAGAGAAGCCCATGGGCTGACGGTGGCTGATGTTGCCGAGCGCATCAAATTCAGCGTGAAGCAAGTGGAGGCGCTGGAGTCAGATGATTTTGCGGTGTTGCCTGAAGGTACATTCCTGCGAGGCTTTGTGCGCAGTTATGCCAGAACGTTAGGTGTCGATGAGGCAAAGCTGCTGACCATGATGGCACCTGCGAATGAGTTGCACGGGGATATAAGTGAGGTGCAAGCGGGGGGGCTAGCGTTCGGTCCGGTACCTGGTGTGAATGCAAAGAATCTCACCCTGCTGGTATTGGCGTTGTTGATTGCCGTGGGATTGAGCTTGTTCGTCTGGTTTCAAAAAGAGTCACCAAGCGTGGAGACGGTGGTCTTGCAAGACATCAAACTGCCCGCGCTGGCGGTAACTTCTGCAGTCGCAGCGGCTTCATCAAGTGTGGAGGCGGTTTCTGCGGTCGCCGCGATTGCGCCGCAGCCGATACAACCGGTTCCCGTTACTAAGGTGGAGGAAGCAGCCAAGGTGAGTGTGGCACCCGCTAAAGACGTGGTTCCTCCTAAGGTTGTTGCGCCTGTGCCGGCGGTGGCCGAGTCCAAACCGAAGGTGGCTGTTGCGCCGGTTGTGGTGGCGATGCCCGCTGCCGAGAAGTCCTCGTTGCCGCTCGATCAGTTGAAAAAGCGTCCTATCCATATCGTGTTTGCTGAAGACACTTGGATGGAGATCAAAGATACCAACGGTGAACTCCTGCTGTCTCGTATGAACGCGGCTGGGACAGAAAAGTGGATAGGCGGCAATCGACGCGCGCCCTATCAAGTAGCGATTGGAAAAGTCGGTGCGGTCAAAATTTTCTACAAAGGTCGCGAAGTCGATCTGTCCAAGTACAGCCCGACCGGGGTTGTGCGTCTAGTGCTGGAATAATGCAATGAGTCATCTTCATATCACGCGTCGCAAGACGAGTTCAGTGCGTGTCGGGTCGATCTATATCGGCGGTGAAGCCCCCATCGTCATCCAATCTATGACGAATACCGACACGGCGGATGCGGCCGCCACCGTCAAGCAAGTTTATGAATTGGCACAGGCGGGTTCCGAGTTGGTGCGCATTACAGTGAACACCACTGAGGCGGCCATTCAAGTGCCCATCATCCGTAAGATGCTGGATGACATGGGATGCGACGTACCTCTTATCGGCGACTTCCATTACAACGGACACCGTCTGCTCACCGAGTATCCAGCGTGCGCTCAAGCATTGGCGAAATACCGCATCAACCCCGGCAATGTGGGCAAGAACCGCAAAGGCGAAGACCAATTCGCCATGATGATCGCGGTGGCTAAACAGTACGACAAGCCGGTACGTATCGGCGTCAACTGGGGGAGTCTGGATCAGGATCTGGTCGTGCGCATGATGGATGAGAACTCCAAGCTGGCGCAGCCGAAAGAAGCGAACGAAGTAACGCGCGAGGCGCTCATCGTTTCCGCCTTGCAGAGCGCACAACGTGCCGAGGAATTAGGGTTGCCGCATGACCGCATCGTGCTGTCGTGCAAAGTGAGCGCGGTGCAGGATCTGATCGCGGTCTATACCGAACTGTCCAAGCGCAGCGATTATCCTTTGCATCTGGGATTGACCGAAGCGGGGATGGGTTCCAAGGGCATCGTCGCCTCGACCGCAGCGTTGTCAGTGCTGTTGCAGCGCGGCATCGGCGACACCATCCGCATCTCTTTGACACCCGAGCCGAACGGTGACCGCACGCAAGAAGTGGTGGTGGGGCAGGAGATATTGCAGACCATGGGCTTGCGTTCATTCGTGCCAATGGTCACTGCTTGTCCGGGATGTGGCCGTACTACCAGCACCGTGTTCCAAGAATTAGCGCAAGATATTCAGCGCTACTTGCGTGCGCAGATGTTGGTATGGCGTGAGCAGTATGTTGGCGTGGAGGAGCTGGATGTGGCTGTGATGGGCTGCATTGTCAATGGCCCAGGTGAGAGCAAGTTGGCCAACATCGGCATCAGCTTGCCGGGAACGGGCGAGAGTCCTTCCGCGCCCGTATATGTGGATGGTGAAAAGACGGTCACACTGCGCGGTGACAACATCGCCCTTGAATTCCAGAAGATCGTGGACGACTACGTGGCCAATAAATATCCCAAACGCGCGGCAGGGGATAAGCCCAAGAAACGTATTGAAATAAAAGCGGTGTAAAGCATTGTCCACGAAAGACACGAAAATCACCTCGAAGAGGTTCTTGTGCCCTTGGGTACGAGAGTTTGATTTTGCTCGTTTCGTGTCTTTCGTGATTTTCGTGGACGACAGTTTTTGAGTTGATAGATGAGCGACAACAAGACATTACAAGCCGTAAAAGGCATGAACGATATTTTGCCGGACGAGGCGCAACTGTGGCTGTGGTTCGAGGATACCGTGCGCGATTGGCTAGAAGCCTACGGCTATCGCAACATCCGTATGCCGTTGGTGGAGCCGACCGCGTTGTTCAAACGTGCGATCGGCGAAGTGACCGACATCGTCGAAAAAGAAATGTACAGCTTCGAGGATAGCCTCAACGGCGACCAGCTCACCTTGCGTCCGGAAGGCACGGCCTCTTGTGTGCGCGCCGTGTTGCAACACAATCTGCTGTACAACGCACCGCAGCGCCTGTGGTACGCGGGACAGATGTTCCGCCATGAGCGTCCGCAGAAAGGACGTTACCGCCAATTTCACCAGATCGGTGTGGAGTCGCTGGGGTTTGCGGGTCCAGACATCGATGCCGAGCAGATCGTGATGTGTGCCCGCCTGTGGAAGAAGTTGGGGATCAAAGACGTGGCGTTGCAGATCAACACGTTGGGGGATGTCGCTGCGCGCCAACGACATCGTGAGAAACTCATCGCTTATTTCGGGCAACACAAAGAGGCGTTGGATGCCGAGGCACAGCGCCGCTTGTACAGCAATCCGCTACGTATCCTCGATACCAAGAACCCAGCGATGCAGGACTTGGTGAGTGCAGCGCCAAAGTTGATGGACGAGCTGGATGAAGAAGCGCTCCAGCATTTCGAGGCAGTGCAGGCTATCTTGAAACAACATGGCATTCCCTACGAGATCAACACGCGCTTGGTGCGTGGGCTGGATTATTACAACCGTACTGTGTTCGAGTGGGTCACCACCCGTCTGGGGGCGCAAGGTACGATCTGCGCAGGTGGTCGTTACGATGGCCTGATCGAGCAGATCGGCGGCAAACCAGCGCCGGCTTGCGGTTTTGCCATGGGGATTGAGCGGCTGCTGGCGTTGCTGCAAGAAGACGGCATGACCCATCCGGCGGCAGCGTTAGATGTGTACGTGGTGCATCAAGGTGAACAGGCGCAGACTTTGGCGTGGCAGGTGGGCGAACGCCTGCGTGATGAGGGCTTGAACGTGCTGTTGCATTGCGGCGGGGGCAGTTTCAAATCGCAGATGAAGAAAGCAGACAATAGTGGTGCTGCTTGCGCGATTATCATCGGCGACGACGAGGTGGCTGCGAATGTCGTCACACTTAAACCGTTACGCGGTGGTGGTGAACAGGAAAAGACCGGTATGCAAGCCTTGCCACTAAAGATTCGTGAATTGATCAAATAAAGGAAAAAAAGATGGCTGAGTTAGATCTGCAAGAACAAGAACAAGTTGACGCATTCAAGGCGTGGTGGAAAGACAACGGCAAGTGGGTGGTTGGCGTGTTGGTCGTAGCGATGGTGGCTTTTGCCGGAACACAGTTCTGGAAGCAGCAGCAAGCTAGCCAAGCGGACGCGGCGGCGAAACTTTACACAGAAGTGATGAAACAAGTATCCACTAATGACGCAAAACGGATTGGAGATGCTGCTAACGCATTGGCCAGCCAGTACGGTAGCAGTGCCTACGCACCGCGCGCCCAATTGTTAGCGGCACAAGCCAGCTTGCAAGCCAAACAAGTGGCACAAGCAAAAGTGCAACTGTTGTGGGTGATTGAACATGCCAAGGAAGTTGCCCTGCAAGATGCCGCACGCCTCAAATTGGCGAGTGTGTTGCTGGACGAACAAAAGTATGACGATGCGCTGAAACAGTTGGATGCCTCGCATCCCGAATCTTTCACCGGTTTGTACGCCGATCTGAAAGGGGATGTGCTGAGTGCGATGGGTAACGTGGCGGAAGCACGTGTTGCCTATCAGCAGGCATTGGATAAGACCGATGCCAAGAGTATGTATCGCAATCTGATCCAATTGAAGTTGGACGGTTTGGGCGCGGCAAAATGAGATTCGTCCGTCTTCTGGCGCTTGCACTGACAGCCTCCCTCGTTGCTTGCAGTAGTGACAAGGCGGCGGTCGAGCCGGCGAAATTGGTCTCCTTCCAACCCTCAGCTAAAGTCGAGGTGCGTTGGAAGCAAAGTATGGGGGATGTAGGTTTCAGCGTGCTGACACCGGCAGTCACCCGTGAGGGCGTGTTCGCTGCCGACACGAAATATGTCTATCGTTTCGACCGTGATACTGGCAAGCGTGTGTGGCGCATCGAACCGGGATTCATCATCTCTGGTGGGGTAGGGGCGGGTGATGGTCTGGTTTTGGTGGGCAGCGACAAAGGCGAAGTCGCTGCCTATGAAGATGAAACGGGCAAACTGGTTTGGAAGATCAAAGCGTCCAGCGAGGTGTTGAGCGCCCCCAAGATTTCAGACGGCATCGTGGTGGTACGTACAGGCAACGGTCGTATCGCAGGGTTGGATGCTAAGGACGGGAAACGCATCTGGTTGTATGAGCGTGCTACACCGACTTTGGTGGTGCGCAGCCATGCTGGGGTAGTGATTCGTAACGGCATGGTGTATGCAGGTTTTGCGGCAGGTAAAGTTGCGGCTATTGGATTGACCAAAGGGGTCGTCATTTGGGAATCCGCTGTCTCACAACCGAGAGGTAACACTGAGTTGGAACGTATTAGCGATATTACGAGCTTGCCGGTAGTGGATGATACGCAAGTGTGCGCGGTGGCATTCCAAGGGCGTGTCGCTTGTTTCGATGCAATTCAAGGTGGCACTTTATGGTCGCGCGAGTTCTCCAGTGACAAAGGCTTGTCTTTGTTTGGCTCCAATCTTTATATCACCGACAGCGATAGTCAGGTGCTGGCGGCAGACAGGACAACAGGCAGTTCCTTATGGAAAAACGAACAGATGTCTTACCGCGCCGCGACCGCCGCCTTTCCTTTGGATGATTTCTTGTTGGTTGGCGACTTCGAAGGCTATATCCATGTATTGAAACGCGAGGATGGTAGTTTTGTTGCACGCCAGAAGACCGATGGCAGCGCCATCCTGACACCGCCCGTCACTTTGGGTGACGGCGCATTGATCCAAACCAGCGACGGCGAGCTGTATTCCATCGCCATCAAATAACCATAGTCATGTTACCTACACTCGTACTTGTTGGTCGTCCCAACGTCGGCAAATCCACTTTGTTCAATCGCCTCACGCGTAGTCGTGATGCCTTGGTGGCCGATCAGCCAGGATTAACACGCGACCGCCACTACGGCAAAGGTCGTATCGGCGAGCGTCCTTATCTGGTAGTGGATACGGGAGGGCTGGAGCCTGTTGCTAAAGAAGGCATCCTGTACGAGATGGCGAAGCAGACGCGCCAAGCGATCGATGAGGCTGACCTCGTGCTGTTCATCGTGGATGGCAGAGCAGGGTTGACGCCGCAAGACCGCATCATCGCGACGCAACTGCGCAAGACAGGGCGTCCCTTGATGCTATTGGTGAACAAGTCCGAGGGGATGCAGAGCGCGCGTGCCACGGTCGAGTTCCATGAGCTCGCTTTGGGAACACCCATTCCTATCTCTTCCGCGCACGGTGATAACGTCGCCGAAATGATTGCTCTGGCGCTGGATGAGTTGCCCGCCTTCGAAGCGGAAGCTGAAGAAAAATCCACGCATCCCAAGCTGGTCATCGTTGGGCGTCCCAACGTTGGTAAATCCACTTTGGTCAACGCCATTCTGGGTGAAGATCGCGTCATCGCTTACGACCAACCGGGCACCACACGCGATTCCATCTACATCGACTTCGAGCGTGGCGGCAAGCAGTACACCATCATCGATACGGCAGGCGTACGTCGCCGTGGCAAGATCGACGAAGCCATCGAGAAGTTCTCGGTGGTGAAGACCTTGCAAGCTATCGAAGATGCCAATGTGGTCGTCTTGGTGGTTGATGCGCGTGATCAGATCACCGAGCAGGATGCGCACCTCGCAGACTTTGTGTTGCAAACGGGGCGAGCCTTGGTGTTGGCAGTGAACAAATGGGACGGTCTGGACGAATACAAGCGTGATACTGCCAAACGTGACATCGAGCGTAAGCTACACTTTTTGAATTTCGCTAAGCGTCACTTCATCTCGGCGCTGAATGGTACGGGGGTAGATGCATTGCTCAAGTCTGTGAATCAGGCTTATGAAGCGGCAATGAGAAAATTACCTACGCCGCAATTGACACGCGTGCTGCTAGCCGCAGTCGAAAAACAACAACCGCCGCGCGGCAGTATCTTCCGCCCCAAGATGCGCTATGCCCACCAAGGAGGTAGCAACCCGCCTCTCATCGTTGTCCATGGCAGCGCGCTGGATAAAGTGCCGGATACCTATCGCCGTTATCTGGAATCGTGTTTCAGTGATGCCTTTAAGCTCGCAGGCACGCCCTTACGCATCGAATTCAAATCCGGTAAAAATCCGTTTGCCGATAAAGCACCGCGCCCGCTGACCGAAAGTGAAGAGCGTGCAGCCCATCGCGCCCGCATCCGGGGGCGTAAAAAGTACGGATAAACCGCTGACCACTTCCTAATTTCTGGCTTATCCATTACAGTGCCACCGTCCCAACCAACCTAAGAGACGACAACATGAGTGCAAAAGGGCAACAACTACAAGACCCGTTCCTGAACGCATTGCGTAAGGAGCATGTGCAGGTCGCTATCTATCTTGTCAACGGCATTAAGTTGCAGGGGCAGGTGGAATCGTTCGATCAGTATGTGGTCTTGCTGAAGAACACCGTCACCCAGATGGTCTATAAGCACGCTATCTCTACGATCGTTCCTGCGCGCGCGGTCGCTATCCCGTTCGATGCTGATTGATGTCTGAGGCAACCACCGTCGCCAATACGGCGGTATTGGTCAGTCTCGACTTCGGCACCCCCGATTACGCAGAAAGTCTGGAAGAGCTGCGCCTCCTTGCCGAGAGCGCAGGTGTGACGACGCTCGCCTTGGTCGAAGGCAAGCGTCAGCGCCCCGATCCATCGACCTATGCGGGCAGCGGCAAGGTCGAGGAGATCGCGGCGCTGGTCGAGGAGCTCGAAGCGCCATTGGTCATCTTCAATCACGACTTGTCGCCGGCGCAGATGCGTAATCTCGCCGCCAAGATGCAGACGCGGGTCATCGACCGTACCATGCTCATTCTGGATATCTTTGCACTGCGCGCACAGAGTCACGAAGGTAAAGTGCAGGTCGAGTTGGCCCAGTTGAAATATCTGTCCACCCGCTTGTCCGG
>Ga0172376_10005114_pt1 | contig 14720 bp, 9 predicted proteins | sample Lak35m_FD_121114 | JGI IMG/M metagenome (GOLD analysis project Ga0172376, IMG submission 121114) | Freshwater microbial communities from Kabuno Bay, South-Kivu, Congo - kab_092012_35m | ecosystem: Environmental > Aquatic > Freshwater > Lake | place: Democratic Republic of the Congo: South-Kivu...
CCATCGACCAGCGGTTCCGGAGTCAGAGCAGGTGGCGCAGCAATCGGCTGGAAAATCTCGGAAAACGCCGAAAAACTGAAAAACTGCCGAGGCTCACGAGTTAGCCGAGTCGCCACGATCCACGTCGCCGGGCATTGGCGACAAAAACCTCGATGCCGGCAGTCAGCTACACGGCGGTAAGCGTGCCCGTATGGCCGCCGTCACATGATGATTTCGCTGTCTGGCAATCCCGCGGACTGTTGAAGGATCGGCTGGACAAATCACCGGGGTTCTTTGAGGTGATCGGTGGGGGCACATGTGCGCGTTTGGTTTTCAGACTGAACCTTTGGCTACGTCGATATTCAGGTGGCCACCACCTGAATGTCGAACGTTCCAGCCCCGCGACGCTCGCGTTGTGACAATTTCCCGTGTAAACTTATCCTTACCGGCAAACCTCCGTTTCTTTAGCGACTCTCCGTTGTTTTGGTCTAAAAGAAACGAAAAACAACAGCAATCTGCCTTCCTGCGTTTCTCAGCAGGAAACGCCTGTTCGGTGACTCACACGGGACATTTCTGATGCCCATTCGAATTGTTCACACGGCCGATAACCACATTGGGATCTCCTACCGTCAATTCCAGGAGGACATTCGGCGGCAGTTGGTCAGCGAAAGGTTCGAGGCTCTTTCCCGATTGGTCAGAACGGCCAACGATCGAGACGCGGATTTCTTTGTTGTTGCCGGTGATCTGTTTGATTCGCCACGGGTGAAGGTCACCGACATCGACCGGACTGTCGAGCTGTTGAAGGAATTTTCCGGCGAGGCGGTGCTCATCGTTCCGGGAAACCATGATTTCGTGTCCGGCCCTGAAAGCGACCTGTGGCGGCGGTTCCAGCGAGCCTGCGAATCCGTGAATAACATCGAGGTACTGACTGAACCAGTCGTTCGGGAGTTCGAAGTCAACGGAATGCTGATTCAGTTTTTCCCCTGTCCCTGCCCATCGAAAACCGGCCGTGATTCGACCATCGGCTGGGTCGGCAGTGTCCAGCGACAGGCCGCGGCAGTGCGAATTGGCATCGCCCATGGCAATGTTAACGGGCTTGGTCTGGACGACGCAGATCAGTACTTCAGCATGGAGCGGGAGGTTCTCGAAGCTGCTGGCCTGACAACATGGCTGCTCGGGCATATTCACGTGCCTTTTCCGATGACCGACTCCGGAGAGCACTCCCCGTATTTCATGGCAGGCATTCATACGCCCGATTCGGTACGGGTGCGTCATGGCGGAAGTGCGTGGTATCTTGAATGTGAGCCGGATCGCGTGCTGCGTTACGAGAAGCTCGGGCCCGGCAGGATTCGTTTTGTGCGAATCGAGCGTGAACTCAGAAACGACACGGACGTGGCTGCGTTCGAACAGGAATGCCGCAAGTTCGACCCGGGGTCCACAATCCTGGATCTCCGGCTCACAGGCCACCTGTCCCCAGGGGATCGCCTGAAATTCCGGGATGTGCTGGACGGGCTGGACCAGAAGTTTCTGCTGCTGACCGTTGAAGACAACATTCGTGACCGCATTGACGCTGCCCGGATCGCCTCCACCTACCCTGCTGACAGTCTTGCGGCACGCCTGCTCACGGCGCTTGTCAATGACAGCGAATTTCCAGAGGCCGCCACGCTGGCTTATGAACTCATTCAGGAGGTTTCACCCCGATGAGACTGAAAACGATCCGGCTGCACCCATTCGGCCGATTTCTGGACAATACCACAGACGTCTCGCAGCCGCTCGCGGTGGTTGCTGGCCCGAACGAGATGGGCAAGAGCACACTGCGGCAGGCAATTTTCCATGCCTTATTCACCGCAACCAACCTGACGCCTGCAAAACTACGGGACACAATGGAAGGCTGGTTCCCGCTCCCCGCTGGGGATCATGCCGCCATCACACTGACATTTGTGCAGGACGGCAAAGAATGGACACTGGAAAAACGCTGGGGGATTGGGAAAGCCACACGCCTCTTCACTGCTGGTGCAGCGCCGCTGGCTGACCCGCAGACCGTCTCCGCAAAGCTCACTGAAATGCTTGGGCATTCAGAGGCCACATTCAGGCATGTGCTGTTTACTGGTCATACGGAACTGGAACAGACAATCGCCTCCCTGCGGCAAAATGCTGCACAGCTGCGGGACATACGCGATCTGCTGCGTGCCGGCGATGCTGCTGCCGGAGACGTGGATCAACAGCGATTGACGACTGTTCTGAACGAGAAAATTGAAAAATGGTTCGGTCGCTGGGATGACGAGCGTGGTCGGCCGCAGCGTCAGAACGGACAAGAGAAGGGAGTGAACGATCGGTGGAGCCGAGGCGTCGGCGAAATTCTTGCAGCGTGGTATCGGTGGCAGGAGATTGTTGTTGAACGGGATGGACTGCTGGGTATTGAAAAGGAAATTGATCGCCGCACTGTGGAATTGAGCGAATTGGAAAAGAGTGATCAGGATGATCAGACCCTGATTAGCAATTACGCACGTCTGCGTGTTCCGCTGAACGAACGCCGAGTGCTCGAAGAGCAGGTTCCTCGGCTTGAGCAGGAGGTGAAAGAGTTGAGAGATGCATCTACAGCGTGGCCGCGTGCTGAGGAGGTGGTCCAATCATGGGAACGAACACGACCGGGCCTGGAAGACCACAAAACGAGGCTCCTTGCGGAGCGAGATGCGGCTCTCAGACGCGCAGGCGCCGCTATGTTTGCCAGAACCTACCGGGGACTTTGCAAGGCAAAGCAGGAGTTTGACGAGGCCATCGCTGATGTGCAGCAGCACACGTGTCCTGATGCAGACACTGTATCACTGATCACTGAGCTGAGCCGAAAGATCGAAACAGCGCAAAACAAACTGAACGCACGAACCCTGGCATGGCGTGTTGAAGTGACCGAGCCGGAGACGATCCGGGTAACCAGTGGTCTGGAAGCAACAGAGTTGATTGACGTTGGCAATGACGGCCTCAGGGGCACGGCTACTGGCCGTGTGCAGCTTGAATTTGGAGGAATCAGGTTCACTGTCAATGGAGGTGACGACGATGTTGACGGCCTGCTGAAAGACCTGCTGCAGGACAGGGAGCGTCTCCGCGAATTACTGGCGGTGTGTGGGGCTGAGACTGTTGAAGCTGTGATGAACCTCGCTAGTGCTCACAAAAATCGCGAGCAGGTTGCCGATATCAAACGACAAACTCTCGACAGTCTGCTGCAAGGGAAGTCATTCGAGCAATGGCAGGAGGAGGCCAAGGAGCTTGACGCTCTGCCGCAGACGCGCGATGCGGAAACCATAGAAAACGACCTTCAGGATGTCCAAAAAAGATTTTTTTTCGGAGAACAGCAGGCGAAGGCCAGTGCAGAGCGGATCGAAAGCTGGACAACAAAATATGGCGATTCAAATTCGCTTCTTGACCAGCTCCTCGACACAAAGGGCCCATTGACTGCGGCGAGAGCAGCACTGGCCGCAACGCCGTCGGTACCTTTTGGTTACGATTCAGCGCAGCACCTGATCAATGAACTGGACGACGCTCAAACCCGTCTCAATGGAAACCGACAACCGCGAGAGGATATCAAGGCCGAACTCGCTCGTCTTGACGGTCAACTGGGTGATCGCCGAAGCGAGGAGCTGGCGGAGCAGGCAGAGGTTGCAGAGCGAGCGTTCCGACGCGTACTGACAACTGGACAATGCCTCCGGCGCATCCGTGACACGCTCAACCAGGTCACAGTCGGCAGCGACGACGTCCTGAGTGATTTTGCGGAACGTATTGAGCGGCTTTTTTCACAGGTGACGCGTGGTGAGGCAAAGCTGGAATTTGACGGCGCGCTGCCGGTTCATGTGCACCGTGGTGCCATAAAACTCGCACCGACACAGCTCTCTCAGGGTACCAGCGGAGCACTTGCGCTGGCCATCCGCCTTGCGATGGCTGAAGCGTACCTTGAGCCTACCGGCGGCTTTATTATGCTGGACGATCCTCTGGTACACTTTGACGGGAATCGTGCAGCAGAGGCGGCCGGGATCATTCGCGGGTTTGCGGAGCGACATCAGGTGATTTTCTTCACCTGTCACGATCATCATGCTGCGCGGCTCCAGACGTGATCGCGGGAAGTGACCCGTTTTTGAAACACCGCGACGGAGTGATCACTTCGTCCGCGGATTTGAGGGAATTCCATTCAGTTGGACCGATCATCCCAGTACTCGATCGGTTTTTCTTCCGGAGGTGGCGGCCGCATGGGTGGGATGGAATCAGGCGGATCGAAACTGGTGAATTTAGCACGATCCACGGCCAGTCCATTGGCGACGGCAAAGATCGACAAGTCGCTTTTCTTCATTTCCGGCAGTTGCGTCAGCGTATTCGGCACGTGCCGATGCACTTTGCGTTGGGTTTCCTCGTCGGGCCAGGCATTAATGACGTTTTCAGTTTCAAGGCGCGTTCGTACATCGGGGTCAAGCGTCCCACCGCCGGATAATACCAGTCTCAGTGACATCCAGCGGGCTCTGGCAGCAGGCTCCTTCTGTATCTTCGCGTACCCCATTTGCCAGACGCGACCATACAGAGTCGCGAGTTTGTCGTGAATTTCGCACATTCTGTGATTCGGATCGTCGGTCCTGCGAGCCCATTCGAGATCATTGCCGCCAAACATGCGTGATTCGTCGTAGTAGCACAAGACCCTGAACCCACTGCCATGTTCCGGCACATCCAGCACCGACACTTCTGTGGAACCGGCGCCCATGTCAAGAATGATATGGATTCCGGCTTCTGCGGCGGGGTCTGTGGAGAATGAGCACACCGGGGCGATGGTTTCCGGAAGAATGTCAAATTCCCTCTGCTGTTCAGCTTCAACGGGCCTTGTCCACACCGCATTCAGCAGATCCACAGCCTTCGCGACGGACATTCCCTGTTCAATGGTTTCTGCACGAGGTGCTGCGGAGAGCAGCCAGGCTGACTGGACGATCCGCAGATATTGCTTTTTGAGCTTTACGTTTTCAATGCGTTGCATGGGCGCTGAGACGTTCAGCAGGAGCCTGCTGTACCGTTCCTTCTGAATCGTCCTGCGCAGGTTCTGGAGTGCCCACGCCATGTAGAGTGCGACCAGCTTTGCGTTGGAGATGTCGACGCTTTTCGCAATGGGTGTGGGCAGTTCACAGACGACAGCCACTTTCAGTGATTGCAGCAGTTCGCCACCCGTGTTTGTCAGGGCTGTGGTGCCGAACCAGAGTCGGTTGTTGACAATTCGGATCACTGAAGGTGAGACACCGGGCGTGTAATCGCCGTGATCCTGATCAATGCGAACGATGCGTCCATTCGTCGCATCTCGCTCGCGAATAACGATTTTTGTGGAGTGGGTCCCAAAATCGAACCCCACATTAAGGACACCGCGGGTGGTTGGGGCAAAAAACTTCAGGAACCAGTCTTTAAGACCCATTGTTCAGTCCTCCCTCACAAAAATCACACAGGCCGCGATTGCATCTGACATTGGAGCTTCTACGGTTTGAGCTTGTCTCAGTTCCGCCGACTTTGCTCGAAAGTCTGCTTCAAGTTTGTCGATCTGCCCGGTCATGGCCGGAAGGATGCCAATCCGGTTGTTGGCTTTGGCGGTCGCAAGTCGCCTGTGTGCGGCGTCCAGTTTCCGTTCCTGGTCGGCCTTGATCGCCTTGAGCCGGCGTGTGAACAGTGCGCCATTTTCGCGGGCCTCGGCTTCTCGTAATCGCCGATTTCTGCGACGGGCCTCGGATATCAGTGCATCCCAGGCTTCCTGAGGCATAGCGGGCGCTGATATGGCTGAATCCCATTCCTGCCCCTGCTCAATTGTCACATGCAGCAGTTGTTCTGATTCCTCGGCATCGAGTATTCGCAGGTCGGCCGCACTACAGGCCACGGCTTCAAGGATCCGACGACTGCGAAGACTGGTGACCGTGTGGGCAAACAGCAGCAGAAAATAGACCCCTGTGTTCACAGAGGACTCCGGGAGCAGACTGCGATTGATGATGGCCTTACCAATTCTTGCACTTGCCGACTGGAAACGCGGAGCGATCGCCGTCAGAGCGGCTTTGACCAGCGGGTGTGCTGCGTTGACCAGTTCCAGCTGCTTATGCCGAAATGCCGTATCGCCTGAGGTTGTGAAGCGGAATCGGTCATCCGATGCCCGCGAGAACCAGAGGGCGGTTCCGCGGGACGCGTCAACAATGTCCCGACGAAGATTCTCTGACATCCGAAACACAAAGCACTCGTTGTCCTCATCCTCATGCAGTCGCACGCGCGGATGGTTTGACGCAAAGTATGTTTCCAGCAGAGCAACATACGCGCTTGAGGTGATGTATCTGCCGTATTTATTGACGCGAGTCATCTCGTCGCGGATGAATTCTTCGTGCCCGAAGAGTTCAGCGGCCTTGCTTTCCAGGGATTCGAGATGCTGGCCCTGTCGCACCACCGCGTCTTCCGCCTCTTGTAATCTTGTGGCAGCTTCATCGGGCTTGAGCGTGGCCATCACGTAATCGCGCTGCAGTTCTCGGACGGTCTCACCCAGAATGGCTTCGAGATTGCCGATACTCCGTTCGAAGATGCCGATTCTGCTGTAGAGCCTTTCGAGAATTCGTTCTTCAACCGTACCGGTGACGACAAGATTGTGGATGTAAACACAGTCGTGTTCCTGGCCAAAGCGGTCAATTCGACCAATCCTTTGTTCCACGACCATGGGATTCCATGGCAAGTCGTAGTTCACAAGGTGATGGCAGAACTGGAAGTCGAGACCTTCGCTGCCGACCTCGGTAGAGACCATCACCGTCACGCTGGGATCGTTCTGAAATCGATCAATGCGCTGGCCTCGATCATCCCGTTCCGGTCGCCGGGGATCCGATTTCACATCGCCGTCAATTCTCAGGGTGTTCCAGCCAAGCTTCGTCAGCTGTTTTTCGAGGTAGCGAGCGGTCGCTCGAAAGAACGTGAAAATCAGGACCTTTGCGTCCGGCTCTGTCGAACGCACTTCACTGAGAATTTTCACCAGGAACTGAAACTTGGAATCCACTCCCCGAAATTGTTGCGGGCCACGTGTCGAAGAGCGGTCGTCCCGGAGCCCGTTCAGTTCACTGGGAAGGATGTCTGTCAGTTCCGCAGCAAGATCATCGTCAGACTCATAGTCTGTTTGATCAAGGGCAGCTGGCAGGCAACTGGCGGCCTGACGAGCGCGCTGGACCTGCCCCAGCGTTGCTTCGGTGCGGAACCAGCCTGCTTTGTCACTGTTGCCTACCAAACGCTGATAAGTCTCCTGCTCCGCCACCGTCCATTCGCACTTCAACGTCCGCGATCTGCGCACTGGAGCCTTGATCTGAACATCGCGTTTGCGAGTTCGGGTGACGATCGGCCCGAGCGGATGCAGGTCCTGAATCCGGCGTTCCAGATCTACCCAGTCGCGACGCGTGACCGGTGGACGCTCGCGAATATCCTGCAGAACCTGGAGTGCTTTTGGATCCGGGTCATCTGCCGAATCAGCAAGGAAGACGTCCTCAAGAATGCTGTCAATCCCTGGTAATTCGGCGGGGTTTTGCGTTCGGGCCAGTGTGCTGGCTTCGTGAATTGGAGCATGGTGCTCAAGAATGGCCTCGAACCCATGAGGGTCCATGAATTCAGCGGGACGCAGTGCGTTCAGCAGGTTGAAGAGGTCGGCACTGCGCAGCTGAATCGGAGTGGCCGTCAGGAGCAGCACGCAATCAGACTGCTCACAGAGTTCGCGAAGGAGTTTTGCGGCCCCGGTCTGTGGATTGCGAGCATGGTGCGCTTCGTCCATAACCACCATGTCCAATTGCCCAAGTCCTGTCTGAATGCAGTCACGCACACCCTCAAGACGTGCTGTATTGATCGAAAGAATCGCCCGCAGGGGATGACGCTGGGGTGTCTCCTGATGCCGAGCTGCCGCGGCCAGAAACGACTTTTTGTCGTAAATTTCAAATGACTCGCCAAACTTGCGATTGAGCTCATTCCGCCACTTTTCACGAAGACGGGACGGACATACCACCAAAACCTTCGAAAGTGAACCACGAGCCTGCAGTTCCGTCAGCACCAGCCCTGCTTCGATTGTCTTGCCAAGGCCTACTTCATCGGCAATCAGCAGGCGCCGATCGGGCGAATCGAGAACCTTCAGCAGGGGTTTGTACTGATACGGCTGAAACAGGACTCTTTGGGACTTGAACGAATACAGATTGCTGCGACTGGATTCCCGAATACGCTCAATCGCCATGGCGCACCGAACCGCACGCAGCAGCCCCCATTTTCCGCTGCAGGCCAGCGACTGAACGCTGTCCTCTTCGTGTCGCTCGACGTCGATAGCATCCTCAACAACGTTTTCAAAAGAACCACCACTTCTGCGGATGCGGTACCAGTATTCGCCGGCGTCCAGCGTGGCTTCTTCGACTATCCTGACCATTTCCAGTGTGGCACGCAGTTCGACGGTCTGACCAGCTTTGAACTTTGGTTCCGCAGGGGCTTCCAATAAAGATTGCCGGGGCACCTGGGTTTGAGCGAAGCACTCTGCTGCCTCTGGAAAACCCAGCCCTGTCCAGACTTGCAAGCGAAGTTGCTGCACCTGAGTTTGTGTCAGCAATCGCAAACCGTTTCGAATCCCGGCAAGGGCCTCGTCCCATTGCTCTCCGTCAACGGCATCCTGGATCACTTCCGCCGTCGCTGCTGAAGTCGTCGAGGACCCGTGGGTGCCCCCAGGCGAGTTTCTAATCAAGGCCAGATCTTCTTCAAGGCCGAGTATTCGATTTCGCAGCGAGGCTGGCAGCCTGATCGGTAGACTGTCCAGTTCATGAGCGATCGGAGGAGGCTGTCTGCGGTTGCCACCGTTGACGGTTTCAAGGTGACGATTGACAAGAACGCGGACCAGACGCTGGTATTCCATTTCAAACTGAGAGTCGCTGGTCATGGGAAGTCCCGGAGTTATGCAGTGACAGAATTGGTTGCAGGCCGTGGCAGAGGGGTTGAACAACAGAAGGCACCCAAAGCGATCAGAAGGCTGCCACACATGTGCCTGTGCGGAGAACAACTGAAATCGGTATTGGCAGCAAACCCGGTTTGAATCCGGAGGGCGTTGGTTGCCATCAGGCAGGTATGGAGATTCCACCCTGAAGGAACCATCAGAAAACCAGAGCAGCGAGGACTCGAAGCATCACTGGGTGCCTGGTCATCCCGCGTCCAGGCAGGGAAATTCGGGAAAGAATTCTGAGAAATTTTGGGCTGTTCCTGGGCTTTCGACGTCGGTAGACGTGTTGGCCGAGGCTCGACGAACGCCACAAGACATGGGCCATTGCATGAACCTTGAATGTATTTGATGGTCGTAAATGCAAATCCGAGGGATTTTCGCTGACAGGCTCTGGAGTCCGTGCAGGCCAGAATTAATGGGTAGAATTTAGCTGCAGCTACCATTCCGCCTGCGGAATACAGAGCACAGGAGGCGTTTGTTTGCCGATAGATTCACTCTGGGCACCACTAATACCAGCACCTTGCGGAGTTCTCACTATGGCGGAACGGGCAGATGCGGTGCAGCTGGAACGGTTGACTCGCTACCTCGTATGGCTGGAGGGCAGTCGGAATGGGCTGACGGTGGAGGAACTTCGGAAGCGGGATGAAACCAGCGACAAGACGGTGCGTCGTGTGCTGGACACCATGCAGGACTGTGGCTGGGTTGAATGCACCGCGCGACGAACTGAACACAACAGAAAATACTGGTCAATCAAAAAAACTCCGCAAATCGAATTCAGCCACAGTGAGCTGCTGTCCCTGTACCTTGGGCAGCAGATGATGCAGCCTCTGGCTGGCACTCCGCTGTATGTCGGAGTCCACAGCCTGCTGAACAAAGTCAGGGCCAGTCAGCCAAAGGCCATCGAAGAACTGTCACGGGCGTTGCTGAGGTACTTTCACGTGACGGCCTTCGGACAGAGTGACTACAGCGAGAAAACTCAGCTGATTTCCGATCTGTTCGACGCAGCGCAGAACCATCGCGTGCTGACCATGACGTATCAAAAGGCTGATGCCGCGGAGCCTAAACAGTATCTGATCCATCCCTACGCTATCTTCTACCACAGCGGATCAATGTATCTGGTGGCTCTCAGCGTCGAAGCGGATGACATTCGGCACTTCAAGATCGATCGCATGCTGACGGCCACAGAAACCGGTCGATCATTCCAGATGCCGGAAAACTGGAATCTTCAGGATTACCGGCACAAGTCGTTTGGGGCCTTCTCGCCGACCGGGGAAACGCACGTCGTACGGATTCGATTTACGGATCGAGCGGCGAAGCATGTCCGCGAATCCAAATGGCACCACTCTCAAAAAACGACGGACCATGCTGACGGTTCCCTGACGCTGCAGATCACCGTGGAGAATCTGGAAGAGATTCAGGCGTGGGTTCTGAGTTTTGGGCCGTGGGCCAAAGTTCTTGCTCCGCAGGTCCTGATTGAAAATGTACGGAGGGCAGCCATGGCCACCGCCGCGCAGTACTCCGACCAGCCGTAGAGTTGTCTGACCGGAGTGGCTTGGCGAGCGGATGCGGCCGGAAGCGAAGCAACAGGGACTCACTGCAGGCCGATTGCCAACTGCGACGGCGCCTGATCTGCTGCTGGCGCTGTGGCAGGTTGTGAATAAATGACATACAGCCGCAGGGCCGCTCGCGACGCCGCCGTATAGAACAGTTTTTTTGTTTTCTGTGTGAGCTGTTTTTCGAAGCCAGTCAGGATCACCACGTCGGATTCCAGTCCTTTGTAGCGGAAGACCGTGGCGTATTGAATGGCGTTTGGATCTCCATCGTGCTGCGATTCACAAACCAGCGGGATACCGGCCAGATTGGCGCAATTCACGAAGGCGGAGTTTCTGAGCTTTCGTCTGCCGATAACCCGAATTTGCAGGGGTTTGACTTTTTCGACGTGCACCAGCCGCTGCACCAGTGCATTGGCTCTTTCCACAACTCCGGACTCGCTCGTCGCGAGGTATTCGTGTACCTGCAGTCCCTCCGGCACCTCTTCCATCGACTTTTCCTCACGATCCAGAGTCTTTGCCATGAACTCGGCAATTTTGCGAGTGTTGCGGCAGTTTTTGTCGAGGAGGAGCGGCCGATCTGGGATGGGAAACTGAAACTGACGATCAAAGATATTCTGATCGGGATCGTAGAAGATATAGAGTGGCGCTGTTTCACGCTTTCGCAACAGATACTCAATCAATACCCACCATTCCCTTTCAAAATCCTGTCCTTCATCCACGACCGCGGCATCATACAATTCCCGAGCACCGCAGCGGATGGCCTGGTCCAGATAATCGATGCACTGCACATTGTAATAATCCGAGAGCAGGCTTTCGTCGGTTGGCGGATGTGCCGGGATTCCCACAGTCCGCGCCAGATGTTCGCACAGCTCGGCGAATGCAAAAACATATACTCCGGAGACTTGTTGCTCACTGATCTGCCGCTGCAAATTTTCCCGAAGTCTCAGGTTGTAGCACAGCAGCAGGACCTGTTTTCCTTCCCTCGCGAACCGCACAGCCCGTTCGATCGCCAGCAGTGTCTTCCCGGATCCGGCGCAGCCCTGAATCAGCACGCGGTCATGGTACTGCATCAAGTCCAGAACGCTCCGCTGCCCCCGGGTCAGTCGGATCAACATCCTGCGTTCCGATTGCAGGTGTCCGCAGATTGACTGTTGAAACTCAACCGCCGGCTTTAACGCATTCACTGCCTGCTGTATCAGGTCTTTGTCGAGACGCACGTCCCAGGGAATCTGCGATTTTTTCACAGCCCGCAGGGTGGCTGCGAGATCGTCCAGGTTACTCTCAAAAATCAACTGCTCGGGCAGCAGCGAGACCGGAAGTCTGCCGTTAAAGCCCGTGGCCTTGCAGAGGTATACCGCGAAGGTGTGCGGGACCTGTTGCTCGCTCCACCCCGGTACCCGCTGACTTAACAGGTTCTGCAAATTGTGCATTCCCTGTTGCGCCTGGGTGATTGGGTCCGTGATGGTCTGGCCAGCCGCATCCTTCCAGCCCGCAACATCGTGCCGGATTGTTCCAGGCTTGGCCTCGACGACAATCAGCCCCAGTTCGCGCTGCAGGATCACAAAATCAGACTCGCCCTGCTGCCAGGTGTTGTCGAGCGACCTCCATGGAAGTCCATGGATAACATAGAAGCTGTCGTCCAGTTGATGCTCGGCAACCTCCAGGAACGTTTGCTCGGCGATGCTGTACGACTCGGCGTACGTTTTGGACGTAAAGACACGAGCCATAGTGAAGCACTTTCCCGATGAGTGGCTGCCGTGTTCAAGCATCTGTGATGCTCAAGTACACACGGGCAGATTACCCGGCATTTGGCGGGAAAGTCGCTACAGAAAGTGCTGTACAGATCGGTTTCAGAAAAAATCCAGGTGTTGCCGATGGCTTTGCGAAAGATTGCAGCCGACAGCGATCTCGTGGAATTTTCCACCTGCGGAATTGGTGCGGAGAAGTCTCTTCAGCGGGACTTTGGCGGTCGCGGGGACATGAACACGGATTCGGGAGCTGACGACTCACCGGGAGGGCAAGTCAGAGTCCCTGATGCGGAACTCCGACCCGCAGTCGACCGCCATCCGCGAACCAGAGGGACTCGAGCGCGAAGGCACGTTGCGCCGGCAGCGTATTGAGCGCCATGGCGGGAGGCTCAGACATCAGAATGAGCGGGACATGCTGCCCTTTCGCGCGCAGGAGTTGACGGAAGGAATTGACGAGTTCCGGTCGATCGTGTCCGTGCCAGCTTTGCCCGCCCACACCTCGGGCGTGAGGGGACCTGAGCTGCGGATCCACGACGATTAATCCGGCAAATAAACCGCTGAACTGTGGGGATTCGGCAAGTGACGGGAGTTGCTCAAGTCGTGTGAACCAGCAGTTCCCGTGCAGCCAGAAACACTCACCTTCGGATCCCCCGCGCACCTTTGTGGTGGCCACGCCGTGGAGCTGGGCATACCACTGTCGCAGGAGTTCTGTGCTGTGTACAGCCACCACCCAGCGTGAGGGGTAGGGTGTCTGTGCGAGTCTGACGAGGTGATCGAGGATCTGTCGTGTTGAACCACAATTTCCGATCAGTACACCAATCTCGTCCATGACGAGTTGCGCTGCCGTTTCTGCAGTGAGCTGGAAGTCACCGATTCTCCGATTTGTTTCCCGCACGATTCGAGACACTCGAATCGCGGGGTAGGGGTAGTTTTGGGTGAATGTATTTTCGATGGGCGCACAGTTGGCACTCATGAGCAGGATCCTGAAATAGAAATCGTTGAACTTGTATCAATTTCTGATGGCGTCAATCACACGGCGAGTTTTTCACCACAGCCGGAACAAAAGCGAGCGGTTTTTGCCACGACCGTTGCACAGGCCGGGCAGTTGCTTTCCGGAGTCTGCTGCGTTGATGTCGCAGGTTGTGAGATTGTGACTGTGGCGACCTGCTGCAGGGCCTGGCGAATCTGCTGCAGGACGAGCAGCGTGTCGGACCTGCTGGCGGTGCAATCCCGATCTCTGTGAGCCACGCAGCGGAAGCAGCCTTCATCTGCACCGCATTCGCAACTTTGGACGCGATCAATCGCCTTGTCGATCAGTTCGTTCATCTTGTCAAAAGCGGTCACCGTGAGCCCAACACCGTCGTAAACAGCGTCATACAGGAACAGAGCTTTTTCTCCGGTCATGAGTTCATCGACGCCGGCCGAGAAATCCTGGGTGTCACAGGGACCGACGATCGCCGGGAATAAACCGCTCAGCACACGCTCACACGATTCCAGAGCCTGCTGGGCGCTGCCACGCAGCAGTGTCAGGACTGCGTTCCAAAAGTCCTGCCGGAGCATCACCATGGTGCCTTCCGTGGGGACCCGGTGCGGTTCCATTCCCTGGCTTCTGGCCCACGACTTCACTGTGGCTCCGCTGCGATCACGTTCGGTGACGCTGGCGAGCGATTCGGTGACTTCCAGTCTGGTGACGGCGACTCGGACCGTCCCGAAATCTGCCTGTTTGGATGTACTGAGCAGGCGAATCTTTTTGCGAATAAACGGAGTGGTTTCGTGGCCACTGTATTCGCGTTTGAGTTCCACTACGCGTTCTCGGCGTTTGACGTCGACAACTCGGTACGCGAGGCCACCATGGCGATAAATGGCGTTTCGGCAGCATTCGCGGAGCAAATGCCAGCTGTCAATGTCTCCGATTTGATCGTCCCGTAGCATCAATTTGAAGGAGCCGCTGCCGCCACCGCGCAGACTGACTTCCGCGTGGGGATCCTCGCGATAGATTTCGTCGCATTCCAGCTGTCCGGAGATGCGTCGCTGGTGAATATCCTGCAGTTCCGTTCCGAGGGCAGCGGCGTCGTTTTCCGGCCACTCACCACCAGCCTCTTTGATGGCGCAGGCATAGTGCTGGCACAACAGGCGTTCGTTGGTCAGGTTCAGGCAGAGAGGTTCAGTGGATCGAGCAAACAAATCGTCCGGGTTTGCGGCGAAATAGCTGTCGATCGGAGTATCAGCCGGAATGAAGACGGCGGCACCTTCGCGTCCCCCTCTGGCTGCTCGACCGACGCGCTGCCAAAGGCTCATCATGCTGTGCGGCAGCCCCACGCAAACCACCACATCGATCGCCCCGATGTCGATCCCCAACTCCAGTGCACTGGTCGTGAAGACCACCCGAACGCTGCGGTTCCGCAGCCCCTGTTCAATGCTCTCTCTGTCAGCGGCCGTCAGTCCGGCCCGATA
>Ga0172376_10005118_pt1 | contig 14716 bp, 14 predicted proteins | sample Lak35m_FD_121114 | JGI IMG/M metagenome (GOLD analysis project Ga0172376, IMG submission 121114) | Freshwater microbial communities from Kabuno Bay, South-Kivu, Congo - kab_092012_35m | ecosystem: Environmental > Aquatic > Freshwater > Lake | place: Democratic Republic of the Congo: South-Kivu...
CTGGAGCCGTCACTGAGGTTTATTCACGCTACAGGAATTCCGGCATGTGGATGGGTGACTGTTCCTGCTGGATCGTGGGATGTCCGGCGCATTCGTGGAGATGGGGGTGCGGGAGGGATGAGTGATTCCGAAACAGAGAGTGATGCGGAGAGTATTGGAGAGACAACTATGATCCACGCTGAATGTGACGATTACAAGGCAGTCTCTCCAGCAAAAGACCAGAGTGCTTCAGCATCATTGCTTATTGCTTCATTTGATATTGAATCTGATTCGTCTCACGGAGATTTCCCTCTTGCCAAGAAACGATGGGGGCGTATTATCAGTGTCCTCGCACAAAACCCCACACTGACCCCGTTGGCTGCGGCGACATCACTACGAGAGGCCATCAAGGGGCGTGCTGCGGATTATTCCAAGACGGAACCATTTGGTCCCATTTATTTCAAACGCCCGGTTGCCAATCCTACAAGCCTGGAGATCCTTGAATGGATGACTCCCGCACTAATGGAGGAGGTTATGAAACTCGCCAAGAAATCCCCTGAAGAGGCCCAGGACCTTCTTCTCAAACGAGCGCCTCCATCTATCGGGGGTGTTGAGGGAGACCCGATTATCCAGATTGGGACAACCTTTCATCGTGACGGAAAGACGATTGCGAAACACATCATCACTCTTGGTTCTTGTAATCCAGCAGGAGTTCCTGAAAGTGAAGTTGTTCCGGTTTCCAAGGAGGAGGATGTCATCCGGGAATGGGTTGAGTTGATTGAACTCACAAATCCCGATATCATCACTGGATACAATATCACATTCTTCGATATGGCTTACATTCGTGACCGCGCGGAGGAACTGGGGGTCCTTGACTTGGTAGAAACCCCGAAACTCGCGAGATTTCCAGGGACACGTTCGCGGTATCATATGATGCGTCTTTCCAGTGCTGCAATGGGAGATAACTTCCTGAAAACCATTGAGATGCCTGGGAGAGTGGTTCTTGATTTATGTGCGGCGGTTCGCAGAAACTTTACCAATTTGGATTCCTACAAACTGGATAATGTAGCACAAGCATTCTTGTTTGGTGAAATCAAATCCAAAACTTTGCAGGACACAGGAGGAGAATATTCGGGAGAGGTAGAGTTTACAACAAAATCAACATTTGGACTTGCCGAAGGAGGATTTGTACATGTATGTGACGAAGAAGGAGAGGATATTGGGGGGAAACTCCCGATTGTCCGCCTTACACCAACAAGCATCTTTGTCTCCATTCCCGAAAAGGAAGACGCAGTGGAAATCACGGAGCAAGGGGCACGATGGACGCAGGCAAAGGACGATGTCCCTCCCAGTGAAATCTTCCGTCTCCAAAAGGGAACTGCTGATGATCGCTCCATTGTTGCGAAATACTGTGTACAGGATTGTGTTCTGGTACTTGACCTTCTTCAAAAGTTGGATATTGTCCCAAATGCAATTGCGATGGGAACTGTTTGTTCTGTTCCATTGTCATACATCTTCTTCCGTGGGCAGACTATCAAGTTATCCTCCCTTGTTTACCGGGAATGTGAACACGCTGGCTTGATTGTACCGGTACTGTCATCACCGACCCGCAAGGAGATGAATGATTCCTACGAGGGGGCAGTTGTCTTGGAACCTCGGGTGGGTCTCTACTTGGATTGTCCAGTGGCGGTGTTTGATTATGGTTCCCTATATCCATCCAGTATGATTGCGGAGAATATTAGCCACGATACGATTGTGGCAATCTGGGATAGGGACAACACTGGTAAAGTCGTGGAAATCAAAGGCGATCCGGAACTTGCGACGGAACTTCCGGCAGATGGATTTGTGGATATTACATTTGACCGCTTTGAGCCCGACCCGGCGGATACATGCAAAGTTCCTGAAAAGGTAAAGGTGGGAACACGCACTTGCCGATATGTACAAAAGAATGGGATTGTTGGAGAGATTCTCCGTATGTTGCTGGCGAAACGAAAGGAGGCAAAGAAACTGATGGAAGCTGAAAAGGATCCGTTCAAGAAGGCGCTGTACAATGCCCTCCAACTTGCCTACAAAGTGACCGCCAACTCGTTGTATGGAGCCCTCGGTGCCAAGAATTGTAAGATTCGTTTCCAAGATTTGGCGGCATCCACAACGGCAACTGGGAGGAAGATGCTCAACTATGCGCGGGAGGCCATTGAGAGGCTCTATGGACGTGGTGCGAGACCTGATTGTGATGCCAAGTATGTATATGGAGACACGGATTCCGTCTTTGTAATGTTCCAGCCAAAATATCCGGATGGAACGCTGATGAAGGGACGGGATGCGCGCGTGAAATCCCTTGAACTCGCAAAGGAGGCAGAGCGGGTCTTGTCGGAGCCTCTCCGTGCCCCTCAAACGCTCAACTATGAGAAAATCTTTGACCCCTTTATGCTCTTCTCCAAGAAGCGCTACATTGGGATGAAGTATGAGGAGGATCCCGACAAGTGTAAACAGGCAAATATGGGGGTTGTCTTGAAGCGCCGAGATAATGCCCCGATTGTCAAGGAGATTTATCAAGCGGTGGTTGATACGATTATGAAAGACCGCGACTTGTCAAAATCAGTGTCTGTTGCTCGGGAAATCCTCCGTCGTCTCGTGGCGGGCAAGGTATCCCTCAAGAAACTGACGATTACGAAATCCCTGAGGGCAGAGTACGCAAATCCTGACCAGATTGCTCACAAGGTTCTTGCAGAGAGGATTGGAGATCGTGACCCGGGAAACAAGCCAAAGGCCAATGACCGAATTGCGTTCATCTACTTTGATTCCACCAAGACCCGCGAGACGAAGAAACAAGGAGACCGTATTGAAACACCGGAATATATGGTAGCTCACGGCCTCCGTCCTGATTATACTCACTATATCACCAACCAAATCCAGAAACCTCTTGCGCAGTTGTTCAGTCTGTTCTGGTCGCAGGTGGACGAATCCTCTCCGTCGGTAAAAGAGGCAAAATTGCGAATGCTCCGGGCACAGGCACGACAAGATCCACGGAATACACCGGATAAGATTGATACGATGATAGAACGTGCGATTGCTACCGACATTGAGAAAGTCATCTTTGCTCCAAGTATCCGTTCGTCAATCAATGAACGCGTAGGTCCTATGGACGCTTTCCTCAAGGGAATGAAGATTGCTCCAAGGAAATCATAAACATACATAGTATTCATTGATAAGTTGAGTTGTTGATAAGTTTAGTCTTACTATATTTTTTTACTGGAAATCTCAGTGATGGGACAATCGTCATCTACCGGAGGTCAACACGACCAAGCATTCCCGTCCATTACGATTACGATTCTTCATCAGTTTTCACCATTTCCTCCAAAGGGATTTCAGCGGAATGGGAGTATTCATTTCTCAGTATCTCCAAGTGAAACTGTAGAGGATTTATTGAGAAATATCAATGAATATCGTTCACCATCAAACGCATTGATCTCTTTATTGAATGAAAAAGGAGAACCATATTCTCCATCGACGGAACTCCGTGTATCAAGAGTTTACTATGTCTAGTCTAGTTCAGTCTCAAATGTATAAAGACTATAGAAAGTAGATGAAGATGAATATTGGATTGATGCTGGGTGTAGGATTAGGAGTGGGGGTATCTATTGTTGTTCTATGGAAACTCTTACAATCATATGAGGTAAAAGATGACACTATTGGTGGGGGAGGGAGCAAACCATTGCCATTGGAAGCCTGGGCATTTTACAAATCATTAGGAGGGATAAATCTCCGTGTACGTCCCAAGGAGGGAGCAGTTCATATCTCTCGGGAGCAAATCCGCCCTGACATCCGGGAAGTTCTGGAAAAGGCTTTTGCTCGGGCACTAAAATCATTCCCATTGGCCTTTTCCCCTTCCTCTAACAAGGGGGCCCCCAAGCTAGTGTTTGCCTCGGCTGACACAGAAGGAGGAATGCCTCATACCCTTGGAAACTGCGTGATTTTCCCCGTGTCATACTCCCGGGAGTATCACGAGGATCGGGAGTATGAAACAATGGTTCATGAACTCTGTCATATCCATCAGCGACAGTTTCCAGAGATGTGGGGGGAGCTTTACTCCCGACTTGGATTTGAACGCATTCCTCCCGGGAGTTCTACATTGGGGGCTTTGCAGAATATTAATGGGGGTGGTGGAGGGGGAGGGAGGATTGTAGCCAATCCAGATGTACACGGCTCCCTTCAAACCGGCTGGTGGATGTACAAGGGACAGGCGGGAGCCCTCGTCTTTGAGCCGGGAGCATCTCATCTACGAGACCACTCCCATCAGGTCTTCCCGGTGACACCTGATGCTGTCGTGGATGAGAACTATTTGCGGGAGGGTTTCGGGAGTGTTGTGTCTCAACTTGACCATCCTAATGAGATAACCGCGTGTGCCATTGGTGGATACCAAGACCAGTGTATCAGGGGTGTTCCATTTGAGGGGAATGAAAAGGAAAAGTCATTCTTCAATACGATTTACAAATGGATTCGTGAAAATCGCACATATGTATAAGTAGGATGTCATCGGCGACAAAGGATGCTGTTCATGTGATTGGAAAAGGTATAACAAGTTGCGCTGTGAAACCAAGTCTTCCTTGTAAAACTCCCGGTAACGAAAGAATGACGAGCGATGGATCGAATGTTGGAAAAGTCATGTTGGATGCCGATGCTCGGGAGGAGGTTGCCTTGATGGAACGCGTCAAGAATATTGACCCGGAGCATCTGTTTACTCTCCAAGGAGTTCACTCGTGTATTCCCAAGAAAGATGCCGTGCTTATACGAAAGGCATTTCAAGAACAAGGATGCTCCCCCAGTCGCTTCCGTAAAACAGCCAAAGACACACGGCTCCGACAACTGATTCTCCCATATGGAGGGATTCCACTCGCACTCCTTTCCAGTGATGAGTTGGTGGACTCCATCAAGCACCTCTCCAATGGCAATGTTTCTCAAGCAGTCTCCATTTTATACACGGAGATTGCTCGGTTGATTTATGCGGCAAAACGCCTGAGAGAACTGAATATGAGCCATTGTGATTTACACGCAGGAAACATTCTGTTTAATCCAACAACAGGAAGATTTACGGTGATTGATTTTGGATTTCTACAAACGGGAAAAACAGTGGCACATTTTCTCCTGGGGCTCCGTGGATATGAAACAAACCCTGTTCCACAACATCCAACCGAAATGGCCTTGTTTGTTCTACTAGCAAATAAAGATAGAACCCTCCAGCCACTCCCGATTTTGTCAGGGGATGCTCCCGAGGATATCGTCGAGGCGATTGAAGAGGGAGCGTCAGGGAGGAGTGAGACACTCCTGCGGAAAGAGTTGGCATTTCTCCCGGCGGAGAACCCCTATCGCTCCCTGTCAAAGGCAATGCTCCCGGAAAAGGTGCCGGGAGGAGATGTAATGTTTCGTAACCGATGTCGGGCAATCGTGGGAATGCGGGAGATGACAGGGGATGCTCCCTCAACGTTGAACAAGACAATCAAAGCATTCCGCTTTGCGATAGAGACGATTGACTCCTTTGCGATTGGAAACATCATTCAAACCATTCTTACAAAAGTGGATATGGGATACCCCGAACTCCGTGAAACACCATCCTATGCAAAACTAATGCGTGTATTCCGGATGATTGCGGGAAAGATGAGCCAGTCAAATCCAGCAGAACGCATTTCTGCGGAGAAATCATTGGAGATACTTGTGCCATTACAGAAGACAATCCCCCAAGATCCACGAGGAGTGAATGTTATGAGCTTTATGGGGAGATGAAACGAAATAAACTGAGTTCAACCAAGTTGAATTGAGTTCATGGTCTAAGTCTATATGACTTTTACAAATAGTAAACTTAATGGAAACTACTCAGGGGTCAATGACCGATCCTATTGGTGTTGGTGTAGTCACAAACTCGGGGGCGGGAGAGGGAGATGTTGTACCGGTACAGGCACAGCCAATTCAAAGTCAAGAACCAGGGGCAGAGGAAACAAAGAAAGTGGAGCCAGAAACGGAGTATCCAGTGTTTCATTGTGGCATTCGCAATACAGGAAATACGTGTTTTATGAATGCTCCCTTACAAGTTCTGGCACGTATCCGTCGTTTTGCCCAGTGGTTCCGTATCCGCGGATATTTGACGACGGAAGGATGGTCATCTCGGCCAAAGCACGTTGTGGATATGTGTGAGCAGTTTCAAGATATGATGGATGCGTTGCGTAGTCCAGGAACAAATGCGGTGACCCCCAATGGTTTCCGTGGTGTCTTTGTGGAATCCGCCGTGGCGGAGAATATGGGCTGGATGATTCAGGGACAGAATGATGCGCAGGAGTTTACGTCTATGATCCTGAATATTCTTCACAAAGGGGGGTCAAAGAATGTTCTTTCGTATTCACAAGTGCGAAATGCAGTTGAACGAAAATATCCCGATGTGATGACGTCATCCACACCGGATATTCGCAAGATGTTGGACGCTATGGCAGAAACGAATTGGTGGTGTCATTATGGAAAAGAAGCCCATCCAATTATGACGGATATGTTCCATGGACAGATGTTGACGATTATCAGTAGTCGGGAAACGGATGAACGCTCCTTTCGGTTTGAGCCGTTTATGACACTGGATATTGCGGTTCCCGAGTTTGATTCAGGATGTATTACGCTCAAAGACTGCTTGGATTCTCATTTTGCGAATGAGCCGATGCGTGATGATTCCAAATGGAATAGTCCATCCAAGGGAAAGGTGAATGCCATCAGGGCTTCGCGCATCTGGAAACTTCCCGATGCCCTGATTATGTCCATTAAGCGATGTTCCAACACGGGACAAAAGATTAACACCAAGGTGGATTATTCACTGGATCCACTGGATATGTCATCCTATTGTACGGGTCCAGCCAAGGAGATGGGGGATGACGCAAAGTATATTCTTACAGGCGTCGTGATACACGTAGGAGTGATGTTTGGGGGACATTACTATACATATGTTCGTAATCCTGGAGGCCAATGGATGGTTATCAACGATTTGCGTGTTGGACTTCTAAAGCCAGAAAATGTGATTGATGGGGTGGGGGCATATATGTTGGTCTATCAACGGGAGTCCATTGTGAAGCAAGATGATGCGGATGACGTCATTTGGTATGAAAAGTGGAAAGTTGAACGCCAGGAACTCAGGGCAAAGCGAATGGCTGAGGCCCAGATGGAGAGGGATAAGAAACACGAGATGGCTTCGTCTGGTGGGGGTGCTCAACCGCGCCCATTGGAAGATGAGGTTAACGATGCGATTGAGATGGATATTATTTCTGGTGAAGGAGGAGGAAAGGATAAGGTTGTACAGATTGATTTATCAGCGTTTACGCCATCGGCGGAAGCAATAGAGACATATCGCAGAATGTGTGCGTTGGACACGTATGGAGACGAACATGAACACGACCATGGACTTGACTATTCCCATTTCACACCTATCAGTGAACTTGCTATAGAAGGCGCCGAGGATGAGCCGGAACACGATATAGAAGCTGGAGATGATAATATAGGACTTTATGATAAATACTATGGTGGTTCTGGCGATGTTCAGGATGATTACTTTCATTTTCAAGATGGTAAACTCGTAAGAAACGATACTCAGACTATCAATGACATCACAATGGCGGATATCAAGCATACACTTAAAAGGTCACAACGCAAATAAAAAAGGTACAACAGTAGAATACTTTGCGTGATAGCAAAATCTGATTTTGGTTTCGGTTCCATAGTATCCCTTGCGTTTACATTGGCGATAACCTATTTCCTAGTGCGACTGGCATTTGATATTTTTGTTGGTGGATCATCAAAGGAGGGATTTGATAATGGGCGTGTTTCTTGGGATGGGGACACATTGCGTTTGAATGGAAACGTGATTGTAAATGGCAAAGTCACGGTTCCAGCAGTATTCTATTCATCCAAGGCAGGGACACCTGGAAATGTTCCACGATGGTCTATTGAGACAGAGGGACCAGATGATTTCTATTTAGTTATGCGTGATAATGCTTCCAATGATAAACGGTATGCTTTCTATGGAGATACATACAAGAATATGTGAGTTTTTAATACCCAGTATACGATAGAAGGCATCACGTAAGATGTGGATGTGGTTCCTGACATTTTTGATTTTGATTGTGGCAGTTATGATGGTGGTTGCGTATATTCCATCTGTGGATGATTTCCTCCAGCGACTTGGTGATGGACAATGGTTTGTAGTGGGTGCGGAACGAAAAGGAGATGCCTTGGTGGTGGATGTGACTGCCAGGGGAGATGCTCCCTCATCCCCATCTTCATCATCACCCACCTCCACCCCTCCCGGCTCTGGTGCCCCCGCATCCGCCTCCACAACGATAGGCCCGGGAGTTCCTGCTCTCCCTTCACTGGCTCCCGAGATTGTCAATACTCCCGAGGTGTTCCTTGTACAGGATAACATCTACTCCTATGACGAGGCAGAGCCTCTGTGTCGTGCGTATGGCTCCCGCTTGGCAACAATGGGAGATATGTATGATGCTTGGAAAAAGGGAGCGGATTGGTGCTCCTATGGATGGGTCAAGGGAAACAAAGCGGTGTATCCTACACAGAAAGCCAAATGGATCCGCCTCCAAAAATCAGAAGATGATAGTGTAAAGAACAAATGCGGACTTCCTGGATTGAATGGAGGATTGATACGGGACCCTTATGCGCGATTTGGAGTTCATTGTTTCGGCGTCAAGCCCCCGGTTTGGAAGAACTATCTCGCGAACAATATGGCTCGGGAAAACCTGACAGCCCAGGAAATGGAATCTCGCTCCCAGGCATCCAAGTTCCGTAAGCAACTTAACAAGTTTACCATTGTTCCATTCTCGCAAAATCGGTGGTCAGATGTCTACACCACAAATGATGACTCCCAGATGGCACACTAAATTGTAAAAAATGTTCTATAATCTTTGTGAAACACAAGGGATATAGAATAAATAACAAGTTTGTTTATCTCTCAGGTTCTTCTGGTGGTTCTTCTGCTTCTTCATCACTATAGTTTTCTCCTTCAACCATATACTCTTCGGGTACAAACCGGGATGTAATCGCCCAGAGAATATCATTTACTACACTGGGACATAGTTCCAGGAGTTCATCTTCAAGGTGATATCCCCCCATTGCCCTGATTTCTTCCGCAATGTCAAATACACAATCTCCAATCCGGTCTTCTGCGTAAACCCACGCTGTTTCATACCAGCGATACTCCACATACTCGCTTACATTGGAATCAATGGGACGATAACGACGTCCATCCCCAAATCCGTGATGGAATGTTCCAGAAAGTTGCCTCTCGCGTTCCAAGTAAAGTGTCCGGATTACAAGACGAATGGCATCCCTGTGGTTAAGAGCGAGGGTAAATCCATTCCTTAAAATCACCCTGTCAATCAACTGACCCGCAACCTCCCTCCAAAAATCCTCCAAAGTTGTATCCACGTCCACGTAATCACTCAACTGTCTCATATCCGCCAAGTCTTCTTTCCACCCTCTCCTCCTATACTTGATGTGGTTGTAGTCCTTGACACAGCAACGGGATCTTCACCGAATGTATTCCTATCTGGAGAAACAACTGATTCCATAGAGTTTAAACTCGCAGGTGGGTTTAAATCTTCGTCGTTAGTCGTCCGGAGATTATGCTTTTCCGTCTTGGCACGACGTCGGTGTTGATGGTGTCTCCTGCGTGTCAGGGGCTTTTTCACAGACAATGTCCGGACCTGGGTTTTGAGAGATTCCTCCTCTTCCATAAAACGTGTCATTAATTTCTCCCTTTGCTCCCGGGTTATGACTGTAGAGGATTCCAAAATATCCCGTATATCTTCCACACTAAATCTAACACCCCGGTCTCGTTCATCAATAACGATATCTCCATAGGGAGTCTGGATGCGAGTGGATGTTCCTCCCGTCTTTGGACCAATGTGTTCAAAAAGGATTTCACGGTGTTGTTCTCTTTCAGCTTCTAAATGACGAGTTTGATTTCGTAGCTCCCGGAGCTGGGAGTCAATCCGGAGGATTTCTTTGACAGATGACACGAATATTGGGTCCATCTATGTTTCCGCCCGAATTACACGCGCCGGAAGAAACCAAGCAATCGCTACAACGAGGCCAATAATCACAAACAGGAAAATGATGGAGCTCGTAATAATATACGGAAGAAGTCTCTCCAATATTCGTTTGAGAATTGGGTCAACCACTTGTTTCTCAATCTCATCAGCAGACCCGGATTCCCGGAGTTCTCGCAAAAACCACTGGACAGTATCTTGGAGGATTTCTTTCATACGAAATGGCGCTGGGCTTGGACTGGGACTAGTCATATATCCTCTGACACGTTCTCTTTCTCTTTCTCTTTCCCTCTCCTTGGGGGATGACGACATTTCTCCTGTGGGAGTGCGAATAAAAAATGAGGGATTTTACTCGTACCGAAGTAGATTTTAAAACAACAAAGATGCCACCACCCTCCACGATTCCCGCACCCAAACAAGTCAAGAACCCTTATGGAAATCGTAAGACATTTGGTTCGGCATTTCACACAGGGGTTGTTTTGGAACTAGGTAAGCGTCACCTACGAGAGAATGTCATTGTACTCCCGGTTGCCTTTCAAAAGGAGTGCCGGAAGGTGATGATGTCACATATCCCGGATTTGCAGACGTGGTTTCATACATCTCCTAGTCGCGAAACATTGGAGAGATTGATTGACACTCCCGCCGAGTTTCCAATATCAGTATCAATGACAAATACGATTCTCCGGGCTCTGTCCTCTACAACCTTTCTTTTGACAATGACGGGGATTTTATTGGAAGATACGCGAATCCTCCCGGACCTGAGTGTGAGTGAAAAACCGGTGATTCAGGAAGTTACTGATATTCCAGTTGAGACATTGGAACCGATGATTCTCCGCAAATCTTTACGAAATACGGACGATGAGGATGAAGATGGGGATGAAGCTGGGAATGAGGATGATGAGTTGGGTGAAAATAGTGGGGATGATGAGTTGGGTGAAGACGAGGACGACTATGATTTAGCAGAGGATAGTGAAGATTCAGGTCAGGATGATGGAAGTGTGAATGATGCCTCTTCTGTCGGTTCTACTGGAACTGTTTCTCGGGCTCTGGAACGGATCCAAAATCGGTTGGATAGGGTTCGTGAGGATTTGGAAGATTTGAGACGATTGAAATCCAAACGCAAACATTTCTAAAACGCCGGACAATCCCCTTTTGAAACTTTTTAGAAATCATTATTTATCTGGTAGGGATATAGAACCGGCATAATGAAGCTGACTACTATGCATTACGTTGGACTTGCTGTTGCGGCACTTGCCATTGTGTATCTTTTGTATACAATGAGCGGTTCTACACTGAATCCAGTGACGAAATCAAGTGAAGGCTTTGAAGATTATGAGGGAGGAGATGACAACTTTGAAGGATTTGAGGATGCTCCCGTGGATGCCATGAAGCCGGCGAATGGAAAGAATACCCCAGCGGATGCCTCCAAGTCTGCCCCTGCTCAGGCTGGCTCTGGAATGATGGCTCCCTCCCCTTCCCCTTCTCCTGCTCAAGCTGGTGCCGTCCCCCCCGCTGCTGATAAGGAGGGTTTCTATGGTGGATTTGACCGCACTGTATCCTCATATGCTGCCGCTGGAGATTCCACAGGACGTGCTGCGGTTCCTTCCAGTGATTATGCCAACTGCTACACGCGTGATGGCCTAAACCCAGCTGACTTGCTCCCTGCCCCCAGTTCTGAGGCGTCTCAGTTCCTTGCCAGCAATCCTCCCACCCAAGGCTCCCCGGATGGACGCAACCTGCTCCAGGCCGGCCACCATATTGGTGTTGATACCGTTTGCCAGACAAACAAGAACCCCAACCTCCAGCTCCGGTCTGACCCTCCCATTGCCCGGTGTGGACCTCAACCAATCTTCAACTCATCTTCCATCCCCGCTACACAGAACAACCGCCGTGTTCTTTAAATTGGAGCCGAGTTGAACCCTGGATGTGGGGCATCTGCTTAATCTCCTTTCATTTCATTACAGTTATATTTACATATAAATCGCTGTATATTGACTTGACTATTGCTCCATTTCTAAAATGGAATAACAGTTGTGATAGAGGGAAGACGATGATTCCGTTTATTATCGGCTTTATTGTACTGGTCTTCCTGATTGGAAAGTTTCTCCCCGGTCTGCGGTATCCAGTTTCAACGGTAACTGCGAGTGATGGGAAATCCTACATAGTGAGAGACCTTGGAGATAAATCAACGGCTGCTAATAATCTCGCAAAAATTCGCTCAGAGTGTTTCCGTCTCAAAGAAGTGGTTATCCAGAAATACCCCGATGACCCCCGTTCCATTCGCCTCAAAAAGAACTTGACAGACGAACGAACTGTCTTTACGGAATCCACACCCGATAGTAACTTTACATCTCATACAAAGAACAAGGGTGAAGCCATCGTATTTTGCTTGCGACAACGGAATGAAAAGGAAGAGTTGGTGGATATGAACACGATGATGTTTGTAGCGATTCACGAGATGGGACACGTGGCAAGTGAAACGGTTGGACATAATGATGAATTCTGGACGAATTTCAAATGGCTTCTGGAAATCGCCATCCAATCTGGGTTTTACAAATCGGTTGACTATAAGCAAGATCCCCAAGAATATTGTGGAATGATGATTACGGATAACCCGGCGATTGATTGAGGGCCTGGACATTGGATGTGATTGTGAAAATCCTAGTTTCAAGGTTGGTGGTGTGTTGGGTGCGTTTATGGTGCTTTTAGTTTTTTGTTTTTCAAGGTGGCTTAAGCAAATCTGTCGGCTATACTATAGCACAAAACAATGCAGATTTTTGTCAAGACCCTGACTGGCAAGACGATTACCCTTGATGTTGAGGCTTCAAGCACAATTGATGATGTGAAGCGGTCTATTCAAGACAAGGAAGGCATTCCTCCTGACCAGCAACGTTTGATTTTTGCCGGAAAGCAGTTGGAAGATGGACGCACGTTGGCTGACTACAATATCCAGAAGGAATCCACTCTCCATCTGGTGTTGCGTCTTCGGGGAGGGCGCGTTTAAAAATACTTTCAATCATTTAGTTAGATAATCAATATGCCAAAATCTTGCCCGCCGGGTACAATCCGGAGAGCAAGTTATACTCGCAAAGCCCATCGGCGTAGTAATGGAACCAGCGTCAAAGGGGCACATGTACCTGCTTCGTGTATTAAAGACCTGGGAAAATCTGGAAAAGGAAAACGGCTTTTTACCCTGAAGAAAGGAGGTCTCCGTAAATACGGATACATTCTTAGTGAGACACAGGATAATCGCCGTTCTGCCCTCATCAATGCGATGGATGATGGGATGAGTATTGGTTATTTATGGAAACGCCTGAATGCTATACAGATATTACATCGTAATACAAATCCCAAGACGGCAAAAAAGATAAAAAGTGATATGGAGTGGCTCCGTTTCAAGTACAAACGGATGAATGTTGATGACAAGGGACGTAAATTGTCTTCCTCTGGGGACGATCTTGATAATCATATACGAGTACAATCATGTGGAGGATTCCAGATTTACTACAATGACAAGTTTGAGCCACCCAAGGGCGCATCGGCGACAGATCCTCTTGAAAAGAATTTGATGAAAGAGTAGTCAGGTGAGGTTTCAAGTTCGCAATAAGTAATCTGGTATAAAGACAGATTGGGAGATGGAAACGTCTTTACCCATACATCAACATTCGGCGTCGTGGAATGGGAAAATCCTACTTCACAACGACCCAGCATCTCTGGAGACCTATGTAGATATAACCCGGGATATTTTCCGTGGAGATATCCCACCTCCATCTGTTCTCCGTCGGGAGGAACTCTTGAAACTCGTAGCATCTGTAATGCGGGTGTCTTTGGAATCCTTATGCTCCTGGTGTAATCAAGGTGGACAACCCGGGTTCTCCTCGCGACTACTCCCAAAGACACCATTGGGGGAGTATCTTGGTGGTAGTGGGATTCTCACTCCCGATACCCCAGAGGATTTCTTAAAGACACAGGATGAGATTGTAGGCTCCCTGGGAGGAGATGCTCTTGGATGCCACGACTCCCTCCGGAACTGGATGGTTGACTCAAGGGTCACAGCGGTTCATATTTGTCCCTTGGAAGTTCTCGCCAACTCTATCCGTAGATCACTCCCAGAAGTCACAAGCTCCCTGCGAACAGCATCTGTTGTGTATTTCTCCCGTATCTTTCCTTGGAATGCCTATTTGGACAGAGAGGGTCCTGCGTGGTTAAAAACTCCCGGCTCACTCCCGGATGTGGTTCGGGATGGAAGTGTTGTCGTGAAAGACGCACTGAGTTCCATTCAGGAACTGACTGAACAGGCAATCGCATTAATAGTGGATCCACCAATACTCCCAACAACCAATATTACTTATGTGAATGCTCGGCTGTATCCGTGTATGATTGGGAGGGCATCTCCCGAGGAGGCAATGGCAGGAGGGAAGGGTGAAGGTGGTGGGAGTGAAGGAGGGAAAAGGGAAGAGTATTCATCCCTCGGCCTCAAACTCAGACACACCCTTCATCCCTCTCAAGATACACCCCAAGAACTCAATCTTCGGGAGCTTTTTCAGAAACTCCCTGTGGGAACAGAGGGAAACACTCCTCACGCTATTTACTATGATGACCCACTCCAGGTATCTAATAGTGCCCTCCGTGTGGCTACCATCGTTGAC
>Ga0172376_10005122_pt1 | contig 14712 bp, 15 predicted proteins | sample Lak35m_FD_121114 | JGI IMG/M metagenome (GOLD analysis project Ga0172376, IMG submission 121114) | Freshwater microbial communities from Kabuno Bay, South-Kivu, Congo - kab_092012_35m | ecosystem: Environmental > Aquatic > Freshwater > Lake | place: Democratic Republic of the Congo: South-Kivu...
AAGCGGAGCGTTCGATGGCATCCACATCCGCATCGCTCACGCAGCTATCCGCCGCCGCCACCATCGCATCCACCAGATCCAGCCCGACAGTCTTGCCTTGCAAAACCACCTTGCCCGCTTCCATCGGCCCGCCGGAGACGAATACAACGGGAATGTTGAGGCGCATCGCCGCCATCAGCATGCCCGGCGTGATCTTGTCGCAGTTGGAGATGCACACCAGCGCGTCGGCACAGTGCGCGTTGCACATGTATTCAACGGAATCGGCGATGAGGTCGCGGCTGGGGAGCGAATACAACATACCGTCATGGCCCATGGCGATACCGTCATCCACCGCGATGGTGTTGAACTCCTTGGCGATACCGCCCGCCTTCTCGATCTCGCGCGCCACCAGTTGCCCCAAGTTGTGCAGATGCACATGTCCCGGCACGAACTGGGTAAAGGAGTTGGCAATGGCGATGATGGGTTTGCCGAAATCGCCATCCTGCATGCCGGTCGCGCGCCACAAAGAGCGTGCGCCCGCCATGTTGCGGCCGTGGGTGGAGGTGTGGGAGCGGTATTGGGGCATGGTGTTTTTTTCAAGCAACGTATAATCGGAGCGTTGATTCTAACCTATCTATGCTCATGCTCGTTCACCCCCAATTCGACCCCGTTGCTATCCACCTTGGCTCGTTCGGCATTCACTGGTATGGGCTGATGTACCTGCTCGGATTCATCGTGTTCATCTGGCTAGGGCGGATGCGCCTGCGCGCACTGAATAGACCGGACTGGGACGCGAAATTTCTCGACGACCTGCTGTTCTACGGTGTGCTCGGCGTGGTGCTGGGCGGGCGCTTGGGGGAGGTGCTGTTTTACAACCCCGGCTATTACTTCTCGCACCCGCTGAAAATCTTCGCAGTATGGGAAGGTGGAATGTCGTTCCATGGAGGCTTCCTAGGCGTACTGGTGGCGATGGCGTTGTTTGCACGCGGACGCAAACTCCCATGGCTGGCGCTGATGGACTTCATCGCTCCGCTGGTTCCGCCCGGTCTGGGTTTCGGGCGCCTCGGCAATTTCATCAACGGCGAGCTGTGGGGACGCCCCACCGATCTACCCTGGGGCATGGTGTTTCCCCAGGTGGATGCGTTGCCGCGTCATCCCTCGCAGTTATACGAGTTCGCGCTGGAAGGTATCGCGCTTTTCATTTTGTTATGGTGGTATTCGCGCAAACCGCGACCCGTTGGCGCGGTATCGGGCTTATTCCTTGTTGGCTACGGTAGCGTCCGCTTCATCGCCGAATTCGCGCGCAATCCTGATGATGGCATCTTCGGGCTGATGACGTTGGGTGTGAGCATGGGGCAGTGGTTGAGTTTGCCAATGGTATTGATTGGTCTGTGGATGTTGTCCCGTGCTCGCCACGCAAAACACACGGTCGGTTGACACTTCACAACAGCAGCCTTGATACTCGCGCTGTCGTTTTCTCTGGTGGCAAATCTTGGATGATCTTTCAATCAGTTCGCTTCTCTGGATACTCGCAGTCCTGATTATTTGTAGCGCTTTCTTCTCAAGCTCGGAGACCAGTTTGATGGCGATCAATCGCTATCGCCTGAATTCGATGGTTAGAAAGGGCAATCGTAGCGCCAAACTGGTAGCCCGTTTGCTCGGCAAAGTGGACAAACTGCTAGGCTCCATCCTGCTGGGAAACACCCTGGTGAACGTGGCAGCCGCCGCCGTCACCAACATTATTATTCTGCGTTTGTTCGGCCAAAATGACTGGGCCATATTGAGCGGGACACTGGCAATCACTTTCATTTTGCTGGTGTTCAGCGAAATCTTGCCAAAAGTGCTTGCTGCCAGTTATCCGGAACGCATCGCCCTTCCTTTTAGCTACATCCTCTCGCCACTCATCACCCTTTTCCATCCGGTTGTTTGGGTCGCAGGCATGCTGGTCAAAGGATTCCTGAAACTTATTGGGATTAAGCTGCATAACGACCACAGCAAAACAAAAGTGACACTGGAAGAATTGCGTTCGATGGTGCTTGATGCAGAACATTTTCTGCCCCGCAAACACCAGAAGATGTTGCTGAATCTAGTCGATTTGGAGCGCATTACGGTGAACGACGTAATGGTGCCACGCAACCAGATCGAGGCCCTCAATATCGATGTGGACCCCATCGAATTGCGCCAGCAGATCACCACCAGCCATCACACCCTGATGCCGGTGTACGCCCAATCACAGAGCAACATCATCGGTATCCTGCATCTCAAACGCGTTCTCTCCTTGCTGCAAGAAGAGGGTATTGATGCCTCACAATTGCGTGAGATATTGCAGGAGCCGTATTTCATCCCCTCCGACACCCCTCTACTGAAACAGTTACAACAATTCCAGGAACGCCATGCCCGCATGGGCTTAGTCGTGGACGAGTATGGCGAGTTGCTGGGCTTGGTCACATTGGAGAACATCCTTGAAGAGATCGTTGGCGATTTCACCACGCAATCTCCTTCTCACACGGGTAAATATCTGCGTCAGGCCGATGGAAGTCTGTTGTTGGAAGGTGGCAGCAGTTTGCGTGAATTGAACCGCAAGCTGGGACTCCGCCTGCCATTGGGTGAAGCAAAGACTTTGAATGGATTGATCCTAGAACACCTGCAAGACATACCCGAACCGGGTACCAGCCTCAAGATCGAAGGCTATGCCATCGAGATCATCCAGACACAAGACCGCGCCGTCAAAGTGGCAAGAATATTCCCTCATAAAACAAGCGTGCACACGCCTTCCCCCTGAACTTTACAAAGCCCACAAAGCCATGCATGATGCAAAAAACCTTTACAATCTAGCGCATTGGCGCATTGATTTCAAAATGAACGGACCCTTCACTATGGCAACACTTGGATCGAGGTAACACGATGGCTACCGCAAAACCCGAGAAGCTCAAAGAGATCCAGTACAGCTGGGAAGGCAAGGACAAGACCGGTAAGGTGGTCAAAGGCGAGATGCGCGGTGCAGGCGAGGCCAGCGTTTCCGCTCACTTGCGTCGTCAAGGCATCCAAGTCACCAAGATCAAGAAAAGTGCCCAAAGTGGCGGAACTGTCACAGAAAAAGATGTCACGCTGTTCACCCGCCAGCTTGCGACCATGCTGAAATCCGGCGTTCCTTTGCTGCAAGCTTTCGACATCGTCGGCAAAGGACACGACAATCCCGCCGTGGCGCGCTTACTGCTCGACATCAAAACCGATGTAGAAACAGGTAGCAGTCTTGAGCAGGCCTTCCGTAAATTCCCTCTTTACTTTGACGAATTGTTTTGCAACCTGATTGGTGCTGGCGAGGCTGCGGGTATTTTGGATAGCTTGCTGGATCGTTTGGCGACCTACAAAGAAAAGATCCAAGCCATCAAGAGCAAGATCAAGTCGGCCTTGTTCTATCCGGTTTCGATCATCGTGGTGGCTTTCGTCATTACCGCAGTAATCATGATCTTCGTAGTACCTGCTTTCAAAGAGCTGTTCTCTAATTTCGGAGCCGACCTCCCCGGTCCTACCTTGCTGCTCATGGCCATCTCCGACTTTTTCGTCGAGTGGTGGTGGGCCATATTCGGTGCCATCGGCGGTGGCGGATACTGGTTCTTTTACGCTTGGAAGCGTAGTAAGAAAATGCAACGCACCATGGACATCCTGATGCTGAAACTTCCTGTGTTCGGTCCTCTGGTACGCAAAGCCACCATTGCGCGCTGGACACGCACCTTGTCCACCATGTTTGCGGCCGGTGTGCCATTGGTGGAAGCCTTTGATTCAGTCGCAGGTGCCGCCGGCAATGCGGTGTATTACGACGCGACCAAGCAGATACAACGCGAAGTGACCTCGGGGAGCAGCCTGAATTCCGCCATGATCAACTCCAACGTCTTTCCCAGCATGGTGCTTCAGATGGTGGCGATCGGCGAAGAATCGGGCGCGATCGACAGCATGTTAGCCAAAGTGGCCGACTTCTACGAAGCCGAAGTCGATGATGCAGTCGAAGCACTTTCCAGCCTGATGGAGCCGATCATCATGGTCGTGCTGGGCACGCTCATCGGCGGCATGGTGGTCGCCATGTATCTGCCGATCTTCAAGATGGGCCAAGTCGTCTAAACCTTAGTCCTACAACGCTAGGCGCGGCACCTATGCCGCGCCTTTTTTATAGGTTCTTTATCCTATGCTTGCTTTACTGCAATCTTCCCCACTTACATTCACCCTCCTGGCCGCAACCATCGGGTTACTCGTGGGTAGTTTCCTGAACGTGGTCATCCATCGCCTCCCTAAGATGATGGAACGCGAATGGCAACAACAATGCGCCGAATTGAATGGACAAGAAGTCCCCGTCACATCCCCTTACAACTTGGTGGTTCCCCGCTCGGCCTGTCCACACTGCGGTCACGCCATCAGTGCACTAGAAAACATCCCTGTCATCAGCTATCTGCTCTTGCGCGGGAAATGTGCGGGATGTGCCGACCCCATCTCTCCACGCTACCCCATCGTCGAAGCAGTGAGTAGTCTGCTGAGTGCCTATGCGGCATGGCATTTTGGCTTTGGCTTGGCCGGCATCGCCGCTATTGTCCTCATCTGGACACTCATCGCGCTCACCTTCATCGATTTCGACACCCAGTTGTTGCCGGACAGCATCACATTGCCGTTGCTTTGGCTGGGATTGTTGTTGAACCTCAATAACGCCTTCACTTCGCTCCCCAACGCGCTCATCGGTGCCGTCGCCGGCTACCTGCTCCTTTGGTCGGTGTATTGGGCGTTCAAGCTCACCACCGGAAAAGAAGGTATGGGATACGGTGACTTCAAATTGCTGGCAGCACTGGGTGCGTGGCTGGGCTGGACGATGTTGCCGCTCATCATCTTGCTGTCCTCGCTGGTTGGCGCGGTGGTCGGCATCGCTCTGATCGTGTTCGCCAAACACGGGCGCAACATCCCCATCCCCTTCGGCCCCTACCTGGCCGGCGGCGGCTTGATCGCCCTTTTCTGGGGGCAAGCCTTGACCCAGAGCTACCTGCAACTGCTCGCCACGCCGTGAAGCAATGTCATGGATTGACAGGCGGGATCGGTAGCGGCAAGAGCTCGGTCGCCACCTTATTCGCCGAACTCGGTGCCCGCATCGTCGATACCGACCAGATCGCCCATCACCTCACACAAACGGGAGGAGAAGCCGTCAGCGCAATACGCGACACCTTCGGTAGTGAATTCATCAACGCATCGGGTGCGATGGATAGAACGAAGATGCGCCAGCTGGTGTTCTCGGACGACAACGCAAAAACACGTTTGGAGTCTATTTTGCATCCGCTGATTCGTGCTCGTGCTCAGGCGCTTGCACAGTCCCCCAGCGACGCCCCCTACACCTTGGTTGCGGTTCCTTTGTTGTTTGAGGGAGGTCACTATCGTGACTGGCTACATCAAGTGATCGTTGTTGATTGCACGGAAGACCAACAGATCACTCGCACCATGCAACGCAGCCAACTCACCGCAGCGGAAGTCAGCGCCATCATGGCGCGTCAGGTCTCTCGCACCGAGCGACTCCGCCTGGCCGATGCTGTCATTCACAATGAGGGCGCTTTAGTCGAGTTAAGGCAACAAGTCGAAACTCTGCACAGCCGATTGATTCAACTGTAAAAATGATTGACGACATGAGTAGCTGCCTATATCTTTCGCTCCCAACCCCAACCCCACTTTCTGCTAGGTCAATGTGATCAGTTACGAGTTTCCGCTGAACGAACGCGTGCGCACCATGTTGCGATTGGAGGATCTTTTTCTGCGCGCCATGCGTTTTGTCTCAAGTGATGAAAGTGCAGATCATCATGCGGCACTCGGCATGCTGTTCGAGATACTCGAAGTGGCCAGTCGCGCTGATCTCAAATCAGAACTGCTGCAAGAGTTGGAACGTCAGAAGAAGATTCTCAACGCGCTGCATAATAACCCTCAGATTTCGGAAGACGCGCTCGATGCCATCTTGAGCCAGATTGAAGAAGACAGCACGCGATTGCTCGAAATGAACGGCAAGATTGGTCAGCATTTACGCGATAACGAGTGGCTGATGGGCATCAAACAGCGCGCCTGCATCCCCGGCGGCGTATGCGAGTTCGACCTCCCCTCATATCACTATTGGCAACACCAATCAGCCGCTGTACGCCGCACTGAACTCAGCAATTGGATTTCTCCTTTACTCCCTTTGCGCAACGGCATCTCCATCCTGCTCAAGCTGATGCGCGAAAGCGGAAAACTGCACACCTTCGTCGCCCATCAGGGCACGTTCCAACAGATGCAGGGGGGGCGTGTCGCGCAGTTGCTATGCGTCTCACTCGATCAGAATCTGCCTTGCATCCCCGAAGTCAGTGCCAACAAATACGCGCTTAACATCCGCTTTGTCGCTGCCAGCTTCACTTCCAAGACATCCTTGTACGAACACGATGTCGAGTTCGATCTGACTTTCTGCTACTCGCAATGAACCAAGCACCCGTCGTCGCGTGCCCGCACTGCGGCAAGCAGCATCAATGGGACACCACGAACAAGTTCCGCCCCTTCTGTAGCGAGCGCTGCAAGATGATTGACCTTGGAAAATGGGCTAACGAAGAATATCGCGTCGAACAACGCGAGCAAGACCTACAGACACCGGATCACCAAGCCTGACGCAACAGTGCGATGCCGTGTGCACCAGACTGCCAGGCCGTCGGCTTATCCGCCTCATCCAATCCGCCCAGTGCGTACACTGGGATAGATGACCCAGAGGCTATCGCGGCAAAGTTCTCCCAGCCCAGATGAGGCGCTCCCGGATGCGATCGCGTGGGCAACACCGGAGACAGTAGCGCAAAATCGCACCCCAATGACTCAGCGCGCCGCAACGCTTCTGCGTTATGGCACGAGGCACCGCACCACGCGACAGCGGGACGATCCTGCAAATTAAGAAGTTGCGATGAGGTCAGCTGCACACCATCGGCACCGACCTCACACACCAGCTCGATATCCGCATTGAGCAACACTTTGGCACCTTGTGCATGCGCCATACCCACCACATGTTCTGCCAGCAGTCTCAATTCATCGCGCGCCATTTGCTTCTCGCGCAATTGGATCAGGCGCAGTCCAGCATCCAGCCTCACTTGCAAGCGTGTCAGGAATTGTTCAACGCCCAACTCCGATACGTTGCTGATGGCGTACAACGACGGCAATTCAAGTGCCCGCAAGATCGGCGCATTGGCAGGCAAGATGGGGGCGACGGTGACCGGCGTTGGCACCTGCCAGGCGAACTGCTGTCCCTCATTGGGATGCAACTCGCCTCCCCACGCCGTCACCCGAAAAAAGTGTAAGCGCACGGTCGCATGGGGATAAGTGAACACCCGCATCAACCACGGATAGGCTGTATGCGCGTCGATGCCCAACTCTTCTCGCAACTCGCGCACCAAAGCATCACGCGCCGATTCGCCCTGCTCCAGCTTGCCGCCAGGAAACTCCCAGTAGCCTGCCCAGATCTTGCCGACCGGTCGTTGCGCCAAGAGAAACGAGCCATCTGGCTTTTGTAGTACGGCAGCAGCAACCTCGACAACCTTATTTTGCGACATGCTGTCCACACCAATCTCGCGCAAACTGCCCCGCCACACGACCACTGCGTGAACCGCGCATGAGAGACCATTGCAAAGCGGCGGTACGTACCTCATCAGTGAGCCCCTGCTTCCAGCCATGATGAGACAACCAATGCGCCGCGACTTGCAGATACTCATCCTGCGTGAATGGATAGAACGATATCCACAAACCAAAGCGTTCCGACAGTGACACTTTCTCTTCCACGCTCTCGGCGGGATGGATCTCATCGCCGACATATTTCGTGGCGAGGTTGTCTTGCATGTGATCGGGCATCAGGTGACGACGATTAGAGGTCGCGTAAATGAGCAGGTTGTCGGAGAAGGCGACCAAGTCACCGTCCAGCGCCGCCTTGAGTGCCTGATAGCCGGGCTCGGCATCATTGAAGGAGAGATCGTCGCAATACAAGATGAAGCGTTCCGCCCGCCCTTGCACAAAACCCACGAGGTAAGACAGGTCGGTCAACCCTTGCTTGTCGATCTGGATAACGCGCAGCCCTTGGGCTGCGTATTCATTCAGCAACGCCTTCACCAGCGAAGATTTGCCTGTTCCACGCGCACCAGACAGCAACACGTTGTTCGCCGTACCGCCGCGCACAAACTGCAAGGTGTTTTGCTGGATGCGATGTTTCTGATCGTCGATGCCCAAAAGATCGGTCAGCGAGATGCGCTGAAAGTTGGGGACGGGATGCAGAACCCGTTGCTGGTGATCCCAGCGAAAAGCGGCGGCAGACTGCCAATCGGGTGCTTTGAGTCCCGCGCTGGGCAAGATAGCTTCCAGTCTGGACAGCAGGCCTTCGGCACGAGAGAGGAACTCATCGAGTTTGTTCATGCCGATCTCCCGTTCGCTCCCGCACGAAAGTCGTGGATCAACTTCTGTAGCTCGCGTTGATCTTCACGTAGTCGTAAGAGAAATCACACGTCCACAGCGTGGCGTTGGCGCTGCCGCGATTGAGCACCACACGAACGGTGATGTCGCTCTGTTGCATCACGCGTGCGCCGTCTTCTTCTTGGTAGCTTGCGGCGCGGCCGCCATGTTCGGCGACCAAGACCTCATCCAGATAGACTTGCAGTTTGCTCACATCCAAGTCCGCCACCCCCGCATAACCAATCGCCGCGAGGATACGCCCCAGATTCGGGTCCGACGCGAAGAACGCCGTTTTGATCAGCGGGGAGTGCGCAATGGCATAGCCGATCTTGCGGCATTCGGCTTCGTCTTTTCCGCCTTCCAATTGGATGGTGATGAATTTGGTGGCTCCTTCACCGTCACGCACAATGGCCTGTGCGAGGAGAGTCGCCACTTCGGTGATGACGGCTTGCATCGCGGCGCGGTTCGCCGCGTCAATCGTCACGCCGCTCTTGCCTGTGGCGATCAGCATCAGCGCGTCGTTGGTGGAGGTATCGCCATCAACCGTGATGCAATTGAATGAGCGGTTCGCGGCTTCGCTCACCATCTGTTGTAACAGCGGTTGAGCAATGGCGGCATCAGTAGCGATGTAACCCAGCATGGTCGCCATGTTGGGATGGATCATGCCGGAACCCTTGGACATGCCGGTGACAGTGACTGTCTTGCCCCCGATCTGGACTTGCTTGCTCACCGCCTTGGCCACGATGTCGGTGGTCATGATGGCGTGTGCGGCATCAAACCAGTTATCCGCTTTCAGATTGGCAATGGCTTGTGGCATGCCTGCGACGATCTTATCGACAGGTAAGGGTTCCATGATGACACCGGTGGAATAGGGCAACACCTGATCGACTGTGCAACCCAACAATTTGGCGAGCTCGACACACGTTGTACGCGCTGCCTCCATGCCTTGCTCACCGGTTCCTGCGTTCGCATTGCCCGTATTGACCAACAGTGCGCGAACGCCCTTACCCGAAGCCAGATGCGCTTTTGCCAAGGTGACCGGTGCGGCGCAGAAACGATTGGTGGTGAACACGCCCGCCACCGTCGCTCCGTCCTCCAGTTTGATGACCAAGAGGTCTTTGCGATCAAGCCGTTTGATACCCGCTTCGGCGATACCCAAAGAAACGCCCGCAACGGGCAACAAAGAACCCGCAACGGGCGCAGAAAGATTCACTGGCATATCAGAAGCGTCCGCCCGTCTTATAGATATAGTTTGTCATCTCGACTGATTGTGCGTTCATGCGGCGCACAATGCCGTGGGTGTGGCGCACGATGCCGCGCATCACGTAGTACACGATCGCAGGCTGGGAATTCAACAAAGATTCGAATTTGCAACGTTCCAACAACAACACTTTGCAATCAGTTTTAGCCACGATGGTGGCGCTGATCTGCGAGACGTTGCCCCCCACGAAAGTGATAATCCCGGCAAGGTCCCCTGGTCTCAGTAAATGCAAAGTGGCCTGCTCACTACCGATATTGGCAGTGGCTTCCACTTCACCGCTTGCCAGCACGATTAAAGCGTTCTTGAAGCGCTCTTCGCCCGGTTTCAAAATGGCTTGCCCGGCTTTGAAATCCATCATTTCGAACAACTGTCCGAGCGATTCGATCTCGGCATCGCGCAGCTCTTCGGTCAACGTGGAGCTATGTAGGGTTTGCAGTATCAAATCATCTATTGGCATCATTTTCTCCTGTTGAAATCACTCCAATTAATTCAACTTACCATGACATTGCTTGTATTTCTTGCCCGACCCACACGGACAAGGATCGTTGCGACCGACCTTTTCGCCGGCACGCACGAAAGGTTTGTGCTCTTCGCCTTGTTGTACCGGTTGCGCCAGCGCTTCCTCATAGTCCGCATGATGATACTGCACATTCTCCGGCGCATGGGGGGCTTCAGCGTCAGCCACATCCGTCTCGCTACGGATTTGCACGATCATCAATGTCTGTGTCACATCGCGTTTGATCAAGTCCAGCATGTTGGAAAACAACTCGAACGCCTCGCGCTTGTATTCCTGCTTGGGATTCTTCTGCGCATAACCGCGCAAATGGATACCTTGACGCAGGTGATCCAACGCTGCCAGATGTTCGCGCCAATGTTGGTCCAACGTCTGCAACATGACGATACGCTCATAGCCGTGCATCACCTCAGCGCTGACTTGATCCACTTTGGTTTGATATTGCTTATGCGCCGCTGCGATGATGCGTGCCAACAAGCCCTCTTGATCGAGTTGCTTATCTTCGTCCATCCACTGCACCAACGGTAATTGGATCTGGAACTCAGCAACGAGCGCCTTCTCCAGTCCCGCCACGTCCCACTGTTCTTCCATACTGCCCTGCGGCAAATATTCCGCGAACAACTCACTCAATACGCCCTCGCGCATCGCTGTAATGGTCTCGCTGATGTCACTGGCTTCGAGCAACTCCGCGCGCTGCTGATAGATCACCTTGCGCTGATCATTGGCAACGTCGTCGTACTCCAATATCTGCTTACGCATATCAAAGTTGCGCGCCTCTACTTTGCGCTGCGCGTTCTCGATGGCTCGCGTGACCCACGGATGCTCGATAGCCTCGCCTTCTGGCAGCTTGAACTTATTCATGATGGCAGCGACGCGATCCGATGCGAAGATACGCAGTAGCGGATCTTCTAACGACAGATAGAAACGGCTGGAGCCGGGATCGCCCTGACGCCCAGAACGGCCGCGCAATTGATTGTCCACTCGGCGCGATTCATGGCGCTCGGTGCCGATGATATGCAGGCCACCGCTGGCAACCACCTGCTCATGGATGGGCTGCCACTCGGCGCGCAGTTGCGCGACACGTTGCTCGCGCATCGCCGCATCCATACTCTCATCCATGCGCACCAGCTCAATGCGCTTCTCGACGTTACCGCCCAACACGATATCCGTACCACGGCCTGCCATGTTGGTGGCGATGGTAATCATCTTGGGGCTCCCCGCTTGCGCGATGATCTCCGCCTCGCGTGCGTGTTGTTTGGCATTCAAGACTTGATGCGGCAACTTGGCTTTGTCCAATAAATTCGAGAGTAGCTCAGAAGTCTCGATGGAAGTCGTCCCCACCAGCACCGGTTGGCCGCGCTCGTAACAATCGCGCACATCCGCGATGACGGCGTTGTATTTCTCTTGCGCGCTCAGGAACACCTTGTCCATCAAATCCTTGCGCACCGTCGGACGATGCGGCGGAATGATGACAGTCTCCAAGTTGTAGATGGATTGGAATTCGAACGCTTCCGTGTCCGCCGTCCCCGTCATACCAGCCAACTTGCTGTACATGCGGAAGTAATTTTGGAAGGTAATCGAAGCCAGCGTTTGGTTCTCTTTCTGAATCGTGACCCCTTCTTTGGCCTCAACAGCCTGATGCAAACCGTCCGACCAGCGCCGCCCTGCCATCAAACGTCCGGTGAACTCATCCACGATCACCACTTCGCCATTCTGGATGACGTAGTGCTGGTCCAAATGGAACAGGTTGTGTGCACGCAATGCGGCATACAGATGATGGATCAACGTAATGTTGGCGGGGTCATACAAACTACCGCCGATGGGCAACAAACCTGCTTGCGCCAACAAACGCTCAGCATGTTCGTGACCACTTTCACTCAGCAATATCTGATGGTTCTTTTCATCGACGTGGTAATCCCCGGCAGCATTTTCGTCCGCTTGCCGCACCAAACTCGGCGCTAACTTATCCATCTGCGTATAGATGTCGGTGCTGGACTCGGCCTGGCCTGAGATGATGAGCGGCGTGCGCGCCTCATCGATCAAGATGGAGTCCACCTCATCCACCACCGCAAAATTCAGCCCGCGCTGAAAGCGCTCACCGGCGCTGGCTGCCATGTTGTCGCGTAGATAGTCGAATCCGAATTCGTTGTTGGTGCCGTAAGTGATGTCTGCCGCATACGCTGCTTGCTTATCGGCATGATCCATATTGGACAGGATGACACCGACCGATAGACCCAAAAATCGATACAACCGGCCCATCCAATCGGCATCGCGCGAGGCCAGATAATCGTTCACAGTGACCACATGCACCCCCTTGCCGGAGAGTGCGTTCAGGTAAGCGGGCAAGGTTGCCATCAGTGTCTTACCTTCACCCGTGCGCATCTCGGCGATCTTGCCGTAGTGCAACACCATACCGCCGATCAACTGCACGTCGAAGTGCCGCATCTGCAAGGCACGCTTGCCGCCTTCGCGCACGACCGCGAACGCCTCCGGCAAGATGTCATCGAGTGTCGCACCGTTCTGCACGCGCTGCTTGAACTCCGCCGTTTTCGCACGCAAAGCATCATCTGACAATGCTGCCATCTCGGCCTCAAGCGCATTGATGCGAGTGACAGTTTGACGATACTGCTTGAGCAAGCGGTCGTTACGGCTACCGAATACGGACTTCAACAATTTGGAGATCATTCTGTTATTTTCTTAAACGACTATTACGAACAAATAAAAAAGGGTGAGGTTCTCACCTCACCCCGCTACGAAACTGTACCCCTCAACTGGCTGCGTTTTGCAGGAAGCGTACCGGATTCTGCGCGGTGCCCTTGTATCTCACTTCGAAGTGCAGGTGGTTACCCGTAGAGCGCCCTGTACTACCCACTCTGGCGATCTCGTGCCCCCGTCTGACCACATCCCCTACCTTCACCAACAACTTGGAAGCATGCGCATAACGCGTGATGACTTCATTGCCGTGATCTATCTCGACCATATTACCATACTGAGGATGTGTATCCGCGAACACCACCACCCCACCAGCAGATGCATGGATTGGTGTACCGGCAGGCACCATATAGTCCACTCCCTCATGCATCGCATTGTGTCCGGTAAAGGGATCAATGCGCCAGCCGAAGTTGGAGGCATACCATACTGATGTGATCGGTGCGACCGACGGCAACAGCTTCTTGTCCAATCGGTCCTGCTGCAACAGCGTCTCCAAAGCGACCAGCTTGTCACTACGGTCACGCAACAACTCACTCAACCCAGCCATCTGTTGCTCCATAGACTCTAGCGAAACATCCTGCTGCGTCGAGACAGGAATGTAGGGGCCACCTTGGGCCGGCACCTGTTCGAAAGAGAATTCCTGTGGTTTCATGCCGGTCAATTTAGCAAGGCGCGAACCCAAACCATCCAAACGCTGCAACTGCGCTTGCATCTGCCCTAGACGCATCGCCATGGCATCCAAGCTCTTACGCAGGTAAGCCTGCTGTTTCTGCTGCTCGGCCTCTTGTGCACTCGCCAACCAAGCCCGCAGTTCGTTGCTCACCGCTCCCGGCTGAAAGCGAACGATGGCATATTGCACCGTCAACACCGCCACCAAGAACACGCCCATAGCCATGACCGCCAACACGGCGAGATGTGTTCCGGTCAGCGTGATACTGCGCGCTTTTGCAAAACGATTCGAAACTAGAATAATATTCAAAGGAATACTCCTGATTAACGCGAACCTCACAACGTGCCCCATCGCCTGAACGCCTTCTTGCAGTCCAATCAAGACCTGAGACGACTCACTCAGCACGCCGATCGGCTGGCCACGCTGGAACGCCACTACCAACAGCTCGCCCCGCCTTCGCTGGCCCGCGCCAGCCACGTGATGCAGCTAGTCGGCCATACCTTGATCTTGGGCGCAGACAACGGCGCCGTCGCCGCCAAATTGCGCCAGATCAGTGGCGAGCTAATTTCCTCATTTTTAACAAGGGGATGCGAGGTTACTGGAATTCAAATCAGGGTGCAAGTCAGAGTCCAGCCCCCAACCGAGTCGCCCCGTCCCAGAAAGATCGGGGAAAACAGCAAAAAGAGACTGTCTGAATTCGCGGTCGAGCTCAAAGACAGCCCGCTCAAAGAGGCGCTAAAACGCTTGGCCGAACGCGGCTAGAGCAACACTCGCCAGGCAACCAGCCCGAACCGCTCCAATAGATAGAGTGCGCCGAACACCAGCAGCGCAAAGACAATGAACCTCACCACCTGCCAGGCGAAACGCAGATAGCGCTGTTCACGCGTGAAGATGTAGGCACCAAAAGAAACCACGATGAGCAGTGCCGCAAGGATGACTGCCAAACGGATGAGCACGGCAGATTCCGCCTAAGCCGCTTGCAGTTGCAAGCGCAAGAAATCTGGCGCCTCATCAGCCTTGTCGAACGTGACGAACTCCCACGCCGATTCGTCGGCCAGCAAAGCGCGACACAGGGCATTGTTCAACGCATGCCCCGATTTGTAGCCAGAG
>Ga0172376_10005123_pt1 | contig 14712 bp, 10 predicted proteins | sample Lak35m_FD_121114 | JGI IMG/M metagenome (GOLD analysis project Ga0172376, IMG submission 121114) | Freshwater microbial communities from Kabuno Bay, South-Kivu, Congo - kab_092012_35m | ecosystem: Environmental > Aquatic > Freshwater > Lake | place: Democratic Republic of the Congo: South-Kivu...
AGGGGCAGCAGGGCGCGGGCCAGCGGCAGCGGCGGACGATGCTCAAGCAGATTCGCCAGGCAGAGAGCCTCGGGTTGTTGATCGAGCAGGGCACGCGCCAGGGTGTGACCTGCGCCGTGAATCAGTTCAGCGCTCAGCCAGGCCAGGCGGAACAGCTGCGAAAACAGCAGTGCCTCCGCGGACGACTGGCCGCAGAGGGCGGCTTTGAACAGGCCCAGCAGCTCGGGCAAGGCCTGGTGGCAAAGCGAAACCAGCCGTTCTTGCCACTGTTTTCTGGGCCTTGACTCCAGCCTTGACCCCAGCGCATTCGGCGCATCCAGTGCATCCGGCGCATCCAGTGCATCCAGTGCATCCAGGCTTGCTTTCAGCCGTTTTCTCAGCTGATTTTGTTGTTGCTTTTGTCGCTGTTCTGTTTGTTGTCTACTTGGCCTCTGGCGCGGGATATGCGGTTGTTGCCCCGGCTGCCTCTGCGCGAATACCTGTTCGCACGCAAGCCACTCGCCTGGCTGACAGATCAAAAATGAGTGATTCATAGCTATATAAGATGAGCAATTAGGCACTTTGATCCTGAAACGATTTGCCAATGTTTATCCCCGAATAAGTGCGGCTATACTGCTGGGCTAATTGCTGCCATTCTGTCTGGCAAATCGCCCCCGAGGCGATTCGGAATTGCCGGATGGAGCTGTCCGGCTGGTGGGAAGTCTTCCGCACGACCATCCCGGCAGCATCACGCACTTTGAAAATCGTTACAAATGCGCATTGCGCATTTTATGCAAGATCTGCATAGCTCCTGGGGCCCGGTACTGAGCTGTATCCGACTGAACCATTTGCCAGGACTGAAGCGTATCCGGCTGAACAGTTGACCCCAGACTGAGCCGCTTGCTGATAATCGAGCTGTTCGCCGCTGCCCTTTCCCCGTTCAGCCCGGCGCCGGGGATCGCCCGCCCGGCTCGGTAGGCCGCCCACCGCCGAGATCCAGCCGTGGGATCCAGCCGCTGGATCGAGCTGTGGGATCGAGCTGTGGGGGCGGGGCCGGCGGCCGCTGCGCCTGGCAGGCCGGCTGGCATTCGCGGCTGAGCGCTCAGGGCAACCAGTCCTGCAGGCGCAGATCAGGGCGGCGGGTGAGCACGAACAGCGTGCCGGCCTGGCCGCGGCAGATGCGTAGATCGGCATCGAGCACGGTGATGTCAAGCCAGGCGGGAAACGATTGCTGCAGCTCCCGCAGCAGCTGCAGGCGTCGATCGGCCAGCCGTGGCCCCAGCCAGCCGCCGCGCCGGAAGCGCACGCCCACCCGCTGGGCCGGTGCGCCGCTGGCCGCCGGCACCAGGGTCAGATCCGCCTGCACCGCAATCGCAGCCAGCGGCGCCAGCGCTCCGGCCAGGCGGAGCAGATTCAGGCCGCGGCCCCGCTCGGGATCGAGCAGCTGCAGGTTCTCCAGCCAGGGCGCCACCGCCAGGTAGGGCAGGGAGCTGCTGCTCCAACGCAGCTGCCACACCCCGGCGAGCAGGGAACGGTCGCGCTGCAGATCGGCGGGCTGGCTGATTTCCAGGCGTTCCAGCAGCGGCTGCAGCTCAGCGGCGGCGCTGGCCTGGAGCCGCGGCGCCGCCAGCAGCGAGAGCAGCGCTGCACGGGTCTCGGATCGGGAGCTGGGCAGGGGATCGGCCACCGCGATGCCGGTTGCAGAGCCCATGCTGGCGGTTGCGCGCGGCCGGCGCGGGGTGGGGGCGGCGCAGGGGGGCGGCGCGGGGGGCGCAACGGCGCTGCCGGCGGAACGGCTGGGGCGAAACGGCTGGATGGTCGCCGCTGCCGCTGGGCTCTCACCAGTGCCCCCGCCCCCGGATCGCCCCCGGACGGGCCCCGGGCCATGAGCCTGTTGCGCGTAGCTTTTTTGTGAGGGCACGGAGACAAGGCGCGACCACGCCGAAGTCATTCTGAGAATGCGTCGGCATGACTCACGTGCTGGCTCGGCATAAAACAGAGTCATTGCAAGAGATCCCATGGGATCGGTCGCAAGCGCTGGCGTCTCGGCAATCGCGCACAGCCGCCCGAGCTCGCCCAGGTGAGCCTTGCATGCGCATTCGCCGACGCATTTTTTCTATGCGCAACAGGCTCCTATTGCCCCAGCGTCGTTGGGTCATCGCCAGTGCCGCAGCGCTACCGCCAGTGCCGCAGCGCTGCCGGTGCTGCCGGTGCTGCCGGTGCTGCCGGTGCTGGCGCGCCGGGGCCAGCAGCCCGCCCGCCCCTTGCGTCACAACCCACCGCCGCAGCCCACCGCCACAGCATGCCGCCACAGCCTGCCGCCGCGGCCAGTGTTCAGCCCGGTAGCAGCAGCCTGGTCAGCAGGATCAGCTCACGCCCCTGCAGCCCCATCAGCCCCAGACGCACATCCCAGGGCGCCTGGCCGAACAGCTGCAGCATCGCCGCCAGCAGTTGCGGCGGCTCCAGGGTGTTGGTGAGGAAGCCGAACCATTGCTCCGGCGCCAGCGAGAAGAAGCTGGCGAAGTGATGGCGCAGGCGATCCTCCTCGAAGCGCATCAGCTTTTCCAGCCCGAAGCGGAAAAAGGCATGCCGCCAGCGCAGGGAGCTGGGCCAGAGGCCCTGCCAGGCCTGCTCCGCCAGCGCGGCACCGCGCAGGCCCTGCTGCAGACCGGCGGCGATCGCGGCGGCCAGGGCGGGCGCGCGCCGCAGCAGGCCTCCGACCAGATAGCCGGAGGCGGGATGCACCATCGAGGCCGCACCGCCGAATGCCAGCAGGCGCTGATCCAGCTGCGGCAGGCAGGGATTCATCGGGAACAGACAGAACTCTTCGTGGATCACCTCCTGCACCGCCACGCCACGCTGCTGCAGGCGGCGCTGCAGGCGTTGCTGCAGCAGCGGGAACGGCACCGGTGGCGCCAGGGCCAGGGAGGTCTCCTCGACAAAGAACACCCCCTCGCCCAGATCCATGGCGTAGAGAAAGGTGGGCGGTTCGTGGCGGCGCTCGCGGGGGCTGAGGTGATCGCAGCGGTAGTCCATGAAGACGAACTGCCCGGGGGTGATCGGTGCCGCCGTGAAGCGCCCGACGATGCCATACGCGGCCTGACCGGCCAGCGGGCCATCCTCGGGGCGTTGAACCAGGGCTGCCTGATGGCCGCTGGCATCGATCACCAGCCGTGCCGACAGCGCCTGCGAGCCATCGGTCTGCAGCAGCGAACGGTCGGCCTCGTGCCGGATGCCGCTGGCCCGACCCCGGTGCCAGCGCACGCCGGCCGCCTGGCTGCGGCGCAGCAGCTGACCCTGCAGCAGAGCCTTGTCGAACAGGCCGTAGGCGCGGCCGTGCTGGATGCTGCCGTCGCCGCCGGCACCGCCGGGCCCGAAGTGGCTGACCGTGTCGCTCCAGCGATGCGACAGCAACCCCTCCAGTCCCAGGGCGCTGAGCTCGTCCACCCAGATGCCGTAGGTGTTGCTCCAGGGGGTGTCGGGAGCATGGGGAGCCAGCGCCTCCACCACCAGGCCCCGCTCCGCCAGCTCGGCGGCGATCACCAGGGCGGCCGGTCCGGCACCGATCACCAGCACATCGGTGGAGCTCAGGGCGGGCAGGCGACGCGGAGAGGACTGTATCGGCACCCGGCGCAGCGCCCGCTCCTGGCCACGGATCCGCCTGGCCACTCACCTGCTATGCCACCGATCCGCCCGCAGCCCCTGTGCCGCTTCCAAGTGCCGGTTTCGCAGTCGTGCGCGACAGCGGCACCGTGCATCGGCATCAGCATCCCAGGCGCGGCAAGGGAGTGGGTTGACTCCTGCGCTGCGGCCGCAGCCCTCGCATTGAGTTTGAATCAGCCCTGCCCGCCGCCCGGTGGCCGCGGCGGTGGGATTGGCTCAGTGCCGTGGGACTGGCTCAGCGAGGTGGTGGCGGTGGCGTCGCCCAGTCGGCGGCGTTGAGCAGCGGGAACAGGCCGTCCTCGCGATTGACCGCGGCCAGCCAGGCGGGTGACAGCGGCGTGCCGTTCTCGATCGCGTCGATCAGACGCCAGAAGCGATCCAGATGGCGATGGATGCGCTCGCGCGCCAGCCCGGTGGTGGTGCCGGCCCGCAGGATGAAGCTCCAGTCGGAGCTCTGGGCGAGCAGCAGCTCGCGACCCGCCTGGGTGAGCAGCTCCCGCTGGCTGCTGCTGCCCACACCGCGGTTGACGCGCTCCACCATCGCCCGGGAGGCCCGCTGCCATTCGGCCACCACCCAGGAATTGGTCTCGTTGAGCCAGTAATCGTGGTAGCCCCCCTGGCCCCAGCTGGAGGGGGATGGCTGGCACACCTGCAGGCTGCTGCCGCCGGCGAGCACCTGGCGCAGATGGGTGAAGCGCACCCCCACTTCGCGGGCCTGGCGGAACAGGGCCCCCAGGAAGCGCGGTCCCTCGAACCACCAGTGGCCGAACAATTCGGCATCGAACGGGGCGACGAGCAACGGATCGCGATCGATCGTGCGCGCCAGTGCCTGCAGCTGGCGGCTGCGCCCCTGCAGATAGTCGCGGGCATGCTGCTGCAGGCGCCGCTCGGCGGCGGCGGGATCGTAGGGCTGCTTGGCCTCCAGGGGGGAGCCCTGGGCGCTCACCCGATGCAGCTTGAGCCCGAGGGGACGGCGGCTGGGGATGGCCAGCGCCGCCAGTTGGCCGTCGCTGAGATCCCAGCCCAGATCGCGATGGAATTCGCGGTAGGCGCCATCGCCGGGATAGCCCTGGCTGGCGCTCCATACCGGCAGGGTGGATTCGCTGTCGCGCGCGAAGAAGGCGACACCGGCGGGGGAGCACACCGGTGCGTAGACGCCGTAGCGGGGCCGGGGCAGGGCATGCAGCAGGCCGTGGCCATCGAGCAGGGAGTAGCGCAGGCCGCAGTGGGCCAGATGCTGATCGAGACCTTCGTAGTAGGCGCATTCGGGCAGCCAGATGCCCAGGGGGCGTTCCCCCAGCAGGCGCTGGTGCTCGCGCACGGCGGTGAGCAGCTGGGCCCGCACCGCCTCGGGGGTATCGCGCAGCAGCGGCAGATAGCCGTGGGTGGCGCCACAGGTGATCAGATCGAGCACCCCCTGCTGCTGCAGGGCCCGCAGGCGAGGCAGCAGGTTGCCGCCACAGGCCAGGAACTGGGCGGCGACGGCCTGCAGGCGCTCGTGCAGATCGCTGGCGGCGGGTTGCAGTTCACCGGATACCTGCTGCAGCAGCTCGATGCGCAGCTGCAGCCAGGGCGGGAAGCGGCGGTTGAGATCGGGGTCGCAGAGCAGCGACAGCAGGGTGGGCGACACCCCCATCGTCAGCCGCGGCGCCTGCTCGGGATCGGCGGCCGCCGCCTCGAGCATGTCGAGCAATGGCAGGTAGCACTCCTGGAGGGCCTGGAAGTACCAGTCCTCCTCGAGCGATCCCAGCTCACCCGACCGCACGTAGGGGAGGTGGGCGTGAAGTACGAGGGCCAGATCCCCTGCGGCCATGGACAGTCCACAGTCAAGTCAGTGTACGGGCCGAGCTGCGGGCGGCCGAGCCGGGAGTCGGGGCGTGCGGGGCCGGCAGCGCCGGCAGCGCCCACTGGCCGCCTGGCGGCAACGGCCCGCTGGCCTGCGGGCAGCGCCGCCAGCGCCGCAACAGATCGCAATCCGGCGTGATCCGGCGTGATCCGGGCCGGGCCACGCTGAGCTGTGGACGGTCCCGGGTCGGGAGCGGGTCGGGAGCGGCCGGCGGCAGGGGTTCCCACCCCGATCTAGAATGGGGCATAACTCATACTCACTCCGACTAGGGGTGTTTCCATGGCCCGCGATCCCGGCCGCGTCCTGATCTTCGACACCACCCTCCGCGATGGAGAGCAATCCCCGGGGGCGAGCCTCAACCTCGAGGAGAAGCTGGCCATCGCCCAGCAGCTCGCCCGCCTCAAGGTCGACATCATCGAGGCCGGCTTCCCCTTTGCCAGCGCCGGTGATTTCAATGCCGTGCAGCGCATCGCCGACCAGGTCGGCACCCCGGATGGGCCGGTGATCTGCGGTCTGGCCCGCGCCGCCGCCGGCGACATCAAAGCCTGCGCGGCAGCCGTCGCCCCCGCCGCCCACCGCCGCATCCACACCTTCATCGCCACCAGCGACATTCACCTGCAGCACAAGCTGCGCAAATCCCGTGCCGAGGTGCTGGCGATCACCCGCGAGATGGTGGCTTATGCCCGTTCCCTGGTCGATGATGTCGAGTTCTCCTGCGAGGACGCCGGCCGCAGCGATCCGGAGTTCATGCATCAGGTGATCGAGGCCGCCATCGAGGCCGGCGCCACCACGATCAACATCCCCGATACGGTGGGGTATGCCACACCGGCGGAGTTCGGTGACCTGATCGCCGGCATTGAACAGCAGGTTCCGAATATCGATCAGGCCGTGATCTCAGTGCATGGTCATAATGATCTTGGTCTGGCGGTCGCCAATTTCCTCGAGGCGGTGAAGCGCGGTGCCCGCCAGCTGGAATGCACGATCAACGGCATCGGTGAGCGTGCCGGCAATGCCTCGCTGGAGGAGCTGGTGATGGCGCTGCATGTGCGCCGCAGCTACTTCAACTCCTTCCTCGGCCGGGCGGCAGAGAGCAGCGAACCACTCACGGGTGTGCGCACTGAGGAGATCACCAAGACCTCGCGGTTGGTGAGCCATCTCACCGGGATGGCGGTGCAGCCGAACAAGGCGATTGTGGGGGCCAATGCCTTTGCCCATGAGAGCGGTATCCACCAGGATGGTGTGCTCAAGAACCGGCTCACCTACGAGATCATCGATGCCCGCACCGTCGGTCTGACCGACAATCGCCTCTCCCTGGGCAAGCTCAGCGGACGCAGCGCATTCCGCGCCCGTCTGGAGGAACTGGGCTATGTGCTGGAGCGCGACGATCTCGATGATGCCTTCAGCCGTTTCAAGGAACTGGCCGATCGCAAGCGCGAGATCAGCGATCGTGATCTGGAGGCGATCGTCAGTGAACAGGTGCAGCAGCAATCGGAATCCCGCTTCCTGTTGCGGCGGGTGCAGGTGAGCTGCGGCACCGGCCTGCAGCCCACCGCCACCGTCACCCTGGAAACCAGCGATGGCGCCGAGCTCACCGAGGCGGCGATCGGTACCGGTCCGGTCGATGCGGTCTGCCAGGCACTGAATCGCCTGGCCCGTGTACCCAATGAGCTGGTGGAGTTCAGTGTCAAGTCGGTCACCGAGGGCATTGATGCGATGGGTGAGGTCACGATCCGCCTGCGCCAGGAGGGCACTCTCTACTCCGGCCATGCCGCCGACACCGACATCGTCGTGGCGGCGGCCCAGGCATTCGTCAATGCCCTCAATCGCCTGGTGGCCGGCGGCCAGCGAGCACCGCTGCACCCGCAGAAAACGCCGCTGCCCCTGGCCGAGATGCCGCGGGTGTAAACCGGGAACGGATCGCAGCTCCTGCTGGTTCTGCCCACTGATTCGGCCCACTGATCTGGCCCACTGATCCGGCCCGCTGATTCGGCCCACTGAATCTGGTTCGCCCCCATCGGGCCCGGTTCTGGGCGAAGCTGCGGTTGCCGATCAGGGCCGGCCTGGCGTTGCCTGGTTGGCGTTGGCGCCTGGATTCTGCCGTTCCCTGCCCCCCTGCGATCTCGCCATGGACCGCTCCGGCCGCGAGGCCTCCCGCTTGCCGCTGGCCACGCTGCTGCAGCTGCTGGCCCTGTTGCTGCTCGCCCTGCTGCTGCTGCTGCCGCTGCTGTGGCTGCTGAGCACCTCGCTCAAGGGGTCCGAGGAGAACATCTTCACCAGTCCGCCGGCCCTGCTGCCGGCCTCACCCAGCCTGGCGGCCTACCGGCAGCTGTTCAGCGAGCAGCCGCTGGTTCGTTATCTGCTCAACAGCACGGTTGTCAGTGGTCTGGCAGTGCTGGCCAACCTGCTGTTCTGTTCGCTGGCCGCCTACCCGTTGGCGCGCCTGCGCTTCGCTGGGCGCGGCCTGGTGCTGGCCCTGGTGGTGGCCACGATCCTGATCCCGTTTCAGGTGGTGATGATCCCGCTGTACCTGCTGATGGTGCAGGTGGGGTTGCGCAACAGCCTCTGGGCCCTGGTGCTGCCGCAGGCCGCCACCGCCTTCGGCATCTTCCTGTTGCGCCAGAGCTTTCTGGGCGTGCCGCGAGAGCTGGAGGAGGCGGCCCGCAGCGATGGCTGTACAGCGCTGGGGGAGTGGTGGAATGTGATGATTCCCGCCGCCCGGGCCGATCTGATCACGCTGGCGATGTTCGTATTCATCGGTACCTGGGGTGATTTTCTCTGGCCTCTGGTCATCCTCGATGACCCCTCGTTGTTCACCCTGCCCCTGGGCCTGCAGCAGCTCTCCAGCAGCTTCTCGCTCGACTGGCGCCTGGTGGCGGCCGGATCAGTGGTTTCGATTCTGCCGGTGCTGCTGCTGTTCATCCTGCTGCAGCGCTACATCCTGCCCAGTGCCAGCGGCGCGGCGGTCAAGGGTTGACCAGGGGTGGCAGCTGTTCCGTACCGCTGTCGGGAGGGGTGGTGGCGCCACCGCGTCTCGGCGGCAGTGGCGGCAGCGGCGGCTGCCGCAGCAGCTCACCCTGGGGGGTTGATTCGAAGCTGCGACGCAGATCCAGCTCCTGCCGCAGGGTCTGCAGCTGGCGTTCCCAGTCCTTGAAGCGCAGCTGGGCCCTCTCCAGCGTCTGCAGCCGTGCGGCCGTGCTGCGCAGCTGCTGCTCGAGCACGGCGGTGCGCTCCAGGGCGCGGCTGGTCTCCAGGTTCTGGACCCGCCGGATCAGTTCACCCAGGCGTGCCACCTGATCCTGCTGGCGACCGAGCAGCACGAGGAACAGCACCAGAAGCATGGTGGCAAAACCCATCGGCAGCCAGATCAACCAGCCGCTGTGCCAGGACCCATCGGCGCGGCGGACGTCACTGCCGGGAAGGTCCCGGGGCTGGGTGGGCGAAACCATGGCGTCTGAGCGGGAGTCCGCACCGATCCTGCCGAAGCGCGCCACCGATGGCCATGCCGCCGCTGCCCCTGGCCACAGGCTGCCCACAGAGGCGTGAGTGCGACCTGCCGGCTCGACCCGCTGGTCTCGACCCGCTGGTCGCGGCCCGCCGGTCGCGGCTGGGGCTGCAGCAGCCGGTGGTGCCGCGAGGCAGCCCCCTTACACGTACCAGGCGATACCCTCGAACTGATACTGCCAACCGTTGGCCAGCAGCGGTGGCCCGGCCTGGGCTGCGTTGAGATCGTTGGCGTATTGCGGCCCCACACTATTGGTGATCACGGTTTTGACTTCATCGAGACTGGAGCTATAGAAGTGCACGCCTTTTTTGACATTAAAAAACCGATAGACCGCCGTATCAATATCGGGCTGCAGAGTGGTGGATACATTGTAGGAGGTGCCCTCGTACTGGTAGCCCCACCCGCCGGGCAGCAACGGCTTGCCGGCGGCATTGGTGAGATCGTAGCTGGAGCCGACGCTGTTGCGGATCACCTGCAGGGCCTCAGCAGCATTTGTGGTCATGAAGTGGTAAGACTTACCCGGGCTGTAGAAGCGATACAGGGCATTGCCAAGAATCACCAATGCCTGGTAAGCGATGCCTTCGTAGCGGTAGCCCCAGCCGCCTGTGATCGGATCGTAGCCGCTGGGATTGCTGCTGAGCTGGGTGTAGGTGATGCCGGCGGCATAGGAGTTAGCGATAACCGAGTTCCTCTCGGCAACATTATTGGTATAGAAGTGAACTTCGTTTTTGTAGAATCGATACACAGGTGTTCCCGCCGTCAACACCTGGCCGATCACGCCATCGCCACTCAGATCACGATTGAGGCTGGATTCTTCGCTGAACAGCTGCACAAGTGATAGGGAGGATCCGCTCACATAGGCACCACCAGCGTTCAGCAGCCAGCGCTCGTAGGTGCTATCGGCAAGATTACGCCAGTAAAGAAAATAGCCACCATCGTTGCTGGTGCAGGCGGCGATCGCCTGCCAGCCATTGGAGCTGTTGACGTAACTTCCATTGTAGAAAATTTGCAGAAATACACCGTTGATCTCGATGGCGTAGCCAAGGCCATTGCGCAGCAGGCTCACCGAACCGATCCTTCCCAGCTCGGCGTAATAATTGTTGTCGGCGCCCACCGGCTTCCAGCTGCCGCTGCCGGCGCTGCTATCGACACTACCGCCATAGCGATAGAAAGCCAGAAACGCCGTGTAGCTGGTCGTTCCCGCAGTCTCCTGCTCGATCGTGAAGGTTGGATTGCCACCCCCGAAGCTGGAGCCGGGCAAGAAGTAACTGGCGTAGTCTCCAGAGTTATATGGGCTGTTAAAGGGCAAGACCGCCGCTGTCAAACTATCTTCCACCTGGCCGCCCGTCTTGCGGACATTGGTGATTCTGGCGCCTGGCGATATGGTCAGTATAAAATAGAAATCGCGGAACAGCTGCGCCTGCTCCTGGAGTGTGAGGTTACCGAGGAAATCCAGATCGTAGCCATCGCTGTCACCAGCCCGATCGAATCTACCCTCGATGATCAGGGCCGCCGATTCATTGATTGCCAGCCGGCTGAGCGGGGCATAATAGTCGTCTCGTGGAAAGTTAATCGTATAGCCGATGCTATCGGTCTGCGGTTCCGTGCCCACGATCACATTGACAAGACCGGCAATCGAACGACTGGGCCGCGGTGGACTGGGATCGGTAGTGCTGTCGAAAATGGTTGCCCCGGGCAGGGATTGGATCTTTTCGCCGATATACCAGGTGTACTGGTCATTGCCGCCGCTACTGATGGGCACAAGATAGATGGAGGCATCATCGCCGCTGCGCTGGAATCGCAGCCGCCAGCGCCGGCCCTCATAGAGATCATCGAGAATCAGGGGGTAATCAGGATCGGCCGTGCTGCTCCAGCTGCCCCGCTTCACCCCATTGGTGCCGTTGCTCTGATACCAGATGTAGGTATTATCGCGATACAGAAACAGATCGCCGGCGCGGCTGCCGGTCAGGCCGCTGTCCTGAACCACACCTCCCGGCACCGAGGTGGACCAGATGCCGATCAGATCACTGGAGCGCGCCATGCGAACGCAGAAAAATGTTCTCTGAGCACATTCTGATCGCCCCGCAGAGGGCTATTTGTAGCTGTTGCTACCTGGATCGTCGTGGTGCATGGATATGCCCATCGAATCGATCGCCCTGCGCCCGTTGAGCTGGCGCAGGGCCTCGAACAGCACCACGCCCACCGCCACCGATAGATTCAGGCTGCGCACCCCGGCGGCGCCGCTGCCCTCGGGGCGATGCATCGGAATGCTCAGCCGTTGATCCGCTCCCGCCAGCACGGCTGCAGGCAGCCCGTCACTCTCACAGCCGAACAGCAGCCAGTCGTCGTCCTGGAAGCGGAAATCGCTGTAGCAACTGCCGCCGCGAGCCGACAGGGCGATCGTTCTGCCGCCGCTGCGATGCCGCCAGTCCAGGAAGGCCTCCAGATCGGCATGCAGCCGCAGATTCACCAGCGGCCAGTAGTCGAGGCCGGCGCGGCGCAGCTGACGATCGCTGATCGCAAACCCCAGCGGCTCCACCAGATGCAGCTCGCTGCCGGTGGCGGCGCAGCTGCGCGCCACATTGCCCGTGTTGGGGGGAATCTGGGGATGGACAAGCACGACTCTGGGCATCACCGCTCCGCCGGGACCGCCTCACCGAGCCGGCGCAGATCCAGGGCGCGACCGCCCACCACCAACCAGTGCGCATCACAGCCGCCGGCGATCTGCAGCTGCAGGGCCGTCAGCCGCGCCTGGAAGCGATAGCCGGCGGCCGTGGCCGGGATCACCCCCCAACCCACCTCCTCCCCGACCAGCACCAGCGCCGCCCGGCAGCGGCTCAGCGTCGCCAGCAGCTCCTGACAGCGCATCACCCAGACCCTCTCCTCACTCTCCAGCCAGGCCGCGACCCAGGTGCCGAGCGAATCCACCAGACCCAGCTGGTCGGCGGTCAGATCCGCCAGCGCCGGTGCCAGCTCTCCCGCCACCTCCAGGCACGACCAGCTCACCGGCCGACGGCGCCGATGCCGCTCCAGGCGCCGCTGCCAGTCGGCATCCCCCGGCAACAGCGGACCAGTGGCCACGTACACCACCGCCCGGCCGCTGCCGGCGGCCAGATGTTCCGCCCAGCGGCTCTTGCCGCCCCCGGAGGGTCCACACACCAGCGCCCGCGCCGCCATCGGATCCGGCCCGGCTGCGGCCCGGCCCCCGGCTGCGACCGCAGCGGACTCCGGCGCGGATTCCGGCATCGACCGCGGCCGGCCGGCCGCCGCTGCGCCGCCCTCCAGCTCTGCCCCGGACTGGGGGTCAGGGGCGATCGCGCCGGTGGGGGCGTCGGTGCTGGGGTCGGGTTCAACCACCACCATTCATGTTGCGCAGCGTCGCCACGGAGGAGGGCGACACGCGATTGAGATAGCGGAAAATCCAGTATTTGAAAATCGTTGCCAGCACCACTGGGAAGGTGGCAATAAACAGCATGATGAAGTTTTCGCGGGCTGGCAATCCCAGATGATGGGCGACCCCATCGAGCAGCACCGTCCAGCCTTCCGGGCTGTGGAAACCCACAAATATATCGGTGAACAGGATGATCGCAAACGCCTTGGCGCTGTCGCTCAGGCCGTAGATGATCTCATCGATGAAGGCGCGCAATACCTGGATGTCGCGCTGCCCCAGCAGGCACACCAGCAGAAAACCCATCAACCCGAAGCCATCGGAGATCACATTCTTGACGGCGTGGCTGCTCTCCTCGGCCACCTCTCGCTCCAGCTCCCGGGCCTTCTCCTGCAACTGGATCTGCATCTGCTCGCGGCTCGGCGGCGGCTTGCCCGCCAGCAGCGCATCGAACTCGATCTCACCTTGATACATCCGCAGTTTCTCCACAGCCCTCTCCTCGTGCTGAGGACGCGGATAGCTGATGATCGGATGATCATCCGGCAGCCGATCAATCAATGGCGACACGATATAGGCACGGCTGAACTGCTGCAGCAGAATCGGGATCAGGATCAACAGCAGCAGGATCCTCAGCGAGACCAGGGTGGAATCGCGCCGCCGCCGGAAGCCGGCCACCACACTGGCCTCCGCCTCCGGGTCGAGCTGGCGTCGCACCTGATCGACCACCCCCAGCAAAGAGCGCGGCAACATCTCGGGGGATCGGCTCAGACCGGGCAGCTCGCGGCGGTTTTCCCCGTAGCGCGAGGCCACCGATTCCACCAGCTGGATCTGCCGCAACTCCTGGCCGGAAAGCTCCTGCTGATAGGGCTCCACCTGCTCGATCGTCTGCCGACAGACCTGCAGGGCGGCGCGAAACCGTCGCAGGAGTTGCGCCTGCACACCGCGCGGCAGGCGCAACTCCAGCTCCGGCCGCACCGGCCTGTCGTTGTAATGCTCCAGCTCCAGGCTCTGGATCAGCAATGCCGCCTCATAACCCCGCTCCAGCTGATGGCTCAGATCCAGCGTCCGGGCCCGACCGAAGGCCCCCATCCAATCCGTCAGGCCCATGGCGTCTGCATTGTGCGAGGGGGAGAGGAGTGAAATTCAGCGCGAGAACACCCACCAGGTGAGCATCGGCACCACCGATCCCACCACCAGCAGCACCACAACCCAGGTGAAGGCATTGCTGTTGCGGGTCTCCTCCTGGCTGGGCACATTGCTGGTCGCCACCAGCGCTTCCGGCTCGGCCGGTTCACCGGGATCCTCGCCTCCCTGCAGCACCGTGCGCAGCCGCGTCAGGGCATCGACCGCCGCCTGGCGCTGGCGATCCCCGTCCCGCAGCGGCACCGCCATCGTGGTGCGGGCCGTGCTGCGCAACAGGCTGGCCGGCAGCTGGCGCTGCAGATCGGCGGCGGCCACCACCGCCGCCGCCCGCGTCTGGGTGTCGATCAGCAGCAGCAGCAACGGATCGGGGCTGCCGCCCGCCACCGCCGCCGCCTGCGACCAGCGCTCCAGCAGCTGATCGCCCAGGGTGGACAGATCCAGGCCGTAATCGAGACGGCCGACGGTGATCAGGCGGGCATCGACCCGTTCGGAGGTCAGCTCCTGCAGCTGCCGCTCGATCTCGGCGCGAGCGGCGCGGCTGAGCACATCGGCCTGATCGAGCACATGCTCGCTCGGCGCCGCCGCCGGCAGATCGCTGAGCGAGAGGGCGAGCGCCGGCGCCAGCGGCAGCAGCAGCGCCAGGCTCAGAACCAGCAGCGCCAGCGCGCCCCCCGTGGCAGCGCCGATCGCCCGCCACCAGCGGCCGAGGGCCTGCCGGCCGCCGCCGGCGCCGGCGTGCAGCCGCCGCAGACCACTGCGCAGACCACTGGGAAGACCAGTGCGCAGAGCACCGTCCACACCGGTGCGCAGACCGGCCTGCGATCCGGCGGGCACGTCACCGCCCACAGCACCGCCCACAGCGCTGCGCAGGTCGCTGACCGCAGCGTGGCGCAGAGCGCTGCCCGCAGCGGTGTGCAGATCGGTCTGCAGATCGGTCTGCAGATCACTGCGCAGACTCAGGCCCTGCGGCCTGCAGCGGAGGGGAAGGGAAACCACGGCCTCGGATCTCACTGGCGCCAGTCTGCCCTCAGCTCGCCGGCCTGTCGCGGTTCCGCCGCGCACTTCCCTCCAGGGCTGATTCAAACTCGCTGCGAGGGCTGCGGCCAAAGCGCAGGAGTCAACCGGCTCGTTGCAGCGCCTGGGATGCTGATCCCCACCCACGCTGCCGCTGTCGTGCACGACTGGCGAAAC
>Ga0172376_10005124_pt1 | contig 14704 bp, 12 predicted proteins | sample Lak35m_FD_121114 | JGI IMG/M metagenome (GOLD analysis project Ga0172376, IMG submission 121114) | Freshwater microbial communities from Kabuno Bay, South-Kivu, Congo - kab_092012_35m | ecosystem: Environmental > Aquatic > Freshwater > Lake | place: Democratic Republic of the Congo: South-Kivu...
AGATTGGGTAGAGGCCAGATACAAATTTACTTGCCACCTCATAGGATTTTTTACCCCAGGTATCTAGTAATAAATCAAAGTATGGATCAACAAAGGCAGCCAGCAGTGGCCGATGTAGTGGCCTGACAAAGCCAGCAACCTTTGCCTCTCGCTCTGATGTTGATAAATCACCAGTTGTAATCTCATCCCACACCTGTTGTTTTGCAGATTGAATTGGCCTAGCAGCAAGGGCGGTTTGGTAGGAGAGTTTGCCAGTTAAGGTTTGATCTAACTTAAGCTCAGCAGCTAACTGCTCCTCATCCATTAACCCTCGCTCAGTTAATGCAATTACTAGCGACCATCTCATCTCAGGATCTACCTTAAGCCCGGATAACTTTCCAGCTAGAAAATCCTTTAATAGATCATTGTGTTCTGCACTGGAGGCAAAAGCGGTAAAACTTTTAACAAACTGTAGTTGATGATCACTACCACTAGCAGCAGTTGCAATCATCTCTTCAAAGGCATTACCCACCTTTAATCTAGCTGAATCACGTTTTTTAGGATTTGAATACAACTCAACTGCGGTGGCTAATTGGCCAGCAATGGTGGTTAAAGTGGTGATCTCCTTCTCACTTACAATTCCAGCAAGTGCGATATCAATAAAATCTGTGGCGGATAGTTCGCCATCTCGCAACATATCCCAGGCAGCAGACCAGCAAAGCGCCCTAGTCAGAGAGTCTTCAATCTTGCCTAGATGATTTTTAAGAGTATTAATTGATCTATCATCAAATCTAATCTTGGTATAGGTTAAATCTTGATCATTTAAAAGCAAAAGATCAGCTACTTTTTCCCCCGCAAGGTTAGGAATTAGAGTTTTACCACCTGATACATCTAACTCCACAGTTTTACGCAAGGTAATTTTTTCACCAACTAAGTCATATAAGCCAACTGCCATTCGGTGCGGCCGCAATTGGGTGGAATCCTTTGGCATGGTTGGCACCTCTTGAATAACTGAGATTGATTTATAAGTATCACCAACTATTTCCATCTCAGCCCGCATCGTGTTTACACCCGCTGTTTGCAACCAGGTTTTAACCCAATCATTGAGCTCTTTACCACTTGCAATACTTAACTCATCTAATAAATCTTTTAAGGTAGTGTTTTTAAAGGCATGCTTGGCAAAGTATTTTTGTAATCCAGATATAAAGTTATCCCGGCCCACATGAGCAACTAATTGCTGCAAAACTGAGGCGCCTTTGGCATAGGAGATGCCATCAAAGTTTCCTGCAACGGTATCAATATCAACCATATCGGTAACAATTGGGTGGGTGGATGAGAGTTGATCTTGCCGGTATGCCCAATTCTTTCGCTCCTGATTAAAGCCAGTCCAAGAATTTTTAAATCTAGTTCCTTCAACCATTGCTAAGTATGAAGACCACTCAGCAAATGATTCATTAAGCCAAAGATCATCCCACCACTTCATTGTGACCATATTTCCAAACCACATATGGGCCATCTCATGCAAGATTGTGTTAGCTCTTGCGTTATACATCCGCTCTGTCACCTTTGATCTAAAAACTAATAACCGCTCTAAAAAAGTAACGGCGCCGGCATTTTCCATCGCTCCCCAGTTGAAATCGACAACTGCAATCTGGTCATACTTTTCAAATGGATACTCAAGTCCAAACACCTTTTCAAAGTAGGCAAAGCCTTGCTTGGTAATTAAGAAAATATCATCTGGATCTAAAAACTCAGCTAAAGATTTTCGGCAGTAAATTCCAAGTGGGACTGTTTTCTTACCCACATACTCATCTTTTACATAATAATAAGGTCCAGCAATTAATGCGGTGATATAGGTGGAAATTCTTGGGGTAGTGGTAAAACTCCACTTACTTTTCTCATCTGCTAGATCAAGTTTTTCCTTTACTGGATTATTTGAGATTACCTGCCAGTGATTAGGAGCAATTACTGTTAAACCAAAGGTTGCCTTTAAATCTGGTTGATCAAAACAAGGATACATTTTTCTTATAAATGCGGTCTCACCTTGAGAGTAGATATATACCTGCTCATCTACTGGATCTACAGATCGTTGTAAGCCTTCACCAGTATTTGAATATAGGCCATTCATTTCAATTACTAATTCATTATCTACTTGAAGATTTTTTAGAAAAATACTTTCACCATCATAATTTGAGGTATCAATTACTTGACCATTTAATCTTGCTGAGATTACATTTTTTCCCACCGCATCAATAAAGCTGTCATAGCCACTTTTATTACAAGAGAATTTGATAATTGTCTTTGAGATAAAAAGCTCAGGCCCAGCAGTTAAATCTAAGGTCAGCTCATAACTATCTACCGCCAGATGGGCAGCACGCTCTGCCGCCTCTGCTCTAGTTGAGTTTAAACCTGGCATATGACCTTCCTAAATTAAGTAATAATTACCCTTAGTAATTTAATTACAATCACTATCCAAGCAGAGAATGCAGGTTAAGCCAAGATGGAACGTCCTTCAAACCGAAGTTACTCACTTCGTGGTAATCGAATGACTAGGGCGCAAACTCTAGCTATGAATTCTCACTGGGATAAGTATGCAATATCAGTTGATAGCAACTTACTTATAAATGAAATCTTTCCGGATAAATCTCAAACAATTTTAGAGATCGGTTCAGGTATGGGGGAGGCAACTGCCCAGATTGCCTTAAATAATTTAGAGACTGGATATGTTGCAGTTGAGATGCATAAACCAGGACTTGCAGCACTGCTATTACTAATTATGGAAAAGCAGATCAGTAACATAAAAATGATTAGAGAGGATGCCACCTATTTACTGGCCAACTTTATTTCAGATTCCTCATTAGATGGCATCCATTTGTTATTTCCTGACCCTTGGCCAAAAAATCGACAACATAAGCGAAGAATTGTTCAAGATGATTTTATTGAATTAATTGCTAGAAAGTTAAAGCCCAAAGCATTTATTCATATCGCAACTGATTGGCAGCCTTACGCCCAATGGATAAAAACAAAATTTGATAATAACTCTGATTTTTCTGGCGGTATTGTGGCGAGACCATCTTGGCGGGTGCTATCTAAATTTGAGGGTCAAGGTTTAAAAAAAGGTCACACAGTTACTGATTTTAGATATGAAAAGATTTTAAATTAATTACTGCCCTCATACTTTGAAATTTGAGTAATCCTTCTTATATGTCGCTCATCATCAGAAAATGGTGTGGCTAGAAAAGTATCTACTAATTCCAGGCAGAAAGCCTCATCATGCATACGGCCACCGATTGAGATCACATTGGCATTGTTATGTTGTCTAGCTAATTTAGCAGTTTCAATTGACCAAACTAATGCTGCCCTTACTCCCTTTACTTTATTAGCGGCTATTTGCTCACCGTTGCCAGAGCCACCTAAAACTATGCCAAATGAGTTTGGATCCTTTGCTACAGATTGGGCAGTTGGAATACAAAATACTGGGTAATCATCTTGAGCATCATATTCAAATGGCCCATGATCGATAACTTCATTTCCATTTTGCTTAAGGTGATCGATGATCTTGGCCTTAAACTCTAGGCCGGCATGATCACTGCCAATATGGATCTTCACGCCAGTAGTTTGGCATAAAAACAAAACTGCCCGGCTGGTTTTATCAAACCGGGCAAGTTGTGTCTAGGAGGAGATTAAATGAGGTAAATGTGCGTTGTGCTTATGCTGCCTTAAATGAGATGGAAGAAGCTCTTTGGCCTTTGCCATGACCTTTTTTACCAAACTCCTTAACCTTATTTACCATATTGGTTACTCGCTCAGTTGTATTAGCTTTTTGAGCTGCTGCTTGAGCCGTAGTAATTTTTCCAGCAGCAAGGGCGGCATCAATTTGCTTATTGATTTCAGTAATCAATGCAGCAATTAACGCATCCTTTTTGTCGCCAGCAATAGTTGCTAGAGACTCACCAGCTTTTAGGCGAGTAGTTAAGGTATCAAGTGAAATACCAAGAGTTGAAGTAATGACAGCATTAAAGGCAGTATGCTTTTCTTTCATAACAGATTTTGCAGCTGCAGCAGCATTTTCAGCCGCCTTAGTAATTGCATCTGCTTGCGATTGAGTAATGGTTCCATTACTTACAAGTCCAGATAGGAGGGAAGAGATTCGATCTTTTCCTCCACGATGATCTGCGGATGCCACACTGGTAGCTGAAACAGTTAAACCAACTACTAGAGCTGTTACTGTGGCTATTACTTTCTTTTTCATTACCCCTACTTTCTTCAAGTATTCAAAGTGAACTTGATTGCCTGATATAACTACCAAAGACTGAGTTAGCTCTCTAAACAACCTGTGTGCTGGCTTAGAGTTAATTCAATGCGCTAATCGTACAGCACATGTGTAAGTGCTACCCCTCATACATCCTTAATCAGCATGTTAGTGGGTAGGCGTAAGGGATAACCCTCTACTCACTATTTGTAACTTATTTAATTATTTCCTTCACGCAAAGTCACTTTGACTTTGCGCTTATCCCCATCAAATTGGGAGAAGGAATGTAAGATGCTTAAAAACACATACCCAAGAGTAATTATCATTGCAATCTTCTCACTCTTACTTAATCAATCACCTGCGATAGCTGCAGGTAGAGCTTCAGATACAGTTAATACGATTTTAAGTGGATCAGGTATTCCCTCGGCTACAACAGGTATTAATGGTGATTTTTATATTGATACTAAGAGTATGAATTTCTACGGCCCTAAGAAAAATAATCGGTGGCCAATTCCAACATCTCTTCGTGGCCCAGCTGGACCAATTGGACCATCTGGTCTTGATGGGAAAACTGGTGCATCAGGTTCAACTAGTGATGGCAAAGTTGGCGCAACGGGTGCAGCCGGACCTGCTGGCATTAAAGGTGATACTGGAGCTACTGGGCCTGCTGGTCCTAAAGGTGATACAGGTGCAACTGGCGCAGCCGGACCTGCTGGTATTAAAGGTGATACAGGCGCAACTGGTGCTAAAGGTGATACTGGAAGTGGTGGAGCAACCGCAGTTTCAGTCGGCAATTTAAACTTTGCTAATTTAATTAATGGAATCGCTGGATCTTCAACAGTGTCTACTGGGTTCGGAAATTTTTCGGCTACTAAGTCATATCTTGTTGATGTGCTCATTTATGCAATAAACCTATCAATGCCTCCGTTCTCACTAAAAGTTAATTTCACATCAAGTTCCGGTGCTTCTATAATTAGTACAAAATATATTGTCACCGATGGTAGTAGCTATAGATCGTCTTCCTCAACATATGAGTATTCGATCTATGCCAAAGTAATTGTTAATGGCAGCGCAGAGACTTCAAATTTCAATTTGATTGCAACTGTTATGTGCGGAGAATCAACTGGTTCACCGTCAACAAAGCTCACAGTTAGTGGGGATTATGTTGCTCAAGAAATCGGAACTATAAATTAAAAATGGAGCGGGTGACCGGGATTGAACCGGCACAGCTAGCTTGGAAGGCTAGAACTCTACCATTGAGCTACACCCGCAAAATTGTTGCGTGATCTGCTACTGCACTTGCCAAGATTATCTTGAATTGCGGTAGCAGGTCATACCTTATTACTTTGGTTAGGAGAAGGGAAAATGACCCCTTAGACTTTCACCCTTCGGGGCGTAGCGTAGTGGCTAGCGCGCCTGCTTTGGGAGCAGGAGACCGTGGGTTCGAATCCCTCCGCCCCGACCAAAGTTAATTAAATTAAAAGGGGAAACTTAATTGAAAAGTACGGTTGAAAAACTTTCACCTACACGAGTAAAGCTTTTAGTTGATGTTGAGTTTTCAGAATTAAAGCCACATATTGATGGCGCTTATAAAACCCTAAGTGAAAAAGTTAATATTCCTGGTTTTCGTAAAGGCAAAGTTCCAGCTGCAATGATCGACCAACGTTTTGGTCGGGGTGCTGTATTAGATGAGGCGATTAATGCTGCCTTGCCTACTTTTTACTCTCAAGCAGCTAAAGAAAATGATGTTTTAGTAATTGGCCGACCAAATGTTGATATAACTGAGCTAAAAGATAATGAGAAGTTAAGTTTCACAGTTGAGGTAGATATTAGGCCAGAGATTGCGCTACCAAAGTTTTCCGAGATAAAAATCGAAGTTGATGATGTTGCTGTTACCGACAAAGATGTTGAAGATCAGCTGCAATCCTTAAGAACTAGATTTGGTACCTTAACTACTGTTGAAAAATCTGTTGCAAATGGTGATTTTGTTAGTATCGATTTAGTTGCAACCAAAGATGATAAAGAGATCGATGGCGGAAGTGCTAATGAGATCTCATATGAGGTGGGATCTGCCTCGATGATTGAAGGTTTAGATGAAGCACTTGCTGGCTTAACAGTTGGTCAAAGCAAGAGTTTTGATACCGCACTTGTTGGTATGCCTGAAAATGAAAAAGCAACTGTGAAGGTAACTGTTAAAGCGGTAAAAAATCGTGAGCTACCGCCATTAGATGATGAGTTTGCAAAATTAGCGTCAGAGTTTGAAACTCTTGCTGAGCTCAAGGCAGATTTAACTACTCGGCTGACAAAGGTTAAAGAGTTAGAGCAGGGTGCTCAAGCTAGAGATTTACTAGTTGAAAAATTATTGAGCACAGTTGATATTCCGCTACCAGCTGAGATTATTGAAGCTGAGGTAAATGATCATTTAGAAAAAGAGGGCAGACTAGAAGATGATAAGCATCGTGCTGAGGTTAATGAAGAGGTAAGAACAACTATTACCCGTGAATTTCTACTAGATTCAATTGTTAAGGCAGAGGAAGTTTCGGTAAATGAATCTGAATTAACTGAGTATTTGGTTCGAGCAGCAAGTCGATATCGCATGACACCAGATCAATTCATTAAAGAGGTATCTCAGGCAGGTCAGATTACGACAATGGTGGCCGAGGTTGCTCGGGCAAAAGCGATAGCGCAGGTTTTGGGTCAAGTTAAGATTGTTGATAAATCTGGTATGAAAGTAGATATTCAGGCGCTGGCACCTAAGAAGGATCCTGAGAGTAAAAGCGAATAATCGCTAACGGCGAACAGATCCCATGCGTAATTGGGGAAGCATTTTTCGTAAAAGATTGTTAAGGTCAAGACAGTATTAATAATCAAAAGGAGATATCGGTGGAGCTAAGTAACACCCCACGCGCAGCAGCATCTGCTGGCGGTGGACTTGATGATCAGGTATATCAACGTCTACTTAAAGAGCGCATTATTTTCTTAGGATCAGTAGTTGAAGACTCAATGGCAAATGCAATTTGTGCTCAAATGCTACTTCTTGCGGCCGAGGATCCAGAAAAAGATATTTACCTTTATATTAATTCACCAGGAGGATCAATCTCTGCCGGTATGGCAATTTATGACACTATGCAATACATCAAAAATGATGTGGCAACAGTTGCGATGGGACTTGCAGCATCGATGGGACAGTTTTTACTTTGCGCAGGAACTGCTGGCAAAAGATATGCACTTCCTCATGCCCGCATCATGATGCACCAACCATCTGGCGGTATTGGGGGCACAGCATCTGATATTAAAATCCAAGCTGAACAAATGAGTTTTACTAAGAAGAGCATGGCTGAATTAATTGCTTTTCACACTGGACAGAAAGCAGAAATTATTACTGAAGACTCAGATCGCGACCGCTGGTTTACTGCTGCTGAAGCAAAAGAGTATGGCTTTGTGGATCATGTTGTTAAATCCGCAGGTCAAGTGTCTGGAAGTGGAGGCACCTCACGATGAAGCCGGATTTAAATAAGCTAAATGAGATTACCTCTCGTTATATTTTGCCAACAATTGAAGAGCGCACCAGCTATGGCTATAAGAGATTAGACCCATATACAAAATTATTTGAAGAGCGCATTATTTTCTTAGGTCAAGCAATTGATGACACAGTAGCAAATGATGTTATGGCTCAGTTGTTAACTTTGGAATCTATGGATCCAGACCGTGACATTATGATGTACATAAACTCACCAGGTGGATCATTTACAGCCTTAACTGCAATTTATGACACTATGCAATTTGTTCGCCCAGATGTAATGACTATCTGTTTAGGTCAAGCAGCATCTGCAGCAGCGGTACTACTTGCAGGCGGAGCTGCTGGTAAAAGATATGCGTTAGAGCATGCTCGAATTTTAATTCATCAGCCTTACTCTGAAGGTGGCGGCCAGGGATCTGATATTGAGATTCAAGCTAGAGAGATTTTACGTATGCGAACATTGCTAGAAGATATGTTGGTACGTCACTCTAAGAAAGATAAAGCCAAAATTGCGAAGGATATTGAGCGAGATAAAATTCTAACCTCAGCTGAAGCAGTTGAGTATGGATTAATTGATCAGGTGCTAGCTTCTCGTAAGGCAAAAGCAAAAGATTAAGTTTTTGTAGTTAAGTTAAAACTTAACTTAACTGCCCTTTGATTTATATCTAGCGTAATACTTAGTTGCGCATATCTGCTACTAATTCGCCTATAAGCGAACAGTTTTTAGGGTAATTTTCCGCCATTCAATACTCGCACTGTTCTACCCTTGTACTTCTTCCCTAGTGAATTGGAGCGATTTCGGTGACTACCCGTATTGGTGAAAGTGGTGACCTACTTAAGTGTTCCTTCTGCGGTAAAACTCAAAAACAGGTTAAGAAATTAATCGCTGGCCCTGGTGTTTATATATGTGATGAGTGTATTGATTTATGTAATGAAATAATTTTAGATGAACTTAATGAAACTAGTACCCTTGGTTTAGCTGAGCTACCAAAGCCACAAGAGATATTTGAATTCTTAGATCAGTATGTAATCGGTCAAGATCAAGCAAAGACATCTCTATCTGTTGCTGTCTATAACCACTACAAGCGTGTGCAATCTGGCGATTCAAGACGTGATGATGGCATAGAGCTTTCTAAGAGTAATATTTTAATTTTAGGACCAACTGGTTGTGGTAAAACTTTATTAGCACAAACTTTAGCCAGGATGCTTAATGTGCCATTTGCAATTGCAGATGCCACAGCACTAACGGAGGCTGGTTATGTTGGTGAAGATGTTGAGAACATTTTACTGAAATTGATTCAAGCTGCAGATTTTGATGTCAAAAAGGCTGAGACTGGAATAATTTATATTGATGAAATTGATAAAGTGGCTAGAAAAGCTGAGAACCCATCAATTACCAGAGATGTCTCTGGCGAGGGAGTGCAGCAAGCATTACTAAAAATATTAGAAGGAACAACTGCATCAGTTCCACCACAAGGTGGACGTAAACATCCGCACCAAGAGTTTTTGCAGATTGATACAACAAACATTCTATTTATAGTTGGTGGAGCTTTTGCTGGTCTTGAGAAGATTATTGAAAGTCGTAAAGGTAAAGCAGGTGTTGGATTTAACGCGAAATTACAAACAATTGATGATGTTGTTAAGACAAACATATTTGCAGATGTTATGCCTGAAGATTTACTCAAGTTTGGCATGATTCCTGAATTTATCGGACGTTTACCTATTATGACTAGCGTTGAAAATTTAGATCAGAAAGCATTAATGCAGATATTAACTGAACCAAAAAATGCATTGGTAAAGCAGTACCAAAAACTATTTGAATTAGATGAGGTTGAGCTTGAATTTAGTAATGAGGCCCTAGAGGTTGTGGCAGATTTAACAATTAAACGTGGCACTGGCGCTAGAGGCTTACGCGCAATCATGGAAGAAACCTTGCTTGCAGTTATGTATGAAGTGCCAAGCAGAAAAGATATTGAAAAGGTAGTTATAACCCCGGCGGTAGTTAGGAAAGAGGAAGCACCAACTTATATTCCACGTACTGCAGGAGGACCAAAGCGGGCAGTTAAGGGTGATAAGAGTTCTGAGGAAAAAAGCGCCTAAGATCAGCCCTTATGAGTGGTAATAATAAGAAAGAGTTAGCCGCCACCTTTTCACCTGCAGAAATAGAAGCACCACTTTATAAAAAGTGGCTAAGTGCTGGTTACTTTAAAGCAGATGCAAAATCTAAAAAGCCAGCTTTCACCATAGTTATTCCGCCACCCAATGTAACTGGATCACTTCATATTGGTCACGCCCTAGATCACACAATTCAAGATTTGTTAATTCGAATGAAACGAATGAAAGGCTTTGAAGCACTATGGCTACCTGGTATGGATCATGCAGGAATTGCAACTCAAAATGTTGTTGAGAAGCAATTAGCTGCGCAAGGTAAATCTCGCCATGACTTAGGTCGAGAAGTATTTATTGAAAAAGTGTGGCAGTGGAAGGCTGAATCTGGTGGTGCAATTTTGGATCAAATGAAGCGCTTGGGCGATAGCGTGGATTGGGATCGCGAAGCATTTACAATGGATACAAATTTAAGTAAAGCAGTTCTAACTATATTTAAGCGGTTATATGAGAAGGAATTAATTTATCGTGCGGAGAGAATAATAAATTGGTGCCCAAGGTGTTTAACTGCACTATCTGATATTGAAGTAGAGCATAAAGATGATGCAGGTGAGTTTGTATCTATTAAGTATGGTAATGATGAGTTAAATATTACAGTTGCAACTACTAGAGCAGAGACCATGCTTGGAGATGGTGCGGTTGCAGTAAACCCTAGTGATGAAAGATATAAGCATTTAGTTGGCAAGAAAGTGTTACTGCCATTAGTTGATCGAATGATTCCAATCATTGCCGATGAATTAGTTGATCCTGATTTTGGAACTGGCGCAGTTAAAGTGACAGCAGCACATGATCCAAATGACTTTGAAATGGGAATGCGACACGGTGTTGAGTTAGTTGTAATTATGAACGAGCATGGCGTGATGGCTGGAACTGGAACAAAGTTTGATGGCCTAGATCGCTTTGATGCAAGAAAAGCTGTGGTGGAGGAGCTAAGAAAGCAAGGCAGAGTTGTTGCTGAGAAGCGACCATATGTACATGCAGTAGGACATTGCCAAAGATGCGATACAACAGTTGAGCCAAGACTTTCTAAGCAATGGTTTGTAAAGGTTGCACCACTTGCTAAAGCAGCAGCAGATGCTGTTAGAGATGGCAGAGTAAAGATTGAGCCAGAGCAAATGTCACCTAGATATTTTGAATGGGTAGATAATATGCATGATTGGTGTATTTCTCGCCAACTTTGGTGGGGACATCGCATCCCGGTTTACTACGGTCCAAATGATGAGGTTGTAGTTTGTGGACCAGATGAACAACCACCTGCTCGATACACGCAAGACCCAGATGTATTAGATACCTGGTTTTCCTCAGCACTTTGGCCATTTTCAACATTAGGTTGGCCAGAACAGACAGAGGATTTGAAAAAGTTTTATCCCACATCAGTTTTAGTTACTGGTTATGACATTTTATTTTTCTGGGTTGCTCGGATGATGATTATGGGTTTATTTGCGATGGAGGGTAAGCAGCCATTTAATGTGATTGCTTTGCATGGTTTAGTGCGTGATCAATTTGGTAAGAAGATGAGTAAAAGTCGAGGAAATACCGTTGACCCAATTGAGTTCATGGATAAGTACGGTTCAGATGCGCTTCGCTTTACATTAGCAAGAGGAGCTAATCCTGGAACAGATCAAGCACTAGCTGAGGATTGGATTGCTGGATCTAGAAATTTTGCAACCAAACTTTGGAATGCAACTAGATTTGCAATGTTAAATGGCGCCAATATAGAGGGTGATCTTCCAAAACGCAGTGAATTAAATGCCATTGATAATTGGATTCTAACTAGATTAGATCAAACAATTTCATCTGCCGATGAGTTATTTGAAAAGTTTGAGTTTGCAAAGGCTTGCGAGTTGATTTATCACTTTGCATGGGATGATTTATGTGATTGGTATTTAGAACTTTCAAAATCAACTTTTGCTAACGCAGATGCTTCAACACAGAAAAGTGCTCGAGTACTAGGAGAGGTTTTAGACCAACTTCTTAGATTAATGCACCCAGTAATGCCATTTATCACCGAAGAGCTTTGGTGTCATTTAACTGGTGGGCAATCACTAATGATTACTCATTGGCCTAAATCTGATTTATCTGCGCAAGATCATGAGGCGGTTAAGTTGGTAGAAAAAATGCAGGAAATTGTCACCGAAATTCGCCGATTCAGAAATGATCAAGGGATTAAAAGCACAGCAAAGGTAGTTGCCAAGTTTTCTGGCTTAAAGGAAGCTGGGTTGGATAGTTATGAGGCAGCACTTAGACATATTGTTAAGTGTGAAACTGGTGGTAGTAATTTCACAGCAAAAACTCAAATTGGAAATGTTATAGTTGATTTTGATCTGACAGGTGCAATTGATTTAGTTGCTGAACGTGCCAGACTAACTAAGGATTTACAAACAGCACAAAAAGATCGTGATACAGCAAAGGTGAAATTAGATAATGAAGGTTTTATGGCAAAGGCTCCAATGGAGGTAGTTACTGAGATAAGAGCTAGGCTTTCCCAAACTACCGAAGATATTGAGAGAATTACTGCCCTTCTTGAAAAATTACCGAAGTAAATGAGTAGTGCAGACAACATAGCTAAGCTAAATGCAATTGAATTAGCATTAAATAAGCGCTGGCCAGAGAATAAGATTGAACCAACTCTGGATCGTATTTTAGCTTTAACCGATGCATTAGGTTCTCCACAATTTTCTTATCCAACTATTCACTTAGCTGGCACCAATGGAAAAACCACCACCTCCAGAATGATTGATCATTTATTTTCTGAATTAGGGTATCGAGTTGGTAGGTATACCTCTCCTCACCTGGAATCCTTCACTGAGCGAATTAGTATTAAAGGTGAGCCAATTACATTAGAAAACATGATTAATACCTACAACGATATCGCTTTGTACTTAGATTTAATTGATTCCCGTCAGCCATATCCAATCTCTTACTTTGAAGCACTAACAGCAATGGCTTTTGTTGCATTTGCTGAATTTCCGGTTGACATCGCTGTAATTGAAGCTGGAATGGGTGGACAGTGGGATGCGACAAATGTAGTTTCTTCACAGGTGGCAGTTATGACTCCAATTGGCTTTGATCACATGGAGTACTTAGGAAATACTTTAGAAGAGATTGCACAAACTAAAGCAGGTATTTTTAAACCAGAATCTCATGTAGTGCTAGCAGCACAAACGCCAGTGGTGGCAAAGGTATTACTTGCAAAAGCTGCAAAAGTTTCAGCAAATGTATATCGCGAAGGTGTTGAGTTTTCAGTCAAGCAAAGATCCCTTGCAGTAGGCGGTCAACTGATATCTCTTCATGGCCTATTTTCTGATATCGAAGATATCTATCTACCGCTATATGGAATACACCAGGCTAATAATGCTGCAGTGGCACTGGCTGCAGTTGAGGCATTTACCCAAGTCAAGTTAGATGATGAATTAGTAAGGACGGCATTTAGCAAAGTGAAATCACCTGGTCGATGTGAAATTGTCTACACAGATCCAATGGTAATTATTGATGCTGCGCACAACCCTCACGGAATTGCTGCAATTGCTCAAACAATTGATTCAGAGTTTGATTTTGAAATAGTAATAGCAGTAGTTGCAGTGCTAGCAGATAAAGATGTAGATGGAATTTTAGCAAAGCTGGCAAATTTAGTTAATTACATAGTTATAACTCAAAGTACTTCACCCAGAGCATTACCAGCCGATCAATTATCTAAAATAGCTGCGAATTACTTTAAACCTGAGCAAATTGAGTTAATCTCAGATCTAGCTGGAGCACTTACCTTTGCTATTGAAAAAGCATCACTAGCAAACCAAGTAAGTGATGGTGTTGCTGCAGTTCTTGTCACTGGCTCAGTAGCAACTGCAGGCAGTGCTCGTTCGATCATTAGAAAGTTAGGAGAAAAAACTTTATGAGAATCATGTGTGCCACAGTTTTAACTATGGAGTCAATTCTTATGGGCTTCGCACTTTTAATTGCAAAAGATCAAGCGACATCACTTCAAATGTGGCTCGGCGGTTTGCTTGCTATTTTGTTTTTACTAACTGCGGGTGTTCTTAAGCGTAAGGGTGGGTATTTGCTGGGATCTATCCTGCAGTTTTTGGTAGTTGGATATGGCTTTGTGATTTCCTTGATGTTTTATATGGGTGGATTATTTGCCATTTTATGGGTGGTTGCAATTTTTCTGGGGCGAAGAGGTGAGGCGATAAAGGATGCTTTAATCGCATCTGCAGATAAGAATGGGCCAAAAAAGCCTTAATTTTCAGCAGGGGTAAAACCTGCGTAGAATAAGAAAGTGATTTCAGAGCAAACCTTAATTTTGGTAAAACCAGATGGCGTTAAACGCGGCTTGGTTGGCGAAGTAATTGCGCGCATTGAACGAAAAGGTTACAAGATAACAAATTTAAGAATGTTAACTGCAGATCGAAATATTCTTGCTAAGCATTATGCCGAGCATGAAGGAAAACCTTTTTATGAACCATTAATGGAGTTCATGGCATCTGGACCGATTGTGGCAATGGTGGCAGAGGGAGAGCGCGTTATTGAAGGTTTTAGAAAGTTAGCTGGTGCTACCGATCCAACTACTGCAGAACCAGGAACTATTAGGGGTGATCTTGCGCGTGATCAAGGTACTAAGGTGGTTCAAAACATAGTTCATGGCTCAGACTCGCCAGAATCTGCAAATCGTGAAATTAAGATTTTCTTTAACAACTAATAGATTATTATCCAAGTAAAATAAGGAGAAACAGATGGCTAAAGGTCAGAATCGAATGTCTTGGATCGGTCGCGATATGGCGGTTGATTTA